>Ga0307505_10001715_pt1 | contig 16849 bp, 14 predicted proteins | sample 23_S_MG_FD_202183 | JGI IMG/M metagenome (GOLD analysis project Ga0307505, IMG submission 202183) | Soil microbial communities from Populus trichocarpa stands in riparian zone in the Pacific Northwest, United States - 23_S | ecosystem: Environmental > Terrestrial > Soil > Riparian zone > Trees...
CTTGCGGTCCTGCAGGCGTGGAAGCCCGACGTTGAGCGAGTCACCGTCTATCGCGTCACCCAGCCGTTGCTGGTGCTGGCCGGCCCGATCGGTCCGCAAGTCGATCCGCAGACCTGCCAACTGCTCGAAGGCCGTTTTTCCCAGTTCCAGATGCTGGTCCCCGCCGCCGACCGGATGACGTACCTGGCGGTCGTTTCGTCGCGATCGATCCAGTAGACGTGGGCGGGAGGGAGATGCGTCGGGCCATCGTCAGAATCCATCGCTGGGTCGGAATTGTGCTGTTCGCCTACGTGGCGCTGATCTGCCTGACCGGCAGTGCGCTGGTCTACCGCCCGGAGCTGTTCCGGCTTTTCGAGCCGCAGCCGGTCGAAGTGCCCGTGGGATCCGCGAGGCTCGACGACAAGCAGATACTTGCCGCCGCCGCAAGCGTGTTCCCAAGGGAAGAGCCGACCGCGGTCTGGCCGGCCCGCGAACCTCACCACGCCGTCGAGGTCGAGCTGGCGCGGGACGGTGAAATCCGCGGCTACTTGTTCGATCCCTACACCGGAGAGCCGCTGGGGCACGCGATCCCGTGGGACTACTGGGCGGTCTCAAGGCTGCTCGAGCTGCACACCGAGCTGCTCGGCGGCGACTCAGGTCGTCTGGTCAACGGCATGCTCGGGCTCGGCCTGGTGTTCATGGCGCTGAGCGGCGTGCTCGTGTGGAAGCCGAGGAAGCGCAAGGCATCGTCGGCTTCGACCGGACGACCGCCCGGCAACCTGCGCAGGCTACACATGACCGTGGGCATCTGGGCCGCGCTGTTCGCATTCATGTGGGGGCTGACCGGGGCCAACCTGGTCTATCCCGACGTGCTCATGGCAGTGGTCGACTATTTCGAGCCGTTCGACGAGACGAATCCGGTCGAGCGTGTCGGCGACAAGGTTTCGTACTGGTTCGCCTACATGCATTTCGGCCGTTTCGGCGGTTACATCCCGGGGTGTGAGCGCGGTATGGCGTGCGACCAGGCGCTCAAGGCGATGTGGGCCCTGATCGCGCTGGCGCCGGCGTTCCTGGCCGGCAGCGGTTTCGTGCTCTGGCTGCGCGGCCGCCGGGCCAGGGCGCGGGTCAGACGCTCCGCGGTCCCGGAACCGGTTGCCGGCCCGCCGATTGGCTGAGCGGACAGATGATCGAACTCGCACCCCTCGATTACGACGACGCCGGTACGCCGCTGGCCGGGGGGGTGGCTTGCCCGGCCGATACTCCGCGCGCCGCCATCCTCGTGTTCCCGACGATCATGAACTCGACGCCGGCGGTCGAGAACAAGGCGCGACGGCTGGCCGAGGCAGGCTATCTCGCGCTGATCGCCGACTTCTACGGCGTGCGCCCCGCCAGCTTCGACGAAGCGCGCCGGCTGGCCGCCGACATTCGGCCCGATCCGCTCGCCTACCGCCGGCGCCTCAAGGCAGGGCTAAAGGCGCTCGCCGCTATGCCCGCGGCGCAGGGGCTGCCGCTGGCCGCGATCGGCTTCTGCATGGGGGGCCAGGCGGCGCTCGAACTGGCCCGTGACGGGGCCCCGCTCGACGCCGCAGTCAGCTTCCACGGCCTGCTCGACACCGGCCTCCCCGCCAGGCCTGGCCATGTCACCGCGCGCATTCTCGTCTGCCACGGCGACGCCGACCCGATGGTGCCGCGCAGCCAGGTGGTCGCCTTCTGGGAGGAAATGGACGCCGCGCGGGCGAACTGGCACTTCCACTCCTACGGCGGCGTCCGCCACGGCTTCACCAACCCCGCCCCCACCGACAACCCCGCCACCGCCTACGATGCCAGCGCCGACCGACAGAGCTGGGCCGCGATGCTGGAGCTGTTCGACGAGGTGTTCGGCTAGTCCCGCGCGAAGGCTTCCGCGGGCAGCGCCATCAGAACCGGCGCCCCGGCCTCGACCTTGCGGCGCAGCGCGGCCACCTGGGGCAGCGCGTGCAGCGCGTAGTGACGCGCGGTCGCCAGCTTGGCGGCGCAAAATGGTTCGTCCGCATCGGGCAACGCCGCTTTCGCGAGCCGCAACCACATCCACCCGACCGCCATCACCCCGATGAGCTGGAGAAACGCATAGGCGCCGGCGTTGAGATCGTTCGGATCATGCTTGCCCGCGGACAGCAGCCACAGCGCCGCTTCGCGGGCCTCGTGCACGGCCTCGCGCAGCGGAGCGCTGAGAAAATGCAGTTCCTGCGGCGCCGTCTCGCACTCGCCCTCGACCAGTGCGATGAAGCGTTCCGCCGTTACCCCTCCGTCGCGCAACAGCTTGCGGCCGACGAGGTCGATCGCCTGCACGCCGTTGGCACCTTCGTAGAGCATGGCCACGCGCGCATCGCGAACGATCTGCTCGATGCCGGATTCGGTGACGTAGCCGTGCCCGCCGAAGACCTGCTGCATCGCCACGGCGGTCTCGAAGCCCCGGTCGGTTCCGTAAGCCTTGATCACCGGCGTGAGCAGCCCGACGAGCTGGTCTTCGCCCTGGTCGATCTGCCAGGCGGTCCACAGCACCAGCGCGCGGAATCCCTCGATGAAGGCGCGCGCGTCCATCAGCATCCGCCGCACGTCGGGGTGTACGATCAGCGGGTCTGCCGCGTCGCGCGACCCGGGAGCCCGGCCCTGCCTGCGTTCCAACGCGTAAGCGGCGGCGAATTGGTACGCCAGTTCGGCCTGCGCGAGGCCCTGATTGCCGCAGCTCAGCCGCGCCGCGTTCATCATGATGAACATGGCCGCCAGCCCCTCGTTCTCGCCGCCGACCAGCCACCCCGCCGCGCCGTCGAAATGCATCGCGCAGGTGGCGCTGCCGCGAATGCCCATCTTGTGCTCGATCGCCCCGCAGGCGACCGCATTGCGCGTCCCGTCGGGCAGAACCTTGGGCACCACGAACAGCGAGATGCCGCGCGACCCTTCGGGCGCGTCCGGCAACTTGGCCAGCACCAGATGCACGATGTTGTCGGTCAGGTCGTGCTCACCGCCCGAGCAGAAGATCTTCTCACCGGTGATCGCGTAGGCGCCGTCGCCGCGAGGTACCGCCCTGGTACGGATCAGGCCGAGATCGGTCCCTGCCTGCGGCTCGGTCAGCGCCATGGTGCCGAGCCATTCGCCCGAAACCAGCGCGGACAGGTACGCGGCCTTGAGCTCTTCGCTGCCGCGGTCGATCAGAACCGAGACCGCTCCATGGGTCAGGCCCGGATACATGTTGAAGGCGTGGCAGGCCGAATTGAGGAACTCCTCGACCGCCGTCGCCAACACGAGCGGCATCCCCTGTCCGCCATGCTCCTCCGCCAGCGCGAGAGTGCCCCAGCCGGATTCGCGATAGAGCCGGTAGGCCTCCGGGTAACCGGGCGGCGTGGAGACCGAGCCGTCCGTCCGACGGGTGCAGCCGGCGCGGTCGCCGGGCTGGTTGAGCGGGGCCACCACTTCGGATGCGAATCGTCCCGCCTCGGAAAGGATCGCGTCGATCAGGTCCTCGTCGACGGTCGACGCAAGGTCGAGCAGTCGTGTGAGCACGAAGCGGACGTCGCGGATCGGCGGGGTATAGCTGGGCATCGTCGCCCCCTACCGCGGCTCAGTCGCCGACGCGAGCGAGGCTGTCGCCATCGAGCGCGCGGTAGAAGCAGCTGCGGGCCCCGGTGTGGCAGGCGGGCCCGGACGGACGGACCTTGAGCACCAGAGCATCCTGGTCGCAATCGACCAGGATCGCTTCGACCGTAAGGACGTGACCCGAGCTTTCGCCCTTCTTCCACAGCCTGCCGCGGCTGCGCGAATGGAAGTGTGCCAGGCCGGTCGCGCGGGTCGCCTCGAGCGCTTCGGAGTCCATGAACGCGACCATCAGGATCTCACCGCTTTCGGCATGCTGCGCGATCGCCGTCAGCAGCCCCGAACCGTCGAATTTCGGCTCGAAGGCACCGACCTGTTCCCGCGCGGCCACATCCTCTATGCTGCTGGAAATCGGAGCGATCCTTTCCACTTGTGAGCGCTCCGGCGGCGCTCGGATCAACTTTGTTGCACGATAACCACAGACGCTGTCCAAAATCCATGCTGCGTCGCGAAGCCGCTTTGTTAACGGACCTTTCAATGGGATGAATTGCCGCAGCGGCTTTGACGGGTCGCAACCATCCGCAGCGCCGGATACGCGCCAAGGAAGGGGGGTCTCGGCATCAGTCCGCAAGGGCGGGCCGGGAAACTATGAGGGATTGGACCGACGCGTCTACTGGGGGGTGACGCGGTACCCGGTCCAGCGAACTTCGTCACGCGAACGCCCGGGGCCAACCCCCGGGCGTTTTGCGTTCTCCGGCCCGGGTTCGCGCGAGCCGGCGGCCCGAAAGGTCCCAATGGTCGCGGTCGTGCGGGAGAAACGGGGCCGGGCCAAGGCCTCTGAAGCCGCGCGCCGCATGGCGGCTCGTAACGAGCGCATCGGGCGATGGAGGACGCCGGGCAGGCGAGGGAGTCGGCCGCTTCGTTCATGCACCAGGGTGGACCATGGAACGAACGAGTAGGAAAGCCTTTCCGCCGGGCGCCCCGTTCACACCGCTTCATCGAGCACGCGGGCGAAGCAGGCGACGACGACCCGTTCCGCCCCGGCGTGCTTGAGCGCGCGGACGCAAGCCTCGGACGTGGCGCCGCTGGTCATCACGTCGTCGACCAGCACGACGTTGCGGCCCGTGAGCTGCGCGGCCCTTCCAGGGTTGATCGCGATCACGCCCGACAAGGCGCGGGCGCGCGCGGCCCGGCCGAGGCCGCCGAGCGTGGGCGTCGGCTTCTTGCGGACAAGCGCGTCGACCTGCACCGTCTGGCCGCACAGCCGGGCGATCTCGCGCGCCAGCAGTGCGGACTGGTTGAACCCGCGCCGCCACAGCCGCCACGGGTGCAGCGGCACCGGCACGACCAGCCAGTCGCCGTCGAGCTCGGGCAGGCGCGCCGCCGCGAGCCGCGCCAGCATCGAGGCAAGCGCGAGCCGCCGGCCGTGCTTGAACGCCAGCACGAGCTTGCGCGAGGCATCGTTGTAGAGCGTACCCGCGGCGATGCCGTCATGGCGCGGCGGTTCGGCCAGGCACGGGGCGCAGACGGCCCCCTGCGCGCCCTGCACCGAGTCGAACGGGCGCTGGCAGCGGGCGCAGGCCGGCTCGCCGGGAATGACCAGCTCGCCCCAGCACGCCGCGCACAGGCCGTCCTGCGCCGCGATCGCCTGGCCGCAGGCCGGGCAGCGCGGCGGATAGACCAGGTCGACCAGCGGGGCGAAGGCTTCGGCGAGGTTCATCCAGGCCGATCCTTGCACAAGTCCGCTCCCGGCGGCAGGGCTTGCGCATGGAAAGCGTTCCGCCGACGATCTTCTCGCCCGCCCGCCGGGTTGCGGCGCGGCGGCGGATGCTGCGTCGTACGCAGGGCGACGACGCCGCGCGGTTCGTGCTCGACGACATGATCGACGACATCATCGAGAGGCTTGCCTTCCTGCGGCACGAACCCGAGCGAGCGCTCGTGATCGGCGATGCAAGCTTCCGGCTGGGTCGACACATCGATCCGGACGGCTCCGTCCTCGAGGCCGATATCGTCGGCTACTTCGATCACCTCGAGGTCGACCTCGAACAGCCCCTTCCTCGCGGGCCCTACGACTTCGTCGCCTGTCTCGGCCTGCTCGACACCGTCAACGATCTGCCCGGGGCGCTGATCCACCTGCGCAAGGCGCTCGCGCCTGGCGGACGGGTCATCGCCAGCTTCGCCGGCGCGGGCAGCCTGCCGGTGCTGCGCCGGATCATGCTCGCCGCCGACGGCGCGCGACCCGCGGCGCGGCTGCACCCGATGGTCGACGTTCGCGCCGGGGCGCAGCTGATGCAGCGCGCCGACTGGGCCGACCCGGTGGCGGACAGCCGGACGCTCAAGGTCGCCTACCGCTCGTTCGACCGGCTCGTGGTGGATCTCCGGGCGCAAGGCCTCGGCAATGTCCTCGCCTCCCCCTCGCCGCTCGCCAGGACCGGGCTGGAGCGTGCCCGGGCGGCCTTCGCTCAGGAAGCCGACGAGAACGGCCGCGTGGTCGAGACCTTCGAGATCCTGACCCTCAGCGGCCGGCGCTAGACGGCAAGAGCTCGCCCCGTCCCCCTTTTCGTCACCCTGAACCTGTTTCAGGGTCCATTTTTCAGCCCAGCTCGGAGCACTCGACCGCAAGCTGAACCTGGCGGCGTGGCCGCGTTCGACGCAGGAGTTCACGAGCCGCGGCACGATGGACCCTGAAACAGGTTCAGGGTGACGGAATAGGGTCCAAGGCCCACTCAAGTCTTCAGCGCCGCCTGCGCCGCCGCGAGCCTGGCGATGGGGACGCGATAGGGCGAGGCGCTGACGTAATCGAGGCCGACGCTCTCGCAGAACGCGATGCTGGCCGGATCGCCGCCGTGCTCGCCGCAGATGCCGAGCTTGAGGTCGCCGCGCGCCGCCCGCCCCCGCTCCGCGGCGAGGCTGATGAGCTGGCCGACGCCCTCGACGTCGAGGCTGACGAACGGGTCGCGTGGGTAGATGCCCTTCTCGACGTAGGTCGCGAGGAACCGCCCGGCATCGTCGCGGCTGACGCCGAGCGTGGTCTGGGTCAGATCGTTGGTGCCGAACGAGAAGAACCGCGCTTCTCCGGCGATCTCGCCTGCCATCAGCGCGGCGCGCGGCAGCTCGATCATCGTGCCGACGAGGTAGTCGAGCGTGCGACCCTGCTCGGCGAAGACTTCGGCGGCGACGCGATCGACCAGCGCCTTGAGGATCGCCAGCTCCTCGCGCGTGCCGACCAGCGGGATCATCACCTCGGGGACCACGGCCTGGCATCCTTCGACAGGCTCAGGATGAGCGGAAGATGCCTCATCCCCACCCCGCTCACCCCGAGCCTGTCGAAAGGTAACCTCGCAGGCCGCCTCGAAGATGGCGCGGGCCTGCATCTCGTAGATCTCGGGGTAGGTGATGCCGAGCCGGCAGCCGCGGTGGCCGAGCATCGGGTTGAACTCGTGCAGCTCTTCCGCGCGGCGCCGGAGCCGGTCGGCGGAGACGCCGGTAGCCTCGGCCAGCTCGGCGAACTCGGCGTCGCCGTGCGGCAGGAACTCGTGCAGCGGCGGGTCGAGCAGGCGGATCGTGCACGGCAGGCCGGCCATGACTTCGAATATGGCGATGAAATCGGCGCGCTGCTCCGGCAGCAGCTTGGCCAGCGCGGCGCGGCGGCCGGCCTCGTCCTCGGCGAGGATCATCTCGCGCACCGCGCTGATGCGGCCGGCGTCGAAGAACATATGCTCGGTGCGGGCGAGGCCTATGCCCTCGGCCCCGAAGCTGCGCGCCATGCGGCAGTCGGCGGGGGTCTCGGCGTTGGCGCGCACGGCCATGCGGCGGTGGCGGTCGGCCCATTGCATCAGCGTGCCGAAGTCGCCGGACAGCTCGGGCTCGATGGTCGGGACCTCGCCGGCCATCACTTCCCCCGCCGCGCCGTCGAGCGTGAGCGTGTCGCCCTCGGCCAGCTCGCGGCTGCCGATGCGCAAGCGGCGGTTGGCAAGGTCGATCGAAACGCCCGAGGCCCCGGAGACGCACGGCCGGCCCATCCCGCGCGCCACCACCGCGGCGTGGCTGGTCATGCCGCCGCGCGCGGTAAGGATGCCCTGCGCCGCGTGCATGCCGTGGATGTCCTCGGGGCTGGTCTCGACGCGGACGAGGATGACCTTCTGGCCCTTGCCCGCCCACTGCTCGGCGGTGTCGGCGTCGAGCACGATCCGCCCGCTCGCCGCGCCGGGGCTGGCGGGCAGCCCCCGGGTCAGCACGTCGCGCGGTGCGGCGGGATCGAGCGTCGGGTGGAGCAGCTGATCGAGCGCCATCGGGTCGACCCGCAGCACCGCTTCCTTCTCGTCGATCAGTCCCTCTCCGGCCATCTCGACCGCCATGCGCAGCGCGGCCTTGGCGGTGCGCTTGCCGCTGCGGGTCTGCAGCATCCACAGCTTGCCCTGCTGCACCGTGAACTCGATGTCCTGCATGTCGCGGTAGTGCCGCTCGAGCAGCTCGAACACGCGGGCGAGCTCGGCGTAGGCCTCGGGCATCGCCTCTTCCATGCTCGGCAGCTTCGCCCCGGCCGCCTCGCGCGCCGCCCGGGTCAGGTACTGCGGGGTGCGGATGCCGGCCACCACGTCCTCGCCCTGGGCGTTGACCAGCCACTCGCCGTAATAGGCCTTCTCCCCGGTCGAGGGGTCGCGGGTGAAGGCGACGCCCGTCGCCGAGGTCTCGCCCATGTTGCCGAAAACCATCGCCTGGACATTCACCGCGGTGCCCCAGTCGCCGGGGATGTCGTTGAGGCGGCGATAGACCTTGGCGCGGTCGCTTTCCCACGAATCGAACACCGCGGCGATGGCGCCGTGGAGCTGCTCCCACGGATCGTCGGGGAACTCGCGGCCGGTCTCCTCGCGGACGATCGCCTTGTAGCGGCGGGCGAGCTCCTCGAGATCCCCGGGCGTGAGCTCGGTGTCGAGCGTAACGCCGCGGTCTTCCTTGGCGATCTCGAGCGCGTCCTCGAACAGGCCGTGGTCGACGCCCATCACCACGTCGGCGTACATCTGGACGAAGCGGCGGTAGCTGTCCCAGGCGAAGCGCGCGTCCCCGCTGGTGTCCGCCAGGCTCTCGACCGCCTGCTCGTCCATGCCGAGGTTGAGCACGGTGTCCATCATCCCCGGCATCGACACCCGCGCCCCCGAGCGGACCGAGACCAGCAGCGGCACCCCCGCGCCGGGAACGCCGAAGCGGCACCCGGTCGCCTGCTCGATGTGCCGGATGCCCTCGCGGATCTCCGCCTTCAGCTCCGGCCCGAGCTTCTTGCCGCCGGCGTTGTAGGCGAGGCATTCCTCGGTGGTGATGGTGAAGCCCGGCGGCACCGGCAGGCCGATTGCGGCCATTTCGGCGAGGTTGGCGCCCTTGCCGCCAACCACGGTCTTGTCCTTCGCGCGAGGATCCTCGAGCACCGCGCCGTCGCCGAAGGCGTAGACCGTCCTGTTCATTCTTATCGCCTGACCCACGTGAAGGTTACACACTTGGAACGCCTGGAACGGTGTCCTGAATCAAAACTCCGCTCATCCTGAGGAGCGGATCGGACCGAGCTTGTCGAAGGCCGTTCCGCGTCTCGAAGGCCCCGGGTGCTTCGAGACGGGACTTCGACAAGCTCAGTCCCTCTCCTCAGCATGAGCGAGAGAAATTGGCTCACCCCTCGATGCGCGAGAAATCGGCCACCTCGTGCACCGCCACGCGGAAGCGGGCCAGCAGGTCGAGGCGGGAGGAGCGCTTGGCGGGATTCTCGTCGTTCACGGTGACCTCGTCGAAGAAGCGGTCGATCGGGGCGCGCAGGCTGGCGAGCGCGGCCATCGCGGCTTCGAAATCCTCCGCCGCGACCGCGGCGGCAGCCTTGGGTTCGGCCGAATCCAACGCCTCGATCAGGTCCTTTTCCGCAGTCTCGGGCGCATAGGAAAGTTCTTTCTGGTGCCGCTCGGCCATCTTGGCCTCGATCACCGGCTTGAGATCGGGATCGTCAACCAGCGCCAGCGGGTCCTCCTCGCCGGTCCGGGCGATCTCGCCCTCGATGCCGCGCCAGTCCTCCTTCTTGAGGATGTTGGCGGCGCGCTTGTAGGCGGCAAGCAGGTTGCTGCCGTCATGGGTGCCGGTGAAGGCCTGCAGCGCGTGGACGCGGGCGAGCAGGCGAACGAGATCGTCCTCGCCGCCGAGCGCGAACACCGCGTCGATCAGGTCGTGGCGGACGCCGGCTTCGCGCTGCTGGACCTTGAGGCGGTCGGCCAGAAAATCGAGAACATCGACTGCGAACAGCCAGTGTCCGGCCAACCGTGGTGATAACTGTGCATCGCGAAGGCCTATGTCCTTCATGCTGCCCGCGCCTTCGTCCTTCCAAAGCGCCCCGTAGAAGCCGTCGGTGATCTCGTTTGCGCGGTCTGCAACATGATGGAGGTTGAACCTCAGTCCATTCTCAATCGAAGTTGTGATCGTTCCGAGCATGGCTCGGCGCAGGGCGAACGGATCCTTTGAGCCCGTTGGCCGCATCTGCGCACCAAAGAAGCTGAAGAGCGTGTCCAGCTTGTCCGCCAGGCTCACCGCCACCGTCACCGGCGCGGTGGGGACTTCGTCGCCCTGGCCGACCGGCTTGTAGTGGTCGCGGATGGCGTCGGCGACTTCGTCCGGCAGGCCCTCGGCGCGGGCGTAGTAACCGCCCATCAGGCCCTGCAGCTCGGGGAACTCGCCGACCATCTCGGTGACGAGGTCGGCCTTGGCGAGCCGCGCGGCCTGCTCGGCGAGGGTGGCGAGTTGAACGGGGTCGGCGAGGCGTTCGCGATCCTCCCCGGGACGGGGAGGGGGACCGTCCGCAGGACGGTGGAGGGGGTTCGCGGCGTTCGGCGAGGTCGCGTCAGGACGCGCCCCCCCTCCACCACGCTGCGCGTGGTCCCCCTCCCCATCCTGGGGAGGATTTACGATCCCCTCCTCCACCAGCCACCGCGCCAGCTTGGCCACCCGCTCGACCTTGTCGGCGACCGTCCCCAGCTTCTCGTGGAAGGTGATCCGCTCGAGCCTCTTCGCGTGGTCCTCCAGCGAAGTCTTGCGATCCTGCTCCCAGAAGAAGCGCGCGTCGCCGAGGCGTGCGGCGAGGACCTTGCGGTTGCCGTCGACGATCGCCGCGCCCCCGTCGTGCGGGTCGATGTTGGCGGTGCAGACGAAGGCGTTGGCTAAATCCTCCCCGGGACGGGGAGGGGGACCGCCAGACGCAGTCTGGCGGTGGAGGGGGCTATCCGGCGAGCGCTGCGTGTGCGGAGAACCCCCTCTGTCAGCCGCTTCGCGGCTGCCACCTCCCCGTCCCGGGGAGGATTTGCACACGAAATACTTCTGGTTGACCCGCGCGGTCAGCTGGATGACCTCGGGCGGAACCTCAAGAAACGCCTCGTCGAATCGGCCGAGCAGCGGCACCGGCCATTCGGTCAGCCCGGCGTTCTCGATCACCAGACCCTCGTCCTCGACCAGCGCCAGCCCGGCGACGGCGGCCGCTTGTGCCGCGCCTCCGCGGATGAGGTCCTGGCGCTCGGCGTGGTCGACGATCACGTGGCAGGCGCGCAGCTTCTCCTGGTAGTCGCCCGCGCCGCCGATGGTGATCGGGCCCGGGCAATGGAACCGGTGGCCGAGCGTCATGTAGCCGGAGGCGACGTCGCCAACCCGGCACTCGACCAGCTCCTCGCCGAAGATCGCGACGATGCCGGAAAGCGGGCGCACCCAGCGCGGGGACTCGGTGGCGAGCGAGGCCGCGCCCCAGCGCATCGACTTGGGCCACGGGAACGCGCGGACGATGGCGGGGATCGCCTCGGCGAGCACGTCCCGCACCGCCCTGCCCGGCTTTTCGACCACCGCGAAGTAGACTCCGTCGCGCTCCTCGAGCTGGTCCTGAGTCAGGCCGCTCTTGCGCAGGAATCCTTCGAGCGCTTGCGGCGGCGCGGAGGTGCGCGGGCCCTTGGTCTCCTCGCGCACGCTCTCGGTGGCGTCGGGCAGGCCGCGCGCGATCAGCGCGAGCCGGCGCGGCGTGGACCACACGATGACCTCGCCGAGCACGACGCCCGCCTCGCCCATCTCCTTGCGGAACAGCTTCTCGAGGTCAGCCCGCGCCCCGGCCTGCATCCGCGCGGGAATTTCCTCGCAGCGCAACTCGAGCAGGAAGTCGGTCATAAATCCTCCCCATTCATGGGGAGGTGGCGGTCGCGCAGCGACTGCCGGAGGGGGGTCTCCACACGCGCGACGATCGCGTCGACCGCCTCCTCGATGGCGTTCAGAACGAGCAACGCGGGGAGTCGCAGCACATCGTACCCTCTTTCTCGGAGCGCGTTGTCGCGGGCTGCATCGCTCGCCGCACTGTCGGAATTATCGTGCGCCAATCCGTCCACCTCGACGACGAGCTTCGCTCTCGGGCAATAGAAGTCGACCGTGAACGGCGGGATTGAGTGCTGCTTGCGAAATTTCACGCCTACTTGTTGCCCGTTCAGGCGCTGCCACAGCAGGACCTCTGGCAGCGACATTTCGCGGCGCAGGCGTCGGGCACGGTAGGTTTCCGGCCGGCGCAGCGAAGGCGGCAAACCCCCTCCACCGCGCTGCGCGCGGTCCCCCTCCCCGTCCCGGGGAGGATTTTGCGTCTCGCTCACGCCGCCCACCCCGCGTATTCCGCGGCCCAGCGGTTGGCTTCCTTGGCCATGTAGGCCTCGCAGCTCCCGCGGGCGAGATCGCGCACTCGGGCCATGTAGCTGGCGCGTTCCTGCACGCTGATCACGCCGCGCGCCTGGAGCAGGTTGAACACGTGGCTGGCCTCGACCGCCTGCTCGTAGGCCGCGATAGGGACGTCATGCGCAAGCGCGTTGCGGCATTCGGCCTCGGCCTTGGCGAACAGGTCGAACAGCGCCGCGGTGTCGGCGACCTCGAAGTTCCACTTCGACATCTGCCGCTCGTTCTCGAGGAACACCTGTCCGTAAGTCACTCCGCGTCCGTTGAAGTCGAGATCGTAAACGCTGTCCTTGCCCTGCAGGTACATCGCCAGGCGCTCGAGCCCGTACGTCAGCTCGCCGGCGACCGGCTTGCAGTCGAACCCGCCCATTTGCTGGAAATAGGTGAACTGGGTCACTTCCATCCCGTCGCACCACACTTCCCAGCCCAGCCCCCAGGCGCCGAGCGTTGGGCTTTCCCAGTCGTCCTCGACGAAGCGGATGTCGTGCTTCAGCGGATCGATGCCGATGACCTCGAGGCTCTTGAGGTAAAGCTCCTGCAGGTCGGGCGGGCTCGGCTTGAGGATCACCTGGTACTGGTAATAGTGCTGCAGCCGGTTGGGGTTCTCGCCGTAGCGGCCATCCGTGGGCCGGCGGCAGGGCTGGACGAACGCCGCGTTCCAGGGCTCCGGCCCGAGCGCGCGCAAGGTAGTCGCGGTGTGGAACGTGCCCGCCCCCATGCGCATGTCGTAAGGCTGCAGGATCAGGCAGCCGTTGGCGCTCCAGTAGTCGTGGAGCGTCAGGATCATGTCCTGAAAGCTGCGTGACGGGTCCCTGTTCATCGCCGGGCGGCCATGGCGCACGGCCGGAAAAGCGTCAACGGCCCAGAGCGCCCTCGGCGAGCAAGCGCTTGACAGCAAGGCCGCATTGCTTCGGAGTGAGGCACTGGACTGCGCCGGGACCGACGATGAAAGCCTTGATTGCCGGACTTCTGCTGGCCGCGCTGGCTGCCCCGAGCGCGGCGGCCGCCCAAGGCAAGCCCGCCACTTCCTCCCCCGCCGCGACTGTCGAAGCCGGGCGCGCGAGCGCGATCGTCCAGGACTACGAGCCCGATCCGGCGATCTGGCTGCTGCGCGACGAAGACACCACGATCTACCTGCTCGGCACCATTCACGTGCTCCCGGAAGGGTTTCGCTGGCGTAGCCCGCGGCTCGACGGCATCGTCGCGCAGGCGGACGAGCTGATCGTCGAATCGAGCGACAACGAGCCCGCCGAGGCCGCGATGATGGCCGCGTTGGTCAAGTCGCTCGACAAACGGCCGCTGGTGAGCAAGCGCCTGTCCCCCGACAACCGGAGCAAGTGGCTGGCCCTGGGAGAGAACGCCGGCCTCCCACCCGAGTATTTCGACCGGTTGCCGCCGCTGCTGGCGCTGTTTGGTCTCTCCACGACCGCGGCCGGCGAAGCGACCGGCTCGAGGGTGGAGTTCGGCGTCGAGACGGTGCTCGAGGCCGATTTCGGCGCCGCCGGCAAGTCCATCGGCACGATCGAGAGCGGCGCCGCGGTGCTGGCCTCGCTGCTGGCGATCGACGAGAACCTGCTGATCAAGGAGCTCGACCGCGAGCTGTCGCGCTGGGACGGCAAGAGCTTCGAGGCATGGCTTTCGACGGTCCCCGTCGATGCCTCCGACACAGCCGCGCGGCATCCCGCGCTGGCGGACGAGCATGCCTGGGCGCAAGGCGGCGAGATCGACGTCGGCCCCGAGCTGACCGGCAAGAGCATGTTCGGGCGGGTCTTGGCCAAGGTCCTGCTCGACCACCGCAACCGCGCCTGGGCCGGCTGGCTCGAGCAGCGGCTGGCGGCGCCCGGCACGGTGCTGGTCGCGGTCGGCGCGGGCCACCTGGCGGGCGCCAACTCGCTCCAGGTCATGCTGGCGGAGCGCGGGCTGAGCACCGAGCGGTTGAACTGAGCGTTCCGCGCCGGCGCGGGTGGCGCCGCCGCCGGCCAGCACCTACATGGGCGTTCGAATCTCCCGAAGGGTCCGTTGCATGAAGCTCAAGCGTTTCCTGGCCGCCGCCGCCGCGGCGCTTTCGCTCGGGACGAGCGCCTGTGCGTCGGTCGATACACCGCCGGCCGGCGCGCTGCCCGGGCCTGCGCTGTGGATGCTCGCCGACGAGGACACCACGATCTACCTGTTCGGCACGGTCCATGCGCTGCCGCAGGGCAAGAACTGGTTCGACGGACGGATCGAGCGCGCTTTCGCTTCGGCCGACGAGCTGGTGACCGAAATCGACGTGTCCGCCTCGGCCGGTTCGGCGCAGGCGCTGCAGGCGGCCGGGCTGCTCCCCGAAGACCAGTCGCTGCGCGGCCTGATGAGCGCGGAGAACCGCGAGCAGTACGAAGCCGCGCTGGTCGGGCTGGGCTTGCCGGTGGAGGCGCTCGACCGCTACGAGCCGTGGTTCGCGGCGATGACGCTGTCGCTGCTGCCGCTGCTGCGCTCCGGCTACGAAGCGCAGAGCGGCGTCGAGCAGTCGCTGAGCGGGCGCGCGGGCGAAAAGCAGCGCGCCGCGCTCGAGACCATCGAACAGCAGGTCGCGCTGTTCGACACCTTGCCGCAGGAAGCCCAGCTCGCCTATCTCGACGAGACGGTCGAGAAGCTGGACGTGGCCACGTCCACGCTCGACGCGATGGTGGCCGAGTGGCTCGAGGGCGACGCGGTCGCCCTCGCCGACATGCTCAACGCCGAGCTGACCGACCCGGTGCTCTACGACCGCCTGCTGACCACGCGCAACGCCGACTGGGCCGGCTGGATCGAACGCCGACTGGAACGGCCGGGCACGGTGTTCATCGCGGTCGGCGCCGGGCATCTCGCGGGCAAGGGCAGCGTGCAGGACCAGCTCAAGCGGCGCGGCCTCAAGGTGACGCGCGTTTGGCGATGACGCGCCGGTTTCCGGCGCTGGCGGCCGTCCTCGCGCTGGCAGCCTGCGGCGAACCCGCGCGCGACTGGCCCGCGCCTTCGCCCGCGCTGTGGGAAGTCTCCGGACCGCAAGGCGAGAAGGCCTGGCTGTTCGGCACCATCCATGCGTTGCCGGGCGGCGTGGAGTGGCGCACCCCGGCGTTCGAACGGGCCTTCGCGGCGAGCGGCGTGGTCATGGTCGAAATCGGCAATCTGGGCGATTCCGCGGCGGCCGCGCAGGCTTTCACCGACTTCGCCACGACGCCGGGCCTGCCGCCGTTGAGCACGCGTGTGGCACCTGCCGACCGCCCCGCCCTCGCCGCGCTGATGGACCGCGCGGGGATGGACGACGGCGACTTTCGCGACACCGAGACCTGGGCCGCGGCGCTGATTCTCAATAACGCGGTGCGCGAGGCCGCCAGCGGCAACGGCGTCGACCGGGATCTGCTCGACGACGGCAAGCCGGTCGAGGCGCTCGAGACCTTCGCCGGACAGTTCGCGCGCTTCGACAGCCAGAGCGAAGCCGGGCAGCGCCAGCTTCTGGCGGCGATCGTCCGCGAAGCCCTCGTCGGCGCCGAGAGAGAGCGGGTCGCCGCATGGCTGATCGGCGACCTGGCCGAGCTCGAGCGCGAGCTCGAGGGCGCGCTGCTCGGCCAGCCCGCCCTGCGCGAGGCGCTGCTGGTCGACCGCAACAGCCATTTCGCGACGCGGATCGCGGCGGCGACCGAAGCGCGCCGCGCGCCGTTCGTGGCGGTGGGAGCTGGGCACATGCTCGGGCCCGAAGGTCTGCCGGCACTGCTGGCGGCCCGCGGTTACACGGTGAGACGCGTGCAGTAGGGTTGCGCGCGCGCGGCATTGCCGCTAGGGGCGCGCGCTTCCCGTCATGGTCATCCCTGGAGGCGTGACGGAGAAGCGTACCAACGCATTCGAAAGGCAAGACCGATGAGCGATGCTCTGACCCTGCCGGCCGAGCTGCGCGAACGGGCTGGCAAGGGAGCCTCCCGTGAGCTGCGCCGCAATGGCCGTGTCCCCGCCGTGATCTACGGCGGCAAGGAAGAACCCACTTCCATCCACCTGGAGGAGCGCGTGCTCCGCCGCCAGCTCGGCACCGGGCACTTCATGAACTCGATCGTGATGGTCGAAGTGAACGGCAAGCCCGTGCGCACGATCCCCAAGGACGTGGCGCTGCACCCGGTCACCGACCGTCCGCTGCACGTCGATTTCCTGCGCCTGTCGAAGGACGCCAAGATCCAGGTCGCGGTGCCGGTGGTGTTCGTCAACGAGGAAGCGAGCCCCGGCCTCAAGAAGGGCGGCGTGCTCAACGTCGTGCGCCACGAGCTCGAGCTGGTCTGTGAATCGGACAAGATCCCGGGCGAGATCGCCATCGACGTCACCGGCCTCGAGGTCGGCGATTCGATCCACATCAGCAGCGTAACCCTGCCCGATGGCACGGAAAGCGCGATCACCGACCGCGACTTCACCATCGCCACGGTCGTCGCGCCGTCGGCCATGAAGCAGGAGGCTTCCGAAGCCGCCGATGCCGAAGCCGCGGCGGGCGATGTCCCGACCGAAGGCGAAGTCGAAGCCGAAGCGGACGCCGGCGAGGAAGCATCCGAAGGCTGATCCATTAGGCCCCTCCCGCTTGCGGGAGGGG
>Ga0307505_10001716_pt1 | contig 16843 bp, 15 predicted proteins | sample 23_S_MG_FD_202183 | JGI IMG/M metagenome (GOLD analysis project Ga0307505, IMG submission 202183) | Soil microbial communities from Populus trichocarpa stands in riparian zone in the Pacific Northwest, United States - 23_S | ecosystem: Environmental > Terrestrial > Soil > Riparian zone > Trees...
GAGCGTCATCGCGCCATCGGCAAACCAGCGCAGCAGCGCCGCGCCTTCGGCATCGGCGGTGGCATCGGCATCGTCGCGCATGCGCTGCTGCATCGCCTTCCAGTCGGTCACCGCAGCGCGGACCTCGCACAACACCTGGGCCAGTTCGGCGCGCAACGCCGACCGGGTTCGCGCGTCGGCCCGGTCGAGATCCATGTAGATGATCGATTCGGTCGCGCCGGCACCAAGCGCGGTGAGATTGCCCTTCGAATCGCGGGTCGCCTGGATGATCGGGTGGAGCAGGCGATGAATGTTGATCCCGCGCGCGGCGATTGCACTGGCGACCGAATCGACCAGGAACGGCATGTCGTCATTGACCACTGCCAGCCGCATCCGGCGGTGTCCGGCTTCGCCGCCGCTGGAGGTCAGCTGGATGGCCACCTCGCCAGGTTTCCTGCGGGCCGCGACCTCGGCGACGAACGCCGCCGCTTCGGCCTGCTCCGCCTCCGAAAAGCCGTCGAGTTCGCCAGGAAGGGCATTGGAATTGAGCGCTTTGTGCAGCAGGCCGACGATGCGTTCGTCCGCGCCCGAAGAGGCAGCCATGGGTTCAACCGTCTCGCTAAGGATCATTGCGCGCGGGCTATAGACCGGCGCCCTCGCCCACGACAAGGCGGCAGGCCGGTCGATGTTGGTTGAAATCAGGCCGCGGCGCGGCGAATTGCCCGATCCAGCATGGCTTGGTCGGCGATGACCGCCACCGCTTCATGGACCCCGTCGGCATTGCGGCGGGTGACGACCAAGGCAAATTCCTCGTCGGCAGACAGGTCGGTGAGTGCGATCGCCGCGCCAGCGCGAAGCGCGTCGCGGGCCTTGTCGATCTTGTCGTCGACTTGGCCCGCCGGGCGGCGCGCATCACGTTCTTCCGCGACCAGGCGCTTCAAGCCGCCGATCTGGGTTTCGACGAATGCGGTAAATCCGCCGAAGGCGATTTGCCGCCGTTGGGCATAACTCAGCGCAGCGGCGAATTCGGTCAGCCGCGCCTTGTCGTAATCGGCGCCGAACACCAGCTTGACGATCGGGGTCATCGGCGCGCGGGCCTGGGCCTTGACCCCGGCATCGTCGAGGATTTCGGCATAATCGGCCGGCACGCGCTTGGCGGCGATGGCGAAATCATAGGCCATGCCCAGCGCGCGATAGAGGGCTATCCGGCTGCGGCCGTCGGCCGCCTTGCACACGTCCGCGCTTTCGCGGGCGGCGGACAATTGGTCGGCCAGTCCCGTATCGGCGTCGATCACGGCGGTCGCCGAGGCAATAGTTTCGGCAATGTCGGCATCGGCCAGCGGGCCGTCTTCCCAAGTGAGATGCGCCGGATGCTCGGGCTCGTCAGCGACCAGCGAAATATCGGCTTCCGGCTCGGCCTCTGGCTCGGGTCCGGGTTCGATTGGAGCCAGCGCGGGGACCAGCGGCGAGTCGACCGCAGCCGATGCGCCGGCATCCTTCCAGTTGATCACTCCATAGATGAAGTCGATCGTGTCGCCGTCCGAGCTGAACGGCATCAGGATCCCGCGATAGCAGATCGAATGGCCGCGCTGGTTTGTAAATTCGGCCTCGAACCCGATCGGCGCGCGGTTGGCGATGATTTGCAGGTAGTGATCAGTCAGCCGCGACAGCAATGACCGGCTGGGGACCTCGGTGATCTGCTTGATGTCGTCGGGCAGGCCGCATTCGGCGCGGATCGCCGTGCCGACATAGGGGGTCGCGGGGTTGTCGCGGCCGGCGGTGAAATCGAGCAATACGCTGTTCGGGGCAAAGTCGGCGATGCTGCCGGGCTCCAGATCCTCGATCGACGGATAGTCGCGGCCGTCGAGTAGTGACACCCAGTAATTATAAGCGCGGACATGCATCCGGCGCTCGTCGGTACCAATGGCGTCGTTTACGTCCTCGGCCGCCGCGACGGCACTGGCCGACGCTAGGTCAAATTCGCTCGGATGCTCGGAAATACTGTCCATGCCACCGTTCTCGATTGGTCCAAATCGATGCCAATCTGCCTGATAGGCTTGAAGAAAGCGTTAAGCATGTTCGTTGAAGGACATCGTCCCCTCGGCTGGCTCGGGACATGCTTGCCCGGCGTGAACCGCGCTGGTAGGGGCTTCCTCGCCCGCAATCGGGGCCGCCTTAGCTCAGCTGGTAGAGCATCGCATTCGTAATGCGGGGGTCACAGGTTCGAGTCCTGTAGGCGGCACCATGCAACCCCCTCCAAAGCCGGAATTTCGGACATCCTCGCGCGGTTAGAGGAAGAACGCCTCCGGCTGGACTTCCCAGCTGACCGGGACGGGAGCGGCGGCGTTGGCGTCGTTGGGGGTGAAGCTGCCGTTGGCATTGCCGAGCCAGTTGCTGATCGTTCCGTCGGTGTGGCGCCACAAGATGTCGTCGCGGCCATCGCCATTATAATCGCCGACCGCGACCACACTCCAGGCGATGGGGACGAAGGTCCCGGAATTGGCGCCATTGTTGACGAACCCGCCATTGGCCTGGCCGAGCCAGTTGGACAGCTGGCCATTATCGTTGCGCCACAAGATGTCGTCGCGTCCGTCACCGTTGAAATCGCCGGTGCCGACCACGTGCCAGGATGTGGCGACATTGGTGAGCGCAATGTCATCATTGAGGAGAAATCCGCCATTGGCCTGGCCGAGCCAGTCGCTGATCTGACCGTTGGTGTTGCGCCACAAGACGTCATCACGGCCGTCGCCGTTGAAATCGCCGGTGCCGACCACGTGCCAGTCGGTCGGAACGAAGCGGGCGGCATTGGCATCGTTGGCGGTGAAGCCGCCAGTCGCGGTGCCGAGCCAGTCGCTGACCGTCCCGTTGGTATTGCGCCACAGGATATCGTCGCGGCCGTCACCGTTGAAATCGCCGGTGCCGACGACGTTCCACGAGGTCGGAACCACGACGGCGGCATTGGCATCGTTGGCGACGTAGCCGCCATTGGCGGTGGCGAGCCAATTAGAGAGCGTGCCATCGGTATGGCGCCACAAGATGTCGTCGCGGCCGTCGCCGTTGAAGTCGCCGGTGCCGACGATCTGCCAGGCGGTGGGAACAAACGTCGCGGCATTGGCATTGTTGGGAGTGAACCCGCCGCTGGCCGTGCCGAGCCAGTTGCTCAGCTGGCCATCGACATTGCGCCACAAGACATCGCTGCGCCCGTCGCCGTTGAAGTCGTTGCGAACGTCGTTGACCGGCACGACCGACTGGACCGTCAGTTGCACACCGCCGCCAGCTGCAGCGCTGGCAGCCAGCTGAACCGCACCGCCGGTCAGGGTCAGCGACCCGCCGGTATAGGTCAGCGTATTGCCGCTGAGGTTGAAGGTGAACCCGGCAAGGGTCGCGTTGGTGATGACGATCCGGTCCCCGACTCCCAGGTCGGTAATGGTGTCGCCGTTCAACTCTCCCGCTAAGCCAATGAAAGTATCGGCACCGGTGCCACCAGTTAGGAAGTCAGCACCAACGCCCCCATTCAGAATGTCGTCGCCTCCACCACCGATGAGCGTGTCGATGCCGCTTGAGCCAACGAGCGTGTCGTTGAAATTCGAGCCAATTTGCCGCTCGATGCTATTCAACGTATCAAAACCGTCGGCCCCGCCTTGACCGGCTTGACTGTTAACGCCCGCGCTTGCGGCGCTGTAGTCGACCGTGTCGAACCCACTGCCGCCGAACAAGATGTCGTTGCCCGGGCCGCTGATGAATGTATCGTCACCATCCTCGCCGAACAAATAGTCACCATCCGCACTTGCAATGAGCGTGTCATTGCCGAGCCCGCCACGGATCTCGGTGACGCCGGTGCCGCCAGTCAATATGTCATTGAAATTCGACCCCTGGAGGAACTCGAAACCGCTCAACGTATCGATGCCGGCGCCAACGGTATTCTGTGCCGTGGTAAGTCCAAGATTGACGATCACACCGGCCGCCGCTGCCGCGTAGGAGACTGTGTCCCCGATGTTGTGATTGCCGCCGGTGAGGACGTTATTGGCACCATTGCCGATGATCGTATCGTTGCCGCTGCCGCCAATTGCATTTTCGATGAGAGTGCCAAAGCCGATGGCAACGTTGCCAATTCCCCCGCCGATGTTGGAAAAAGTCTCCGGGTTGAGGTTGATGATCTGGTTGGAGGCATAACCGGAATAGTTGAGCGTATCGTTGCCGCCGCTGTCGACGATGGTGAGTGCGGTGATCGTGCTCCCGACGCTGGCAGTGTAGACCGAGCGGCCCGAATTGTTCCCGAAACCGTAGGTGGTGTCGCCGGTCCGGGTGGTGGTCGACAGGCCGTACAGCGTCGCCATCCCCCTGATATCGGCAAGCATCGGGGTCACCAAATTCGCGTTGGTGAAACCCAGATCGTTGTAATAGGTGCTTTCGTCCTGGTCGAAATAGGACATGATCGTCGACGGCACGCCGTCGTTGGCGAACAAGCGGTCATTTTCATAGCTGGCGGTGGAATTGTAAAAGCCGCCATGCCCCAGCCCGAGCGCGTGGCCGATCTCGTGAAGATAGGTTTGGAACGAGTAAGTGCCGATCGTGGTACCGTAATTCGACAACCATTGTGTCGAGACGTTGACGTGGGTCGTCGAGATGATTCCGTTGGACCACGTGCCGTCGGAAAAGGCACCCGACTCATTGTCGTCGAACGTGATCTGGCCGCCGCTAATGACCTCGTTGAAGGTGATCCCGATAATATCGGACCACAAGGCCAACGCTTCGCGAGCAAGGGTTTGCCCGGCTGCCGTAAGCGCCGTCAGGTTGACCGAGATGGAGCCTCCCTGGGTGACATTGAAATGGTGGCTGGCTCCCCCCCAATAGCCACTGGTAAGATGCTCGGCGATCACCTCGTAACTCGCGACAGGCGGCGGGGTATAGACATCGACGTTGAGCTGGTAGGTGCCCGTGTAGTCTTCGTTCCAAGCGCCGACGTCGATATAATAGGTGCCGGTGGTGGTCGCGGTGAAGACCAGCCGGGAATCTCGGACCACGCCGGAGCTGATGTCGTCATTCTCGGCAAGCAGGTTCCCGCTGGCGTCGCGAATCCGCAGATAGGGATCCTCGAGCGTGATCCCGTCGAGGAAGATGGTGATCTTTTGACCGGCGACCAGTTCGATCCGGAACCAGTCATGATCGCCGATGACCTCGAGCATGTCGCTGGCCGAGCCGCCGACAGTGATGGTGGAGGATGTTGTGCTGTTCCCAGGAATATCCGGCAATGGACCCGCCCTATGCTAAAAATCTGATTGAACTAACTCGATTCAGGTCGACCAAATTGTGTCGATGTCCGTCATCGAAGTGAAACTATGAGAAATCGTTAAATTCTGGCCTGTTCAATGATCCAATTCAGCGGGAAGTGGCGCGCGCCACCTCGCCGACCAGTGCTTTGGCGAACCGTTCGAGCGACCCCTTGGTCAGGCCCCGGTCGCTGATTGCAAATTTTTGTTCAGGAAGGACCGTCCCGTCGCCGGTGGTGAGGGTCGCGGCAAGCGACGAACGGCCAAGGACCCGCACTTCGACGCTGAATTTTCTGGCCGGGGCGTCGGCCGCGGCAGCATTCTTGATCGCGGCGCACAACGCCTCGGGGCCGCCGGACTCGACCGGCAATTTGTCCCCGTCGACCACGCGACAGGCGATCAACTGAGTCGAAGGCGAGTTCATTGCGCAAGCGCTCCCGGTAAATGAGGCGATCATCAGTGGCGCAATGATATAGGCGAATCTAGCCGACATCCGAAATCCCCAATCCACTTCGACTAAATGCCTAACTCTTAATCGCCGTCATGACAATAGAGCAAATGCTATCAAATACTTAGCCGTAAATCGCCGAAATTGAACATTGGCTGACGACGATAAGGAGTGACCGGCCTTGCCCTTAGTTTAAGCTCTTTCCCCGGAGAAAATTTTGCTAGCGACCGATCGGCTTAAGGGAGCGATAATTGATGCGTGTGGTGGTGATCGGATCCGGAGCGATCGGGACGTTGTACGGCGGATGGTTGCTATCGGGCGGCGCCGACGTCGCATTCGTCGCTCGCGGCAAGCGTCATGACCAGATTCGCGAGCGCGGGATTGCGCTGTCCGGCCCAGCCGGTGCCACTGCTCACCGGGACGTCACAGTGGCCCGCAGTGCAGTTGATCTGCAGCCCGCCGACGTGCTGGTGTTCGCGGTCAAGACCTATGACCTCGACTCTGCCGCGCGCGCTGCCAGGGACGCGCTGGCCCCGGGGGGGCTGGTGGTCGGGCTGCAGAATGGCGTCGATGCGGCCGCGACGCTCGGCTCGGTGTTCGATCCCGACCTGGTCATGGTCGGGCCGGTATATAGCGCGGCGACGCTTAGTGCCGACGGAGAGGTCCGCTATGGCGGCCAGCGCAACGATGTCGTGATCGGCAATGTGCGCGGCCTGACCCATCCCTTCGCCGAACCGCTGGTAGCCTTGTGGCGCCAGGCCGGGGTCGATGCGTCGATCTCAAGCGATATCCGGGCGAGCCTGTGGACCAAATTCTTGTTTCTTGCGACCAATGCGGCTTTGACATGCCTGAGCCGCCAACCAGCGGGCGTGGTCTATCACGACCCCGGGTTGCTCGAGCTGGCCGAACGATCAATTGCGGAGATTGCGGCGGTTGCCGCGGCCGAGGGTGTTCGCCTTGCACCGGACGCCGAAGAGGCGGCACTTGCGATCCTCAGGGGCTTTCCACCCGACGTGGTCGCATCGATGCGGCAGGATCTCGATGCCGGGCGGAGGCTGGAACTCGAGGCGATCAGCGGAACCATCATTCGGCTGGCGCGCAAACATGGCCTCGCCACCCCGATCCACGATGTCGCTTATGCATGCCTCAAGCCGTTCGCGGGAGGCAGATGAGCATGATCCCCATGCGCCCAACAGGGGGCATGAGGATCATGCGAGGTTCGGCCTAACGCGCACTGACCCGGATGGCCGTCGCGGCGATTGGCGCGCCACCTAAAGCGAGGTTGCTGGCCCGCGACACGGCCGCCGCGATCTGCGAGGATGCTGCGCCCATGGAGTTGCTTGCACAGGCATAATAATCGCGATCCTGGAGTCCGTCGCGGCCGATGTCGCGAAGGCAAACCCGCTCGACCGCCGCAAGCACACGGTTGCGCAGTCTTTTCTGGTCCCGCTCCGTTGCAAGGTCGAGGCGTGCGAAAGAAACCAGCTCGGTGCGGGCGTTGACTGCTTCGCCATAGACAAACACCGGACGGTCTTCGGCCGATGCCGCACCCGGTGCGAGCAGAAGCGTCGCTGCGAGAGCCGACAGCACGGCTGCGGCTTTGGTGATGTTGTGAACGGACATAGCGTTTCTCCCTTCTCAGGCGCCGGCAGGGGGATACCGGCGACCAACAGAATGGACTCGACCCCTGGTCCGCGCACGCGTCCTTCGATCATCGCTCGCGCCGATTTCGGCCAACGCCGCCGACGGCTCCGAAATGACATTTTGCGTAGACCAGTGGACGAACGGCGGCTGCCAACGGCAGGACTCATGGACCCCGACCGTGCTGGTGCCGGGGGTTAGTTGCAGTCATAAAGATCTGATGAAGGTTGCAGTCATTGGCGCGGGGGCGATCGGCGGTTGGGTCGCAGGCCGGCTGGCGATTGCCGGGCACGACGTGGCGGTATTGGCGAGGCGGGCGACCGCCGGGGCGCTGGCTGACGGGATCACGATTGCCGAGCGAGGCGAGGAGCGGACGGCGCGGCCGCGCATCGCCAAAGACGCTGGAACGCTTGGCCCGCAAGACGTTCTGGTCATTGCCGTCAAGGCACCGGCCATGGCCGAGGCAGCTGCGGCGGCCCGGCCGCTGATCGGGCCCACGACCCTGATCGTGCCAATGATGAACGGCGTCCCGTGGTGGTTCATCGACGGCGCCCCGCTGGCCAGTGTCGACCCCGACGGGCGGATCGCGGCTGCCTTGCCGCTGCCCCAGGTGCTGGGCTGCGTTGTCCACGCCGCCTGCCGCCGCGCTTCTCCGGCGCGGATCGAGGTCGCGATGCTCGACAAATTGCTGGTCGGTGAACCCAGCGGAGGAGCGAGTGACCGCGCCACGGCGTTGGCAAAGATGCTCGCCGAGGCGGGGCTAGCGGGCGAGGCGACCGCCGACGTGCGCCGCGCCACCTGGTACAAATTGTGGGGCAATATGACGACCAACCCCATCTCCGCGCTGACCCTGGCCACCGCCGACCGGATCCTCGCCAATACGGAGACGCGCGCCTTCATGCTGCGATGCATGGCCGAGGCAGCGGCGATCGGCGCGGCAATCGGATGCCCGATCACCGAAAGCGGCGAGGACCGGGTCGCTGTCACGGCGACGCTTGGCGCTTTCAAGACCTCGATGTTGCAGGATGTCGAAGCCGAGCGGCCGATCGAGCTCGACGCCTTGCTTGGAGCGCCGCTGGAGATTGCCGCCCGAGTCGGGGTGCCGGCGCCGAACCTCGCCGCGCTGCATGGATTGGCGCGGCTGATGGGCGAGAGCCGGGGCTTGCTCTAAGGCGCGACCACCTGCTGGTCGATCGTTCCGAAGATCGGATGATGGCGATCGTCGCGCATCACAATCATCACCCGGTCGCCGGCCGTGAGGAAATCGGTCTCCGGCTTCCCGTGCAGGATCGTCTCCACCATTCGCACCTCGGCGATGCAGCTGTAGCCCAGCCCGCCCGCCGCGACCGAGTTGCCGGGTCCGCCGTCGGGGCCGCGGTTGGACACGGTGCCCGAGCCGATGATCGTCCCGGCGCCCAGTTTGCGGCTCTTGGCGGCATGGGCGATCAAGGTCCCGAAATCGAAGGTCATGTCCTCGCTGGCTTCGGCGCGTCCGAACGGCTGGCCGTTCAGCTCGACCTCGAGCGCTCCGCTCAATTTGCCGCCGGCCCAGCGCGAACCCAATGAATCGGGGGTGACGAACACCGGCGAGAAACTCGATGCCGGCTTGGACTGGAAGAAGCCGAAGCCCTTGGCCAGCTCCCCTGGAATGAGGTTGCGAAGCGAGACGTCGTTGGTCAGGCCGACGAGGCGGACGTAGCCAAGCGCATCGGCGGGCGACACGCCTTGCGGGACGTCGCCGGTCACGACCACGACCTCCGCCTCGAGATCGCAGCCCCAGCTTTCGTCGGCCAGCGGGATGTCGTCGCGGGGCCCGAGAAAATTGTCCGAGCCGCCCTGATACATCAACGGATCGTGCCAGAAGCTGTCCGGCATTTCCGCTCCCCGCGCCTGCCGCACCAAGGCGACATGGTTCACATAGGCCGAACCGTCGACCCACTGGTAGGCGCGCGGCAGTGGCGCCGCCGCTTCGCGTTCGTGGAACCGCTCGCGCGGGATCGCTCCATGCTCGAGATCGGTCGCGAGATTGCGAAGCAAGGGCTCGACCCTGTCCCAATCGTCAAGCGCGGCCTGCAGGGTCGGGACGATGTGCGCGGCGTCGGCGTAATAAGCGAGGTCGTCCGACACGACGACCAGGCGGCCGTCGCGGCCGGACTTCAGCGAAGCAAGCTTCATTGCAATTCCTTATTCGGCCAGGGAGCCGGGATCGACGTGGAGCCATTGCGCATGTTTCGGCGCTTTGCGCGTCCGGCTCCATTCTTCGAGCATCAGCGGCGCCACGCGCTCGAGCTCGGCATATTGATCGGGCGTGCCGATGTTGCAGGCCAGTTCCAGCCGGTGGCCATTGGGGTCGAAGAAATAGATCGACCGGAAAATGCCGTGGAAGGTGGGGCCGAGCACCTCGACACCCTGGGCCTGGATATGCGCCTTGGCGGCGGCCAGCGTGTCCAGATCGGCGACCTCGAAAGCGATGTGCTGGACCCATTCGGGGGTGTTGGGGTCGCGCGCCATTTCGGGCTGGTTGGGAAGTTCGAAGAAGGCGATGACATTGCCGCCGCCACAGTCGAGAAAAACGTGCATGTAGGGGTCGTATTCGCCGGTTGAGGGCACGTGATCCTCGGCAAAGGCATTGGTGTAGCGCATGCCCAGCACTTGGCGGTACCAGTCGACGGTCGCCTTGGCGTCCTTGCAGCGATAGGCCGCATGGTGGATTCTTTTCAGGTCGAAAGGGTGGGTCATAAGCGGTGCGTTACCGCGCTGCGGCGACAAGTTCAAACCGCGCATGAGACCGATGGCGGACGGGCGATGCCCATCCGCCCAGAGTCTGTTCGGTCAGTTGATGTTGACGTCGATCGAATTGGGGATGTTGATATCGGCGTCCTTGCTGCCGCCGAAGCCCAGCTCATCCTTGAATACGAACAATAGCACGAGGATGACGATGATCAGCAGCACCACGGCGAGCACGCCCCCACTGCCGCCACCGCCGCCCGTCTCGACGATCGTGGTACGTTCGACGATTGGATCCTTGTCATCGGCCATGGTTAGTTAACTCCCTGCTGGTTTTGGTTTTTGTTGCGTAACGAACGCGCGCCAGTGGACCGGGTTCCGACGCCACTTCATTAGGCCTCAAATATTAGCACGCACCATTCGCCGGCGCCACGCTCGACGATTTTCATTCCTTCGGCCGCATAGGCTGCGATCACGGCGTCAGCCTGGCCATCGAGCAGCCCCGCCAGCACCACGCTAGCGCCCGGCGCGACCGCTTTGGCGAAGCTCGGCGCAAGCTCGATCAACGGCGCCGCGAGGATGTTGGCGATGAGGAGGTCGAACGGCGCCCGGGCGACCAGCATTTCATGATCCATCCCGTCGGCGACAGCCAGGATCAGCTCGCCGACGCCATGACCGATCGTCACGCCATTGATCCTGGCATTGTCGGCGGTGACGTCGATCGAGATGGGGTCGATATCGGTGGCGATGCCCTTCGCTCCGGGCCACAGCGCAAGCGCGGCGAAGGCGAGCAGCCCGGTGCCGGTGCCGATGTCGGCGATGTTGGCGTAAGTTTTGCCCGACTTTTCCAGGCGGTCGAGCGCGGTGAGGCAACCGGCGGTTGTGTCATGCTGGCCGGTGCCGAAGGCGAGACCGGCGTCGATCTCGAAATTGATCGCATCGGGGTGGGGGGCATGGCTCGGGGTGTGGACGAAGAAGCGCCCGGCACGGATCGGCTCAAGCCCGGCCTGGCTCATCGTAACCCAGTCATCTTCACCGAGATGGTCGACCTCGGGCTCGCCGCCCGCCGCCATGCGCCTCAGCAACACCAGCTCCTGAGTCGTCGGCTGCTCGGCGAAATAAGCGTGGATCCGCCAGTCGTCGGGGGCGTGAGGGTCGGGCTCGTCGGCCACAATCACCGGCGGCGAATCGGAAAATTGGAATAGGTGATCGCTATCGGGCACCGCCTCGGCCTCGGCGCGAGTGCAATGGAGCGTGACCCGCCAGCTCATTTCTTCGCCTCGTCAGCTAGGCGCTTTTCGAGCGCTACTTTTCCTCGCTCGGCATAAGCATCGCAGGCACCGTGGTTGATTAGCGGGGCTTTGCCTGCCAGCCGATCGATGAGGTTGCTGGCTGCCGGGTGCGGGGTGACGAGGATGTCGCAGCCCTGTGCCGCAAGAGTGGCGAAGGTTGTACGATATTGCGCCACCCGCTCGGGATAGTCGGTAAAGCGATAGCCGTCGCGCGAGGGGGCGCTGATGCTATCGGCGAACAGGGTGCGCCAGCAGATATAGCCCTTGCACGCGCGCCAGCTCCAGCTCGTGCCGCCGTCGGTATGGCCCGGCGTGGCGTGGGCGGTGAGCACTAGCTTGCCGACCTTGATCTGCTCGCCATCGCGAATCACGCGATCCACTCGGACTGGTGCGAAATCGTCGATCAACCCGGCTTGGGGATCGGCCGGGTCGGTCTTGCCGGTGGTCAACACCCTGACCGCGGGAGCACGCGCAGCGAGGCGCGCCCTGGTCAATCGCTTGAGCGCAGCGAGGCCGCCGGCGTGGTCGATATGCTCGTGACTGTTCAGCAGCCATTTGATGTCGCGCATGCGATAGCCGAGCCGACGGATATTGGCCGCAATACCCGGCACCGCCTCCGCCGTCGCGCCGTCGATCAGGATGTGGCCTTGCGGGCTGGTAACCAGGATCACCACGATCCCGCAGGTGCCGACATTATAGGTATTGCCGTGGATTCGCACGAGCGGGGCGGGGTCGCTCCAGCCATCCTTGCCGGCACATTGCTTCTGCCATTCGGCGATCGGGGCGGGACCGGCGGCAAGCGCCAGCGCGGCCAGGCTAGCGAACATAGCTTGCGCCATTGACGTCGATCACCGCGCCGGTCGCCGAAGGCGGCGCATCGCACGCCAGCCAGCGGATCGTCTCGGCGATCTCGCCGGGGGTGGCGGGGCGGCCCAGCGGAATGTCGGCCAGCAATTTTTCGCCGCCGCGGCTGGCGATATACTCCTCGACCATGCCGGTCGCGGTGAATCCGGGGCAGACCGCGAAGGCGAGAATCTGCTCGGCGGCATAGCCCCGCGCGATGCTCTTGGTCATCGCGATCATCCCGGCTTTCGACGCGGCATAATGCCAGTGCATCGGCGAATCGCCGCGATAGGCGGCGCGGCTGGCCACGTTGACGATGCGAAAATGCCGGGGTCCCCGCAAAGTATCACTTTGCGGGGTGGCGCCACTCCCCGCGCCGCGCCAGCTGGCAATCGCCAGGCGGCAGAGGTCGGCGCTGGCCTGGAGGTTGATGGTCAGCGTGCGGGCCCAGGCGGCGTGCCATTCGTCGTCGCCGGCATTGTCGGCCACGCCTTCGAAGATTCCGGCATTGTTGACCAGCGCGTCGATCCGCCCGTCGAGCCGCTCGAATGCGGCCTCCCACAGGCGGCGCGGAGCGTCGGGATCGGTGAAATCGGCGGCGATCAGTTGTGCGCTACCGGCGGTGGACTGGCCCGCCACGCGGTGACCCGCTTCGATAAGGGTAGCGAGCGTCGCCTCGCCGATTCCGCGGCTTGCACCGGTAAGCAGGATGTTCATTGCCCCCGCCTAGCGAAACGCCGGGCGGGGGCAAAGAGGGTGAAGGGTTCAGGCCTTCAGGCGGCGAAGGTCGACACGAACGCACTGGTAGTGGCGCGGAATTCCTCGATCTGGTCGGAGAAGCGGCCGAAGCCCTGCTCGACGCTGTCGATGTCCTGCGCGACATTTTCGGTATCGCTGCGGATGGCGGCGATGGTCGAGCTCATCGAGTCGGCCGCCAAGGCGGTCTCGTCGACCGCGGCGGTAATCATCGTCACCGTCTGCGCCTGAAGTTCCATCGCCTGGCGAATGCGGTCGGCGCTGGTCTGTACTTCCTCGACCGTCGACTGGATCGAGGCGTTGGATTCGACCGTCTGGCGGGTGGCCTGCTGGATCGCGGTGATCTTGGCGGTGATGTCGTCGGTGGCGCGCGCGGTCTGGCTGGCGAGGCTCTTCACTTCCTGCGCGACTACCGCGAAGCCCCGGCCGGCATCGCCAGCACGGGCAGCTTCGATCGTCGCGTTGAGCGCCAGCAAATTGGTCTGGCCGGCGATGTCGCGGATCAGGCCGAGGATCGATTCGATCGCCTCGACATGGGTCGACAGCGCCTTGGACACCTTGACGGCTTCTTCGGCCTGACCGCCGGCGCGGGTGGCGACGCCGGAGGCAACCTCGACCTCGCTTCGGGCATCCTCGATCGCCCGGATCAGCCCGGCGGCGGTCTGGGCGGCTTCGCGCATCGCGGTGGCCGATTGTTCAGCGGCGGCCGCGACCTCGCTGGTCTTGCCGAGCATGCCGCGCGCCGAGGCGCTGGTGGCCGAGGCCTGGCTGCGCAACCCCTCGCTCTGCTGGGTGCAGCTCTGAACGATGCCGAGCACCTTGCCATTGAAATCATTGGCGCGGCGGGAATGAACCTTTTCGCCTTCGCCGCGGGCCAGAGCGATGGCGTGATGGATGAAGCAATCGACCTCGATCGCCTGGACCTCGGACAACGTGCGGGCGGAAAGGAACAGTTCAGCCTCGTCAGTCGCCTGGCGGCGAAGGATTGCAAACGCGGCTTCGGTTTCGGCCGACAGGCCGGCGAGCAAAGTCGACAGTGTCAGCCCGGCAGTGAAGGCCCGCTCGACATAGGTGCGCGCCTTCACCGTCCATTCGGGATGCTCGATGCGCGAAAATTTCATCGCGATATAGGGTTGGATCTTGGCCGCATATTCGTCGAGCTTGCTGGTGTCGAACGGCACGGCCAGTTCCGGCGACTGGGCGTAACGGGCCCAGAATTCCCGCGCCATCGTGATGGAATCCCCTTCCAGCCGCGACCAGAGTTCGCGCGATCGGTGGGCGAGGTCGCCGGCAGGGTCGTACAAGGCGAGCCCCCGAGTCACATCATAATCACCGCTGATATTCGAGCCGACCACGGTCCCCATTTCGTCACTTCCCATATGCTTGAACGCCGTCGGCCACTGCTATGCGGCGGCAATGGTTAAGACCGGGTTAGTGGTTGGGCTCGCTTGCGAGTCCGGCCGTTGCTGCCTAGGGAGCGGGACCTTAAGCCGCTTAGCTTTGCAACGAGGAACCATGACCCGAAATCCCGACCGGCCGTTGTCGCCGCATCTGACGATCTGGAAATGGGGGCCCGGCATGCTGGTCTCGATCCTTCACCGGCTGACCGGGGGTGCTTTGGCCGTCGCCGGGCTCGGGCTGTTGACCTGGTGGCTGTGGGCACTCGCCGCTGGGGCGGGCGACTATGAAAAGTTCGTCTCGCTGGCGCTGAAGCCGGTTGGCCTGGTCGTTCTGGTCGGACTGACCTGGGCGTTCTGGCAGCATCTTCTGTCGGGCATCCGCCATCTGGTGATGGACACCGGCGCGGGCTTCGAGCTTCGCACCAACCGGCTGTTCGCGGTGCTGACCATCGCCGGATCGTTGTTCCTCACCGTCCTGACCTGGGCGATCGCAATGGGAGTCTGGGCATGAGCATCGGCGAATCTTCGACCCCGCTCGGCCAGGTCCGCGGCACCGGCTCGGCGCACCATGGCGGGGAGCATTGGATGCGCGAGCGGCTGACCAGCGCGGCGTTGCTGCTGCTCGGCCTGTGGCTGATCTTCTCACTGTTGCTGTTGCCGTCGCTCGATCGCTTGACGCTGACCGAATGGCTGCGGAGCCCGAGCGGCGCCGTGCCGATGTTCCTGCTGGTGATCACTGCCTTCGTCCACGCGGTCGATGGCCTCAAGACCGTGGTCGACGATTATGTCCACGACGAGGGCAGCCGACTGCTGGTCCACGGCATCCTGACCTTTGCCGGAGTCGGCGCGGGGTCGCTGGCATTGTTCAGCCTGGCCAAGATCGCTTTCGGAGCCTGACCGTATGACCGCCTACAAGATCATCGACCATGTCTATGACGTCGTCGTCGTGGGCGCTGGCGGGGCCGGCCTGCGCGCGACGATGGGTGCGGCGGGCACGGGATTGAAGACCGCTTGCGTGACCAAGGTGTTCCCGACCCGCAGCCATACCGTCGCCGCGCAGGGCGGAATCGCCGCCAGCCTCGGCAACATGGGTCCCGACCACTGGACATGGCACATGTTCGACACGGTCAAGGGCAGCGACTGGCTCGGCGACCAGGATGCGATCGAATATCTGTGCCGCGAGGCCCCCGCGGCGGTCTACGAGCTAGAGCATGCAGGGCTGCCGTTCAGCCGCACTGACGAGGGCAAGATCTACCAGCGCGCGTTTGGCGGCATGACCCAAAATATGGGCGAGGGACCCGCGGCGCAGCGGACCTGCGCCGCCGCCGACCGGACCGGCCACGCCATGCTCCACACGCTCTACCAGCAGAGCCTGAAGTATGACGCCGATTTCTTCGTCGAATATTTCGCGCTCGACCTGATCATGGAGGACGGCGTGTGCCGCGGCCTCGTCGCGATGAATCTCGACGACGGGTCGATCCACCGGTTCACGGCGCAATCGGTGGTGCTTGCCACGGGCGGCTACGGGCGAACCTATTTCTCGGCGACCTCGGCGCACACCTGCACCGGCGACGGCAATGCGATGGTGCTCCGCGCCGGCCTGCCGCTGCAGGACATGGAGTTCGTCCAGTTCCACCCGACCGGAATCTACGGCGCCGGCGTGCTGATCACCGAGGGCGCCCGCGGCGAGGGCGGTTACATCACCAATAGCGAGGGTGAGCGGTTCATGGAGCGCTACGCCCCCAGCGCCAAGGATCTCGCCAGCCGCGACGTCGTATCACGCTCGATGGCGATGGAGATCCGCGAGGGCCGCGGGGTCGGCGAGCATAAGGATCACATCTGGCTCCACCTCGACCATATCGATCCCAAGATCCTTCACGAGCGGCTGCCCGGGATTACCGAGACCGCCAAGATTTTCGCCGGGGTCGACCTGACGCGCCAGCCGATCCCCGTCACGCCGACGGTCCATTACAACATGGGCGGAATCCCGACCAATTATCATGGTGAGGTGGTGACCCTGAAGGACGGCGATCCGGACCATGTCGTGCCTGGCCTGTTCGCGGTGGGCGAGGCGGCATGCGTGTCGGTCCACGGCGCCAACCGGCTCGGATCGAACAGCCTGATCGACCTGGTCGTGTTCGGCCGCGCGGCCGGGCTTCGGCTGGGTGAAATCCTCAAGCCAGGCGCGGCGCAAAAGCCGCTGCCCAAGGATGGGGCCGACCTCGCACTCGCCCGGCTCGACAAATTCCGTCACGCCGAGGGAAGCCAGCCGACCGCCGCGATCCGACTCGACATGCAACGCGTCATGCAGGCCGATTGCGCGGTGTTCCGCACCGAGCGCACCCTCGACGAGGGGGTCAGCAAGATCGACGCGGTCAATGCCAAGATGGAGGATGTGAAGGTCAGCGACCGCAGCCTGATCTGGAACAGCGACCTGATCGAAACCCTCGAGCTCGACAATCTGCTCGGCCAGGCGGCGGTGACGAT
>Ga0307505_10001717_pt1 | contig 16825 bp, 15 predicted proteins | sample 23_S_MG_FD_202183 | JGI IMG/M metagenome (GOLD analysis project Ga0307505, IMG submission 202183) | Soil microbial communities from Populus trichocarpa stands in riparian zone in the Pacific Northwest, United States - 23_S | ecosystem: Environmental > Terrestrial > Soil > Riparian zone > Trees...
CGGGCGAAGGATCCCGAAGAGCGCGATCAGCGTGATGAGCAGCACGCCAATGGTGCGCAGCGCGGATGGCCAGTGCTGTTTCGCGCCGTCCATGATTTGCACGCCGATGCCTGGCGCCACCGGTTCGGCCTCGACCGCCGGCGTTTCAAACGACATGTTTTCGATCGTGATCTGGTCGCCGCGCTTGGCGTCCAGTCCGACGGCCGCTGCGACAAGCCCATGAAGGCGCTGGATTTCTCCCGATTCCCACGGCTTCACCGCCGTGGTCGCCGTGCCGTCGGCGGCTTTGGTCGTCACGCGCTGGTCATCGACGATGACGGCGACAGAAAGCCGGGACACCTGGCCCAGCCCCGTCACGGTGTGACGCGTTGTGCGGCTGACTTCGTAGTTGGTGATTTCCGACGAGCGGCCGGGTCCGGTGACACCGGGGACAGCGGAAACAGGCGTAGCCGCGGGTCCCGCCGGAGCCGCCGTGGCCAGCAATGTGGCTGGCGCGGGGGGAGCCGCCGCCGTCGAGGTCGAGAGCGCTGGCGGCTGATTGGCGCGAGCGCCGGCCACGCCACCCACGCCGGCAGCCGAGGCCGACAATTCCTGCGACGTCTGCTTGCTGCGCACGACGCCGGCCGGATCGAACACCTCTTCGGTCTGTTCGGTCTGGTCGGCATTGAGCATCGCCGACACATTGACGCGCACACGGCCGGCGCCAACCGCCGGCTCGAGCAGCGTGATCACCCGGGTCGCCAGATCGCGTTCGATCTGCTGCTGCCGTTCGAACTGGGCCGTCCCGCCGGCGGCGGCTGATTCATCGACCGGCTTTGAGAGGAACCGGCCGTACGTGTCAAGGATCGTGACGGACTCCGGTCGCAGCGATTCCACACTGGCCGAAATCAGGCCGGCGATGCCGGTGACCGTGTTCGGCGCCAGCGGCCGATTGCCCTTCAGCCTCAGGACGACAGACGCCTTCGCGGGCTGTTCCTGATCGACGAAGAGCGAATCCTTGGCCATGGCGATGTGCACGCGGGCACTCGCGACCTCGGACAACGTTGAGATAGTGCGCGCCAGTTCGCCCTCGAGAGCGCGGCGGTAGTTCACGTGCTCGAGAAACTCCGTGGTCCCGAACGCCGGGCGGTCAAACAACTCGAATCCAAGGCGCCCAGCCGACGGCAGGCCGCCCGACGCGAAGTCCATCCGCAGTTCGTCCAGGCGCTCGACTGGGACGCTGATGCTGCGGCCGCCGTCTCCCAGCTGATAGGACACCTTCGATGTCTTGAGCTTCGAGACCACAGCGGACGCCGTTTCTGCGTCCATGTCCCCAACCAGCAGGCCATAGTCCGGCTTGCTGATCCAATAGGCGGAGGTCACGACGACCGCGACCACGGAGACAAAGACGAGTCCCAGGCCGAGCAGCTGCTTGGCCGAGAGGGCCTCGGATAGCTTCTTGAGATGCGTGAAGAGATGTTCTGGATTCACTGTAGTTGGGAAAATGGCCTAGACGGGCATCCGCATGATGTCCTGATAGGCCTGAACCAGCTTGTTGCGGACCTGCACGGTCAGTTGGAGCATCGTGTCGGCTTTTTGCAGCGCGATGACGGCCTCATGCACGTCGCCGGTGCCGTCGAGCATGTTGCCGACCGCGACGTTGGCTTCGGCGGCCGACGAGTCGACCGAGCCGATCAGTTGTTTGAGGGCATCACCGAAACCCGCGTCCGCCGCGCCCGTCTTGGGCGGGGACAACGACTCGGTGGAAAGGCCGGCGACGCGTCCGATGCCGTCAATGGCCATGGCTATTTCGCCAGGTCCAGCGCGCGCTGGACGGTGTCGCGGATGAGGCCGATCGCGGTCAGATTCGCCTGATAGGCGCGCGCGGCGCCCAGCATGTCGACCATTTCTTCGGGCACGTCCACGTTAGGCACGGCGACAAACCCGTCGGCATCCCGGTCAGGATGCGACGGCTCATAGCGCCGTTGGAAGTCAGTCTGATCCTCGAGCACTGCGGCGACACGCACGCCCGTCGCGGGTGCCGTTCCATCGAAATTGGCACCAAAGGGCTGCGACTCCAGGACGACTTCGCGGCGTCGATACGGACCACCGTCGGCGCTCCGGGTGGATTCGGCATTGGCCATGTTCGAGATGGCCACTTCCATGCGGGTGCGCTGTGCGTCGAGCGCGCTGGCGCTGGCGTTGATGGCGGAAGACAGTGTGGACATATGAATCAGCGTCCTTCGTTGATGGCGTAGCGGACGAGGCGGAACTTGGCGGCCAGCACGGTCTGAGCCTGATTGAATTCGCCGCCGGCCCGGCCGAGGCTCAGCAGTTCGCGGTCGAGCTGAACGTTGTTCCCGTCCCGGCGTCCGTCGAGCCCGGCAGTCTCGCTGGGCTCGGGGCGGTCGACGATCTTGCCGGCGCCCAGGTGGCGAGCATGCGTGCCCTTCAGGCCAGAGGTCCCGAGTTCCTGATCGAGCGCGTCGGCAAACTGGATTTCCTTGGTCCGGTACCCGGGGGTGTCGATATTGGCCAGATTGCCGGCGGCCACCGCCTGGCGCTGGACCGCCCGGGTCATATGGCGGCCGAGCGCAGCCATGATGGCGGTGTCGTTGCGAACCTCACCCATGTCTCGGCCTCCCTCTGTTCCCGGCTTGTCGTCTCGCCCACTGTGAGGCGCGACGCGGCCCCCGCTTGTGCAAGCCGGGTGCCGGGAATCAGGCGGTCGTCACTTTCATTAAAAATGGGCGTAAATACGTGAAAACAGGCCGTTGCCGGCGCGTCGACCGTTCGCAGAAACGCGCCCGTCGACCGGCAGGCCGACACCCCGCGCGTGTCGCCAGGCCGACCAGTCAAGGGAACGACGGCGCGCCGACACGGGCCGGAAACGCTCAAATTGCTAGGTTCTTATCAAAAACAGCACGTCCAACCAATTGAATTACTGGCGCCAGTGAGTCAAAACCATGACAGGCCGGACGGTTTTGTAGGGTGTCGGCGGTCCGATATGGGGGGTGTCGGAATGGCCCACGAATTGCTACGGGCAGGCCCGTGCTTATGGTCGCGTCCGGCGGAGTTCGGCGTCAGCCTCTCGCACACTGGAGTTCCCCATCGTGCCTCATCGTCTTCGTCCGTCCGTCCTCATCGTTGATGCCGACCCCAGCTACAGCCGCTCGGTCGTCCATGCCCTCGACGAAGCCGGAATCACCGGCATAGAGTCCGCGACATTCGCTGATGCCCTGGGGCGCGTCGAAGGCTATGCCTACGACGGCCTCATCGTCGATGTCCGCATCCCGGGCGGCGATGGGCTCGATGTGCTGGACACGGCGCTGACCCGGTACCCGGGGATGCGGTGCTTCGTGACGGCGCAATTCGGCAGCATCCATCACGCGGTGCGCGCCCTCAAACGCGGCGCGGTGGACTACTTCATCAAACCGCTGTCCCCTCTCAAGGTGGCCGAAATCATGACAGCCGCGCTGGCCAGCCAGCAGGAAACGCGAAGCGCCAGCGACCGGCCGGCGCCCAGCGTGCCGTCCTTCCTCGGCATCGTGGGTCGAAGTGGACCGATGCAGCAGCTGTTTCAGGTGCTGGAGCGGGTCGCGCCGATGCAGAGCACCGTGTTGATCCAGGGCGAAACCGGTACGGGCAAGGAACTGGTCGCGAAGACGATTCACGAGAACAGCACGCGCCGCGACCATCCGTTCATTGCCTTCAACGCGGCCGCCATTCCGGAAAACCTTGCGGAGGCCGAGCTGTTCGGTCACGTCAAAGGCGCATTCACGGGCGCGGTCTACGCCCGCGTCGGCCGCTTTGAAGCCGCTGACCGCGGCACGCTGTTCATCGATGAGGTGTCGTCGATGTCGCCATCCCTGCAGGCCAAGCTCCTGCGCGCCCTGCAGGAGCGGGAGGTGGAGCGGGTCGGCACGTCGCGCCCGCTCAAGGTCAACGTGCGGGTCATCGCGGCGTGCAACGAGGACCTCGCCGAGATGGTGCGCACCGGCCGGTTCCGAGAAGACCTCTTCTATCGACTCAACGTCGTTCGCGTCACGTTGCCGCCGTTGCGGGCGCGTCCCGAGGACATCCCGGTGCTGGCGCAGCACTTTGTCGAGGAGTCCTGCCGCATCAATGACCTGGAACTGAAGGTGCTGTCGCAGGGGACCCTGCAGGCGTTGATGCGCCACACGTGGCCGGGCAACGTGCGCCATTTGCAGAATGCGATCGAGAGCGCGGTGGTGATGAGCGGCGCCGACCGGGAGATCCAGCCGTCCGCGCTGCCCGACGAAGTGCTCAACCCGATGGCCCCGATGGCGTCGGCGTCCGCGGTCGCGGCGCCCACGTTCGCCACGCAGCCCGCCGCACCGGCGATGCCAGACGACGGCATCGACTTTGTGTCGACCATGTCCCGGATGGAACGGGACCTGATCATGACTTACCTGCAGAAAGCCGGCGGCAACAAGCGCCAGGCCGCCCGGATGCTCAGGCTGAGCCGCACGACGCTAATCGACAAGCTCCACCGCCTCGGAGTGAGCTCCGAAGCCCGGACCGAGCCGGCGCTGGTCGCGGCCGAGATGGAGGAAGCGGTCGCTTAGGGGGAGTCCTTGGTCCTTAGTGCTTAGTCCTTAGTGCTCGGTGCACTGAGCGCAATGACCCGGTCGGTGGCGGGTCAGGCCCAGGGGGCCGACGTCACTGCGTTCTGCGCATCCCCAGGGCGACCAGCAACCAGGCGATGGTGAGCGAGCCGAACGCCACGAACAGCGGGACCAGCGCTTCGGAGAACCCAACAAACACGGTGGCCGTCAGCGAGGCGTTGTTCGCCGCAGCCCAGTGAAAGCTGTTGATGACGCCGCCCATAAAACCAGCCAGCGCGCCAAACAGGGCGGCCAGTGAGATCGGGCGCATCAGCGCCAGTTTGGCTTCGGTCGGCCACAAGGCATAGGCCACGGCCATCACGGCCGGAGCGGCGGCCACCACCAGACTGAACAACGCGATGACGCCCATCTGCTGCAGCATGTGCAGTACGCTCACAATCGCTTCCTCCTCTTGACCTTGCATCGGGTATAACGCAGGAGTCGCCCGGGCGTGACGGCCTGTCACGCCGGGGCGGGTTGTGCGTTATGACCCTTGTGGACCCAGACTCCGACCGCGACATGATCGCGCGCCTGCGCGCGGGCGATCCCGGCGCCTTTGACGAGGTGCACGGTCGATTCCACGCGCGGTTGTTCGGCTTTCTCGTGCGCCTCGTTCGGAGCCGCGACGTCGCCGAAGATCTGTTGGCGGAGACCTGGCTGCGCCTGGTCGCGCGCGGAGCGAGCCTCCGGCCGGATACCCAAATCGGCCCGTGGCTTTTTACCGTCGCCAGGAATCTCTACGTAAGTTACCGCCGGTCGCGTTTCCTCGAAACCGGACACGCGGGCGATTTGCTCGGGCTGTGGCCGTCCGGCTGCCACCAGCCATCACCGCTCGAGGAAACCGCGGCCAGCGAAACTGAACGCCGGCTGGAGTCGGCGCTTGCCTTGCTGCCTGCTGCCTACCGCGAAGTGCTCCTGCTGGTGGGGGTGGAGGGACTTCCGACGAGCGAGGCGGCCGCCATTTGCGAGGTCACGCCCGAGGCGCTTCGGCAGCGCCTGCATAGGGCCCGGATGATGCTGTCCGACCGTTTGGCGCAGTCGACGGCGTCCGGCGTGACCCAGGTGAGAGTGGTGCTGTCATGAGTGCGATCGATCGGGACGATGCGATCCTCGCGCGACTGTCGCACCTGCCATCACCCACGCCGGACCCGGCGCGCGCGGCACGCGTCATCGAACAGTGCCACCGGCAGTTGGCGCGACGCCAACGCCGGCGCCTCCACCGTGTTCTACGCCTGCCGCGAATTCCCGAACCCACCGTCGTCCGCGGATTCGCGCTGATGCATGTCGTGGCGCTGGTGCACCGCGTGCTGCGCTGGCGCGGCTCTTATTCGAAGTCCGGGGGCTGAAGCCGCGGCCCGGATCGCTCAGCGATGAATGCGTTCGTGCAGACATCGGGATGACATTCGTCACCTGAACTTCTGATGGCTGTCACTGGTGCCTCTCCCCGCCTCCGGCGAGGATGGATCACCATGATCGCCATTGAGGTTCACCAACTACGCAAGTCCTACGGAGCCGTCCACGCGCTCCGCGGCATTGACCTGACCGTTCAGGCCCGCGGGCAGATCCTCGGTCTCCTGGGCCCGAACGGCGCCGGCAAGACAACCCTGGTCGAAATTCTCGAAGGGCTGCGCGCAGCGACGTCCGGCACCGTGTCGGTACTTGGTCTCGACCCGGCCACCGCCTCGGCGACGCTGCGAACCCGGATTGGTGTCCAACTACAAGCCACCGCCTTCGTTCCGGAACTCACAGTCCTTGAAACGCTACGGCTGTATGCGGCGCTGTATCCGCGCGCAGGCGCGCCGGCGGCGGCGCTCGAGCGCGTGGACCTGGTGGACAAGGCCAAGGCGCTGGTGCGCACGCTCTCCGGGGGCCAGAAACAACGGCTGGCGCTGGCGATGGCGATGCTCCACGATCCCGATCTCTACATCCTCGATGAGCCCACCACAGGGCTCGATCCCGTGGCGCGGCGCCAGGTGCACGAAATCCTGCGGGCGCTGCGTAGCGACGGGAAGACGGTCCTCATCTCCTCCCACTACCTCGAAGAAATCGAAGCGCTGGCCGATCGCGTCGTCATTCTCTCGGCGGGCGAAGTGGTGGCGGATGGCACGCCGCTCGAACTGCTCGCCAAGGCGGCCGGCGCGTCAACGTTGTGGCTCTCCGTTCACGGCAACGTCGATGCGGAGCGCCTGATGCCGAACGCCACGTTCGACGGACTCGACGGCAATCTCCTCCGCTACCGCACCGCCGATCCGACGGCCGCCATCCTCGGCCTGGCCGATTCGCTGCGTGCGTCGAACGCACGCCTGGATGACCTGCGACTGAAGCGTCCGTCGCTCGAAGAAGTCTATTTGCAGCTCATCGGCGCTTCCGCCGAGGCGACCCCAGCCGTGCAGGAGGCCTGAGATGTTTGTAAGAAGTGTACTTGCCCTCGTCGGCGCCCAGCTCACCGAGATTCGCCGCTCCAAGACCGCCATCTTCTGGATGACGGCGTTCCCGCTCGGCTTCCTGTTTCTGTTTGGCTTCGTCATGGCTCGCGGCGACGCGAGGGTCATGGCCATTCTCATGCCGGGGCTCCTGACAACCACGCTGATGTCCGGCGGGCTGTTTGGCGTGGCGCTGCCGATGGTTCAGCAACGTGAGGCCGGACTTCTTCGCCGGCTCCGTGTGACGCCCGTCACCGCGGCAGCCGTCGCGATCGCCCACGGCATCAGCGCGGTTATCACCGGATTTCTCTCAGTCGTGATTCTGATGGCGCTTGCCATCCTCGTTTTCAAGCTGCAGGTCGCGGGTTCGTGGACGGCCCTCACGGGCGTGTTCCTGTGCGGCGCGTGCGCGCTGATTCCCCTGGGCCTGCTCGTGGGCAGCACGGCGCGTGACATGCGCACGGCGCCGGCGATTGCCAACCTGATCTTCTTTCCGATGATGTTTCTGTCGGGCTCGGCGATGCCCTTTGGAGTACTGCCGGAAGGCGTCCAGCGTTTTGCGCGACTGCTGCCGACAACCTACCTGGTGGATGCCTACTCGAGTGTCATCGTCCGCGGCGATGGCCTGTGGGCGATCGCGGGCTCGCTGGCCGTTCTGATCGGCATCGGCGTTGTCGGCGTCCTGCTGGCGTCCATGGTGTTCCGATGGGAGGGCACGGATCCGATTCCGCGTCGATCGCTCGCGATCATTGCCGTCGCATTTGGGGCGGCGCTCGGCGTGTCCGCCTTCGCCGCGCCTGCGTTCCGCATGGGTGAGTTTCCCGGCACGCGCACCATCGAGGCCGGCGCCGCCAAGGGACAGGTGCTCGTCTTGCGCGGCGCCACGGTGCTCGACGGCCTGGGCGGCCGTATCGTCAACGCACGGGTGATCATTCGCGACCATCGCATCGCGGAAGTGCTGCTGGACGATGACCGCGTGCCAATGCCTGAGGGCGCGACGATTGAGGATCTGCGCGGCCGCTACATCATCCCTGGCTTGTTCGACTCGCACATGCACTGGGGCGGATCCGGTGGCGTTGGCACGTCTCCAATCGAGATGACCGATGACCGGATGCTGCGCGACTTCGGTGTCACCCTGGCGTCGGGGGTCACCTCGGTGGTCTCGCTCACGGACGATCTCAGAGATATGCGATCGCTGTCGGCCGCCGTCGGATCGGCGACGTTCCGTGCGCCCCGGACCTTCTTTGCCGGTCCGTCCATCACCGCCAGGGGCGGACACCCGTCGCAAATGTTTTCGTTCATGCCCGGCCTTGCGGAGAAGCTGACACGCCAGGTGGAAACGCCCGACGAAGCGCGCGCGGCGATCGCCGAACTGGATCGCGAACGCGTGGACATCGTGAAGCTGGTGCTCGAACCGGGCTTCCAGGATCGTCCGACGCCGCGCCTGCGCGAGGAGGTCTTCCTGGCCGCGATGGCGGAAGCCAGGTCGCGGAAGATGCGGACGACCGTGCATGTCGGAACGGATGCTGATGCGAGATTGGCGCTGGAAGCCGGCGCCAACGGTCTGGAGCACTCGGCACGAGGGCTCAGTGATTCGACGATCGCGTTGATGGCCGCCAGGCGCGTCACCTTCACGCCGACCAATGTCGTCGTGGACTACGCCTGGAAGCGCCAGGTGGTGGGCGGCGCTGATGCGCTCGTGCGGCGCCTGGTGCATCCCGCGATGCTCCAGTCCCTGTTGGATCCGACATCGCCGATGGCTCCGTTTCTGACGGACGGCGAGATGGCCACGCGCATGGCGCAGGCGTTTGCCGGCTCTGTCGATCAAACATCGCGCGCGATTCGCGCCGGCGTGCCGATCCTGGCGGGTTCGGACGCAGGAAACCCCGTGACCTTTCACGGTGTCTCACTCATCCGCGAACTTGAAATCCTGGCACAGGCCGGCATGCCGCTCGGCGACGTGCTCAAGTCCGCAACCTCACGGGCCGCGGACCGTCTCAACCAAACCACGCTCGGGCGAATCAGTGCTGGGGCCGTGGCGGACCTCGTGGTGCTCGAGGCCGATCCCACTCTGCGCGTGGAGGCGTATCGGCAGGTCGTCGGAGTATTTCTTGGAGGCCGCAAGCTGGTGCTTGGCGAGCTAACCGAGACGCGGCCCGGCGCCTGGCATCCCGGTATACGCTGAAGACCCTGTATGACGAAGACGACGGCAAGGGAAAGGATCCGGCAGGCTGGCTGGGAACCGTACGCGTGGCTTGTCTATTCGATCCCCTACCTCTTCGCGTCTTTTGATCCGCGGCTGACCATCGTCGAAACCGCGGCCATGCTCGCGGGCTACGTGGTGTTTCTCGCGACGTACTTCGGCGGCTACATCGTGCGCGGTCCGCGCATTCTCTGGCTGATGCTGGTCATGGACTTGTTGGCGATCGTGTTCTCACCGCGCAACCCGATGGCCCTCAGTTTCCTGATCTACGCGGCGGCCATGGTGGGCAACGCCTTTGCCCCGAAGCGTGCGGCGCTGGCGCTGGCCGGGCAGGTGGTGGTGAGCACAGTGGTGGCGTACGCGCTTGGGATGCCCGCGTGGTACTACTTGATGGCGACGGTTATCTCGGCGCTCATCGGCGCCGTGACCATACAGGCGGCGGCCAGGGAATCGGGAAACGCGAAGCTGCGCGTGGCTCAAGCCGAAGTGGAACGGCTGGCCAAATTTGCCGAACGCGAGCGGATCGCCCGCGACCTGCACGACGTCATCGGCCACACGCTCTCACTGGTGGTGCTCAAGACTGAGCTGGCGCAAAAGCTCATCACCCGCGACGCGGCACGGGCAATCGTCGAGATGGCTGACATCGAGCGAATCGCACGCGGCGGACTGGCTGAAGTGCGTCAGGCCATCACGGGTTATCGTTCGCCAGGCCTGTCCCAGGAACTCGAGCACGTTCGCGAGACGCTCCTGGCAGCCGGCATCGAAGCAACGATTGAAGCGCGGCCAGTGGAGCTGGCGCCTGCGCAAGAGACTGCGCTTTCTCTGGCGCTGCGCGAGGCCACGACCAATGTCATCCGGCACGCAGCGGCTACGAGCTGCCACATCCGCTTCTACTCACAGGACGCATCCGTGTCGATGGAAGTGGCGGACAACGGCCGCGGCGGCGACGCGCCCTTCGGCAACGGACTCACCGGCATGCGCGAGCGCATCCAGGCCCTGGGCGGCGTTCTCAGACTGGACGGCGATCACGGCACGCGCCTGCTGATCAAACTGCCGCTATGAGCATCCGTGTCCTGATCGCCGAGGACCAGGGCATGGTCCTGGGCGCGCTCGCCGCCCTGCTCGAGATGGAATCAGACATCGAGGTGGTGGCCAGGGCGAAGGACGGCAGCGAGGCGCTGGCGCTGGCGGAGCAGACGGATCCCGATGTGGTGCTGACCGACATCGAGATGCCGTCGATGACGGGACTGGAGTTGGCGGCCAGGCTCGATGAGCGTCGCAAGGGCGGCCGACCCAGGGTCATCATACTGACGACGTTCGCACGGCCCGGATACCTGCGGCGAGCGCTCGAGGCGGGAGCAGCGGGCTACCTGCTGAAAGACGCGCCGGCCGAAAAACTCGCAGACGCCATCCGCAGCGTGCATCAGGGCCTGCGCGCCATTGACCCGCAACTGGCGCAGGATGCGTGGGGCGAGGCAGACCCGCTGACGGATCGTGAGCGGCAAGTGCTGCGAGCCTCCGAGGAAGGCCTCGCCGGCGCCGAGATCGCCAAACGGCTCAACCTCTCGGAAGGCACGGTGCGCAATTACCTCTCAGAGGCCATCGCAAAGCTGGGCGTGACGAACCGGATTGAGGCCGCGCGGCTCGCGCGCCAGCGCGGGTGGCTCTGAGTCTCACCTTACCGGTCCACGCCTCCCATCGCGCGCCATGACCCGGTTTCGGCCGATCGATTCACACCGTAATGGCCTGGAGACTCCTACTTGACGTCCAAGTGAAGTAATCGTAGGCTTCACTGGAATGCCAAGTAAACCAGATTCCGTCGAGCTGCTGCAGGGCACGCTCGACCTCATCGTCCTCCGCGCCCTCGACACCATGGGACCGCTGCACGCCTACGCGCTGACCACGCGCCTCGCGCAGGTTTCCGACCATCCTCTCTCGCTCAACCAAGGCACCCTCTATCCGGCCATGGTGCGGCTCGAGCACAAAGGGTGGATCAAAGGCGCCTGGGGCACGACCGAAAGCCATCGCGAGGCGAAGTTCTACGCCATCACAAAGGCGGGCAAAGGCGAGCTCGCGCGCCAGATCCAGAAGTGGCGGCGGCTGGTGGGACTAGTGGACAAGCTGCTGCTCGGTGACCTTCCGAATTAGGGAATAAGGAATTAAGAAGTGCCGTCACTCCGCCGCTTCCTTCGTCGTCTCATCACCTTGTTCCGTCTCAACCGTGCCGAGGCGGAGCTGTCGCGTGAGATCTGTGCGCATCTGCAACTGATCGAAGACGAGCACGTCGCACGGGGGATGAGCAGAGAAGACGCGCGTTATGCGGCGAAGCGCGACTTCGGCGGGGTCGAGCTGGCGAAAGAGCATCAACGCGACGCGCGGTCGTTCCGCTGGCTCGCCGGGTGGCCGATGGACATGAAGCTCGGCGCGCGCATGCTCGTAAGGTCCCCCGGGCTCACGGTCATCGCGGTGAGCGCACTCGCCGTCGCGTTCGCCGCCGGTGCCACGTATCTGGAATTCATTAACGGGATGGTACGCCCGACGCTGTTATTCCCGGGCGGCAACCGGCTCGTCGGAATCGTCAGCCGCGACATCGAACGGAACCAGCCCGAGCCGCGCGTGCTCCGGGATTTTAGAAAGTGGCGCGAAGAGCTTCGGCTCATCGAACATCTGGGTGCGGCGCACGACATCGGCGGCGATCTGACGACGGATGACGGGGGCGCCGGACCTTTCGACGGCGTGCGCATCAGCGCGTCGGCGTTTCGCCTGGTGCCGGCCTCGCCGCTGCTGGGACGGCCACTCGTCGACGCAGACGAGGCGCCCACGGCCGCGCCCGTCGCGGTCATCGGCGAGGCGCTCTGGCAATCGCGATTCAGCAACGACCCGCAGATCATCGGCCGCACCGTAACCATCGAAGACGCGCGCTACACGCTGGTCGGCGTGATGCCGGGTGCGTTCGGCTTCCCGAGGAACCAGAACCTGTGGCTGCCATTGCAGAACAGCGGCGCGCCCATGACGCGTGGCGAAGGGCCCGCCGTCGTCATTTTTGGACGGCTGATTGCTGGGGCTTCGATTGAGGCGGCGCAGGCCGAGCTGTCCGTGGTCAGCTCCAGGATCTCCGCTGCCGACGAGGGACCGAAGCAACCGCTGCGTCCGGAAGTGAAGGCCTATGTGCCTTCCCTGATCGACGCGTTCAGCTTCGACAACCAGATTCTCGCGCTGTACGCGCTCAACCTGCTGTTCCTCGCGCTGCTCGCGCTCTGCGCCGCGAATGTCGCCACACTCGTCTTCGGGCGCACCGTTACTCGCGAAGCCGAAATTACGGTCCGCACCGCACTGGGCGCCAGCCGCGGCCGCATCGTCTCGCAGCTCGTCGCCGAAGCGGTCGTTCTGGCGTCAATCGCCGCGGCCGTCGCACTCTTCGCCACGAAGGCCGGCCTGCACTGGGTGCGCATCGCCTGGGTACAAGGAAACGGCAGTGCGATGCCGTTCTGGTGGGACGATCATATCGATGTCGCAACGCTGTTCTATCTGGCGGTTCTCGTCCTGCTCGCCGCGCTCATTGTCGGCGGCATCCCCGGTTTGAAAGCTACGGGCCCCGAGATGCAGACACGGCTGAAGTACGCCGGCGCGGGGTCTACGATGCGCTTCGGGAAGGTGTGGACGTCGATCATCGTGACGCAGGTAGCGGTAACGGTGGTGTTCCTGCTCGGCGTCGTCGCGCTGACATGGAGCATCCGGACGATCGCGCAGACCTTCGAAGACGTGGCTTTCAACAGAGCCGACTACGTGGCGGCGACAGTGGCGCCAGCCACCGAGACCAACACCGAGGACGCGGCCACGACGTTCCGCCGCCGGCAGGATCTCATTCGTCGACTGCAGGATTCACCCACCGTCGCGAACGTGACGTATACGACGCGGCTGCCAGGCGCCGATCAGGAAGGCACGTACTTCGAGCTCGAGGGCGCGAGGAATCCCGTGCGGGTCGCGCATGTGGGGCCCGGCTTCTTCGCGACATTCGACCGGAAGCTGATCGCGGGACGCCAGTTCACGTTGAGCGAGTTGGAAACGGGCGCGGCCGTCGCGGTGGTGGATGAGTCGTTCGTGCGCTTCATGATCGGCGGACGCCCGGCCGTTGGGCGGCAGCTGCGCCAAGTCGACTCGGGGGGAAACGAGGCTCCTGGACCACTCATCGAGATCATCGGCGTCACCGCCGACATGTCGACTGCCGAGCGCAAGTCGATCAAAGACGGGCACCTGTACCGCCCGATTGGCGCGCGGCCAACGGGCCCGGCGTTCCTCATCGTGCATGCACAGCCGGGGACCCGGGGCGCGGGCCTAGGCCCAGTGGTCGAGGCCGTGCGTGAAGTCGCCGCGTCGGCGCCTGCCGGCATGCGCGTGTCGGGACTCTTTACGCTGGATGCGGGGGGCGGCGGCGACGTCATCGAGTACGTGTTCGCTGCGCTGGGCGTCGTCGGCGCAGTCGCGTTGCTGTTGTCGACCGCCGGCATTTACGCGCTGATCTCGTTCACGCTCGCACGCCGCACGCGAGAAATCGGCATCCGCACCGCGCTCGGCGCCTCACCGCGCCGCATCGTCACCCGCATCCTCTCGCGAGCGATGTGGCAAATCGGGCTCGGCATCCTGCTTGGCGCGGCACCCGGCTTCCTGATCGTCGGCTCGGTCGCGAAAGAAGCCGGTTTCAACGGATACGCGTACGGACTCATGGCCGCCGGGGCGATCGCGGGCTTCGTGCTGATCGTCGCCGTCGTCTCGTGCAGCCTCCCGTTGCGGCGCGCGCTGCGAATTCAACCCACCGAGGCGCTCAGACACCCGTGACGCATCGTCGACCTGGACCTGGCTCGGCGGTACTCATGGTCCTTTCCGGCGCAGTCCAGCAGGCGCGCTCACGGTGGTCATCCCTCTTGGCACGACGTGTGACCGCAGTCGCAGCGCAACTCAGCCATCTCCTTCGCGTCCTGGCAGTGCGCGCTGCAATAGCCGTCGAATTCCTCGGTCGTCACCGTGCAGTGACAAGCCTCGTGGGCACACTTGGTCGCGTGGGCCTTGTCCATGGAATGTCCTCCGCGGTCTGAACGTTGCAAGAGGCCTGCCTGAACCTTGCCTTACCGGTCCACGCCTCCTATGGCGCGCCATGACCCAGTTTCGGCCGATCGATTCACACATTGACGCCGGAAGAGGTTCGTCGCCGCGGCACAGCGCGCCGATCGCACGGGACGAATCTTGCAGCGTGATGGCTTGGAGGCCCTCCCATGTCTGCCGACACGTCCCGCGTTGTTTCCCTGGCTCGGCTCGGCGTCCTGATGCTGGCCGTAGTCGTCATCAGTGCGTGCGCCGAAGCACCGTCAGCCAGCGCCGACGAGGCCCCACGGACGGCGCCGCCCGGCGCGATCTCGTCTGCATGCGATCCGACGAACGGCGGCATTTCACTTCCGTCCGGGTATTGCGCCGCCGTGTTCGCGGACAATCTCGGTCACGCACGGCACCTGGCTGTGGCCCCAAACGGCGACGTCTACGTCAACACGTGGACGACTGAACGAACGACAACTGCGCCACCAGCCGGCGGCTACATTGTGGCGCTTCGGGACGCCGATCGTGATGGGCGAGCCGAGGCCATTCAGCGCTTCGGCACCGTGTATGAGGCAGGCGTGTATGGCGGCGGCACAGGTATCGCCATTCACGGAGACGGTCTCTTCGTCGAGGTGGACGATCGGATCGTGCGGTACCGGCTCACAGGCGGCACGCTTGTCCCGGGCATCGCGACCGACACCGTGCTCGGTGGCCTGCCGCGCACCGGCGATCATCAGGCGCACCCGTTCGCTATCGCGCCCGATGGAACGATGCATGTGAATTCCGGGTCGCAGACGAATGCCTGCCAGGTGAAGAATCGGACGCTCGAATCGCCGGGGCAGAAGCCTTGCGCCGAACTGGCGCAGCACGCGGGCATCTGGCGTTATCGCGCCGACACGATGAACCAGACGTTCTCGGCGCGTGAGCGCTTCGCCACCGGATTGCGAAACACGATCGCGCTCGCCGTCGGCCCTGGCGCCCAGCTCTACGCGGTGGTTCACGGCCGCGACCAGCTCTCTGAAAACTGGCCGAAGCTCTACACGGCCGCGCAGAACACCGATCTGCCAGCCGAAACACTCGTCGCGGTGACCCAGGGGACGGACTACGGCTGGCCAACGTGTTACTACGACGCGGCGCAGTCCAGGTACATTCTGGCGCCGGAGTACGGCGGCGACGGAGGCACGTCGGCGCGCGGCTGTGAGACGAGGGAACGCCCGCTCGTCACGTTCCCGGCGCACTGGGCGCCAAACGGGATGGCCTTCACGCCAGCCGATTCACCGTTTCCCGAGTACCGCAGCGGTGCGTTCGTGGCCTTTCACGGGTCCTGGAATCGCGAACCCGCGCAATCGGGATTCCTGATCGCGTTCGTGCCATTCGTCGACGGCAAACCGGCGGGGAGCTATCAGGAGTTCGCCACCGGTTTCGCGGGCCCCGCGCTTCCCGCGACGCCAGACCAGGCGGCCTATCGTCCGGTGGGCGTCGCGGCCGGACCCGATGGTTCGCTCTACGTGTCCGACGACGTGAAAGGTCGGATCTGGAGGATCGTCCGAGTGCCGAACTAACCCCGGTGCTCACTTGCGTTGGCGCTCAGCGCCTCGTAGTCGGCGGGCCTAACTCCCGGTCCGCCGTTGAACCGACGCCGCGAGGTCTCCACGAAGACGGCACGCGGAAATCGCTCGCTCCCTTCGCTCGGATTTCGAACTAACGCCTTCGCGCGACCGCTATACCTCTGGCTCAAGCCACGCGGGTCGCGCTCGTAATCCTCCCTCCGTGCGCGGCGATTTCGTGGCGTCGCATGCGTGCCGCTTCGAGTCGACCTCACGGCGTCAGTTCAACGGCAAACCGGGACCGGGTCAGCGCGTGTTCCAGAGGCGTGTCGTCCGTTGCAGGCCGAATTTGCCGCAGCGCGCCCGACGGTCAGTTCACGCGGAGGGTGCGCGAGCGTGCGGCTTGAGGCCGGCAACGGACGACACGCTTCTGGAACACGGCGGAGCCCGCCGACGGACGTCAACGCAAGTGAGCGCCGGGGTTAGGCAGTTCGCACGCACGGCCACCCGCGCCAACTACTTCCCCTTCTCGAGGAACGGCACACCGTCGGTCAGCCACCTGGGCGCCGGCGCGCCTTTCAGGTAGTGGTTGAAAAATTCGAAGTAGCGCTTCGTCAGGTCCTTGCGATTCGCAAGGCCGCTGAGGCCGTGGCCTTCGCCGGTGTAGGCCAGCATCACGGCGTTCTTCTTGTTGAAGCGCAGCGCGTTGTAGAAGTTCATGCCTTCGCTGAACGACACGGTAGGATCCGCCGTGCCGTGCATGATGAGCACCGGTGCGACGGTTTCCCGCACGTGCGTGATCGCGGATTCGAAGTGGTAGACCTCGGGGTTATCCCACGGCGCAAAGCCCCAGCGGCCCTGTCCCTCCATGTAGTAATCGTGGCCGTTGGCGCCGCTGCCGCCGGTCACCTGATACGACCAGCCCCAGCTCTGATTGAAATCTGAGAACAGATCGGT
>Ga0307505_10001718_pt1 | contig 16822 bp, 14 predicted proteins | sample 23_S_MG_FD_202183 | JGI IMG/M metagenome (GOLD analysis project Ga0307505, IMG submission 202183) | Soil microbial communities from Populus trichocarpa stands in riparian zone in the Pacific Northwest, United States - 23_S | ecosystem: Environmental > Terrestrial > Soil > Riparian zone > Trees...
AGGCTCTCGATTCCACACCCTCGCGATGAACCACTCCAACTCGCGATGCACACACACCGAGAGCCTTCTCCCCTCCGCAGAGGGGAGAAGGTGCCGAAGGCGGATGAGGGGTCGCCCTCGTGGCAGGTACGCAGCCTTCTGTTTCTTGCTCTCACGCGCGCCGCGAGCGACGTGGGCCGGCTCAGGATGACAGACTGTTTGTAAATCGCCCGTGGGCGTGAGAAATGCGGGCTAATGATGAACCCAGCTCGCGATGAGGGCGCCGAAGTCGTGTGAGGCTCGGGACATCGGTGCCGAACGCCGCGTGCAGCGTCCAAGCCGAGATGGCAGAGGGGAGGCGCCTCGCGAGAGCCCGGTGGACTCAAGCCCAACGCTCCACAACGACCGTTCGCTGATATGCCGGCTTCTAATGACATCGAAGATGTCATCCACTGCTCCAAGGCCGGCAATTTTGCTCGAACAGCGTGCCCAAGGCTTGGCCAACCAGCGCCGCCGGCCGTGCCGGCTCAGGATGACTCCAGTGTGGGCGCCGCGCAAAGAATAGAGGTTGGTGGGAGTGCAGAGAAATGATTGGCTTTGACTCCTCTGTGTCTCCGTGCCTCTGTGGTGAACCGTCCCCCCTCAACGGGGCACGGCGATGTCGGCGGCGGAGGCGTGGGGGAGTTTGAGGAGCTCGCGGGGGGCGACGAGGGCTTTGCTGTGGCGGTTGCCGCCTCCGATGACCACGCGCGATTGCTCCATCACGTGCTGGTCGATGTAGAGCGGGATGCCCTCGGGGAGGCCGGCCACGGTGACGCCGCCGATGAGCATGCCGGTGAGCTCGGCGGTCTCTTCGGAGGAGGCGAAGGACATGCGCTTGACGCCGGTGAGGGCGAACACTTTGCGATTGACGTCGAGCTTGGTGTCAGCGCTGACGAGGCAGGCCACGTAGGTGCGCGGGGTGGTCTTGAGCGCGACGAGGATGGTGTTAGCGGCCTCCGGTGCGGGGATGCCGAAGTGCGCGCAGAACTCGGCCGTGTCGGCCAGCTCGGGCGGGCACGCGAGCACTTCGTATTCGACTCCGGCGGCATCGAGCGATTCGCGAACGCGGGGCTGGAGGATCGACGGGTCGGTCATGCAGCGCATTGTTTCGCGGGAGCGGGGGAGATGCAACGCGGCGGCCGGGGTTGGTGCCCGGTTGCGAGTGGCGAGTGGCGGGTTGCGAGTTGCGGGTTGATGAGGTGGTTGTTCTCAGTTGTCGGTTGTCCGTTGAAGGCGATCTGTCGTGGCCACCGCCAACCGCCAACTCAGAGCCGCACGTCGATGGCGACTCGGCCGCGGACGTGGCCGGCGAGGATTTCCTCGGAGAGCTCGACGATGCGGGACAGGGGTTCCGTGCGTGAGAGTTGGGCGAGTTTGGTGAGGTCGAGGTCGGTGGCGAGGCGGGACCAGCCTTCGATGCGTTTGGCTTTCGAGGTGCGGAGGGAGCTGACGCCGAGGAGGGAGACGTTGCGGAGGATCATGGGCCAGACGGCGATGGTGAGCTCGTGGCCGCCGGCCATGCCGCAGCAGGCGACGGCGCCTTCGTAGGCGGTCTGGGCGTAGACGTTGGCGAGGGTCTGGCCGCCGACGGTGTCGATGCCGCCGGCCCAGCGCTCGGACTGCATGGGCGCGCCTTTGGCGGCAAGCTCTTCGCGCGGGACGATGGACGTCGCGCCGAGGGCGCGGAGGTAGTCTTCGAGCTCGGGACGTCCGGTGGCCGCGGCGACGCGGTAGCCGCGACGGGCGAGGAGCAGAACGGCGATGGAGCCGACTCCGCCGGCGGCGCCGGTGACGATCACTTCACGTTCCTCGGGCAGGACGTGATTCTGTTCGAGGGCCAGGACGCAGAGCATGGCCGTGATGCCGGCGGTGCCGATGTGCATCGCTTGTTCGAGCGAGATGCCGTCCGGCACGGGCACAAGCGTGTCGGGACGGTAGCGTCCCCTCTGCGTGTAGCCGCCCCAATCGAGCTCGCTCAATCCCTGTCCGGTGGCCAGCACGCGATCGCCCGGCTTGAACTCATCGACTTCCGAGGCCACGACGGTGCCGGCCAGGTCGATGCCCAGGACCATGGGAAACTTGCGCACGATCCGCCCACGTCCCGTGACGGCCAGCCCGTCTTTGTAGTTGAGGGAAGAGTACGCGACGTCGACGGTCACGCCGTGAGGCGGAAGATCGCGCTCTTCGACCTGTTCGAAAGCGACGCCGTTTTCACGAGCCATGAGGGTGCGGATGGTCATGGGCGGAGTATATGGTTCTTCGAATGATCAACACGAACCGATGGAACCGTGTCCGTTACACCCTTTACGCTCCCCTGTATGACGTCTTCGTGCGGCGGTTGGTGCGGGGGCGGCGGCGGGCGATCGAGTTGCTGGAGGTTCGCGACGGCGAGAGCGTGTTGATCGACGGGTGTGGGACGGGGCTCGATCTCGAGCTATTGCCGCGGGGGTGCCGGATCACGGCCATCGACATTACTCCGGCGATGGTGGAGAAGACGCGGCAGCGTGCGGCGGCGCTGGGGCTCACGGTCGATGCGCGGGTGATGGATGCGGCTCAGCTCGAGCTGGCGGCGGAGAGTTTCGACTGCGTGCTGCTGCACCTCATCCTGGCGGTCGTGCCCGATCCGGAAGGGACGGCGCGGGAGGTCGCGCGGGTGTTGCGTCGCGGCGGGCGTGTGTCGATCTTCGACAAGTTCTCGGCGGGGAAGCCTTCGCTCGTGCGCCGGCTCGCGAATGTGGTGACAAACTTCGTGGCCACGGACATCACGCGCTCGCTGGAGGGTGTGCTCGAAGGCAGCGGTCTGCGCGTGGTCCACGAGGAGCCGTCCGTGTTCGGCGGCGTGTTCCGCGTGGCCATCGCCACTACTTCTTCTTCACCGTCTTCGCCAGATACTCCCTGACCCGCGCGTGCGTCGCGGCGTCGCTCCACAGCTCGCGCACCTCGTCGTCGATCTCGTTCGCGTAGCGCTTGGCGCGGCGGACGGCGGGATCGCGGAGCTGGCGCTTGGCGAGCGCGAAGGCCGCCGCGGGGAGGCTGGCCAGGTGACGGGCCATGTCTTCCGCGCGCACTTCGAGAGTGCCGGCGTCGACCACTTCGTCGATGAGTCCCAGACGGAGCGCCTCGTCGGGCAGGACGGTCATGCCCGTGAACATGAGCGCGTGGACGTGCTGCGGCGGAACGGCGTAGCGGACCACTTCGATGACCGCGGCGGGGAAGGGGACACCTACCAACAGCTCGGGGATGCCGATGCGGCCGTTGCCCGCGGCCATGAGCCGGTAGTCGGCGGCCAGGGTGAAGATGCAGCCGCCGGCGATGGCGTGTCCGTTGGCGGCGACGACGAGGGGCTTGGGAAACGCGAAGAGCTCGAGCAGCATCCGCGAGAGCGAAGGCACGAACCGCTCCGCGTACTCCCGTCCGCCATCGACGAGCCGGAACAGATCGACGCCCGCGGAGAAGATGGAGCCGGTGCCGGTGAGGATCACAGCGCGGGCATTGGCGGCGCCGGCTTCCGCAAGCGCAAGCGCCAGTCCTTCGAGCAGCTCGAGGTCGAGTGCGCTCGCTTTTCCGTGAGCGAGACGAAGGGTGACGATGCCGTCGTTGGTGCTCTGTTCGATCATGATGCGCAGGATATCTTGGTTGGCGGCTAGAGCTCTCGCAATGCCTTCGCGATCTCGTCCGGTTCCGTTTGGGGATCGAAGAGGCGCACGACGTCGCCTTCGCGGTCGAGCAGGTAGAGGCGGAGAGTGTGGTCGACCAGAGGGCCGGCGGCCGAGCCGTTGTCGCGGATCTCGTAGCGCGCGCCGAACTGCTTCACGACTGCGTCGATCTGCGGCTTCGAGCCGGTCAGGCCCTTCGCGGGAACGGCGCCGAAGTAGGCCAGGTACTTTGCGAGGTGCGGAGGCGTGTCACGCGGATCGACACTGACGAAGAGCGTGGGAATCTCGTGCGCGGAGGGTCCGGCCTTGCGGTACACGCGAGCGACTTTGGCCATCATGATCGGACAGGCGTCGGGGCAGTGGGTGTAGCCGAAGAAGAGCAGCGCCGGTCGTCCGCGCAGCGACTCGGAGCGGAACGGACGCCCGTGGTGGTCGACGAGCTCGAAGGCGCCGACTTTCATCAGCTTCTCCGGTGGCGCCGGTTTCGCGCACGCGAACAGGAACAATGCGGCCAGCAACAGGGCGACCGCCATCGTCCTCTCCCGTGTTGTCTGTTGTCGGTTGTCCGTTGGGAGGTGACCTTTCACGGCGCGGTCGGGCGCAGACAACCGATCACCGACAACTGACAACCCAACCGACCGGACACTTTCCTCCGGGGCGCTGTACCTATTCGGCATTGCGCACCTCCGCGGTGGTGGTGACCATCGTGCCATCGTTGAAGCGGAGGGAGAGCTCGAAGGCTCGCGGGAACGGTCGGGCGAGGCCGATGAGCATGAGGTGCACGCCCCCGGGCTGGAGCATCAGCGTGCCGTTTGCGGGAACGGTGAGCCTCTCTCTTTTTTCCATGGTCATCATGCCGTCGATGCTCTTCGTCTCGTGCATCTCCACGAAGTTCGCGCCCGTGGCGGACACGGCCACGAGGTCTATGGGCCTGTCCGCGGAGTTGACGATTGTGAGATAGCCGGAGGCGACGTCCACGGCGGGATTGGGCGCGCGCACCCACGCCTCCTCGACGAGCACGGGCGCGGGCGCCGCGGCCAGGGAGCGCAGGTACTCGGCGATGGCGATGCGCTCGTGCTTGGGGATGTCGGGATAGCCGGGCATGCCGGTGCGCCCCTCCGCCACTCCGAACGCGATCGTCGACGCAATCCCTTCAGTCGTGTTCGAGCCGCGATAGCCGCCCAGGTGCGTGAGATCGCGCGGCTTGATGTGCGCCAAACCCGCCGCCGGTCCGCGACCGTCAGCATTCACGCCATGACACGCCGCGCATCCATACGCGAGGTACAGCTCCCGCCCACTGCGAACCTCGGCGCCCGGTCCGCACGCGAGGAGAAAGAGGATCAAGGGAACGACGATGCGCATCATCGGCGCGCATTCTATGTTCTCTGATCCGGTCACACCGCCTGAAGTGCGCGGAGGATGTCGAGCATGCCGTGGCCCTGGAAGTAGCGTTCGCGGCCGAGGTCGGTGGCGGTGGAGCAGAGGACGTGCTTGATGCGTTGGGGCTGGCCGATGAGCTCCTGATGGCGGGCCATGAGCAGGGCCGCGGCGCCGCTGACGTGAGGGGCGGCCATGCTGGTGCCGTCCTTGATGCCCGCGGCGTCGTCGCGAATGGGTGCGGTGATCTTCTCGCCGGGCGCGACCAGGTCGGGCTTCAGGCGTCCGTCGCCGGTGGGGCCGCGGCTCGAGAAGTAGCTGACGCCGTACGTGTGCGGGCGCGTGCGGTGCGTGGCGCCGACGGTGATCACGCCTTCGGCATTGCCCGGGTCGACGATGCTGATGGTGTTGTAGGCCTCGGCTGGCGGACCTTCGGGAGTCATGTAGCGGCGGTAGCCGTAGTTGCCGGCGGCGGCGACGACGACCACTCCCGAGGCCACGAGCCTTTCCGCTTCGTCGCACACGGGTGTGCGTCCGCACGCGTAGTTGGAGACGTCGTGGCGGATGGAGAGGCTGATGTTCGCGCCGTGGACTTCCTTGATGCCGTACGCGGAGTTCATCCACTGCACGAACTGCATGGCCGCCATGAGCGTGAACTCGTTGACGCCCTGACGGCTCACCACGCGAATGTCGTACAGGCGAATGTCGGGGCAGACTCCCATCAGATTCTCCTCGGGCCAGTTCGCGGCGAGGATGCCGGCCACGTGCGTGCCGTGATCGAAGATCGGGGTCTCGTACTCGTCGTCGTGCGGGATGCGGATGAGCGGACCGACCACTCTCCAATCCATCGTCTCGCCGGCCTTGGTCATGGACTCCAGACGCTGTGTCCTCTCCACGATCTCCTTGCCGGCCTTGGTCTTCGACTTGCGCAGTTTCTCGATGCGCTCCGGGTAGACGCCGGACAACAATTTCTCCAGCAGCGTGAAGTCGTACGTCTCCAGCACACGCGTGTTCTTGCTCCAGTCTTTCGGACTCTCTTTCACGTCCGTGCGGAACGCGGGATGGCGCGCTTCGACGCCGCCGTCGATGACGGCCCAGCGGATGTCCTTGCAGGAGATGCTGAAGAGTTGGCGCGCGGCGTCGGCCTTCACGGCCAGGGACGACTCGCGCACGCTCGTCCAGCCGGAGCGGTTGAGGCTGGCCACGTACACCAGCGGCTCCGCGGGCGGCTTGGCGGCGTTCTTCACCAGCGCGGCCACAGCCTTCACGACGGGCAGCCAGTCCTGCTTGCGCTCGTCGGCGTCGAACACCTCGGGCAGATCGTGACCGTCGAGCACGAGCGCCAGCGCGCCGACGACGCGCACGAGCCAGAAGACGTCCGGCGGCAGCGAGGCCACGCTGGCAGCGTTGCCTTTCTTGTCTTTCAATTCCGCTTTCGTGAATTGCGATTCGGGGTTCTCCGGATCGCGTGCGCCGCGTGCGACGAGGGTCTGAACCTCCGGATCTTGTAGCGTCTCGATGTCCGTCAGCTTGGACCACCAACTCGTCATCGGCAGGACGGCCTGGATCAGCTCCTGGAAGGTGAGGTCGGCGAGGACGGTGGACTGGTTGTAGATGACTCGCGCGTCCTTGTTCTTGATCCTTCCAGCGAGCTCGTTGCGGACGGCGCCCGGCTGAGCCTTGCGATACGGCGTGAGCAGGATCTGCAGCGCGCCCCGCGGACTGCGCAGGATGTTGTCCTCTTCCAGCGCCCCCGCATACGCGAGCCAGACGTCGGGCAACACGGGCGAGTCCTGGGTGAAGCGCCGCGCCCGGCCACTGCCGAACATCAGCTTCTCGAGACTGGAACGGCTCAGGGTGTTGGGCATCGGCGTCTCCTTGTGTTGTGAGTTGCGAGTTGCCGTGTGAGTTGCGGGTTGCGAGTTGCGAGTTGCGCGGGTTCGTTGTCGGTTATCGGTTGTCGGTTGTCATTGCGGAGCTAGCGAGATGGCAACCCGCAACCCGCAACTCGCAACCCCAAGGCAACCCGTTCCTACCTGGGAGTGATCAGGAGAGGGAGTTTCCTACCTCTAGACACCCAAAACGTCGATCAGGACGGCGGTCGTGAACATGCCGTGTGGAAACGCTTCGTAGTCCCGGTCGTTGGACCAGATGGGGATGGCGAGCTTCAAAGCCAGAGCGGCGAGAGCGACATCGTCGGGGTCCCGCTGGGAGAGAAGCACGCGGGCCTCTTCGAGATGAGTCCCGTACGTCGACTCCGAATGGATCTCGATCGGCAACAAGCTCAGGACTTCCGAGAGCAGGCTTTCCGGCAGGTTGTATCTGTTCGCGAACACCGGAAGATACTCCTCGACTTCGGCGATGTTGAAATCGGTCGTCACGACGAGGAGATCGTTCCGCTCGAAGACACGTCGCGCCGCTCTTCCCGCGATTGCCGAGAGCAGGACGTTACTGTCGGCGGCGATGCTTTTGATCTGCGGCGAATTCACGCTCGATCTGCTCGTCGGTCACGCCCTGCGTGTCGAGTTGTGTGGCGATCTCGCCGGCCAGTGCGAGGTAGAGCTTGCGCCGAACTTCCAGAGGGATTTTCTTCGGATCGCCAAGGGGGTAGAGAACGGCGGCAGGCTTTCCATGCTTCGTGACGAGCACGGATTCGTCGTCGGCGATGATCTTCGCGATGTTGCTGCGAAGCTCGCGGATGGTGGCGGTCTTCACGTCTGCGCGTCCTCCTGTGATCCATAAAAAGGCACACTTGTGTACACAAATTCCGATGCTACCTCTTCCGTCGCCAGAACCACCAGGCGGGGAGGCCGGCGGCGAGGATGATCAGGCCGATGGCGCTGTCTTTGGGGGCTTTGGCGAAGGTGCCGAAGACGACCAGCCAGCAGGCGGCCACGAAGAGTGCGGTGGACCAGGGGTGGAGCGGCGTGCGGAATCCGGCGGAGGCGATCCGGCGGCGGAAGACGAACAGGGCCAGGCCGGTCAGGCCGAAGAAGATGAAGTCGACGGACACGACGTAGCTGAGAATCTGCTCGTAGCTTCCCGACAGCGTGATGACGATGGCCACCGCGCCTTGCAGCGCGATGGCGAGCACGGGCACCCGCGTGCGTGGATGCACTTTGCCGACGGCGCGGAAGAAGACGCCGTCTTCGGCCATGGCGTAGTACACGCGCGGCGCGGTGAGCATCCCCTGGCTGAGGAAGCCGAGGGTGGAGATGGCGATGCCGAAGGCGATGAGGGTCGCGCCGCGCTCACCCATGGCGGCACGCATGAGCGTCGAGGCGGGCGTGGTCGTGGCGGCCAGTCCCTCGGGACCGAGGACGCGCAGGCAGACGTAGTTCACCGCGAGGTAGACCGTGATCACGCCGGCCACTCCGGCGAGCAGTCCCACCGCGAGATCGCGTCGCGGATTCTTCAGCTCTCCGGACATGAAGCTCGCGGTCTGCCAGCCGCCGTACGCGAACATGACCGGGGTCATCGCGGCCAGGATTGCGAACGGAGCCGCGGACGCAGTGGGTGTGGCGGGCGCAGGCGCCGAAGGCACGGCGAAGCCGGCGGCGATGAGCATCACGATGGCCACGAGCTTGAGCAGCATCAGCGCGGTCTGGGTGTTCGTCCCGCTGCGCACGCCGAGGCAGTTCACGGCGGTGAGGATGGCCAGGGTGCCGGTGGCCAGGGCCCAGTCGGGCATGGGCACGCCGGTGAGCTCGATCGTGTAACGCGAGAACGTCACGGCCACCGCGGCCATCCCTCCGCTCTGCACGACGAGCAGCAGTCCCCATCCATAAAGAAAGGCCACGGCGGGATGCCACGCATCGCGCAGATACGCATACTGCCCGCCGACCTCGGGGCGCAACGCCGCGAGCTCGGCGTAGATGAACGCGCCGATCAGCGCGATCAACCCGCCCGCGGCCCACACGCCGAGGATCAGTGCGGGCGAGTGCACCTGCCGCGCGACCACGTACGGGTTGATGAAAATGCCGGAGCCGATGATGCCGCCCATGACCAGCATGGTGGCGTCGAAGGCGTTGAGTCTCCGCGCGAGTGTGGTCACGAGCTGAGTGTTCCGTACCGGAAGAGGAAGAGCAGCGTGTAGGCGCCGATGACGATGGTGGGCAGGATCAGCGAAGCGATCGCGGCGCCGGGGCGTCCGACCATGTCGCCGTTCATCTCGAAGCGGGGCCGGGCCGGGGCTTCGTCGAGGACGTAGGCGCGCTCGGGCCGCGAGGGGTCGTAAAACAACGGCTCGGTGGCCTCATCTTCGAGGCGATGTGTGTCGGCCGTTCGTGCGCTGGCCTCGCGACGCTGGCCGTGCCGGTCCGTGAACTCGAAGATGAGCTCGAAGACCTGCCGGCCGTTGATCCGGACGTTCGTCGCCAGTTTTCGCTTGAGGGTTCCCGCGGCGATGATCCCGTGACGCAGCAGGTGATTGCGGCGGATGCCGCTTCTCGTTCCGAAGACGAGCAGGATCAGTCCAATCAGCGGAAAGATGGCGCTGACCGGCGCGGCCCACACTCCGAACATGGCCCGCCGCATGTCGATGATGCGTGAGCGCTCGGGACGATCCTCGTCGTACTCGACCTCCACCGCGTCGCCGGCCGAGGGCGCGGAGCCGGTGGTGTACGACTTGCCCTCGAAGGAGGTGCCTGCCACGGAGTACTGGTAGTGACTGGCCCGGATGCGGCTGTCATTCTCCGAGGCGCGGGTGTCCTCGACGCGCGTCACGCGCCCGGTGGTCCGCCCCTCGGGGTTGCGGAAGGTGATGAAGGAGAAGTCCGCGTTCAGGCCGAACATCACGAAGAACAGGAACCCGAATCCGAACAAGCCCCAGCCGAGCTGCGCCAGGCCGTTGAAGAAGTTGACGACGCGCAGCGAAAGCGGAACCGCACGCGGCGGCGCAGGAAGGTTGAGAGGCAGGTTGTGCATGAGGGGAAATGATAACGGGGATGGGCGCTCATGGAAGCAGTGGACATGGACGGTGTGGACTTGCATGGCGCGCCCGCCAACCCAACGCTGATTTAGCCTGTCATCCTGAGCGGGCGGTGGGTGGGTGGCGAAGGATCTCCTTCCGACGGAGCGAGTGTCGTGCATCGGCAGGGGATCCTTCGCGCCCACCCGCCACCCGCTCAGGATGACAGGGGATTGTGTGCGCCGCGCGAAGAACGCCGTCCACCCGCAAAGAAAGATCGTCGTATCATTCGGCGTACTCATGTGGAAGAAGATCGCGCTCGTTGTTGTGGCGCTGGTCGTGATTGCGGCCGGGGTGATGGTCGCGAAGATCGGGCCGCGCAATGTGATCGGCATGATCCGCTACGACCAGCGGCGCGAAGGCGATTTGAGAGTCGGCGATCGCGCGCCGAATGCGATGCTGGTGGGGCTGGACGGCAAGTCGCGGCAGCCTTTGCTCGACGCCTCGAAGCCGACCGTGCTGGTGTTCGGCAGCTTCACGTGACCGCCCTTCCGCCGGTCGGTCGACCAGCTCACGAAAATGCATCAGCAGTACGGCGATCGCGTGCACTTCCAGACCGTCTACATCCGCGAGGCGCATCCGCTCGACGAGTGGCAGATGGACTCGAACGAGAAGGAAGATGTCTGCTACCGCCAGCCCCGCACCCTCGGCGAACGGCTGCTCATCGCCAACGACTTCGTGAAACGCTTCCGCTACCCACTCCCTCTGGCCATCGATGCGATGGATGACCATGTGGAGAAGGTCTACGCCGGCTGGCCCGAACGCTTCTACATCATCGACCGCCAGGGCGTGATCGTCTACAAGGGCGAGCCTGGTCCGTTCGGCTTCCATCCCGAGGAAGTCGAGGCCTGGCTCAAGAAGAACGGCTAGGCGGCCGGCACGGCCGGCTGCGCTGGTTGGCATAGCCTTGGGCACGTGCGGCAGCTCCGAGGCCAATGTGTTTTTCGTCGCTCGTGGAGCGGTGGGCTTCAGCCCATCGGGCACTCGCGAGACTCACTCCCAGTGCCGCCACGGCTCTCGGCGAGAGTGTCCCCAGTGCCCACGCGGCTTCGGCATGAGCGTCGCGAGTGCGCGGAGGGCTAAAGCCCACCGCTCCACTGCCGGTCGTACCGCGTGGTTGCTTTTCACGGCGGAACTGCGTCCTATACGCCGTATGCGCAGAATTCTGATTCTCTCCGTTCTCGGCACCTTGCTTCTCTCCATCGCGGCGGCGCAGCCGCAGAGCTCGTCCGCGTACGCACGGCTGAAGGCGGATGGGGAGCGGGAGTATGCGGAGAAGTCGTTCCTGCGGGCTCATGAGGTTTACGCGGAGGCGGCGAAGCTGGAGCTGGCTCCGGAGGATCGGCGCTGGGTGGAGTTCCGATTGGCGGAGACGTCACTTCGCGCGGATGCGGCCAGTCCGAATGACGATCCGACCGAGCGCAATGCGGCTCGCACCGCGCTCGAGCAACTGATCGCCAAGAGTCCCGACGATGAGCTGCGGGCCACGATGAACGAGGCCTTCGGCGACATCCACATGACCCACCAGCGCGAGCGCAACCACGGCGCGGCGCAGCAGCGATACTCGGCGGCGCTGGAGTTCTGGGCGGGCAGCAGCGATCTCGCGCGGGCCCGGCGGCGCTATCTCGACATCGTCTGGAAGCTCGCCGGCGACAACGAAGGGTGGAACGTCCCGCGGGCGGCGCTGGTGAACGCGGTGGCGCTGGCGGAGACTCCGGAAGAGCGCGGACGCGCACGGTACCTTCTGGCCTGGCAGTATCTGCGTGAGGGCAATCCGCAGAGCATCGAGCGGGGAGTGGAGCTCCTCGAGGAAGTGATCGCGATCGGGCGCAAGAGCGAGTTCTACGACGACGCGCTCTACCTCTACGCCACGCAACTCTCGAACGGCAACGATGTCGTCTCCGGTGCCGACGAAGACGAATCGATCGGCGGCTATGAGAAGGCACTGCTGGCCTTCCGTCGCATTCTCAGCGAATTCAAGCCGGGCGAGACGCAGTACTACGACTCCGCGAAGGAGTCCGTCGCCAACATCATCCAACCATCCGTCGGCGTGCATGCCGAGGGGACGTTTCTGCCGGAGTCCGAACAGGAAGTACTGCTGTCCTGGCGTAACGTGAAGCGCATCCAGCTCGCGCTCATCAGCGTGGACCTCACCAAGGACACCGCGTTCGACGACAACAAGGAATGGACCAGCCAGATCGCCATCGAAGGACGCCCGGTCGTGCGCAGTTGGACGTACGACACGAACGACCGCGGCGATCATCGCCCGGGCAACACGCGTCTCCCACTCGATCCGAGCCTGCCGCCGGGCGCGTACATCCTCACCGCCAGCGCCGGCAGTGAGAAGGCGCGCCAGCTCATCCTGATCACGGACGCGCACATCCTCGTGCACTCCGGCTCGCAGCGGATGGACATCTTCGTCTCGAACGTCGTGACCGGCGAGCCGATCGCGAACGCGCAGGTGAAGGTCTGGGTCCGCCGCGGACGCGATGTGATCAAGAACGAGGCCCGCACCAATGCCGAGGGACTGGCGCGTGTCGAGCCCGGCGATCGCAACGGCTCGGTGCTCGTCACGACAGCGGCGGGCACGAGGCAGGCCTATCACCAGACGTACAGCTACTCGCAGCGCGGCAACACCGGGAACGGACAGTGGCGGATCTACGCGTTCACGGACCGGCCCGCGTATCGTCCGAAGGAGAGCGTGCAGTGGAAGATCCTGGCGCGGCAGCGCCACGAGGGTCGCTGGATCACGCCGGACGGCGCGTCGCTCGACTACGAGATCACCAGCCCGCGCGGGGAGAAGGTCGCCGCAGGCGCAGCCAAGCTCAACCCGTTCGGCAGCTTCTGGGCCGAGCTTCCCGTCACCGAGTCCATGGCCCTGGGCGCGTACACGATCACGTTCCGGACGAAGGGCGAGCACCGCGGCTCCGCGCAACTCTTCCGCCTGGAGGAGTACAAGCTCCCCGAGTTCCTGGTGAAAGTCGTTACCCCCGAGGAGAAGCAGTACCGGTTGGGCGACACCATTGAGGCCACCGTCGAGGCCAGTTACTACTTCGGCGGGCCGGTGGCGAATGCCACCGTCGAAGCGGTCGTGTATCAACAGCCGTTCTACCGGACCTGGTTCCCGTGGCGCGAGTATCACTGGTTCTATCCGCCCGCTCCGCATCGCGGCGGCGGCACGATCGTGAAGCGCGAGACTCTGCAGACCGACGCCGAAGGGCGCGCTCTGGTGCGCATCGACACGCCCCGCGACACGACTGACATGACGTACCGCATCGAGGCGCGCGTGGTCGACGCGTCGCGTCGCGAAGTACGCGGCGAGGGCAACGTGCGCGTCATGCGCCAGCGCTACTCCGTGATGGCGCAGCCCGAGCACTACGTGCATCGTCCGGGACAGAGCGCGTCCGTGATCCTCAAGGCGCAGGACGCGAACGACAAGCCCGTGCAGGTCACGGGAACCGTGAAAGTGATCCGCCGGCGATGGGTGTTGCGCAAGACCGCCAAGAGCACGACGATCTGGCCTCCGGGAGTTCCGCGCCCGGGTCGTTACGAAGACGAAGATGTCCTCAGCACGGAAGTCACGACCGATGCGAACGGCGAGGCCACGTTCACGTTCACTCCGAAGAACACTGGCTACTACCTCGTCAGATGGTCCAGCAAAGACGGCCCCCGCGCGCGCGACTTCGTGAGCGTCGAGACCGCGCTGTGGGTGACCGATCGAAGCACGAACGAGCTCGGCTACCACGTGGGCGGGCTCGATCTGATCGTCGACAAGGAGACGATGCGCGCCGGCGAGACGGCCTCGGTGATCGTGGTCACTCCGGCCAGCGGCCGCTGGGTCGTCGTCACGTCGATGACGGATGACATCGTCGACACGCAGGTGCTGCGCATGGACGGCACCGCCAAGCTCCTGCAACTCCCCCTCGACGAGCGGCACATCCCGAACTTCTTCATCACCGCGTCTTCGGTTTTCGATCGCGAGCTGAGCACCGACAACGAGCGCGTGGTCGTCCCGCCCGTCGAGCAATTTCTGAAGGTCGAAGTGAAGGCGGACCGCGAACAGTACGAGCCGCGGCAGGAAGGCACGGTCACCGTCACCACGCGCGACGCGAACGGCAAACCCGTGAGCGCGGAAGTGGCGCTCGCGGTCTCCGATGAAGCCGTGACGGCGATCCAGCAGGATCTGGCCGGAGATCCGCGCCAGTTCTTCTACGCGGAGACGCGCTCCAACACACTCCAGGTCTCAGCGGGACTGCAGATGCAGCGCTACTTCCTCATCGAAGAGAAGCCTGCAACGGTCGAGGAGGAGGGTGATTTCGACGAGAGATCCTTCGCGAAGGAAAGCGGCGTCGCCTACGGTGTCGCGGGCGGCGTTCCGGGCGTCGTCGTCGGCGGTGTTGTGGGACGCGCGAGGCTCGAGTCGGCGATGTCTCCTCCGCCTCCGCCCGCACCCGTGGCGATGCAGAAGTCGCGCGCGGATGCCGTGTCCGACTCGGCGGTGATGAATCAGGCCGCGCCACAGGACATCGACGTGCAGGTGCGCACGGACTTTCGCTCGACCGCGCTCTGGAAGCCGGACGTGGTCACGGATGCGAATGGCACGGCCACGGTGAAAGTCCAGTATCCCGAGGCGTTGACCACGTGGCGCGCGACCGCGCGTGCGGCGTCGGCGAGCTCGCAGTTCGGCATGGCCACGTCCACGGCGCGCACGAATATGCCGCTGCTCGTCAGATTGCAGGGCCCGCGCTTCTTCGTGGCCGGCGACCGCGTAGTCGTGTCGGCCGTGATCAACAACAACACTGATGAGGCGCTGAGCGTGACGCCCACGCTCGAGGTCGAGGGTCTGGCGTTGACGGGTGCAGGTTCCGCGAAGGCCGTGCAGGTCGCCGCGCATGGGGAAGCGCGCGCGGACTGGACCGTCGTCGCGGAGCAGTCCGGCCCGGCCAAGCTGCGCGTCACCGCGCGGTCGTCGCAGTACGGCGACGCGATGGAGCGGATGTTCGTCGTGTATGAGCACGGCATCGACAAGCTCATCGCGCGCTCGGGCAAACTGCGCGGTGAAGAGGCGCTCGTTCGTCTCGACCTTCCGCGGGAGCGTCGCGCGACGGAGCTGACCGTGCAGGTCGCGCCGAGTCTCGCCGTGACCATGCTCGACGCGCTGCCTTATCTCATCGAGTTTCCCTACGGCTGCACCGAGCAGACCATGAGCCGCTTCCTCCCGGCCGCGATCGTCGCGCGCACGTTGGAGAACCTGAAGCTGGGACGCGCCCGCGTGGCCGGCAAGGAACTGGATGCCGTCACTGCCGCAGGACTGCTCCGCCTCTATGACATGCAGCACGGCGATGGCGGCTGGGGTTGGTGGAAGGAAGGGAGCACCGATGCCTACATGACCGCGTATGTGGTCTGGGGCATGTCTGTCGCTCGCGAGGGCGGGCTGCGCATCGATGCGAGTCGCGTGGATCGCGCGGCGGCATGGCTGGACGTGAATCTGGTGAAGTACGAGCAGTCCTATAGCGAGCAGGCGTGGATGCTTCACGCACTGTCCGCGTGGCGCAAGACACCGTCCGATGCCGGTCGCCGCGCGTTCGACAACGCGTGGAAGAACCGCGAGAAGCTCACCGCGTACTCGCGTGCGCTCCTCGCGCTGACCGCGCATCGCTGGAACGATGCCGAGCGGGCCCGCGTGCTGGTCCGCAATCTCGAGGACGGGGTGAAGGTCGATCGTGCACCGGATCAGTCTGTGTTGCTCAAAGGTGAGACGTCCGCGGAGACGATGGCCACCGCGCACTGGGGCACGACCGGCTTCTGGTGGCGCTGGCATGACGGGCCCGTGGAGTCGACGGCGTTCGTGCTCCAGGCGCTGGTGACCATCGATCCTCGGCATCGGCTCGTCGAGCCGGCCATGAACTGGCTCGTGAAGAACCGCCGCGGATCGCAGTGGAACAACACCAAGGACACCGCCATCGCGCTGCTCGCGCTCAATGACTACTTGCGTTCCAGCGGCGAGTTGGGTGCCGATGTCTCGTACGAAGTCGCCGTCAACGGCAAGGTCATCGCCACGAAGAAGCTCACCGCCGCGGAGATCCTCGGCGCACCCAGCCGCTTCCCGGTCGATCCGTCGATCCTCACGGACACGATGCAGGACGTGCGCATCCGTCGCACCGGCGGCACCTCGCCGCTGTACTTCTCGGTAGAGGCGCGTTTCGTGTCGCTGGAGGAGCCGGTCAAGGCGGCGGGCAACGAGATCTTCGTCCGCCGCGAATACTTCCGACTGGCCCCGCGGCCGACTCTGCTCAAAGGCGTGCAGTACGACCGCGTCCCGCTGCGCGATCGCGACTCGATTGCCAGCGGCGAAAGGGTGGAGGTCGTCGTCACGGTGGAGGCGAAGAACGACTACTCGTACCTGTTGTTCGAAGACCTCAAGCCCGCAGGCTTCGAAGCCGTCGAACTGCAGAGCGGCCAGCCCATGTTCGCCACCAACACCAAGACCGGCCGCTCCACCTGGGCCTACCAGGAACTGCGCGACCGCAAAGTGGCCACCTTCATCGACCAACTCGGCCAGGGAATCTGGGAGATCAAATACACCCTCCGCGCCGAAACCCCCGGCACCTTCCACGCCCTCCCCCTCCTCGGCCAAGCCATGTACGTCCCCGACATCCGCGCCAACAGCGAGGAGGTCCGAGTCGAGGTCCGGGAGTAACTGCGATAGGGGTCGCAGCTTCAGTCCCCCTCCGTGCCGGGGTCTCCAGGATTGGGGTCGGAGCTTCAGTCGGGTCGCAGGAGCCGGCTCCGGACCGGA
>Ga0307505_10001719_pt1 | contig 16820 bp, 13 predicted proteins | sample 23_S_MG_FD_202183 | JGI IMG/M metagenome (GOLD analysis project Ga0307505, IMG submission 202183) | Soil microbial communities from Populus trichocarpa stands in riparian zone in the Pacific Northwest, United States - 23_S | ecosystem: Environmental > Terrestrial > Soil > Riparian zone > Trees...
CCTAAAGCTGTTCTTCGACCATCGAAGCGGCAACTTCAGCCGTTCGGGGAAACACGCGCCGGATAAAGTCCGGCGCACGGTCGATCGCGCGTGCCGTCATACCGGCATCCAGATAGGTCTGCTGGATTACTTGCGCGAGCAGTGCGGGTTCAATCGGGTTGTTCACGTTGATGCGCAGCGAGCGGCCGGTGCCGAGCGCCTCAACTGCCTTGCCGGTCATTCTGTTGGATAGCGACAGCGGAATGACAATCTGCGGTATGCCCGCAGCCAGCGCAAAGGACACCAGGCCGAAACTGCCGAAGGATACGATCAGTCGAGCACGCTCCTGGATTTTGCGGAGTGACAAAGGGGCTGGTTCGTAGTGGATCTTCGTCGAGGCGAGCAGCGCGGCGATCTGCGGACTCGGATTCGGAATGTGAACCGACACCCGCATGCCTGCGAATGCCGCGCGACCCAAGGCGGTGACGATGGTTTCGAGCCTCCGCGTTCTGACACTCAAATAGCCAAAGAGCTCTTCGCGATGCATCTGCGTGCCGCCTTCCCACTCCGGTAGCCATGGCGCGTGTGGTGGTCCGTTGCGCGACGCGGCGTAGGGATCGAGTTCGGAGAACGTGCCGAGGCAAGTGCGGTCTGCCTTGTACAGTTCTGGCAGCGATCGGAGCGGCGGACGCGATGTGCGGGTCAGTGCCTCGTTGGCGGCTTCGAGCAGAACTTCCTCGGTGTTGGACGATGGCTGCTCGTCCGGGCGCAAATTCGGAAAGCGGTCCAGTTGGAACGGCGGGAGAGTGCCTCCGTTGCCGATGGCAACCGCCGGAATGCGTCCGTTCGCGGCCGCGAGGCAGGCCGGCGCACTGTCGGCAACGATGACGTCCGGCTTGATCGTGCGGAACAGTTCATCCCAGCCACGCAAGAGGTTTTCGAACGCGCCGGGGATGGCCAGGCCGTAGGCCGCTAAGGCGTCAGCATGCCCGGTGCCCGATTGCTTGCGGAATGTCGGACGGTCGAGCATGCCGGGCCATGCGGGCGAGGCATAAACATTGGCGGCCGTGGCTGCCGAATCTCCGCCTTTGGCGCGCTCCGAATCCGGCACGGCGAGGATGACCTCGTGGCCCTTGCTCTGGAGCGCCGAGGCGACCCATTCCTGCTTCAGCCGGTGCCCCTGACCGGCGCCAAGCTCCCAGACCAGCAATATTCGCCGTCCCATGGCCCGTTATACCGAGGGTCTTTCAATGCTCCCAATGGGTTGTTGCATTCCGGCGACACCGTCCGGGTGACGACGATCACAGCTTTCGCGGAGGCGCTGGAGCATGTTTGGGGCCAGTAAACTGTGATATTGAACCGCTTTACAGGTCCCAAGGGGCGTTCGATGGCGATCAGCCGCTGGTTGAATACGGTTTCGACGGTTGTGCTTGCGGCGGTATTCGCCGCCGACGAAGCCGATGCGCAAAATGCTCAGCGCATTGGCGTGGCATCGGCCGTCAAAAACAAGGTTGAGAGCAGTGGCAAGAATCTCAGCGTTGGCGGGTCTGTGTTTGCGCGAGAAGTCATCCGGACGGGTGAGCAGGCCGCAGCGCAGTTGCTGTTTCTCGACGAAACAAGCCTGTCGATCGGACCGCAATCCGAAGTGACACTCGATCGCTTTGTGTTCGATCCGAACAAGGGCGCCGGCAATGTCGTCCTGAATGCGACGAAGGGTGCATTGCGCTTCGTGTCGGGCTCGCAACAGTCGAGCAGCTATCAGGTGCGTACGCCCGTCGCGACGATCGGCGTGCGTGGGACGATCTTCGATATTTACGTCGGCGTCGGCAAGGACGGCCCCTACGCGATCGTCATCCTGGTTGAAGGCTCCCTGACGGCGAATGGCCGCACGTTGAACAAGCCGGGTCAGGCGCTGGTCTTCGCCAAGGGCGGCATCCAGCAGGTCACTTGGGACAGCACGCTGTTCTCGGTCGTGGGCGGCACCTGGAATTTCCCGCTGTTCGGCAACCATTGGCGCATGGAAGGACCGGACTGGGCGAAGCAGGACTTCGATCAGGACCGGATCGAGCAATTGCTCGGCGGAGGCGCGGGTCCGTACTGCATCGGCACTTATTGTAACAACTTCTAACGCGCGTGAGCGCGTCAATGTCGTCCGCTATATGCCTGACTGCCAAACGGCGTATCGCTGAACGTCGGCGATGACGGTCCCGTCGGCGCCAGCGTGTTCAGGTGCCGCGGGACAATGACCTGTCCGCCGGCTTGCTCGTCATCGCCCAGATTGCTCGCCTGACGGATTGCCCAGGCGGGCACGCTGTACTGCTTTGCCAGTTGTTCGATTGTCTGGCCCGGCTGGAGCGCGACCGGCACGCCGCCGTCCCATAATTCGATCGGGGCGCCCATCGGGATCAGGTATTTGATCGAGACCATCTGCGTCTGGTCGAGCGGCTCGGGGAACGCCACGACCTGCAAGACTTTCGCGATCACCTCGTCCTTGAGGCGGCGCGACTTGTCGATATTCATGTGGCCGATCTCGAAGTGATTTCGCAGATCGACGTTGATGAGCTGGCCGCGGAAGCCCTTCTGCGGATGAATGCGGCCGCCGCCCAGCACATTCGTGGACTGGTAGAGATTGATAAACCGCGAGACATTCGATGGCACGTCGGGCGAAAAGCGGGTCGGATCGTACCCGACGATTAGCGCGACCGGAATTCCATGCGCCTTCAGCCGCGTCGCGACATTGATCGCCATGTCGGCGCCGTTCGAGTGTCCGATCAGCACGATCGGCCAGCGTTCAGGATCCGCCTTGTGAAGTCTGATCGCCTCATCGGCGATTTCGGTCCATTCGCTGTGACGGTGGGCGCTCGCGGTGGTGCCGCGCCTGTTCAGTTCGTCGGCGAGTTCTGTCATGCCGCCCGACCAGATATGGCCGATGCCGCGCATGATGAAAACGCGGCCCGGCAGGCGCGGCGTCGAGCGGTCGCTCGGGTCCGCGTAACTGGTCAGACCCGTGATGTCGATGAAGCCGAGCCCGCCGCCGCAGCCGGCCAGCCACGCCCCAAGCGCGGCAACGCCGGCGATACGCAACCACTGACGCATTGCGATCCACCGCCTCCTACGCGACGCTCGAAACCCCAAGGACGAAGCGCGCTGTTCCGGCGAGCGCCGGAACATCCCCCTGCAAGAGACACTGGGAACGGTTAAAATTGACTTTCTGTAGGCCCGGATCGGGCCGAAAGCGGGCCGGGATTGCGCGGCCTTGACCCCTTCCTGTCCAGCAGCCATTGCTGCGCCGCCGTGAACAAACACACCCCGCTTCAACCGTCAGAGGGCCGCTCCGAAGGCGCGCCATCGGTCTCGTTCGTCTCGCTCGGCTGCCCGAAGGCGCTGGTCGATTCGGAGCGCATCATCACGCGCCTGCGCGCCGAGGGTTATGCGCTCTCGCGCGAGCATACCGGCGCCGATGTCGTGGTGGTGAATACCTGCGGTTTCCTGGACAGCGCCAAGGCCGAAAGCCTCGCCGCCATTGGCGACGCAATCAAGGAAAACGGCCGGGTGATCGTGACCGGCTGCATGGGCGCGGAGCCGGATGCCATCCGTTCGGCGCATCCGAGTGTACTCGCGGTCACCGGGCCGCAACAATACGAGCAGGTCATGGTGGCCGTACACGAAGCAGTGCCGCCGAAGCACGATCCGTTCCTCGATCTCGTGCCCGAGCAGGGCATCAAGCTGACGCCCCGGCACTATGCGTATTTGAAGATTTCCGAAGGCTGCAACAATCGCTGCACATTCTGCATCATCCCGAGGTTGCGTGGCGATCTTGTCAGCCGCCCGGCGGCCGAGGTGCTGCGCGAAGCCGAGCGCCTGGTCGTGGCCGGCGTCAAAGAGTTGCTCGTCATTTCACAGGATACGTCGGCCTACGGCGTCGATATGAAGTACGCAGAAAGCCGCTGGCGCGGTCGCGACGTGCGCGCGAAATTCTTCGACCTCTCGAATGAGCTTGGCTCGCTCGGAGCCTGGGTGCGGTTGCACTACGTCTATCCCTATCCGCACGTCGATGAGGTCATTCCGTTGATGGCTGAAGGGAAGGTCCTGCCTTATCTCGACATCCCGTTTCAGCACGGCAGCCCGGCGGTGTTGAAGCGCATGAAGCGTCCCGCAGCGCAGGAAAAGACGCTCGGGCGGATCGCGCGCTGGCGGGAGATGTGCCCGGACCTCGCGATCCGTTCAACCTTCATCGTCGGTTTTCCCGGCGAAACCGACGCGGAGTTCGAAGAGCTGCTCGCGTTCCTCGAAGAGGCGCAGCTCGACCGCGTCGGCTGTTTTAAATACGAGCCGGTGCGCGGGGCGCCGGCCAATGATCTCGGTGGCGCCGTTCCCCAAGACGTCATGGATGAACGTCACAAGTGCTTCATGGAAGCGCAGCAGAAGATCAGCGCCAAGCGCCTGAAGCGAAAAGTCGGACGCCGCGAGAAGGTCATTGTCGATGCGGTGGAAGGCGGCGCAATTCGCGGCCGTACGCGCGGCGATGCACCGGAGATCGATGGCGTGGTTCACCTCTCCGCTCGGCGGCCGGTGAAGGTCGGCGAGATCGTCACGGCGTTGATCGAGCGCGCGGACGCATATGACCTGCACGGACAGGTCGTTGGCTTTTAGCTACAGCCGGTAGGCGGTGCGGAAGCCGCCCCAGTGACGGCCGAGCACGCGGATCGGTACGTCGATTTCCTTCATCCAGATGGTGACGCCGTTTCCCATGTCCCGCGGATAGGACTGGATCAGGTAGGGCCGCGCGCTGCGGGCCGCGCAGAGGCCGGCGCGGTCGTCGAAGATGCGCCGGTTGCGACAATTGGCGATGTTCCACGTCACGTCGTCCGGCCGCTGGGGATGCGAGTATTTGAGATTGTGCACCGGGAGATAGGCGTTGCGATCCACAACGGCGCAAAAAATCATGCGGGGATCGGAGGATAGCAGCTTCTCCTGGATCGGCGTCAGCAGTTCTTCAAACAGCGGAAGATACGGCGTGCGGTACTGCTGCGGATTGCTGTCGGGTATCGGCTCGTAGCGGTTGTCGAACAGTTCATCGAGTTGAAGCCGGCCCTGTCGAATGACCTCCTCGAACATGGTGGCGATAAAAACGCCGGCCTCCTTGGCAAGCTCGACGATTTCCCTGTTCTCGTCACGGATGTTGTTCAGCGTATTGCCGAGCAGATGCTGAAACTCAGATGCGCAGTCGACGAACTGGATATGCATGCCGAGATGCGAGCAGGTCGCGAGCCTGCCTTCACAGCAGCCGATGCCGGCGAGTTCGACCGACACGACCGCGCCTTCGGCATCGGCCGGCGGCGGGTGCTCAGGCTCGACCAGCACGCCTCCCTCGCCGAGATCGACGATCCGTCCGCGCAGGACGACGTTGCCAATCGACACAACCGCGGCCCGCTCACACGGCAGCCGGTCGAAGCGGCGGCGGTCGCCGATCTCTGTCTGGCGCAGGAAGATGCTGAGCCGCGTCGATAGCGTGCGAGTCATATCGGATGCGGCGCCGGCGGATCGGTCGATCTCCGTGCTTTCCTCTGTGAGCCGCGACACCGACTCCTTGATGCTCTTCGCGCGGTCCGATACCTGAACCGCGAATTTCGATGTGTCGGTCGCGTTGTGGGAAACGGCGTTTGTGGTCGAGACCTGCTCCTCGACAGATCCCGCAATGGCGGCGAAGAGCGGACGGATCCGGTCCAGCACAACGGCAATCATGCCCAGCGTGTCGATCGACCCCTCGGCGTCGCGCCGGAGCGCATCGACCTGCTGCGCGATCTCCGCCGTCGCGCGCTGCGTTTCGCCCGCGAGGGCCTTAACTTCGGCGGCAACCACCGCGAAGCCTTTGCCTGCATCGCCCGCGCGTGCAGCTTCAATGCGTGCGTTCAAGGCAAGCAAATTCGTCTGTTTCGCGATCGTCGCGATCAAGTTGACGATGCTGTCGATCCGGCTTGTGCTCTCACGCAGGCGATCGACATGATCGCCGGCGCGGCTTGCTGACTCGCCCGCCTCATCGGTCAGCTTCGTCGCGGCCGTGACCTGCCGGCTGATCTCCGACGCGGACTGAGCGATCTGCTCGGTGGCGCTCGCCAGGATCGTAACGTTCTGGCTTGCGAGATCGGCGAGACCTGAAAGCTCGCCGGTGCTGACCCTGATCGCGTCAAGCGATTGGGTCGAGGTGCCGATGCCGTCATGGACGCGGTCGGCGGCGCCGCCAACCCGTCCGATCAGAACGCGAAGGTCGGCTTCGAGCAGGTCGAGCGACTCGCGGACTCGGGCGGCAAGATCGCTGGCGGCAGGGCGCGGCTCCGCCGGAGCCTCCGTCGAAACAGGATCGGCTTGTGCCGTAACGGCGTTGTTCCCGCGCAAGAGGCGAGCAAACAGAGCCATGATGATCCGAAGGGCCTGTTAGGCCTCTGCCTCGTCTACGCGTTTCCCCACCTTGCGCCTATCCGAGTCGCAGGTCCGCGTGAATGCCCACAATGGTTGACCACCCTCGTGGCAATTCGATACCGGCGACCGCGCAGCACTAACGTCGAAGCAGATCCTCGAGCGCTCCGGCGACGACCCGGATGGCCGCTTCCAGGTCCTTCAAGCGGATGTTCTCGTCGGCGCGGTGGGCATTGGCTTCGAGGATTGACCTCGGACCGGCTCCGTAAAGGACGACCGGAATTTTCGCCGCCGCGTAATGGCGGGCGTCGGTATAGAGCGGAACGCCCGTCGCTTTGATCTTCTGTTTTAGAACCTGAGATGCATGCCGCTGGATCGGCGCCACGAGCCGCTCGATTCCTTTCAGCGGCTTGAGTGGTTCTGCGAGAAGGATACGTTTGACGTCGACCTTGATCCCCTTCCCAGCCCCCACCTTCTTGATGAGTGCCATCAGGTCGCGCTCGACCTTGCGGCCGTTCTCTTCCGGGATCAGGCGGCGGTCGAGACGGAAGGTGACAAGATCCGGCACGACGTTTGTGTTGATGCCGCCGGAGATGAGCCCAACATTGAGCTTGGGCGAACCGATGCCCGCCGTCTTGCTTTTCTTCCTGGCGATCTTCTTCCGTTCGGCATAGAGGGCCGTGAGAATTCCATTGGCCGAGGCCAACGCATCGTGTCCGGTTTCAGGCATAGCGGCATGGGCCTGCTTGCCGTGAACGGACACTTCCAGATGCAGGCAGCCGTTGTGAGCGGTGACGATCGAATAGGAAAAACCCGCGCAGATAACGAGATCGGGCTTGGTGATCTTTTGGTCGAGCAGCCATTTCGGTCCTATATCACCGCCTGCTTCCTCGTCGTAGGTAAGATGAATCTCGACCGTGCCATTCAATCCTTCGGGTCTCGCTTTAAGCGCGCGGAGCGCAAAGGCATAAGTCACAAAGTCGGACTTCGACACCGCCGCGCCGCGGCCGTAGATGGCGCCGTTCTTCTCCACTGCGCCATAAGGATCGACGCTCCAGCCCAGTCCGGGCGGCACCACGTCGCCGTGTGCGTTCAGCGCGATGGTCGGGCCGTCGCCGGTTCCGAACTTCTCCCGGATCACGAGGTTCGTGACCGATCGCATGCCGTACTTGCGTACGAGCGCATCGGGCACCTTGTGTTGCTCGACCTTGAAGCCGAGGTCCTGAAGCAGTTTTGTCGACGCCATCGCATGGCGCCCGCAGTCGCCGGGCGGGTTGTCGGACGGAATGCGGACGACGTCCTTCAGGAATTTCACGGCGCGCGTGAAGTCGTAGTAATTGTCAGCCACGGCTGAAGCCTTTCGGGTGTCTAGCGGGACGGCGGTTTGAAGCGCTCGATGAAGCGTACGAGGGTGGCGACGGCGATCCCCATGTCGGCTGGGCTCGCATATTCCGCCGGATTATGACTGATGCCTTCGCGGCACCGGACGAACAACATTCCATACGGGCAAAGCTTCGACATCATCAGACCGTCGTGCCCTGCCCCCGATGCGAGCGAGAGCGGCTTTGCGCCGACCGCGGACACTGCCTGAGCAAGCTGGTCCTGAATCGACTGCGCGGCGGGCGTGGTCGTGATGTTGTGAATCAACTCGTCGGTAAATTCGAGTTTGCGCCGGTCTGCGATGGCGCGTGCCTCGGACTTGAAGTGCTCGATTGCCGTCTCGCGCGCCTTGTCCGACGCGGTGCGCAGATCGAGGGTGAAGTGGACTTCGCCCGGCACAATATTCGCCGCGCCGGGTCGCGCTTCGATGATGCCGACGGTTGCGACCATCTGCTCGTTGGAAGAATCACCGGCGATTTTTTCGGCGAGCAGGACCATTTCGGCCGCGCCGGCGAGTGCATCGCGGCGCAGGCGCATGGGGATGGTGCCGGCGTGGCCTGCGACACCCTTCACGCTGAGTTTCAGGCGGGTCTGGCCGACGATCGCAGAGACGACCGCGAGCGGCTGGTTCTCGGCCTCGAGCACCGGCCCCTGCTCGATATGGATTTCCACATAAGCAGCGGCGTCCTTTGGCGGGATCGCCCCGCGGGCGATCTTCTCGGGGTTTTTTCCGTAGGTCTTCAGCGCCTGCTCAAACGTGACACCCGCGGGGTCGACGAGTTCGAGATGGCGCGGATCGAAGTGCCCGGCAAGTGCGCCGGAACTCGGTAGCGTGGAATGGTAGCGCGAGCCTTCCTCGTCGCCGAAGGCCACGAGCTCCAGCCCTATTTCAGGCAGCGCGTTCAGGCGGCGGAGCGCGTCGACCGCGAGGATCGGTGCGACCACGCCCAGCGGGCCGTCGTAGCGGCCGGCGTCGATCACCGTATCGATGTGCGAGCCGAGGATGAGATAGGGCGGCTCGCCGATGCGGCCGCGGACGTTGCCGATCTCGTCCTCAAAGACCTCAAGCCCAATCTCGCGCATCCATTGCGCGACGAGGTCGGCGGCGCGGCGATGTTCGGGCGACAGGAACAGGCGCACCAGCCGGTCGGGCTCGGCGGAGATGGCCGCGAGTTCTTCCAGCATCGCTTCTGCGCGGCGGCCGAGTTCGGCCGGATCGAGATCGTTCATCGCCTGCCTCCGGCGAGCCATGCGCCGAGCTTGTCGCGCTCCTCGCGCGTCATGCGCGTCTCATTGCCGAGCGGCATCGCGTTCGTTTGAACGGCTTGGCCCTGAACAAGGCGTGCGTATTGGCGAATGTCCTTCAGCGACTCAAAGCGCATGTCCTTCGGCGCCTCCGCGAAGCCGGGATGCTGTGGCCGCCGCGAATGGCACACCGTGCAATGATGCTGCACGATCTGAAGAACTTCGGCGTCCGCGACCTGTACGGAGCTCGTGGCGGTCTGCGGTGCGGTGATCGTGATCGCGGAGGCGAGCGCAATCGCCGCAACCGGCGCGGCCCAACTGTAAGCAGTGAAGTCGTCGCCCGCGTCGTGCCGATTGATGAGATGCCGCACGAGCCCGCCCGTCATCAGGATCAGGGCGACGACCAGCCACGAATAAGGGTGGCTGTAGAGCATCGGATAATGGTTCGAGACCATCATCAGGAGCACCGGCAGCGTCAGATAATTGTTGTGAACCGAACGCTGCTTGCCGATGGCGCCGTAGCGCGGGTCGGGCTCCTGACCGGCCGTCAGTTGCGCGACGATCTTCTTCTGGTTCGGAATGATCACGAAGAAGACGTTCACGGCCATGATCGTGCCGATCAGCGAGCCGACATGGATGAAGGCGCCGCGTCCGGAGAAGACATGCGCCAGGCCCCAGCTCGCTGCGACGATCAGAACGAAGACGATGGCCGAGAGCAGGACCGTGCGCTGACCGATAGGCGAACGGCAGATCAGGTCATAGATGAACCAGCCGGCGGCCAGTGTGCCAATGGAAATCGCGATGGCTGTCGTCGGCGCGATGTCGAGCACGGCCGGATCGATCAGATAGGCGCGCGCGTTCCAATAGTACTGGACGACGAGCAAGCCGAAGCCCGTCATCCAGGTCAGATACGCCTCCCAGCGAAACCAGACCAAATGCTTCGGCAGTTGGGGCGGCGCGACGGTGAATTTCTCGACGTGATAGAAGCCGCCGCCATGCACCTGCCACTGCTCGCCATAGACCCCGGCGGGTGAGTTCTGGTTCTTGCGCAGCCCGAGGTCGAGCGCGATGAAATAGAAGGACGTTCCGATCCAACCAATGCCAACAACGAGATGCGCCCAGCGCAGGATCAGGTTCAGCCAGTCGGCGACAAAGACATCCATGGCCGGTCAATACGGAATGCGGTTCGGATTGGCGAGCCAGACCGCGAACGGGTCTTCGTCGTCGGTCTTGATCTGCACGCAGGGCAACTGCCGCGAGCCCATGTCTTTCGCCAGCTCGTCATAGAGAAAGGCATCGTCGAAGCCTGCCGCGGCCGCGTCGTGTTGGCTTGCGGCGTAAGCAACCTTGTCGACGCGCGCCCAGTAAGCGGCGGCGAGGCACATCGGGCACGGCTCGCAGCTCGTGTAGATCACGCAACCTTTCAGGTCGAAGCGGCCGAGTCTTTTTGCCGCGTCGCGGATCGCGACCACTTCGGCGTGCGCCGTCGGGTCGTTGTCCGTCGTAACTTGGTTGCGCCCCTCGCCCACGATCTTGCCGTCGAAGACGACGATGGCGCCGAACGGCCCGCCCTCGGCGCTTGCCGCGTTCTTGCGGGCGAGCGAAAGCGCCGCGCTCATGAACCCCTTGTCCGTTGCCGTGGCGTCAGCCAAGGGCCAACTCCGCTTTGATCGTGCCGCCCGATTTCGCACGTTCGCGTTCGATCAGCAATTCGGCGGCAACCGCCGCGGCGATCACGGCCGGCGATTTGCCGGTGATGCCCGGCACGCCGATCGGGCAGACCAAGCGGGCGGTGGCGTCCGGCGCGACGCCGAATTCCGCCAGCCGCCGCTCAAACAGGGCGCGCTTCGTGGCGCTGCCGATCAGCCCGACATAGGGGAAGCGAGCGTCAGGCAGCGCTGCGGTGACCAGCGCGAGGTCGAGGGCATGACTGTGGGTCATGATCAGTACAAAGGAGCCCGGTGAGGCGTTGCTCAACTCGCTTTCCGGGAGTGCCGAAACGGCGGTTCGCGCATTGAATATGTCGGCCCCTTCAAATGCTTCCGGCCGGTCGTCAACCCAGCGGATATCGAACGGCAGCGGCATGAGGGCCTTGACCAGCGCGCGGCCGACATGGCCGCCGCCGAACAGAAGCACCGGGGTTCTGGATTCGCCAATGCGCTCGATCAGCGTGTTCGGTGTGGGCGCGGAGACTGCTTCATCCGGCGCGGTTTGAGACACCACGCGCCGCACGTAAGGCTCATCACCTTTGCGTTCGCCGCGCAGAACGGCTTCGACGTCACCCGCTGCCGCAATCGGTGCGATCCAAGTGAGGTCTTCGTGTGTGAAAGACTCGTGCAGGATTTCCGCGCGCCCGCCGCAACATTGATCTAGTGCGGGGCCGAGCGAAACGGTCTTCCATTCCACGCCACGCCCTCGCGCGATCAAAACGCGAGCGATATCGATCGCGCCCCATTCGAGTGGGCCGCCGCCGACCGAACCCGAAATCGTGCCGTCACGGGCGATCACCATTCGCGCGCCGGTCTCGCGCGGGGTTGAGCCTTCGGCTTTTGCAACGGTGACGAGGGCTGCGCCACCGTCGCGCTCGATCCATTCACGGATGGTGCGCCAGGGCTCCATCAATGATCTCGCACGGCCTTCACGGCGCGCAGGATCGATTCGGGCGTAGCGGGCGCGTTTAGCGGCACCTGCGAGCCCGGCTTGATCGAATGGATCGCGTCGCCGATCGCCGCGAATACCGAGATCGCCAGCATCAGCGGCGGTTCGCCGACCGCTTTGGAGCGCCAGATCGTCTCCTCGCGGTTCTCGTTCTCGAAGAACGCGACACGGAAATCTTCCGGCACGTCGAAGGCAGTCGGGATTTTGTAGGTGGACGGCGCGTGAGTCGTCAGGCGGCCGTTCATATCGAATACTAGCTCCTCGGTCGTGAGCCAGCCGGCGCCTTGCACAAAGGCGCCCTCGACCTGTCCGAGATCCACCGCCGGATTGAGCGAGCGGCCGACGTCATGCAGGAGGTCCGCGCGCAGGATGCGCATCTCGCCGGTCGCCGTGTCGATCATGGTCTCGGCGCAGGCCGCGCCATAGGCGAAGTAATAGAACGGTCGGCCCCAGGCTTTCGCGCGGTCGAAGTCGATTGTCGGGGTGGCGTAGAAACCCGTCGCAGAAAGCTGCACACGCGCGCGGTAGGCTGCCTCGACCATCTCCTCGAACGCACAGGCGCGATTGCCGATCATCACCTGATCGTCGCGGAAGTGAATCTGGTCGCGCGGCACCTTGTGATGATCGGCAGCGAAGTCCGTGATGCGGTCCCTGATTGTGTTCGCGGCCGCCAGCGCCGCCATGCCGTTGATGTCGGAGCCGGCGGACGCAGCAGTCGGAGAAGTATTCGGTACCTTGCCGGTGTGGGTCGGCGTGATCTTCACGCGCTCGAGCGAGACGCCGAACGCCTCGGCGACGACCTGCGCGACTTTCACGAACAGTCCCTGCCCCATCTCGGTGCCGCCGTGATTGAGATGGATCGAGCCGTCGCGATAGACATGCACGAGCGCGCCGGCCTGGTTCATCGTTGGGATCGTGAAGGAGATGCCGAACTTCACCGGGGTCAGCGCGATGCCGCGTTTCAGGAAGCGGCTGCTGCCATTGAACGCGGCGATCTCCTTGCGACGGGTGCGATAATCGGAGGTCTTTTCAAGTTGCCCGACCAGTTCGGGCAGCACGTTGTCCGCCACCCGCATGCCGTAGGGCGTCATATCGCGGCCTGGCCCGTAGAAATTCTTCATCCGAACGTCGAGCGGATCGCGCCCGAGTTTCCACGCGACCGCATCGATCGCGCGCTCGACCGCCATCATGCCCTGCGGGCCACCGAAGCCCCGGAACGCGGTATTGGAAACCGTGTTTGTTTTCAATCGCTTGGAGCGTATCGCGGCTGCCGCCAAATGATAGGCGTTGTCTGCGTGAAACATGGCGCGGTCGATGACGCCGGGCGACAGATCGACCGAATGGCCGCAACGCGCGGCAAGCTGCACGTCGTAGCCGAGAATCTTCCCCTCGCCGTCGAAACCGATCTCGTAGTCGGCGCGGAAGTCATGGCGCTTGCCGGTCATCGCCATGTCGCTGTCGCGATCCAGCCGGATCTTGCATGGATGCTTCGTGACGTAAGCGGCGAGCGCCGCCATCGCGGCCCACTGTGTCGCCTGACTTTCCTTGCCGCCAAAGGCGCCGCCCATGCGCCGCACCTCGACGGTGACTGCTGCCTGCTTCACGTGCAGCAGGTGTGCAACAATGTGCTGTACTTCACTTGGATGCTGCGTGGACGAGTGAATATGCATCTCGCCGGCTTCGCCGGGGATGGCGAGCGCGGCCTGTCCTTCGAGATAGAAGTGCTCCTGCCCGCCGATGTGAAGCGTTCCCTTCACGCGATGCGGGCTCGCGGCGATAGCGGCGGCGGAGTCGCCGACGATGAAGTCGTAGTCGTCGAGCACGCGTGAACCGGCCTTCAGTCCGTCTTCGACGGTGACGAGAGGCTGTTCCTCGTCGATCTCGATTTTCGCGTGCTTTACTGCACGGCGCGCGGCGAGATGGCTCGTGGCGGCGACCGCAAAGAGCGGTTGCCCGTGGAAGGCCACCTGCTTGTCGGCGAACAGCGGCTCGTCGGCGACGATGGCGCCGATGTTGCTGTGGCCGGGAATGTCGGCGGCCGTGATAACCGCGACGACGCCGGACGCCGATCGCACCGCGGATAGATCGAGCGTCTTCACGCGGCCGCGCGCGACGGGGGAACCGCCCGGTGCAACATGCAGCGTGCCCTCGGGCTCGCGCAAGTCGTCGAGATAGGCGGCGCTCCCCGCCACATGCCGTTCGGCACTATCATGCGCGAGCGGACGGCGTACCGTGCGGGGCGGGCCAGCCTTGTCGTCCTTGGGTCGATCAAGCCGCGTGTGCATCGGAGCGCCTCCCGAACACACGGGTCTCGATTGTCGAGCGGCCGGCAATCTCGGCAATCGCCTTCGCGACCAAGGCCGTTGCTGCCTCCAATCGATAGTCGGCGCTCGCACGCATATCGCTGAGTGGTTTGAAATCATCCGCCATTGCCGTAAGCGCGGTGACGATTGCGTTTTCGTCCTTGACGGCAAGGCCTTTGAGGTTGGCTTCCGTTGCCTTGGCACGCCTCGGCGTGCCCGCCATACCGCCGAAGGCAATGCGCGCCTCGCCAATCGTCGGGCCATCGAGACGAATTTTAACTGCGCCCATGACGGCGGAGATATCTTGATCGTATCGTTTCGATAGTTTGAAGCAGCGGAAGTGCTCGTCCCTGCCGAGCTTCGGGACTATCACGGTGCGCGCGAATTCGGCCGGCGCGCGGTCCTGCTTCTTGTAGTCGAGGAAGAAGTCTTCGAGCGGCAGGGCGCGGGTCTTGCCGCCTTTCTGCAACTCGAGTGTCGCGTCAAGTGCGATAAGCGCAGGCGGCAGATCTCCGATGGGCGAGCCGTTGGCGATGTTGCCGCCGACGGTCGCGGCGTTGCGCACCTGCCAACCGGCGAACCGGCGGATCAATTCGCCGAGGTCAGAATCGATGGCAGTGAGCGCCGTCGTTACATCTTCGATGCGCACTGTTGCGCCGATACGCAGCTTGTCCTTGCTGTCTTCAATCTTGTCGAGGCCCGCGACACGGCCGAGCCAGATCAGCTTCGGCAGGTCGCGCAATTCCTTTGTGATCCAGAGCCCGACGTCGGTCGTTCCGGCCACGAGCGTGGCATCAGGGTACTTCAGATAGAGTGCGGCGAGACTTTCGATAGACGAAGGCGCGGCGAAGAACCGGGTGTCGGAGCCGACAAAAACATCCTGATCGTCGGCGATCAAGCGCAGACGCTCTGCCATCTCTTTCTCGTTGCGCGTGAAGCGGTCGTTCGGCTTTCCGGCGCAGGCCTCAAGTCCGGCTTCTACAATTGGCCGGTAGCCAGTGCAGCGGCAAAGATTGCCGGAGATCGCTTCAATCACACCGACACGGTCGGCCGCCTGCGGCTCGTGATAGAGCGCGAACAGCGCCATGACGAAGCCCGGCGTGCAAAAGCCGCATTGCGAGCCGTGCTTCTCGACCATCGCCTGCTGGACCGGATGGAGGTCGCCGTCGGCGATGTCTTCGACGGCGATCACGTCCGAACCATCCGCCTGCCCGGCGAGCATGATGCAGGCATTTACGGGCTGGTAAACAACGCGCCCTTCGCGAAGGCGGCGCAGGACGATGGTGCAGGCGCCGCAGTCGCCTTCGGCGCAGCCTTCCTTGGTGCCGGTCGCGCGTTCATCAAGGCGCAGATAATCGAGCAACGTGCGGTCCGGCGGTATGTCGGAACGTTCGATCAGGCGGCCGCGTCGATAGAAACGGATCGTGTTGCGCATGCTTCACCCGGCAGCGAAATCCGCCGCCGGGTTTAATAGTCAGCCAGAATCAAGTGCTTGGCAATTCACGAGGACGCCCGCAGGGCGGGCATCCGCGCCTGTTCCCGCTCAGGGGATCAGTACCGTCGAGCCCGTGGTGTTGCGCGCTTCCAGATCCTTGTGTGCCTGCGCCACATCCTTGAGGGCATAGGTCTGGTTCACGGGAATTTTGACGGCGCCCTTCGAGACGACATCCATCAGGTCCTTCGCCATCATCACGAGGTCCTCGCGTTTGGCTCCGTAATGCACGAGCGTCGGGCGCGTCGCGAACAGCGAGCCCTTCTGCTGGAGGAGCAGGATATTGAAGGCGTCGATGGCGCCCGAGGCATTGCCGAAGCTCGCGAACATGCCCATCGGACGGATGCAGTCGAGCGAAGCCGGAAACGTCGCTTTGCCGACGCCGTCATAGACCACGTCGCACTTCTTGCCGCCGGTGATCTCGTTCACCTTCGCAACGAAGTCCTCGTCGCGGTAGAGGATCGTGTGATGCGCGCCGTTCTTCTTCGCGAGTTCGGCCTTGTCCTTGGAGCCGACGGTGCCGATGACGGTGGCGCCGAGATAGTTGGCCCACTGACAGAGAATGAGGCCGACGCCGCCCGCGGCCGCGTGGACAAGGACCGTGTTGCCCTTTTCGACCTTGAAGGTGCGGCGCAGAAGATATTGTGCGGTGAGGCCCTTCAGCATCATGCCGGCGGCGGTCTTGTCGTCGATGCTGTCGGGTACCTTCACAAGCTTTTCGGCAAGGATGTTGCGCTCGGCGGCGTAACCGCCGGGTGCGGTGCCGTAGGCCACGCGGTCGCCCGGCTTCAGGTCGCTCACACCGGCGCCCACGGACACGACAACGCCCGCGCCTTCATTGCCCGGGACCATCGGCAGCCCGCCAACGGCGGGATAGAGCCCGGTTCGGAAATAGGTATCGATGAAATTCAGACCGATGGCGGTGTGCTTGATGCGCACCTCGCCCTGCCCCGGCTCCTTCAGCGTGATGTCCTCGTAGGTGAGAACTTCCGGACCGCCGGTCTTGTGAATACGAACTGCTGCAACCATACGACTCTCCCCTGATCAATTCCTGGCCGCGCTCTTGCGGCTCGATTTCTTTGCCGGCGCCTTTGCCGGCGCGTGCTTCTTTTGATTGCGATTGCGTGAAGCAACCACGTTGACGATCTCGACGCCGGCCGCGAAGGCCATTGAAAAGTAGATGTAGGCGCGCGGAATGTGGAAGCCCATTCCGTCGGCGATCAGCGCAACGCCGATCAGCATGAGGAACGAGAGCGCCAGCATCTTTGTGGTCGGGTGTTTGGCGATGAACTGGCTGACCGGCCCCGACGACAGGTACATGACGCCCACCGCGATCACGACCGCGA
>Ga0307505_10001720_pt1 | contig 16817 bp, 15 predicted proteins | sample 23_S_MG_FD_202183 | JGI IMG/M metagenome (GOLD analysis project Ga0307505, IMG submission 202183) | Soil microbial communities from Populus trichocarpa stands in riparian zone in the Pacific Northwest, United States - 23_S | ecosystem: Environmental > Terrestrial > Soil > Riparian zone > Trees...
TGCGCCACCTGCACCTGCACCCCCCACCCGACGCGTTCGCACCACCCATCGGAGACTCTCCATGAATTTGCGGGGAAACCTCAGCCTGAAGGGCCTCCCCACAACAGCAGGCACGACAGAGGATGCAGGCATCGCCACCGATCCTGTGGGAGGGCCTTCAGGCCCGATGCCCTGGGCCGGGAGTGCAGGAGAGCATCGGTCGTGAAGGGCCTCCCACAACAGCAGGTACAACAGCGATGCAGGCATCGCCGCGATTCCTGTGGGGGCCTTCAGGCCCGATGCCTTTTCGCCAGGATGCAGCAGAGCATCGGCCGTGAAGGGCCTCCCACAACAGCAGGCACGACAGAGGCCTGTGGCTTGACCCGCTTCGCCGGTGAAAAATCGCAGGTTGTTTGTCCCGCCACAGTTCGGGCGAATCACGATTCCCCTGTATATTCGATCCATCGTGCGCCGCAACACCCCCCTGCTCAAGGAGAGCCGATGCCCCATCACACCCCCCTGATCGCGACCCTCGTCGGCGGCATCTGCCTGGCCTTCGTGTTCGGCATGCTGGCGCAGCGGGTCAAGCTGTCGCCGCTGTTCGGCTATCTCGTGGCCGGCATCATCGTCGGCCCGTTCACGCCGGGCTTCGTCGCCGATGCGGCGCTCGCGCACGAGCTCGCGGAAATCGGCGTGATCCTGCTGATGTTCGGCGTCGGCCTGCATTTCTCGCTCGGCGACCTGCTCTCGGTGCGCAAGATCGCGATCCCGGGCGCGGTCGTGCAGATCGCGATCGCGACCGGTCTGGGCATGCTGCTCGGCTGGGCGCTGGGCTGGAGCTGGGGCGCGGGTCTCGTGTTCGGCATCTGCCTGTCGGTGGCGAGCACCGTCGTGCTGCTGCGCGCACTCGAGGAACGGCGGCTGCTCGAGACCAACCGCGGACGCATCGCGATCGGCTGGCTGATCGTCGAGGACCTCGTGACCGTGCTCGTGCTGGTCATGCTGCCGGCCGTCTCGGGCCTGCTCGGCGGCACGATGGAGGAAGGCGCGTCGTCGGACCTCATGAGCATCCTCGCCTCGCTGGGCTGGACGATGGTCAAGGTCACCGTCTTCGTCGTGCTCATGTTCGCGGTCGGCCGCCGCGTCATCCCGTGGATGCTCGAACGCACGGCCGGGGTCGGATCGCGCGAGCTGTTCACGCTCGCCGTGCTCGCGATCGCGCTCGGCGTGGCCTACATGTCCTCGGCGCTGTTCGACGTCTCGTTCGCGCTCGGCGCGTTCCTCGCCGGCGTCGTGCTCAACGAATCCAAGCTCAGCCACGAAGCGGCCAACGACTCGCTGCCGATGCGCGACGCGTTCGCGGTGCTGTTCTTCGTCTCGGTCGGCATGCTGTTCGATCCGATGATCCTCATCGAGCAGCCGCTGGCGATCCTCGCCGCGTTCCTCATCATCACGGTCGGCAAGTCGATCGGCGCGCTTGCGATCGTGCGCGCGTTCGGCCACCCGATGCAGACCAGCCTGACCATCGCCACGGCGCTCGCGCAGATCGGCGAGTTCTCGTTCATCCTCGCCGCGCTCGGCGTCAGCCTCGGCCTGCTGCCGGAGTCCGGACGCAACCTGATCCTCGCCAGCGCACTGCTCTCGATCATCGTCAACCCGATGCTGTTCGTCGCGCTCGACCGCTGGAGCGCCAAGCGCGAGGTCGAGAAGGCGGCCAAGACCGCCGCGGAGGCCGAGGTCGTCGCCAAGGAGGACGATTTCCTGCCCGACCGCGCGCTGATTCCGGCCGCCGACCACATCGTGCTGGTCGGCTTCGGTCGCGTCGGCTCGCGCGTCGGTCGCGCGCTCAGCGAACGCTCGATACCGCTCGTGCTGATCGAGGCCGACCGCGACGACTGCGTGGCCGCGCGCGCGCTGGGCATCCCGTGCATCCTCGGCAACGCGGTCGCGCCGCAGGTGCTCGCCGATGCCAACCTGGCGACGGCGCGCGGGCTGCTCGTGGCGATCCCGCAGACGCTGGAGGCGGGGCCGATCATCCGCCAGGCGCGCGAGGTCAATCCGGGCATTGCGATCCTCGCCCGCGCGCATTCCGACGAGGAAGTCGCCTACCTGCTCAAGGCCGGCGCCGACGCGACGATCATGGGCGAGAGCGAGATCGCGCGCAGCATGTGCGATTCGGTCGAATCGCTCATGCGCCTCGTGCCGCGCCTCGAAGCCGCGCAGCGCGCCGACGACGCGAGTGCCGCGCAACCGGTCTGAGTGACAGAGCCGACCTGATTCGGACTGGGCGCGCAAGACACGCCAGCTGAAGATGCGAAACGTCATGGATCGAGTGACGCTCGGACGATCCCGCATGCCAGCCGGCGCGGCGGCGAACCGTTGGTCATCTGACGCATTCCCGCTGGCGTGATGGTTGGTGCACAATTCGCCGCCCTGCAGCGCACTCCACGCGCGCAGTCACCGTCAGATCATTCGGGCGCGCCAGGACACGTATGCAAGAGGCAACATCGTTCTCATGCTGCTGATGATCGACAACTACGACAGCTTCACGTTCAACCTCGTGCAGTATCTCGGCGAGCTCGGGCAGGAAGTCAGGGTCGTGCGCAACGACGAGCTGTCGGTGGCGCAGATCGGTGCGCTCGCGCCCGCGCATATCGTGATCTCGCCGGGGCCGTGCACGCCCAACGAGGCCGGGGTGTCGCTGGAGGTGCTGCGCGAGCTTTCGCGTGACGTGCCGATCTTCGGCGTGTGCCTGGGTCACCAGTCGATCGGCCAGGCATTCGGCGGCAAGGTCGTGCGTGCAAGGCAGATCATGCACGGCAAGACCTCGATGATCCATCACACCGGCAAAGGGGTGTTCCGTGACCTGCCGGTTCCGTTCGAAGCGACGCGCTATCACTCGCTTGTCGTCGAACGCGAGTCCTTGCCGGACTGCCTTGAGATCACCGCGTGGACCGAGGACGCCGAAGGCGGCTTCGACGAGATCATGGGCCTGCGCCACCGCGAGCTCGCCGTGGAAGGCGTCCAGTTTCATCCCGAATCGATCCTGACCCAGCACGGACATGACTTGCTGAGGAATTTCCTGACCGGCCCCTAGCTGGAAACCGGGCCGATTGCGCAGGTGCCGGCGAATGGTGGAATCCGCGGCCTCATGGCCGGCGTCCGACCAGCGCAGATGACGTCCATGCGATCCGTGTTGCATCATGTCCGGCTTCGACGGGACGCGCCCATGCCGATCACGCCTCAACAAGCCCTGCAACGCGCGATCGAGCATCGCGAGATCTTCCACGACGAGATGATCGACCTGATGCGCCAGATCATGCGCGGTGAGGTGTCGCCGGTCATGATCGCGGCGATCCTGACCGGCTTGCGCGTGAAGAAGGAGACCGTCGGCGAGATCGCGGCGGCGGCGCAGGTCATGCGCGAACTCGCCGCGCCGGTCGCGGTGGCCGAGCGCAGCTGTTTCGTCGACATCGTCGGTACCGGTGGCGACGGCGGCCACAGCTTCAACATCTCCACCGCGGCGATGTTCGTCGCGGCCGCGGCCGGCGCGCGCGTGGCCAAGCACGGCAACCGCAGCGTGTCGTCGAAGTCGGGCAGTGCAGATGTGCTCGAAGCGCTCGGCGCAGTCATCGACCTCACGCCCGAACAGGTGTCGGCGTGCATCGCCGAGGCCGGCATCGGCTTCATGTTCGCGCCCAATCATCACCCGGCGATGAAGGCCGTCGCGCCGGTACGCCGCGAGATGGGCGTGCGCACGCTGTTCAACATCCTCGGGCCGCTGACCAATCCGGCCGGTGCACCAAACATCCTGCTCGGCGTCTTCCACGCCGATCTCGTCGGCATTCAGGTCCGCGTGCTCGAACGCCTCGGTGCGCACCACGCGCTCGTGGTATGGGGCAAGGACGGCATGGACGAGATCTCGCTGGGCAGTGCGACCCAGGTCGGCGAGCTGCGCGATGGTGTCGTGCGCGAGTACGAGATTCATCCCGAGGAGTTCGGCCTGGCGATGGCATCGGGACGCCAGTTGCGCGTGGAGAACGCCGGCGAATCACGCGAGCGCGTGCTCGAAGCGCTCGACAATCGACCCGGCGTCGCCCGCGACATCGTCATGCTCAACGCCGGTGCGGCGCTGTACGCCGCCGATGCCGCGACATCGATCGAAGCCGGCATCGGCCAGGCCCGCGAGGCACTGGCCAGCGGCGCGGCGCGCGCGAAACTCGATCAGTTCGTGACGGTCACCCGTGAGCTCGCGAAGACCTGACGAAGGTTTCACGCGAGCGTCAGACGCAAGCTCCCCCTCCGCATCCCCTCCCCGATTCCCCGCCATGACCGATATCCTGCAACGCATCCTTTCGCGCAAGGCCGAGGAAGTCGCCGAGCGCAGCGCGCGCGTGCCGCTGGCCGAATTGCGTGCGCGCAGTGCCGATCTTGCCGACACGCGCGGATTCGCCGCCGCGCTGGAAGCGAAGATCGAAGCCGGTGCCGCCGCCGTCATCGCCGAGGTCAAGAAAGCGAGCCCGAGCAAGGGCGTGATCCGCGCCGACTTCGATCCGGCCGCAATTGCGCGAAGCTATGAGCGCGGTGGCGCGGCCTGCCTGTCGGTCCTCACCGACGCCGATTTCTTCCACGGCAGCGAAGCCGATCTGCAACAGGCGCGCGCGGCGTGCACGCTGCCGGTCCTGCGCAAGGACTTCACGATCGATCCGTACCAGGTCCATGAGGCGCGCGCGATCGGCGCGGACTGCATCCTGCTCATTGCCGCCGCGTTGTCCGACGATGCCCTGCTCGAACTCGCGCTGCTGGCCGCGGAACTGGATCTGGACGTGCTCGTCGAAGTACACGACGAAAGCGAGCTTGAACGCGCACTGGAAATTCCGGCGCCGCTGATCGGCGTCAACAATCGCGACCTGCGCACGTTCACGGTCTCGCTTGATACCAGCCTGCGCCTGCGCGCGCTGATGCCGGACGAGCGCATCCTCGTGACCGAAAGCGGCATCATGCTGCCTGCCGATGTGACCCGTCTGCGCACGGCCGGGATCGACGCGTTCCTCGTCGGCGAGGCATTCATGCGTGCCGCCGACCCGGGCAGCGAGCTGGTGCGCCTGTTCCAGCCGGCATGAACCAGACCCCGGCGGCGCCCGTCGCACCGGCGGTGGCGAACGAGGGCGTCGTCGTCCTGTTCGATTTCGATGGCGTGCTGCTGCGCGGGGATTCGTTTGCGGCGTTCATGCGCCATCGCTACCGGCGCGCGCCGTGGTGTGCGCTGATTGCGCTGCCGGTCGCGCTCGCGATGCTGCCGTGGTGGGTCAGCGCGCGCGGCCGCCGCCGCGTCGTGCGCGCGTTCGTGCATGCGGCGCTGCTCGGCGTGAGCGAATCGCGGTACCGGTTGATGGTCGAGGCATTCGCCTGCGAACTCGCCGAGCGCCCGCGCATTTTCCTGCGCGAAGGTGTCGCCACGCTGCGCCGCCACCTCGCCGCTGGCGATCGCGTGATCATCGTCACCGGGTGCGAGGAACGACTCGTGCGCGCGCTGTTCGCCAGCATCGGTCTGCACGGCCTGCACTTCGTTGCCTCGCGTTTGCGCGGCGGCTGGATCGGCATGCGTACCGAGGTGCACTGCTTCGGTGCGCGCAAGGTCGCCCAGCTCGCCGCGAACGGCATCGTCGCACCCTGGGATGTCGCCTACACCGACTCGATCGCCGACGCACCGATGCTGCGCGGCGCGCGCGAGGCCGTGCTCGTCAACGGCGACCCGAAGACGTGCAAGGCACTGGAGCGTGCGATCGGGGGACCGTTGCGGCGGGTGGAGTGGAAGTAGCGCGTCGCGAGGGGTCCGTGCGCGTTTGCTGGCGCGCGCGGGCCAGCGGAAAGACCTGGAACCTGCACAGCCGCGTCTGCGGACTCGCGTGCCGGCAGCCTCGCGCGGAACTCAGCGCTTGCCGAGCACCACAATCGTCTTGCCGGCGACCGTGATCATGCCCTGCTCTTCGAGCTGCTTGAGCACGCGGCCGACCATTTCCCGCGAACAGCCGACGATGCGGCTGATTTCCTGGCGCGAGATGCGGATCTGCGTGCCCTGCGGATGGGTCATCGAATCGGGTTCGTCGGTCAGGTCGATGAGGGTCTTGGCGACGCGACCGGTCACGTCCATGAACGCCAGGCGGCTGACCTTGCGGCTCGTGTGCAGCAGGCGGTTGGTCAGCTGAGAGCCGATCGCGAACAGGATCTTCGGGCATTCCTCGCGCAGCGCGCCTTCGAACAGGTTGAACATGCGCTCGTAGCCGATCTCGGCCAGCTCGCACGGCGTGCGCGTGCGGACCATGACTTCGCGACGTGGGGTCTCGACGAACAGACCCATCTCGCCGATGAACTCGCCACGATTGAGATAGGCGAGGATCAGCTCGCGACCTTCCTCGTCTTCCGAGGAAACGGTCAGCGAGCCATCGATGACGTAATAGAGAATGTTGGCGGAATCGCCGGGGCGGATGATCGCGGTCTTGCTCGGATAGCGCCTGCGGTGGCACATGCCGAGAAAGCGCTCCATGGCCTCGCGGTCGGGCGTCAGCGAGGGCGGCGCCTGCACCGTGGCTACGTTGCGTTGCAGCGTATACCGGAAGTCGGCCATCTTCACGCGAGGTTCTCCCACTGGCGTTCCCATTGCAGGGCATACCTGCCCGGAAAGTTCCGCCGACTGCGCCCCTGTTCACAGTCGAAGCTGAATCTTATTGCAAATTCGTCCGCAGGTGTCGCTTTGTGACCAGTTGGCAAGCCAGCCGCCTGCAGGGGACGGTTTCATCACCTGGGCGATTGGCCCATAATGCGCGCCCTTTCCCGGGTCCGGGTTGGAGATAGATGCGGTGGTCAAACCCCTTCCCCGATTGCGCCTGCAGGGTTTCAACAACCTGACCAAGGCGCTCAGCTTCAATATTTATGACATCTGCTACGCGGTGTCGGAAGACCAGCGCCAGCGCTATATCGAGTACATCGACGAAGCCTACAACGCCGAGCGCCTGACGACGATCCTCACCGACGTGGCCGACATCATCGGCGCGAACATCCTCAATGTCGCACGCCAGGATTACGATCCGCAGGGCGCCAGCGTGACGATCCTGATTTCCGAGGAGCCGGTCGTCGAGAAGCTCGGCCGCGACACGATCTCCGACGCGGTCGTCGCCCATCTGGACAAGAGCCACATCACGGTCCACACCTATCCGGAAACGCATCCGCACAACGGCATCGCGACGTTCCGCGCGGATATCGACGTGGCGACCTGTGGCGTGATCTCGCCGCTGAAGGCCCTGAACTTCCTGATCGATAGCTTCGAGTCGGACATCGTCATCGCCGACTACCGCGTGCGCGGCTTCACCCGCGACGTGAAGGGTCGCAAGCACTACATGGATCACAAGATCAATTCGGTGCAGGAGTATCTGGCCAAGCACATCCGTCAGAAGTACGAGATGTTCGACGTCAACGTGTACCAGGAAAACATGTTCCACACGAAGATGCACATCAAGGACTTCGACCTCGACACCTACCTGTTCGAGGCCCACGCCGACGACCTGTCGTTCAAGGAACGCCAGCGCATCGAGGCGCTCGTGCGACGCGAGATCGAGGAACTGTTCCACGGTCGCAACCTGACCTGAGCGCGGCGCCCGTCTCGACCGCAGCGGAGCAAGCTCCGCTCTACGAGAGGTGAAGGCGAAGGCGACCCCCCGAAGAGCCGAGCTTGCTCGGCTGCCCTTCAGCGCTGCGCGGGAATCGCCATCGGCAAGAACTTCGGACAAGCAGCGGAGCAAGCTGCGAGAAAGCCCGATTTTGCTTCGCAGCCAGGACCGTTTCTGCCGCCCGCGCTGCTAGATCCGGTAAGCCACCGCGCGCATCAGATCCGCCGCCACGCGCATGACCCGTTTCACCGTCGCGGGCAGTGGCGCGCCGCCAGCGGCGAGCGCGTGTTCGGCATGGCTGGCCTCGTCCTGCTTCATCTGGCGCACGATCGCCCGGCTGCGCGCATCGTTGGCCGGCAGGGTGTCCAGATGTCCGTCCAGATGCGCTTCGACCTGGCGTTCGGTCTCGACCACGAAACCCAGGCTCAGCCGATCGTCGATGAGTCCCGCTGCCGCGCCGATCGCGTAGGCGCTGCCATACCAGAGCGGGTTGAGCAGGCTCGGGCGGTCGCCCAGTTCGCGCAGACGCTCGCCGCACCAGGCCAGATGATCGGTCTCCTCGGCCGCCGCGGCGAGAAGGTGCGCGCGGACGCCCGCATCGCGTGCGACCGCCGCCTGGCCGAAATACAAGGCCTGTGCGCAGACTTCGCCGACATGGTTGATGCGCATGAGCCCGGCCGCGTGGCGACGCTCCGGTTCGCTGAGCGGCACGTCGGCGACCTCCCGCGCCGGCGTGACCCGCGCTGCCGCCGGCTCGGGATCGAACACGGTACCGAGCGCGCGCTCGATCTCGATCAGCGCGCGATCCAGCCCTGACAGTTGACGTGGACTCATGGGCGCCCAGTCTCCAGTTGCCGCGCGAGCAGCGCAAGCGGGTGCAGGATCTCCAGCGGAGCGGCATCGCGACGCAGGGCATTGCCGAGGAAAATCCGGCAGCCGATGTTGCTGGTCAGCACGAGATCCGGCGCCTGCGCACGCACCTGGGCGAGTTTCTCCTCGCGCAGGCGGTCGGCGCGCTCGGGCCAGGCGATGAAATGGCTGCCGGCGGCACCGCAACAGCGCGGCTGCACGGGCAGTTCGAGCACAGCGAGTCCGCCTATGCAGGCGAGCAGGCGACGTGTCGCCACGCCACCATCGCCGACACTGGCTTGCGTGCAGGGCAGGTGCAGCGCGGCCCGCGCCGAAAGTGGGCGAAAGTGCAGCTGCGCCAGGCCCGGATCGCGCGCGATGAATGCCGCCGCGTCCTCGACCCGGTACCCGCCGCCCTTCAGTGTGTGATCGCGCAGGCTGCCCAGGCAGCCGGATGCGCTGACCAGGACCGGGTGCGCCGCATCTTCGGGCAACGCCGCGCGGGTGCACGCGGCGACCCGCGCCGCGCCTTCGCTGTCGCCCCCATGCAGTGCCAGCGCGCCGCAGCACACGGTCGCGGACGGTTCGTGGACCCGATACCCGAGCGCGACGAGCAGGCGTCGCGTGCCTGCGAGGGTGTCGCGGTCGTACACGCTGGCGACACAGCCCGGAAACAGCGTGACGCTGCCGCGGCTGGCCGTGCTGACCTCAGGCTCGCGCGTGGGCCGGACCGGCACGGCGGGCATCTCACGCGCGATGCGTTGCCACGATCGCGGCAACCATGGCGCCAGCCGCGGCACCCAGCGCTCGGCCCGGGTCAACGCGCCGAGTCGGGCGAGTGGACGCAAAAGGCCCGGCCGCATGAGCCAGCGCCGTGCCCGCGGCGCACCGAGTCGCGCGCGCGTCTGCACGAGGAGTTCTTCATAGCGCACCTGCGAGGGACACACGCTCTGGCAAGCCAGGCAGGCCAGGCAGTGATCCAGGTGCGCGATCACGGCGGGCGACGCCTGCAGCGAACCCGCGGCGAGTCCGCGCGCGATCGCGATGCGCCCGCGCGGGGACTCCGCCTCGTGGCGGTCGAGCCGGTAAGTCGGGCAATGCGGCAGGCAAAGTCCGCACATCACGCACTGGCTGGCGAGCGCGAGCACGCCGGAATCGTCACGCGCTGCGGGCGGCGGGGGCATCCCGGAGATGCTACCATCCGGCCTTGATTCCCCCCTGCGGCGGTTCCCCGGACGCTTGCGCACCGCAGGCGCTTCCGCTATTCTCCCGCGCCTTTCGCCGTACTCAGCCCGCTTCAGGGCATCCAAGGTTTTGAAATGAAAACGATAAGCGCCAAGTCCGAGAGCGTGAAGCGCGACTGGTTCGTGGTCGACGCCACGAACAAGACGCTCGGCCGCCTGTCCACCGAAGTCGCTCGCCGCCTGCGCGGCAAGCACAAGCCGATCTTCACCACCCACGTGGATACCGGCGATTTCATCGTCGTGGTCAATGCTGAGAAGGTCGCTGTCACCGGCAAGAAGCTGGAAGACAAGAACTACTACCGCTTCACCGGTTACGTCGGCAACCTCAAGACGACCTCGCTCAAGGACATGCTCGCTACCCACCCGGAGCGCGTCATCGAGTTCGCGGTCAAGGGCATGCTGCCGAAGAACCCGCTGGGCCGCGCGATGTATCGCAAGCTCAAGGTCTACGCCGGCCCGAACCACCCGCACACCGCCCAGCAGCCGCAAGTGCTGGATATCTAGTGCGCAGTCCCTGCGCGTAGAAGCGGCCATCCGTGGCCGCACTTTTCAATCAAGGCAATCAGCATGGCGACGATCCAGCAGAACTACGGCACCGGCCGACGCAAATCCTCCGCAGCACGCGTATTCCTGCGCAAGGGCAGCGGCGCGATCATGGTCAACGGCAAGACCCTGGACGATTTCTTCGGCCGTGAGACTGCGCGCATGATCGTGCGCCAGCCGCTGCAGCTCGTCGACGCCACCGAGAAGTTCGACGTGGTTGTCACGGTCGCCGGCGGTGGCACCACCGGCCAGGCCGGTGCGATCCGCCTCGGCATCGCCCGTGCGCTGGTCGAGTACGACGAGAACCTCAAGTCGCCGCTGCGCAAGGCCGGGTTCATGACCCGCGACGCGCGTGAAGTCGAGCGCAAGAAGGTCGGTCTGCACAAGGCCCGTCGCGCCACGCAGTACTCCAAGCGATAACCGTCGGCGCACGACCCGCCGCCGACTCCGGCGCCGCCACCTTCCGGTGGCCACCCGGAAACGTCATTGGGGGATCGTCTAATGGTAGGACAACGGTCTCTGACACCGTTAATCTAGGTTCGAACCCTAGTCCCCCAGCCAGCTGCACATCCGGAAGGTCAGATCCGGAAACGAAAAACCCCGCCGCGAGCGGGGTTTCTCGTTTGTGGGATTCGAGCGCAGGCCGCACGCGTCGGCGGCGCCAGCGCATCCTCTGGACAAGACGGTCCGGTATTTCGGTCGCCCGAGAATCTGAGCGCCGGCTGCAACGATCGCGTGCACTTGATTATGTGGCAGATTGCCACATAATCGGTGCATGGCCAAGAATGTCCGCATCTCCGATGAGCTCTATGTCCTTGCCCAGGTCGAGGCCAGACTGCAGGACCGCAGTATCGCCCAGCAGCTGGAGCACTGGGCGAAGCTGGGTATGTCAGCTGCCGCTGCTCCCATGCCGCAAGGCGCCGTGACTGCGCTTGATGCGTCGATCGCCATGACGAGAAGACTGGATGCGCTCGACGTCCAGACTGGCCGACGCAGCGCCGACTACCTGCACTTCATCCCGCGCTCCATGGCCCGCGGCAGCAAACCGGTGTTCCCGCCGAAGTATCGCAAGAGCTGACCGGTGAGCGGGGAACACGAAGCGTACATGTCGCCCGAGCTGATCCTGCGGGTACTCGAGCACGCGACGCCTGACGTCGTCCTGATCGGTGGACAGGCCCTCGCGTACTGGATGGGTCACTACGACATTCGTGCCAAGGGCGGCACGACCCAGGCGATTTCACGGGATGTGGATTTCTTCACGCGCAACCCAGCCAACCCCGAGCCACTGAGACAGTTTGCCGAAGCCATCGGCGGCAGGGCCGAAGTAACCGACGCGCGAGTGCTGTCCGCGCTAGTCGGCAGCGCCGTGGCGCCGGCGGGCGGGGGTCGTGTCTACAACGTTGATCTGCTCCACAACGTCATTGGATTGAAGCGCGAAAGCGTCGAGAAGAACGCGGTGATCGTGCTGGTTCCGGGCACTCGCGTCGAACTGCGGGTAATGCACCCGCTTGACGTATTGCAGAGCCGCAACGCGAATCTCCATGGGCTGGCTGAGAAGCAGGACGAGGCAGGACGATTGCAGCTTCAGCTCGCGATTGAAGTTGCCAGAGCGTTTCTCGATGAACAACTCACCACGATCGAGCAGGACACTGCAGCCAGCGACCACACGCGTCATCGCGCAGTTCTCGACGTCATCCGCAGCGTGAACCGCTACTCGACGGAAGATGCCGCCAGGAAAAACGCCGAACGGTACGGCATCTTCCTGGCGGATGCGATACCGGCGTGGCGTATCAGGTCCGCTGCCTTTTGGGGCAAGCAGTGGCCGCACCTTCGCAAACGCATGTCGCCGGCCTATGCTTTGCAATGCGAGGAGCGGGCAAGCTGGAACGTCCCGTCGGCCACTTGAGTCCGGAGCGGGGCGACGTGCGCCCCACCGACTCACGAAACTACGGCCATGATTGAACACCTTCGAGACAACTGCTGGAACACCTGGCGCATTGCCGCATCGGCAAAGTTCATCTGGTTTCGCTTCAGACAGACGGAAATGACAACTACCGCGGCCATGTGAATCAACATGGCCACGGCGTTTCTGGACTCGCGCAATCGGGTTGCTGGCGCCTGAACGACGCGCAGTCGCGCGCTCAGGGCGGATTGTTGCCGCTGCCCGACCACTGGCCATCTTCGTCTTCGCGCAGGCGATCGGTTTTCCCCCCGGCCTGCAATGGCGCTACGGCGACATGGATGCGCGGGCGTTTGCCGGGCACCGGTTCGAGCGTGATCGAGAACTCGCGGCCATCGAGCAGCTTGCCCACGATCTGGCCGCTGCCGGGATCGAACTGGGCGGTGCTGCGGTTCCACGAACTCTCGTACGCGGCGATGTTGGATTTGTCGGCGACGTATTCGAGGGCGACACTGTCCGCTCCCCTCACATAGATGTGGAACTCGTCGCCATTCTGCGCCTGGCCTGCTGCGGGCTTGTGCACGCTGTGGATCGTGTAGCCAAGACCCTTGTTGGTGAAGTCCTGAAGACTCATGATTGATTCCCCCCGGTTGACCGCGGATGCCGCGGTGCAGCGGTTGGCCACGACGCGATGCGTCGCGGGCGCTGCAGGGAAACCAGTGTCGGCGCTCGCGCGTTCCTCTCACGTGCGCGCGTTCGAATCGCACGCTGGCTGCCACGGCGCACGGCGGATGTGCCGCATCCGGGCCGCGATGGGCGCGAGCGGCACCGCGTGTGTGTGCCGGGTATTTCAGCGCGACGAAATCGCGATCGTGCTGGCCCAGACCGCGGGCGAGAGGGTGGCATCCTCGGCAAGCATGGCGAGCTGCGCAGCGCGCAGCGATGCGGCAATGCTGCGGTCGGCATCGAGCAGATTGCGGTAGAACGCGATTGCCAGGCGCGATGAGAATCCGTCTTCGATCGCCCACAGCGGGGCGACCACGGTATCAGCGCCTGCGCTGAGGAAGGCCCACGCCAGGCCGCTGAGTCCTTCACCGACGATGAGGCGGCCGTTGCCGCCATCGCAGGCGCCGAGCATGACCAGGCGCGCGTGCAGTCGCCACGCCGCGATCTGGCGCATCGACAGGAATCCGTCGACCGGCTGGCGCCGATCGTCATACAAGGACAGAACCAGACCGGCGCCGGCGAAGCCGTCGACATCGGCAAGCCCGTGCGTGGCGAAGTGCAGGATCGCGTAGTCGCCGAGCCGGCCCGGGTCGAGCCGACGCAGCGAGGCCTCGCTTCCGTGCAGCAACTGCGTCTCGTCGGGTCCGAGCAGGCGCTGGATCTCACGTGCCTCGACCAGACCGCCAGGCAGCCGGGCGAGGGTATCGCTGCGCAGCGTCGGTACGGCATGGGTCGATGGCATCGCGGATCCGGCGCGCGCGCCCAGGCGCGCATCGTCGGCCGAATAGACCGGATCGACGACGAGCAACGCTTTGCCGTGCGTACGCGGCGTGGTCTTGCGTGCAAGCAGGGCGGCCGCCGGCAGCAGGCTGAGTTCGTGGCGCTGCACAAGCGTGGCGACCGCGCCGGCTTCGTCGACGCAGCGCAATGCGGCGAAAGGCAGCCGGGAGAGGCTGCCGTCGGCGACGATGATGACGCGCTCTTCGGTCACATCGGCGACGAGCGGTTGCCAGAGCGTGCGGCAGGCGTCGCGCAGACTGCGCGTCCACGCGAGTCCCGACGTCGCGCGACCCGGCAGACCCAGCGAATCGTGTACGGCCTCGACCTGTGCGTTGACGTCAGCGCGGGCCGGCAGCCGATGAAAGGCGAAGCGATCGGCGGAAACGACCCATGCCCAGCTCACCTTGTCGTCGACGAGGTATTCGACGAGTTGGGTGGCTGCCGGCAAGGCGCGCTGCACGCTGGCCAGATCGGCCTGCAACGCGGGCGCGACCGGCCGCCCGACCTCGCCTTCACGGCGGCGCTCGGCCAGCGAACGCAGCGCTTCCTCGACATCGGCGATCTGCCGCGCGAGGGCCTTGCGGCGCGCGGCGTGTGCGGAAGCTTCGTCGAGCTGCCAGCGTTGCATGGCGAGGGTCGACAAGCGTGCGAGCAGCGCATCGTGCTCACGGCCGATGCGCGGGTCGGTGCCCGTGTGCGTCGACTGCATGCGCTCGACGAGCACGCGCGCGCGATACTGTCCGCTCAGCGCGAACGCGCGGGCGGCAAGTGCGGCGTCGCTGTCCGCGCTTGCGCGCTGCATGAGCAGGGTAATGCGGCCGCGGATCAACTGTTCGTGCGTGGCCAGGAACGATGCGCGCGATTCCGCATCGGCAACCTCGGTGCGCGCCGCCTCGATCAGTTCGAGCCCTTTCGCGTAGTCGACATCAGCGTCATCAACGCGTTGCAGGTTCGCCTTCGCTGCGGCACTGACGGCATAGGCATCCGCAAGCAGCAGCGGCAGGTGGCGGATCGACGAGTCGAGCACGGAGCCTGCGAGTTGTTCGGCCTTCGCGGCATCATCGCGGCCGAGCGCGGCACGCGCGATCTCCAGCGTCGCGCGTGCGGCAAGATTGGCGTTGTCCACCGATTCGGCGAGCGTGTGCGCTTCACGTGCGAGTGTGGCAGCGCGGTCGCCATCGTCATCCCGCGATCGCAGGCGCGCGGAGCGCAACAGGGTTTCGGCGAGCAGGTGTGGACTGCCGTCGATGCGGGCGAGCGCGATCGCTTCATCCAGATGCGCGAACGCGTCATCCTTGCGCCCGAGCAGCAGCTCGTCGCGTGCCAGGCGCGTGAGTGTCTGCACGACTTCGTCGCGACTGCCCTTGTCGCGCAACGTCTGCAGCGCTTCGGCCATTCGTTCGACCGCGCTCGCGGTTTCCCCGAGCTGCGACTGCAGATAGCCGCGCGCACGCAGGACCAGCGCCTGTCCACGCGCATCGCCGGTGGCGGCAAATCCCTCGTCGGCCCGATCCAGCGCATGGCGGGCCGCAGAGAACCGGGCCTGGCCTTGCAGCTCCAGGCTCAGGTTGAGCCAGGTGTTGGCATTGGCCGCGCTGGTGCCCAGCGTCTCGTTGAGCGCGATCGCCTGCTCGAACGCCGCCGCAGCGCGCGTACTGTCGCCGGCTTCGGAGTAGGCACCTCCGAGGTTGTTGTGCGCGCCGGCGATACGCGCGAGATCACCCACCGCCTGCGAGAGCGAGAGTGCGCGCTCGAAGCAGTCGATCGTGGCGTTCAGCGCGGCGTGGCGACGTGCCGCCAGGCACAGGTTGTTGCGGATCACGACTTCGAGCAGAGGCGTCGGGGTGAGCGCCAGCGTGTCGAGGGCTTCCTGCAACAGCGGGGTGGCGAGACGATGGTCGCCGAGCGCGTAGTGATGCATGCCGAGTGCGTTGAGCATCGATGCCTCACTGCGTGCATCGCCGCGCGTGCGCCACAGTGGCCGATACTGGGTCAGCAGCCGGACCGCGTCGGCGCGCCGCCCCTGCTGCGCAAGAATGCGGTCCAGCAGCAATACGGCCCGGCGGGTGTCGTGCTCGCTGTTCTGCGCAAGGCGCAGGTCCAGCAGGCGCTGGGCGGCCGTGACCGTGGCGGGATCGCGTCGACGCGCGCGATCGGCCAGAGTGGCGGCGAGTTCGGTTTCGCGCAGGTCCGCGTCCAGCCGGCTGCGCGCTTGCGCTTCCGCGGAATCGATGGCTTGCACGTGCAGCAGCACCGTACCTGGCGGTGCGCCGGGCCGGTTGCCGCGTATCTGGACGACGCGTTCGGCCGCGGAATCGCCGACCAGCGTGAGCTGGTGATCTGCCCAGCGCGAGGCACCGGTTTCCAGCGCCGGTCGGTTCGCGCCTGCGTCGATGACGACGAGCTCGACATCGACGCCGCGTTCCTGGAGCACGATCCGCAGGGCACCGTCGACCTGTGGCAAGGCCCACTCACGCGTATCGCCGGGGCCGATGGACAGCTCGATGGCCTGACCGATCGGCAGCGTCTCCGCGATCGCGCCAGACATCTGCCCGGCCAGTGTCGCGGTCAGGCAGGCGACGGCAAAGCGTCGACCCGGACGGTGCATTCACGATTCCCCGCATGGTCATGCGCTGCGCGCCAGTGTGGCGCACGCGATCCCACGCCGTGACCTTACCGCAGCAGGACAGCGTGGAGAAGCGCAACCACCCCGCACTGGCGATCCGTCGAGTCCTTCAGAACCGAGCGGGGTGGAAGCCACGACAGGGCCGATGCCTTCCAGCGCACCCGACCCAGGGTGAACCTGTTGTGGGAGGCCCTTGAGGGCCGATGCTCTCCTGCACCCTGACCCAATGCATCGGGCCTGAAGGCCCTCCCACAGAAATCGCTTCACAGTGCACATCAGGAGGCACATCGGGGATCGGGCTGTTGTGGGAGGCCCTTCAGGGCCGATGCTCTCCTGCACTCCCGACCCAAGGCATCGGGCCTGAAGGCCCCTCCACAGAAGCGGTGGCGATGCCTGCAGTTGTTGTTGTGGGAAGCCCTTCAGGCTGAGGTTTCCCCGCAAATTCATGGAGAGTCTCCGATGGGTGGTGCGAACGCGTCGGGTGGGGGGTGCAGGTGCAGGTG
>Ga0307505_10001721_pt1 | contig 16791 bp, 13 predicted proteins | sample 23_S_MG_FD_202183 | JGI IMG/M metagenome (GOLD analysis project Ga0307505, IMG submission 202183) | Soil microbial communities from Populus trichocarpa stands in riparian zone in the Pacific Northwest, United States - 23_S | ecosystem: Environmental > Terrestrial > Soil > Riparian zone > Trees...
AAGAACTCGTCCCACATGACGCGGCCGATCATCAGCGTCTGCGGCCCGCCCAGCAGTTCGGGGATGACGAACTCGCCGATGCAGGGAATGAACACCAGCATCGAGCCGGCGATGATGCCGGCCTTGGACAGCGGCACGGTGATCTTCCAGAACGCCGTCCAGGCGGTGGCGCCGAGGTCGGCCGCGGCCTCGAGTAGCCGCAGGTCCATCTTCGACAGGTTGGCGTACAGCGGCAGGATCATGAAGGGCAGGTAGGTGTAGGTCATGCCCAGCACCAGCGAGAAGGGCGTGTGCATCAGCTGCCCCGGCGCGGTGATCAGGCCGGCCGCAGCCAGCAGGCGGTCGATGCCGGTGTTGATCAGCAGGTCGAAGACCCAGCCGTTGTCGCTGAGCAGGCCCTTCCAGGCGTAGACGCGCAGCAGGAACGAGGTCCAGAAGGGCAGCATCACCAGCATCAGCAGCGCCGGCTGCAGCGTGGAGCGCGCGCGCGCCATGAAATAGGCGAAGGGGTAGCCGATGGCCAGGCACAGCACGGTGGTCGCCGCCGCGTACTTCAGGCTGGCCAGGTAGGTGCTCAGGTACAGCGCGTCCTCGGTGAGGAAGGCGTAGTTCGACAGCTTCAGCGTCAGCTGCAGCGCGCCGTCCTTCAGCGTGAGCAGATCGCTGAAATGCACGCCCTCCATCTCGGACACGCTGATGCGCAGCACGATGACGAAGGGCAGCAGGAAGAACACCAGCAGCCACAGGTAGGGCACGCCGATGACGGCGTTGCGCCCACCGAGACGCTTGAACAGCTTCATTGGGTCAGCACCACGTGCGCCGAGCGCGACCAGTGCGCCCAGACCACGTCGCCCCAGGTGAATTCGTCGTCGCGGTGGCGCTGCACGTTGGCCTGGCTGACCTTGAGCCGCGCGCCGCTGGCCAGCTCGAGGTGGTAGACGGTGAAGCTGCCGAAGTAGGACAGCTCCTTGATCGTGCCCCGGGCGCTGTTGAAGCCGTCGTCCTGCGGCTTGCGCGACAGATGGATCTTCTCCGGCCGCAGCGCCACCGTCACCGCCATGCCTTCGCTGCCGGTGATGCCGTGGCCGACGTAGTGCCTGCAGTCGGCGCAGCCGATGATCACGTGGTCCGGCGCGTCGACCTCCAGCGTGCCGTCCATCAGGTTGACGTTGCCGATGAAGTCGGCGACGAAGCGCGTGGCCGGCGTCTCGTAGATCTCGGCCGGCGCGCCCACCTGCAGGAAGTGGCCCTCGCTCATGATGGCGATGCGCGAGGCCATGGTCATGGCCTCCTCCTGGTCGTGCGTGACCATCACGCAGGTCACGCCGACCTGCTCGATGATGTTCACCAGTTCGATCTGCGTTTCCTCGCGCAGCTTCTTGTCCAGCGCGCCCAGCGGTTCGTCCAGCAGCAGCAGCTGCGGCTGCTTGGCCAGGCTGCGCGCCAGCGCCACGCGCTGCTGCTGGCCGCCGGACAGCTGGTGCGGCTTGCGCTTGGCGAACCTGCCCAGCTGCACCAGCTTGAGCATCGCCTCGACGCGTTCGGCCACCTGGTCCCTCGGCAGGCCGTCGCGCTTCAGGCCGAAGGCGATGTTGTCCCAGACGTTCAGGTGCGGGAACAGCGCGTAGCTCTGGAACATCATGTTCATCGGCCGCTGGTACGGCGGCAGCGCGGCCAGGTCCTGGCCGGCGAGCACGATGCGCCCGGCGCTGGGCGCCTCGAAGCCGGCCAGCATGCGCAGCAGCGTGCTCTTGCCGCAGCCCGAGGAGCCGAGCAGCGCGAAGATCTCGCCCTTGGCGATGTCCAGCGAGACATCGTTGACGGCCTTGTAGCCGTCGAAATCCTTGACCAGGTGTTCGATGCGCAGGAAGGCGGCATCGCCCGCGCCGCCTGCCGTGGGAGGGGTCAGCATGAGGCGACTACAACCCGGTCTTGAAGGACGTGAAGGTGCGCGTCATCAGCCGCCGCAGGTCGTTGTTCAGCGCTTCGGGCGGCACCATGTTCTTCATGTCGGCCGGCGGCAGGAACACGGTCGGGTTGCTGGCCACCTCGGGCTTGACGAACTTCTTCGATTCCAGGTTGGGGTTGGCGTAGAAGACCTTGTTGGTCAGCGCGGCATGCACCTCGGGGCGCAGGATGTAGTCGATGAACTTGTGCGCGTTGCCCGGGTGCGCGGCGTCGGCGGGGATGACCATGACGTCGAAGAACAGCAGCCCGCCGTTCTTCGGGATCAGTGCCTGGATGTTGTTGCCGGTCTTGCCGTCGATGGCGCGCTGGCGCGCGATGTTGATGTCGCCCGACCAGCCCAGCGCCACGCAGATCGAGCCGTTGGCCAGGTCGTTGATGTAGCCGGAGGAGCTGAACACCGTGATGTACGGGCGCACCGCCTTCAGCACCTGGGCGGCGGCGGTGTAGTCGGCTACCGTCTTGCTGAACGGCGGCTTGCCCAGGAAGTGCAGCGCGGCTGGCACCACCTCGGTGGCCGAGTCGAGGAAGGACACGCCGCAGCTCTTCAGGCGGCTGACGTACTTGGGGTTGAAGATCAGGTCCCAGGCGTTCTCGGGCATCGGCAGGTCGCCCAGCGCCGCCTTGACCTTGTCGACGTTGATGCCCACCGTGGTGTAGCCCCACAGCCAGTTGACCATGTAGTCGTTGCCCGGGTCCAGTTGCGCCAGCTGCGCCTGCAGCGCCGGGTCGAGATGCTTGTAGTTGGACAGCTGCGCCTTGTCGATCTTGCGCAGCAGCCCGCCGTCGACCTGCAGCTTGGCCCAGTTGGACGAGGGCACGACGACGTCGTAGCCGGTGCGCCCGGCCACCAGCTTGGCGTGCACGATTTCGTTGTTGTCGAAATTGTCGTAGCGCACCTTGATGCCGGTTTCCTTCTCGAAGTTCTTGATGGTGTCTTCGGAGATGTAGTCGGACCAGTTGTAGACGTTGAGGACCTTCTCCTCCTCCTGTGCCGATGCCGCAGAACAGGCCAGGGCAAGACCCGCGGCGAGCAGCGCAGCCACGGGGCGGAGGGAGGTGAATTTCATGAGCAAGGCTCCGAAGGTGGGGTGATGCGGTGTGAGTGTAGGGTCAGCCGATCCAGCCCTGGCGCTGCGCGTCGGTCAGCGTCAGGTCCAGGCAACGGCGGATCAGCGCCACCATCTCGTCGATCTGCGCGCGGGTGATGACCAGCGGCGGCGCGATGATCATGCGGTCGCCGACGGCGCGCATGATCAGGCCGTTGCCGAAGCAGTGGCCGCGGCAGACCATGCCCACTTCCAGCTCGGTGGGGAAGGCTGTGCCCTTGGACTTGTCCTTGACCAGCTGCAGCGCGGCCATCAGGCCGCAGCTCTGCACCTCGCCCACCAGCGGATGCGCGGCCAGCGCCTCGAACTGTCCCGCCAGGTACGGGCCGACCTCGTCGCGCACATGCTCGACCAGTTTCAGGTCGCGGACCAGCCGCAGGTTGGCCAGGCCCACCGCGCAGGCCACCGGGTGGCCCGAATAGGTGTAGCCGTGGTTGAACTCGCCGCCGCGCTCGATCAGCAGCCTGGCGATGCGCTCGCCGACCATCACGCCACCCAGCGGCACGTAGCCGCTGGTCACGCCCTTGGCGAAGGTCATCAGGTCGGGCCTGAAACCGAAGCGCTCGCAGCCGAACCAGTGGCCGGTGCGGCCGAAGCCGCAGATGACCTCGTCGCTGACGAGCAGGATGCCGTACTTGTCGCAGATGCGCTGGATCTCCGGCCAGTAGCTTTCGGGCGGCACGATCACGCCGCCGGCACCTTGCACCGGCTCGCCGATGAAAGCCGCCACCTTGTAGTCACCAATCTCCAGAATCTTCTGCTCCAGCCAGCCGGCGGCGACGCGGCCAAAATCCTCGCGGCTCAGGCCTTGCGGGCGTCCGTGTTCCCACCAGTGCGGCTGCTGGATGTGCACGATGCCGGGGATCGGCAGTCCGCCCTGCGCATGCATGCCGCCCATGCCGCCGAGCGATGCGCCGGCCATGGTGCTGCCGTGATAGGCGTTGTGGCGGCTGATGATCACCTGGCGCGCCGGCTGGCCCAGGATGTCCCAGTAGCGCCGCACCATGCGCACCACCGTGTCGTTGCCCTCCGAGCCGGAGCCGGAGAAGAACACGTGCTGGAACTGCGGCGGCGTCAGCTCGGACAGCAGTTCGGCCAGCTCGATGGCCGGCGGCGTGGCGGTCTGGAAGAAGGCGTTGTAGAAGGGCAGCTCGCCCAGCTGGCGCGTCGCCGCGTCGATCAGCGCGCGCTGGCCGTAGCCGACGTTGACACACCACAGGCCCGACATCGCGTCCAGGATCTTGTGGCCGTCGCTGTCCCACAGGTAGATGTTCTCGGCCCGCGTGATGATGCGCGAGCCCTTGCCGGCCAGTGCCTTGTGGTCGGTGAAGGGGTGCAGGAAGTGGGCGGCATCGGCCCGTTGCCATTCGGCGGTGTTGCGTTGCATCGGTCGTCCCTCAGACATGCAGCAGCAGGTGTTCACGTTCCCAGGGGGAAATGACCTTCATGAACTCGGTGTGCTCGGTTTCCTTGACCTCGGTGTAGACGGTGACGAAGGCTTCGCCCAGCACCTCGGCCAGGTCCTTGTCGTCGCGCAGCAGCTGCAGCGCCTCGCCCAGGCTGCGCGGCAGCGCGTGCTCGCCCAGATAGGCATCGCCCTTGCACTCGGCGCTGGGCTGGATGCGCTTCTTGATGCCCAGGTAGCCGCAGGCCAGCGTGGCCGCCAGCGCCACGTAGGGGTTGGCGTCGGCGCCGATCACGCGGTTCTCGATGCGCCGCGCCTGCGGGCCGGCCACCGGCGAGCGGATGCCCACGGTGCGGTTGTCGGTGCCCCACTGGATGTTGATCGGCGCGGCATTGCTGCGCACCAGCCGGCGATAGCTGTTGACGTAGGGCGCGAACAGCGCCATCGCCGCCGGCACGTACTTCTGCAGCCCGCCGATGTACCAGAAGAACTCGTCGCTGGGCGTGCCGTCGGGTTTGCTGAACAGGTTCTGGCCGCTGGCCTTGCTGACCAGGCTCTGGTGCACGTGCATCGCGCTGCCCGGCTCGCCGGCGATGGGTTTGGCCATGAAGGTGGCATACATGTCGTGGCGCAGCGCGGCTTCGCGCACCGTGCGCTTGAACAGGAAGGTCTCGTCCGCCAGCCCCAGCGGGTGGGCATGGAAGAAGTTGATCTCCATCTGCCCGGCGCCGATCTCGTGGATCAGCGTGTCCACGTTCAGCCCCATCTTCTCGCAGTAGTCGTAGACGTCTTCGAACAGCGGGTCGAATTCGTTCACGGCGTCGATGGAATAGGCCTGGCGCGAGGTCTCGGCGCGGCCGCTGCGGCCCACCGGGGGCTTGAGTGGCATGTCCGGGTCGGTGTTGCGCGCCACCAGGTAGAACTCCAGCTCCGGCGCCACCACCGGGTTCCAGCCCTCGGCCTCGAACAGGCCGCACACGCGGCGCAGCACCGAGCGCGGCGCGAAGGGCACGAGCACGCCGTGCTTGTCGTAGCAATCATGGATGACCTGCGCCGTCGGGTCGGTGGCCCAGGGCACGATGCGCACCGTGGTCGGGTCGGCCTGCAGGTGCATGTCCTGGTCGGTCGGGCTGATGACGTCGTAGTACGGCCCTTCCTCGGGGAACTCTCCCGTCACGCCCATCGCCACCACGGCTTCGGGCAGGCGCATGCCGCGGTCCTCGGTGAACTTCTCGCGCGGCAGGATCTTGCCGCGCGCCACGCCGGTGAGGTCGGGCACCAGGCATTCGATCTCGGTCACGCGATGCGTGTTGAGCCACTGTTCGAGCTCGCTGAATGTGAACTTGTCTCGCTGCACCATGGGGTCACCTGGGCTGTTGCTGGTAGGCGCGGCAGGCCTGGCCGAAGGCCTGGGCCAGTTGTACCGACACCGGGTTGCGGCTCGCCTGCCATTCGGGATGCCATTGCACGCACAAGTTGAAGCCCGCCGCCTTGGGATGGGAAAACGCCTCGATCAGCCCGTCCGGAGCCCGTGCCTCGACTTGCAGGTCCCGTGCCAGCCGGTTCACGGCCTGGCCGTGCACCGAGTTCACCTGGAAGCGAGGCTGGTCGACGATGCGCGACAGCAGGCCGCCGGGCGCCACCTCGACCTCGTGCGCCAGGCCGTACTGCAGTTCGGCATCTTCGTCGGACGGCGCGCGGTGGTCGAAATGCCCGGCCACCTCCTGCACCGCCTGGTGCAGCGTGCCGCCGAGCGCGACGTTGGTCTCCTGCGTACCGCGGCAGATGGCGAACAGCGGCAGCCCGCGCGCCAGCACCTGGGGGATGAAGGGCAAAGTCGTCGCGCTCCGGGTCTAGCGGCAGGGCAGGGTCGTGCACGCCTTCGTCGAAGTGGCGCGGGTGCACGTTGGACGGCGAGCCGGTGAGCAGCACGCCGTGCGCCAGGTCGAGCAGCGCGTCGATCTCGCTGTCCAGCGCGTTCGGCACCACCAGCGGCAGGCAGCCGGCCAGGCGCACGAAGTCGACGTACTTCTTGCCGGCCACGTGGAAGGGGTGCAGGCCGATCTGCCGGTTGCAGGCCGGCACCAGCACCACGGGAAGGGCTAGGGTCATGCGATCAGGTCCCTCAGGCGATACCAGGCCATGCCCAGCACCAGCGCCGGCGTGCGCAGCAGCCGTCCGCCGGGGAAGGGCCGGTGCTTCAGCCGGGCAAAGATGTCGAAGCGGCCGGCATCACCGGCGATGGCCTCGGCGACCAGGCGGCCGGCCAGCCCGGTGAGCGCCAGGCCGTGGCCGGAAAAGCCTTGCAGGTAGTACACGTTCGCAGCATAGCCGCCCGCCGCGGGCAGCCGCCCGAAATCGGGCGCGCGGTTCATCGTGATGTCGACGAAGCCGCCCCAGGCGTATTCGACCCGCGCCGCGGCGAGCTGCGGGAAGGTTCGCAGCATGCGCCGGCGCATGCTCTCGGCCAGGTTCATCGGCGTCACCGTGCTGTAGCTGACACGGCCGCCGTAGAGCAGCCGCTGGTCGGCTGTGGTGCGGAAGTAGTCGAGCACGAAGTTGGTGTCGCACACCGCCGCGCGCGACGGGATCAGGCTGCCGGCCAGCGTTTCGTCCAGGGTTTCGGTGCAGGCGATATAGGTGCCCACCGGCATGATGCGTGACTGCAGTTGCGGCGCGATCCCTTGCAGGTAGACGTTGCTGGCCAGCAGCACATGGCGCGCCGCCAGCTCGCCCTGCGGCGTGCGCAGGCGCACCGTCGGGCCCGGCTGCAGCGATTGCACCGGCGACTGTTCGTGCAGCGTCACCCCGGCGGCCGCGGCGGCGTGCGCCAGGCCCAGCGTGTACTTCAGCGGATGCAGGTGGCCCGAGCGCGGATCGAACACGCCGCTGTGGAAGCGCCGGCTGGCGATCCAGCCCGGCAGTTCCGCCGGCGTCACCGATTGCAGCGCGTAGCCGTAGAAGCTGGCCAAACGCTCGGCCCAGGCGTGCAGTTCGCGGCCCTTGCGCGCGCTGGTGGCCAGGCCGAGGTAGCCGTCGCGCCAGTCGCAATCGATGGCATGGCGGCGCATGCGTTCGCGCAGCAGGTCGAGCGCTTCGATCGACATGTCCCAGACGCGCCGGGCCTCGTCCAGCCCGAGCTGCCGTTCGATGGTGTCCTGGTCACAGGCCAGGCCGTGGATGGCCTGCCCGCCGTTGCGTCCGCTGGCGCCCCAGCCCAGCTCGCGGGCTTCGAGCAGCGTGACCGAAAAACCGCGCTCGGCCAGGTCCAGCGCCGCCGACAGGCCGGCCAGCCCGCCGCCGATCACCGCCACATCGCAGTGTTGCGAGCCCTGCAGCGGCGGATGGGACTGCTCGCGCGCGGCCGTGGCGGCGTAGTAGGAATTGCGCGTCAGTTCGCGGTCGGCGCTCAGCAGGTCCATCGGGTCCGTAGGCGCTAGGCAAGCCCTCGTGCTGCGGGTTCTTCGGACGCGTCCTCAGGCCGCGCGCTGGATCGCGCCGCGCAGCGTGTCGACGATCTGGTCGATCTGCGCGCGCTCGATGATCAGCGGCGGCGAGATGGCGATGATGTCGCCGGTGTAGCGCAGCATCACGCCCTTGTCGTAGCAGTCTAGGAAGATGCCCAGCGCGCGCTTGGTCGGCTCGCCGGTCTGCGGCGTCAGTTCCACCCCGCCGACCAGCCCGAAGTTGCGGATGTCGATGACGTTGGGCAGGCCCTTCAGCGAATGCAGCGCTTCGCCGAAGTACGCCTGCAGCTGCGCGGCGCGCGTCAGCAGGCCTTCGTCGGCATAGGTCTCCAGCGTCGCCAGGCCGGCCGCGCAGGCCAGCGGGTGCGCCGAATAGGTGTAGCCGTGCGCAAACTCGATCATGTGTTCGGGGCCGGTCATGAACACGTCGTGGATGGACTGCTTGGCCAGCACCGCGCCCATCGGCACCGCGCCGCCGGTCAGGCCCTTGGCCAGCGACATCAGGTCGGGGGTGACACCGAAGGTGGTGGCGGCAAAGGGTGTGCCGGTGCGGCCGAAGCCGGTGATGACCTCGTCGAAGATCAGCAGGATGCCGTGCTTGTCGCAGATCTCGCGCAGCCGGTTCAGGTAGCCCTTGGGCGGGATCAGCACGCCGGTGGAGCCGGCGATCGGCTCGACGATGACCGCGGCGATGGTCGACGCGTCGTGCAGCGCGATCACGCGTTCCAGGTCGTCGGCGATGTCGGCGCCGTGTTCGGGCTGGCCGACGCTGAAGGCGTTGCGCGCCGGGTCGTGGGTGTGGCGGATGTGGTCCACGCCCGCCAGCAGGGTGCCGAACATCTTGCGGTTGCCGGAAATGCCGCCGACCGAGATGCCGCCGAAGTTGACGCCGTGATAGCCGCGTTCGCGGCCGATCAGCCGGGTGCGCTGGCCTTCGCCGCGTGCGCGGTGGTAGGCGATGGCCATCTTCAACGCGGTTTCCACCGACTCGGAACCCGAGTTGGTAAAGAACACCTTGTTCATGCCGGCAGGCGCCAGGCCGGCGAGCTTCTCGGCCAGCTCGAAGGCCTTCGGGTGGGCCATCTGGAACGGCGGCGCGTAATCCATCTCGGCGGCCTGCGCCTGGATGGCCTTGACCACCTTCGGCCGGTTGTGGCCGGCATTCACGCACCACAGGCCGGCCACGCCGTCCAGGATCTGCCGGCCCTGGTCATCCCAGTAGTACATGCCGGAGGCCTTGGTCAGCAGGCGCGGCGCCTTCTTGAACTGGCGGCTGGCGGTGAAGGGCATCCAGAACGCGTCGAGATCGGGCTTCATGGGGGCTTCCTTGGCGAGGTGTGGGATGGGCGACAGTCTAAACAGGAAGGCCTGCAATGTGCAGGCGCAATCGGCGCGGCGCCGCAGCGGCGCTGCAATATCATGCCAACGCAATTAGCCAAGACGACATCAAATGCGAAATCCCGCGGCGCCCGTGCAACTCGATTCGATAGACCGCGCCATTCTCGACGTGCTGCAGCGTGACGGGCGCTTGTCCAACGTGGAGCTGGCGCAGCGTGTGCACCTGTCGCCGTCGGCCTGCCTGCGGCGCGTCAAGCAGCTCGAGGAATCGGGCGTGATCGCGCAGTACGTGGCGCTGCTCAACCCCAAGGCCGTCGGCCGCCACGGCACCAGCTTCACCATCATCAACCTGGAAAGCATGAACAACCAGCAGCTCGAGGCCTTCGAGCAGGCGGTGCGCGCGGCGCCCGAGATCCTGGACTGCTTCTACGTCGCCGGCTCCAACGACTACCTGCTGCGCTTTGCCTACCGCGACGCCGAGGACCTGGAGCGCTTCCACACCGAAGTGCTGATGCGCCTGCCCGGCGTGGCGCGATCGAACTCGATGCTGGTGCTGCGCACGGTGAAGAAGACCACCGCGCTGGCGCTGTAGCGCGCATGTCCGGCGATACCGCGGGCCCGGGACGGCGCTTCGATCGCTGGCGGCAGCGCGGGCGCGGATTGCTGGCCGCGCTGCCGGCCGGCGCGCCCTGGCTCGACCGCGTGGTGGTGCTGGCCTTCGCCACCGCCACCGGGCTGGTGGTGGTGGGCTTCACGCTGTTGTCCGAGGCCGCCAGCCATGGCTTCGAGACGCTGCGCCAGCTCGGGCCCTACACCGCCTATCTGGCCTTGCTGTGGACCCCGGCGCTGACGGTGGGCGTGCTGTGGTGGACACGCCGCTGGGCGCCCAGCACCGTCGGCTCGGGCATTCCGCAGGTGGTGCGTGCGCTGGAAGACGACCTGGACACGGCGCAGCGCTCCTGGCTGGTGTCGCTGCGCGTGTCGATGCACAAGGTGCTGCTGGTGTCGGGCGGGTTGCTGGCGGGGTTGTCGATCGGCCGCGAAGGGCCGACGGTGCAGGTCGGCGCCGGCATCATGGTCGGCGCGCGGCGTTGGCTGTCGTCGCGCTCGGGCCTGGACGCGCACGACCTGATGGTGGCCGGCGCCGCGGCCGGCATCGCCGCCGCCTTCAACACGCCGCTGGGCGGCATCGTCTTCGCGCTGGAGCAGCTGTCGCGGCGGCGCGGCATGTCGCACAGTGCGCTGGTCATCGCCAGCATCGTGCTCGCCGGCCTGGTGTCGGTGTCGGCCTTCGGCAACGTCACCTATTTCGGCCAGTTGCGCGTGCAGCAGCTGTCGTGGTCGCTGCTGGGGCCGGGCGTGATGGTAGCGCTGGCGGCCGGGCTGGCCGGCGGGCTGTTCTCGCGGCTGCTGGTGCTGTCGCTGCGCGGCGCGCCGGACCGCTTCTGCCGCTGGCGCCAGGCCTACCCGCTGCGCTTTGCGGCCGGCTGCGCCTTCGCCGTGGCGGTGATCGGCATCGTCACCGGCGGCAGCACCGCGGGCGCGGGCTACGCGCCGACGCGCGGGCTGCTCGAAGGGCAGGACGATCTGCCGGCGCTGTTCACGCTGCTGAAGTTCTGCGCCACCTGGCTGTCGGCCTGGACCGGCGTGCCCGCGGGCGTGTTCGCGCCGTCGCTGACCATCGGCGCCGGCATCGGCCGCGACGTCGCCTGGCTGGCCGGCGTCGGGCCCGAAGCGACGCTGCCGCTGATCGCGCTGGGCATGGTCGGTTTCCTGGCCGCCACCACGCAGGGCCCGATCACCGCCTTCATCATCGTCATGGAGATGGTCGCCGGGCAGTCCATGGTGCTGAGCCTGATGGCCTGCGCGCTGCTGGCCAGCGGCGTGTCGCGCATGATCGCTACGCCGATGTACGAGGCGCTGGCGGCAATGGTGCCGGTGCCTCAGCGCGGCGCCACGTAGGCGCCGCGTGCGATGCAGCCGCACAGGTAGGTCCAGACGAAACGCGCCGCGGCATAGCTGCTGAGTTCGGCATGGTCGTAGGGCGGGGCGACTTCCACGCAATCCATGCCGACGACGGGCAGGCCGGCCAGTTCTTCCAGCACGGTGAACTCCTGGTTGGTGGTCTGCCCGCCGGGCTCTCTCGTGCCGGTGCCCGGCGCGAAGGCCGGGTCGAGCGCGTCGATGTCCAGGCTCAGGTAGACGGGCGGGTGGCCGTGCATCGCCAGCCGCTCGCGCATCGCCTGCAGTACCGGCGCGAGCTGCCCGGCGCTTTCCAGGCCGCGCAGGCATCGCGCGTCCAAGATCAGCCCGCCCTGGTCGCGCACGTACTCGCGCGCCTCGCGCTGGCCGGCCGAGCGGATACCCAGCTGCATGAAACATGGGTTGATGACCAGGCCTTCCTGCATCGCCTCGTAGACCCAGGTGCCGTGGCCGCTGGGTTCGCCGAAATGGTCGGTCCAGGTGTCGCAGTGCGCATCGAAGTGGATCACCGCCAGCGGCCGGCCCAGCCAGCGCCTGTAGCTCCTCAACAGCGGCAGCGTGATCGAATGGTCGCCGCCCAGCCAGGCCATGTGCTGCGTGCGGATCAGCTTGTCGACCAGCGGCGGCAGCGCCGCGCGCATGCCTTCCAGGCTGGTGTTGGGCAGCGGCAGGTCGCCGGCGTCGGCTAGGCGGCCTTCGGGCGAGACGTCGAACAGCGGATGGATGCCGTCGCACAGCATGTGGCTGGCCTGGCGGATGGCGCGCGGCCCGAAGCGCGCGCCCGGCCGGTTGGTGGTGGCGCCGTCCCAGGCGATGCCGGCCACCGCATAGGGGTGCGTGCCGTCCGCCGCTGGCACTTTCAGGAAACGGTTGTCGGACTGGAAGGCAAAGGAGCTCATCGTCGTGCTCGCCGGGGCTTGCGGGCATCATAGGGCGATGAAACCCGTGCTCGTCCTTCAACACCTCAGCGGCGATGGCCCCGCCTACCTGGGCACTTGGCTGCGGCGGCAGGGCCTGCCTTTCGACCTGCGCAACACCGAGGCCGGCGAGGACTTTCCCGCGCACATGGACGGCCATGCGGCGCTGGCCGTGCTGGGCGGCGAAATGAGCGCCAACGATGCGCTGCCTTCGCTGCGCCGCGCCGAACTGCTGATCCTGGACGCGATGGCGCGCGGCCGGCCGGTCATCGGCCATTGCCTGGGCGGGCAGCTGATGGCGCGGGCGCTGGGCGCACGGATCGTGCGTTCGCCGCTGCCCGAGGTCGGCTGGCACGAAGCGACGCTGTTCGACACGCCGGCCACGCGCGACTGGTTCGGCGATGCCGGCAGCGCCACCGTGTTCCAGTGGCACGAAGAGGCCTTCGAGCTGCCGCCCGGCGCCATTGCTCTGGCAGGCAATGCGTCGTGCCCGCACCAGGCCTTTGCCATCGGGCCGCATCTGGCGATGCAGTTCCATGTGGAGGTGGACGAAGAGAAGCTGCGCCGCTGGTCGATGCTGGACACCGAGGCCTACCGGGCGCAGCAGCACGAACATGCCACCGTGCACAGCGGGGCGGCGATGCGCCAGGCCATGGCGCTGCATCTGGCGGCGCAGCAGGCGCTGGCCGACCATGTCTACGCACGCTGGTGGGCCGCGGCCTGACAAGCTTTCATATCGCGGCATCAACGTTCCGCATCGTGAAGTGATGCGACGCTGCGCTGCAGCATGGATTTTCGTCTGGCTCATTGTCGTTTCACATCGCAGAACGATGCATATAACTCTTTGATTTCATTGAAATCAAATCCAAGTCTTATATAAGACATAAGTCTTCACAAGCGGGCTGCCGAGGCGTAGGCTTGGGCCTGTCTTTTCACCGTTTTGAACCACCGTCGATCAAGGAGTCCCACATGAGCCAGCCCACCCGTGAACAACAAGCCGCCGCCCTCGAAAAGGACTGGGCGACCAATCCGCGCTGGAAGGGCATCAAGCGCAACTACACGGCCGCCGACGTGGTGCGCCTGCGCGGCAGCCTGCCCATCGAACACACGCTGGCCAAGCGCGGTGCCGAGAAGCTGTGGACGCTGTGCAATACCGAGCCCTTCGTCAACACGCTGGGCGCGCTCACCGGCAACCAGGCGATGCAACAGGTCAAGGCCGGCCTGAAGGCCATCTACCTGTCGGGCTGGCAGGTGGCCGGCGACGCCAACAGCAACGGCGAGATGTACCCCGACCAGTCGCTGTACGCGGTGGACTCGGTGCCCAAGGTGGTCAAGCGCATCAACAACACCTTCCAGCGTGCCGACCAGATCCAGTGGTCCGAAGGCAAGAACGACATCGACTTCTTCGCGCCGATCGTGGCCGATGCCGAAGCCGGCTTCGGCGGCGTGCTCAACGCCTTCGAGCTGATGAAGTCGATGATCGAAGCCGGCGCCGCCGGCGTGCACTTCGAGGACCAGCTGGCCTCGGTGAAGAAGTGCGGCCACATGGGCGGCAAGGTGCTGGTGCCGACGCGCGAGGCGGTGGCCAAGCTGACCGCGGCGCGCCTGGCGGCCGACGTGATGGGCGTGCCGACGATCCTGCTGGCGCGCACCGACGCCGAAGCCGCCGACCTGGTGACCAGCGACGTCGACGAAACCGACAAGCCCTTCCTGACCGGCGAGCGCACGATCGAAGGCTTCTACCGCACGAAGAAGGGCTTCGAGCAGGCGGTCAGCCGCGGTCTGGCCTATGCCGAAGTGGCCGACATGGTGTGGTGCGAGACCGGTACGCCGGACCTGGCCTTCGCCAAGGCCTTCGCCGACGCCATCCATGCCAAGTTCCCGGGCAAGATGCTGGCCTACAACTGCAGCCCGTCGTTCAACTGGAAGAAGAACCTGGACGACGCCACCATCGCCAAGTTCCAGCGCGAGCTGGGCGCGATGGGCTACAAGTTCCAGTTCATCACGCTGGCCGGCTTCCACAACCTGAACTACGGCATGTTCGAGCTGGCCTACGGCTACGCCCGCAAGAACATGAGCGCCTTCGTCGAGATGCAGGAGAAGGAGTTCGCCGCCGCCGAGCGCGGCTTCACCGCGGTGAAGCACCAGCGCGAGGTCGGCACCGGCTACTTCGACGCGGTCACCACCACCATCGAGCGCGATGCCTCGACCGCGGCGCTGAAGGGTTCGACCGAAGACGAACAGTTCTTCGACGAGAAGCACGGCTGAGATCCACAGCCGTCCGATGACAGCCCGAAGGCCACGAGCCTTCGGGCTTTTTTGTGGGCGGCTGCGGGACGTCGGCCAGCCACGTGAACTGGCACCCGGAACTGGCGCTGTCGAAAATCGAAAGCGGCTGCCGAGCCGGCAACCGACTTTCGCCGAAGGCCGCGAGCGCCTGAGCAGTAGCTTGACCGAACTGGGCCTGCGCTGAAGGTTGGCGGACGAAACCCGTGCTCAGTCGCGCGAGTGGCGTCCAGCCGGTGACTCGAATTCGCAATACACCTTGCCTTCGCTGAGCGGCAGATGGCTCTTGATACCCCGCCGCAACGTCCTTGGCGGGAGCACTGCGCTGCCGCCGGCATCGAGCTCGGTGAGCCGATTGCGGGTCGATGTCAGCGCATCGACGTCCTCGGTATAGCCGAACCATACCTGCGCCTCCTGCAGAGCCACGCGGGCTTGCGCGATCTCTCCCTGAAGCAGATGGATGTAGGAGATGTCGACGAGATCGTGACCGAGCGCGTGCGCATAACCGACCGTCCGATCGAGCTCGATGGCCCGGCGCATGAGCACAAGGGCTGCTTCCAACTCGTTCTGCGCCGCATGCTGCATGGCCAGCGCGTGCAGTGCCCTGGAGTGCATGACACGTTCGCCATGACGCTCGCTGAGCTGCAATGCCGCTTCGTACTTCTGCGTCGATCCGACCACGTCGCCCATCTGCCGCAAGGCATGAGCCCAACCGAACAGGCTGAGAATTTCTCCGCCATGGTTGCGCGCAGCCCAATGCAGCCGAAGCGCTTGCTCGAACCATTGCGTGGCTTGTTGGGGGCTGCCCAAGCCTCGGTAGATTTCGGCAAGGTTGTGCAGCGCAGTGGCCTCCCCCGCGATGTCGCCCATCCGCCGATGCAAGTCCAGTGCCTCGCGGGACAGCTGCAACGCGGCGGGATAGTTTTCCGCATGCCAGTGCACGAAACCAAGCTCGCGCAGTGCCTCGGCCTCCCCTGGAGGGTCTTCGATGTCTCTATAGATCTGCAGCGCACGTTCCGCGGCACTGCGCGCTTCATCGTGACGATCCAGATAGGCGCAAGCGCCGGCACGGCGCAACAGGACGACCGCGACACGCGCAATGTCGTCCATCGCTTCCGCCATCGTGAGGGCCTCGTCGATGGCCAGTTCCTGTTCGGCTCGGCGGCCAAGCCTTTCGAGAACGGCTTCCCTGAGCAGGAGCACGTCGACGCTGCGCTGCGCCGACACGGCCTCGAAGCGTTTCATCAATTTGAGCGCCCGATCGTAGAGATCGGCGGCTTGGCTGAACCCATACACACGCTCCGCGGCTAGACCCGCCCGCACGATGGACTCGATTTCGCCCGTTGCACGCGGCAGCGCGGCGGCGGCCGTGTCCGGCATCGCTGTCACCGGCACCCGGGCTTCGACGCCGCGGCGGCGAAGCGTCCAATACAGCTTCGCCGTCACGGCAGCGGGTTCGACGCCGAGTTCCTGCGAAAGCACGGCGCACAGCCGCGTCCATTCGGTATCGACCGCGTGGGGTTCGTGCTTCTCGGCAAAGATCCTCATCAGATACCGCGAAGCGGTTTCGCTCGCCGGATCGAGGTTGCGCATCGCCTCGGCGAAGTCGATTGCCGCCTCCCACTCCGAGCGCGCCATGTGGCAGACGACCAGGCGGCCCAGGTTCTGCATCGCGAAAGCGTGCAGCCGTTGCCGCGCCGTGCACAACCAGGCCTCGAAGGGCGTACCCGTTGCAAAGCTTCTGCTCTCGAGGAGCGCAGCCCGATAGAGAGCTGCCGCGATGCGCCACTGCGCTTCGTCGGCGCTGTGCACGCCGGCAAGAAATCGATGAACGTCGATGATGGGAGCGCCCTGCACCTGTGATGCAAACTCGACCCAGTCGGGCTCGATACGCAGGCAGGCATTCAGGCTGCCGCCGGCAATCGTCCGCAGCGAGTAAAGCGCCTGACGCAGACTTTGCCGGCTCGATGTCTCCGGCAGGCCTTCCCATAGCAGTTCAGCCAGTCTGGCGCGGGAATGCGGCCGGTCCGACTCGAGAACGAGAAAGCACAACAGCGCCAGAGTCTTCGCCGAATGCGTACGCACGACAACGCCATCGGCAGCCAGTACGCCGGGGCCAAGGAGGCTCACGGTCATTGCAGTCATGGGAGCGGGCATGGTGACGTGGTCGTGACGCGTCGCCAATATGCTTCGATCTGGTTGCTCCCGCAATGGGGAGTTGAATCGTCAGGAGGACAAAGATGCCAGTCACCCTTGCCACCGCTTCGGCGAGTTGCCGGCTTTCCAACGAGCCCGGCCGCGGGCTGCTCACGATCCGTGGG
>Ga0307505_10001722_pt1 | contig 16789 bp, 14 predicted proteins | sample 23_S_MG_FD_202183 | JGI IMG/M metagenome (GOLD analysis project Ga0307505, IMG submission 202183) | Soil microbial communities from Populus trichocarpa stands in riparian zone in the Pacific Northwest, United States - 23_S | ecosystem: Environmental > Terrestrial > Soil > Riparian zone > Trees...
TGGCGAATCCTGAGAGTGCCACGGCTGATGATTGGGCCGCCCTCCAAACAATCTCCGATGTCGTCTTCGCCGACCTCGACTTCTCGTATCTCTTCGAGTCTGTCCGGCCTGATACACTGTATCTGAGAATTATGGGACTCTCGGCCGTCGACCGCCGGGGCTGGCACCATTTGGGAGCCAGCGACATCATCTCAGGAGATGTGAGGGTTAACGGGGATCAGCTCGTTGTGACCTACGCTCTTATCGATGTCGCCTCTGGCAAGGAATACTATAGACGCGAGCTCAAGGCCGCCAGGACATCGGCGCGACTGCTCGCTCACACCCTGTCCGACGAGGTCTACCGTGAACTGGCCAACGCCGAAGGCATTTTTCGCTCGCAGCTGGTCTATGTTCGCGAAGCCGACGGTCATAAAGAGATTCAGATTTGCGACTACGATGGAGCCAACGGCTACCGTTTGACTGGCGACCGTACGATTGTGCTGTCTCCGCGATGGGCCGGAAGAGACGCTGTCAGTTACACATCGTTTCGGGATGGGAACCCCGATGTATGGCTGTATGACCTGGTGAAGGACAAAGCGACAAAGATCTCCTCGTTTAAGGGACTAAATACCGGCTGCTCGTGGACCCGCGACGGTCGGACATTCTCGCTTTCGCTTTCAATGGAGGGTGACCCCGAAGTCTATGTTGGGCAGCGTAACTCCAAGACTCCCCAGCGGTTGACGTTCAATCGCGGGATCGATACATCGCCTTGCATATCACCTGACGGAAAGAAAATTGTCTTCACGTCTGACCGGAGCAGCACGCCACAACTGTATGTCATGGATGCCGACGGAGCCAACGTGGCGCGCCTCAGTTACGAGGGAAAGTACAATGACTCTCCCGATTGGTCGCCGACCCTTGACGCAATTTGCTTTGTGTCGCGATCTGATGGGCTCTTCCAGATTTGTACGATCAACCCGGATGGAAGTGGTTTCCGTCAACTGACTGAGGTGGGTTCGAACGAAAACCCCCATTGGTCACCCGACGGACTGCACATCGTGTTCTCGTCAAACCGGACGGGATCGTACGAGATTTACACGATGAATTTCGACGGTTCTGGCGTTCGACGTGTTACAACGAGCGGCAACAATTCAAACGCAGCCTGGTCGCCGTAAACGGTCCAACGCGAGTGAGATCGACCGCAAATCTCGGGATTGATCAAAATCGAAGATTTTAATTCGATTAGTGTTGACGTTTCCCCCATTAGCTTGTATATGGGCTGCGTGAGAAGCTCGTAAGAGCATGGATTAGATACCTTTAGGATAGGAGGGGTCAATGAAGAAACTCTCGCTTTTGGCGGTCGTACTTCTCGCCATGACGGTGGGGTTGGGTTGTCCGAAGTCCCCGACAACCGGCGGACCGGGATCGGGACGAGACGGTACAGGGACTGCAGGCGGTGAGCAAGGTGGGGCGGGCAATGGCGGCGCTGGTGATCGCGGCGACGTTGGGTCCGGTGATGCCCGTGGTCTGAAGACGATTTACTTCGACTTCGACCGGTATACGCTACGCGATGACGCACGTCGCCAGCTTGATGCCAACGCCGACATTCTGCGCAATAACTCCGACATGAACATCGTCATCGAGGGGCATTGCGACGAGCGCGGTACCGACGAATACAATCTCGCGCTTGGCGAACGTCGTGCACAGGCTGCACGTGAGTACCTCGTACGGCTCGGCATCGATGCGTCACGGGTCAATGTACTATCGTATGGCGAAGAACGTCCGGTTGCGCCGGGGCATGACGAAGAATCGTGGGCGCTCAATCGCCGCGGTGAATTCGTTCCTCGCTAAGCCACAATTATCAAAGTGCAAGCTCCTCGAAGGGCGAAACTTAGGTTTCGCCCTTTGTTGTTTTGTGCTGGCGCAGAGCGATGCCGTGTATAATCATCTATATCCAGATGACCGACAGGGGGCAGAAATCATGATGACGCGCACGGGACTAAGACAAATCGCGATTCTCGCAGTGGCTGGTTTGTTCGCGGCTGGCTGCACATCGCGGGCGGCAATGCAACGCATGCAAGAGCAGCTCGATTACATCGAAGCATCCAACAAGCGCATGGAGACCGATCTCATGCGCATCGACTCACTCACTGTTGAGTCGTCTGGTAATTCACGGCTCGTACGCGCGGACGTGACGACTTCACTCGAGGATTTTCGCACTGAAGTCCAGACCATGCGAGAGACTATCGATGAGCTGCGTCGATCAGTCGACCGACGTCCCCCGCAAGTCGTGTATCAAGCGCCACCGTCGACACCCTCCACAGGTGGTACAGCAACCCCCGGTTCTCCTGATGCCGATCCTGGGCAGATGTATGAGAACGCGTTCTTGGATGTTCGCAAAGGAAACTACGAGTTGGCGATCGGACAACTGCGTGATCTGCTGACGTACTACGGTCAGTCGGAGTATGCGCCCAACGCCCACTATTGGATTGGCGAGTGTTTCTATTCCTTGGCAGGAACGGGCGTGGCGGATGGGGGGCGCCATTATTACGATTCGGCTGTCGTTGAATTCACATATCTGGTCGACAACTATCCACAGTCAGATCGAATTCCGACCGCTCTATACAAACTCGGACGATGCTACGAGGAATTGGGCGATCTGCGTCGATCCAAGGAGATGTATGGAAGAGTTGTCGACGAGCACCCCAAGTCTCTGGAAGCCAAGCCCGCCCGGAACCGACTGGACCAGATGAGATGAGTTTGAAGCGCTCGCTTCCACCGGGAGTCGTAGCTAATGTTTCCGCGCTGACGACCCGCACGCGACTCCGATTAAAGCCGCTGTGGTACAATGGGTTGCGTTGTGGCGAGGCGTTTCTTGATCCGCACGATGGGGTCCTGGAGTATCACGTTGTCCCCCATGATCGTTATGCGTCTTTCATCGATTTCAACGGGATGCGCATAGATGTAGATGCCTCCGGCTGTCCGGTATTGGTCGAGCTCGATCTGGCATCGGCGAGCGTACGCTACGAAGACCAAGTTGCCCCACCTGTCGTCGATCGGGTTCAACGGCACAGATTTCTTGATTTCCCGATTCAACACCGCTCACCACGCCTCTATTTCGATCCGCTTAAAGATTTGTACCACATGGTGTTGTCTCGACGTAAGCCAGTCGAATGCTGGGCATTTGCCCCCGGCGCGGCTTGGGAAGTTGATGCCGACCAATGCTTGGTAGGGATTTGGCTCCACCAGCCAATTCCCGATCCGAGTGGTTGCCGACGGGCCGCCTGGCGGGCCGGGGTTTGGCAAGCGTATCGCCAAGGACGGCTCGCCGAAATTTCCGACCTGAATGCACGGCCGGAGCTCGGATGGCTTTCTCTCCCAAAGATTTTTGCTTGACTCTCGTATCACTTTTCCTATAATGGAAGGCTTGTAACTCGGGCATTATGTCCAAATTCCGTAATGTGGTGTTTGGAGAAAATGTCTGAGTTTGCGCTTTGCGTCTTTGGCGCCCATGTAGCTCAGTTGGTAGAGCACGTCCTTGGTAAGGACGAGGTCACCGGTTCAATCCCGGTCGTGGGCTGTTATCGCGGTGTCTTTACAATCGCGCCGCACATGAGTGAATAAATATGAGGCCGTGCCTCGTCGAAGCTCCGCGATGAACTGTCGCGGGGAAATGGCTTGGCACACTACATTTTTTGTTTTTAGGAGGGAGACCTTCGGCAATGGGGAAGGCGAAATTCGAACGCAAGAAGCCCCACGTAAATGTGGGCACCATCGGTCACGTTGACCATGGCAAGACCACGCTGACCGCGGCAATCACGATGGTGATGGCAAACCGCGGCTTGGCACAGGTACGTACGTTTGATTCGATCGACAACGCGCCCGAAGAGCGCGAGCGCGGCATTACAATTGCCACAGCGCACGTCGAATACGAATCCGAGAACCGTCACTACGCCCACGTCGACTGTCCCGGCCACGCTGACTATGTGAAGAACATGATCACGGGTGCCGCGCAGATGGACGGCGCCATTCTTGTGGTGTCTGCCGCCGACGGTCCCATGCCGCAGACGCGCGAGCACATTCTTCTCGCCCGTCAGGTCGGTGTGCCGTACATCGTCGTATTCCTCAACAAAGTCGACATGGTCGACGATCCAGAGCTTTTGGATCTTGTCGAGCTCGAAGTGCGCGACCTATTGAAGAAATACGATTTCCCCGGCGAAGAGATTCCGATCGTACGCGGCTCGGCACTCAAGGCCATGGAAGCGGGAGCGACAGGCGCGAAAGATGATCCGGCCTATGCCTGCATCATCGAGCTGGTTAAGCAAGTTGACACCTACATCCCGGTCCCGCAGCGCGAAACCGACAAGCCGTTCCTGATGCCGGTTGAAGACGTCTTCTCGATCACGGGTCGCGGTACTGTTGGCACGGGACGTGTCGAGCGCGGCAAGGTTAAGGTCGGCGAAGAAGTCGAGCGCGTCGGTTTGAAGGAAAACCGCAAGTGTGTCGTGACAGGCGTCGAGATGTTCCGCAAGCTTCTTGATGAAGCCCAGGCGGGAGACAACGTCGGATTGCTCTTGCGCGGAATTGAAAAGGAAGAGTTGGAGCGCGGCATGGTGTTAGCCAAGCCGGGGTCCATTGCACCTCACACAAAGTTTAAGGGTGAGGTTTATATCTTGACCAAGGAAGAGGGTGGACGTCACACGCCGTTCTTCAATGGATACCGCCCGCAGTTCTACTTCCGCACAACCGACGTTACCGGGGTCGCAAAATTACCCGAGGGCGTCGAGATGGTGATGCCAGGTGACCGCGTCACGATCGAAGGCGAGTTGATCGCTCCGATCGCGATGGAGAAGGGTCTGCGCTTCGCTATTCGTGAAGGCGGACGTACCGTCGGCGCTGGTGTTGTAGCCGAGGTGTTGAACTAAGTCAGACGTCGTCTCGTTGGTAGCGCGCAGGCGGAGCGAGAACTCCCACTCTGCCGCATGGATGTAGATCGTGGCGCAACGCGAGACCCGGAGTGCTCGACAGGCCTGTAGCTCAAGTGGCTAGAGCACCGGTCTCCAAAACCGGGGGTTGGGGGTTCGAGTCCCTCCAGGCCTGCTGGTCGAGATAAAGGTGAGATGCGATGATCGAAAAGATCAAAACATATTGGAATGAGACCGTGTCCGAGCTTGGCAAGGTTACCTGGCCGAGCCGCGAGGAAGTTATCGGGTCGACAGTCGTTGTTGTCGTCGTCTCCACGGTTATGGGCTTTTTCATTTTTGGGATCGATCTGCTGCTGGCGCAGGGCGTCTCGATGCTCTTGGGAATCGGATGAGCCCAGAAATGAATTGGTACGTGGCCCACACGTATTCGGGCCACGAGCGGAAGGCGTTGAAGTACTTGCAGAGCGCGTTTGCTAATGCAGGGATGGAGCAGTACCTCGGACGGGTTGTCATGCCGCAGCAGGAAGTAGTGGAAATGCGTCAGGGCAAGCGTTCGTCGTCGATGAAGAAGTTTCTCCCTGGCTATGTGCTGATTGAAATGCACATGACCAAAGAAACGCAACACCTCGTAACCAGCACGCCAGGGATCACCAACTTTGTTGGAGCTGCTGGCAAGCCGGTTCCGCTGCGTCCCGACGAAGTCCAGCACGTGTTGGGGCAGATGGACACGAGCCGAGAGAAAGAGATCACCGAGATTCCGTACAAGGTCGGTGATCCGGTCAAGGTGACCGACGGGCCATTCGCCGATTTCTCCGGGTTTGTATCGGAAGTGAATTTGGAGCGCAAAAAGATCAAGGTGATGGTGTCCATATTCGGACGTCCCACGCCGGTCGAATTGGATTTTCTGCAAGTCGTTCCTACGTGAGTTCTGGCGTAGCGCATTGAGAGGATTCTATGGCAGCACCGAGTAAGAAGCAAAAGACCGGGTTTGTGAAATTGCAGATCCCCGCGGGCCAGGCGACACCGGCCCCGCCGGTTGGTCCGGCTTTGGGTCAGCACGGCGTCAATATCATGGAGTTCTGCAAGGCCTTCAATTCCCGTACGCAGAAGGAAGCCGGAATGATTATTCCGGTCGAGATCACTGTCTATAAAGACAAGTCGATCACCTTCATCACCAAGACTCCGCCGGCCGCCATTCTCTTGAAGAAGGCCGCCAAGATCGAAAAAGCGTCTGGTGAGCCGAACCGCATAAAGGTCGCCCGTGTAACGATGGATCAGGTACGTGAGATCGCCAAGATCAAGATGCCGGATCTCAATGCTGCGAGTCTCGATGCGGCGGCGAGCATGGTTGCAGGCACAGCCCGCAGCATGGGCATCGACGTTGGCTGATCGAAAGATTTCGTAAACTTGTGAGAATCAGAAAGTGATGATGCGATGAAAGAAGGCAAGAAGCACCGCAGCGCCAAAGAGAAGATCGACAGTCAGAAGGCCTACACGCTCGACGAGGCCGTGACGATGGCTGTGCAGGTCAAGCACGCCAAGTTTGACGAGACTGTTGATTTGGCCATGCGTTTGGGAGTCGATCCGAAGCATGCCGATCAGTTGGTGCGTGGGTCGGTCGTGTTGCCGCACGGTACCGGTAAGACAATCCGCGTGCTGGCGATTGCCAAGGGCGACAAAGAGGCAGAAGCCAGAGCCGCCGGTGCTGATTTTGTCGGCGCCGAGGATATGGTCGAAAAGATTCAGGGTGGCTGGCTGGATTTCGATGCAATGGTTGCCACGCCCGACACGATGGGTTTGGTGGGACGTCTTGGCAAGGTGCTCGGTCCACGTGGTCTTATGCCGTCGCCGAAAACCGGTAGCGTTACCATGGACATCGGCAAGGCCGTCAGCGATCTCAAGGCAGGTAAGGTTGAGTACCGCGTTGATCGCGCCGGCAACATCCACTCGATCGTCGGCAAGTCTTCATTCCCAGTTCCCAAGCTAATTGAAAATGCCAAAGTGTTGATCGACGCGGTCATCAAGGCGCGTCCTGCGGCGGCCAAAGGCCAGTACGTCAAGCGCATCGCGCTCTCGACTACCATGGGGCCCGGCATCAGGATCGACCACACCAAGATGGGTACCGAGGCAGTGCATTAGGTCGACGCGTTTAGTGTGCGACGATCACTGAGACCAGTTACGACGAGGCGGAAATGCCAACAGCTGAAAAAATACAAGTAGTCGAGGATATCACCTCCGAGTTTAAGAAGGCGGGATCGGTCTTCGTTGCCGACTACGCGGGATTGCGCGTGGGCGACATGACCGAATTGCGCAAGCAGTTGCGTGCCGCCGGTGTATCCATGTTTGTTGTGAAGAATACGCTCCTGCGACGCGCTGCGGCGGATGTCGGCTTGGGCGAAATTAATGAGTACTTCAAAGGTCCGACAGCCGTGGCGTTTGGCCCTTCGGATCCGGTTCAGACCGCTAAGATCTTTCATGAGTTCTATGGGCGTCTCGAAAAGCCCACGATCCGACGGTTCGTGTTCGACAAGCGCACATACGGGGCCGAGGACCTCAAGGCCATTGCCAGTCTGCCGCCTAAGGAAGTCATCCTGTCGCAGTTGCTCGGCGCGATCGAGGGGCCGATTTCCGGATTCGTCGGAACATTGGATGCGATGATTCGTGAGTTGGTTGGAACTGTTGACGCCATCGCGGAGAAGAAGCAGTAGCCGCCGTTGTCCGGCGTTAGAAATGATAATTCGCTGTAGTTTGTAGGTCTCTGTCAGCCCGGTCAATCGAACAGTACCGGCAGGAAAGGATTCGTATCGTGTCCAGCACCATTGAACAAGTCGTTGGAATCATCGAGAACATGTCGGTGATGGAGTTGTCGCAGCTCTCGAAGACGCTGCAGGAAAAGTTTGGTGTGACAGCGGCCGCCCCAGTTGCGGCGTCGGCTGGCGGTGGTGGAGCTGCTGCTGCGGTTGAGGAGAAGACAGAGTTCAACGTCATCCTTGCCAGCGCCGGCGAAAAGAAGATCAACGTCATCAAGGTTGTTCGCGAACTGACCGGTCTCGGGCTCAAGGAAGCCAAGGACCTGGTCGACGGTGCGCCTAACGCCGTTAAAGAGGCAGTCTCCAAGGAAGAAGCCGAATCTATTCGGACGAAGTTGACTGAGGTCGGCGCTACTGTCGAGATCAAGTAACGACCATTGCGCACTACCAACGGTAGGCAATGGTCGGGCGCAGGCATATCCGCCCTCGCTGAACGCGGGGTGGCGGGTGTGCGTTGTGCCATTTAAGGGAGGCGTCCTGTGAGCAACAACGGGTCCAACGGCAGAGTTAGTTATGCGCGCATGCGTCGTGGCGGCGAGATGCCCAATCTTCTCGACGTCCAGTTGGCGTCGTTCGATGCATTCCTACAGCCGGATACACCGCCCGAAAAGCGCAAAATCGAAGGCCTGCATGAGATATTCACGCAGGTGTTCCCTATAGAAGACGTCCATCAGAATTTTGAACTCGAGTTTGTCTCCTATACGATCGGGCATCCGCGCTATTCGATCACGGAGTGCAAAGAGCGCAACATGACCTTTGCCGCCCCGCTCAAGGCAACCTTGCGGCTGATCTCCAAGGAAGCGGATGCGTCGGGCAACAAGAAGGTCAAAGACGTTCTCGAGCAGGATGTATTTCTCGGTGAACTCCCGCTAATCACTCCCCGGGGCACGTTTATCATCAACGGTGCTGAGCGAGTTATCGTCAGTCAGTTGCACCGTTCGCCGGGTGTGTTCTTTGATGAAGTTATCCATCCCAACGGCAAGCGCCTGTTCCAGGGACGCATCATTCCGTTCCGTGGGTCGTGGGTGGAGTTTAATCTCGATATTAATGATGTCCTCTTTGTTCATATCGATTCGCGCCGCAAGATTCCCGTAACGACGTTGCTCCGTGCGCTTGGTATCTCGACCGACGAGGACCTGCTTTCGAAGTTCTATCCGATCGAAACCGTCGAGGGAATCAACCGCAAATGGGCGAAGGTTCAGGGACGCATCGCGGCGGAGAGCATTATCGATGAATCCACCGGCGAAGTTCTGCTGCAAGCCGGCGATCCCATCGGTGAAGAGCAAATCAAAAAGCTTAAAGAGTATGACCTGGGCGACTTGAAGGTGTTGGATGTCGATCCGCAAACCAACGCCCTCGTCATTCCGAATACACTTAAGAAGGATCCGACAAAGTCGCGCGAAGAAGCGCTGACCAAGATATACGGTCTACTTCGTCCCGGCGAACCGCCGTCGATTGAAGCCGCCGAAGGATTGCTATGACCTGGGCGAAGTCGGTCGCTATATGATCAACGCCCGTCTCGGTCGCGATGTGCCATTGACGCGAACCGTACTCGACCCTCAGGATTTTGAAGCGATTGTTCTGTATCTCGTTCGCCTGCGCAATGGCGATGGGTTTGTCGATGACATCGATCACCTCGGCAACCGTCGCGCACGCTCGGTCGGCGAGTTGCTGTCCAACTTGTTCTCTGTTGGTCTGTCGCGTGTCGCGCGCACCATTCGCGAGCGCTTGAGCTTGAAGGATACTGAAGCCATCACCCCGCACGACTTGGTGAATGCGCGCACGGTCTCCGCTGTGATCGATACGTTCTTCGGATCGTCGCAGCTGTCGCAGTTTATGGACCAGACCAACCCGTTGTCAGAATTGACTCATAAGCGTCGTCTCTCCGCGCTTGGCCCTGGTGGTCTGACGCGCGAACGCGCAGCGTTTGAAGTCCGCGACGTGCATCACACCCACTATGGCCGTCTCTGCCCGGTCGAGACTCCTGAAGGTCCGAACATCGGCCTCATTGCCTCGCTGGCGACGTTTGCGCGAATCAACCGGTACGGGTTTCTTGAAACACCATACCGCAAGGTTGTCAACGGTCTCGTGACCAATGACATCGCGTTCTTGACGGCCGACGAGGAAGACAAGTACCAGATCGCCCAGGCCAACGAGATGATCGACGAGAAGGGCCGATTCCATAACGAAATGATTCGCGCCCGTCAGCGCAGCGACTTCCCCATGGTGAAGCCGCAAGAAGTCGATTACATGGACGTTGCTCCGGAGCAGCTTGTGTCCGTGGCCGCATCGCTCATTCCGTTCTTGGAACACGATGACGCCAACCGCGCTCTCATGGGCTCCAACATGCAACGTCAGGCGGTGCCGCTGCTCAAGGCCGAGTCGCCTGTTGTTGGCACGGGCATCGAAGGACGTATCGCGCGCGATGCTGGCGTGGCCATCCTCGCACTGCATTCAGGCACAGTTGAGGATGTCGATGCCGAGCAAATCGTCGTACGCCCCGCACGTAAGTCGTCGGCGGGTGAGCTGGGATTTGAAGGTCCCGACGTCTACGTCATGCCGAAATTCGAACGCTCGAACCAGGACACATGTATTCATTACAAGCCGCGTGTCGCTCTCGGCCAGAAAATCGAAGCCGGGGATGTGATCGCGGACGGTCCCGCGGTACAAGATGGCGAGCTCGCTCTTGGCGCCAATGTGCTCGTTGCTTTCATGTCTTGGCGTGGATTCAATTTTGAGGACGCCATCATCATCTCCGAGCGTCTGATTCAGACCGACATTTTCACTTCGATCCATATTGAGCAATTTGAATTGCAGGTTCGTGATACCAAGCGCGGTTCGGAAGAAATCACCCGCGAAATTCCAAACGTCTCCGAAGAGGTCCTGCTCAATCTCGACGAGCAGGGTGTCGTACGAATCGGAGCGGAAGTCGAATCAGGTGATATTCTGGTCGGCAAAGTCACGCCGAAGGGCGAGACCGAATTGTCACCGGAAGAACGGCTTTTGCGCGCGATCTTCGGCGAAAAGGCCGGAGATGTGAAAGATGCCTCTCTGAAGGCACCGCCCGGAATGAAGGGCGTTGTAATCAACACGCGCGTCTTTTCGCGCAAGGAGCGAACCGAGCAGGCGAAGAAGCGTGAGAAGCAGGAAATTACCGGCCTGCGCCGCCGCTTCGGCAAAGAGATCGATGCCATCAAAAAGCTGCGTGATCAGCGATTGGTGGAATTGCTCGATGGGCTTCCGGCGTTGACCATTCGCTCGGCGGAAGATGATTCCGTGGCGATCAAGGCCGGCGTCAAATACAAAGAAGAACTGTTCGCCAGTGTCGATTTCTCGCAGTGCATCGCTCCCGAAGGGTGGACCGAGGATTCGCGCCTGAACCGCCGCGTCGATAAACTGCTCCTCGAAGCGGGCGAGTTGGTGAACCGTCTAAACGAACAGCTGAATATTGAAATTGAGAAAGTCATCCGCGGAGCGGAGCTTCCTCCCGGCGTCAAACAACTGGTCAAGGTTGCCATCGCTGTGAAGCGTAAGCTTGCAGTCGGTGACAAGATGGCCGGACGCCACGGAAACAAGGGTGTGGTTGCGCGCATTGTGCCGGTCGAGGATATGCCGTATCTCGAAGATGGCACGCCGATCGACATTATCCTGAATCCGCTTGGCGTTCCGTCGCGTATGAACGTCGGTCAGATTCTCGAGACCCACCTTGGCTGGGCCGCGTGGAAAATGGGCTTCAAGGTATCGTGCCCGGTGTTCGATGGTGCACGACCGGAAGACATCACCGACGCTCTCGCCAAAGCCGGACTACCGACTAGTGGCAAGGCGAAGTTGGTCGATGGCGTAACTGGCGACCATTTCACTGAGGACATCACTGTCGGCATCATCTATATGATGAAGCTGTCGCATTTGGTGGATGATAAGATTCACGCCCGTTCCATTGGTCCCTACTCGCTCGTCACCCAGCAGCCGCTCGGTGGCAAAGCCCAGTTCGGCGGCCAGCGCTTCGGCGAAATGGAAGTATGGGCGCTCGAAGCGTATGGAGCCGCCTACACCCTGCAGGAGATGCTCACGGTGAAATCAGATGACGTTGCCGGACGCTCCCGCATCTACGAGGCGATTGTTAAGGGCGAGAATCCGCCGGAGCCGGGCATTCCCGAGTCGTTCAACGTGCTCGTGAAGGAATTGCAGGCGCTCGGTTTGGATATCGAGCTTGTTGAAAAGACGTAAGGGGTGAGCGGGGGGCTGTTGCCCGTCGTTGTCTGCGACCGCGCCATTATGGCGAACGTGTGACCTTAAGAGATTTGCGCCACGTGGCGCTATGATCGTGCAGGAACCTGGGAGGAAATGTGGCGTTCCCGGCAAGAGCACAAAAGAAGCCGTCCGATTTCGCCGCCATCCGCATTCAGTTGGCCTCGCCGGAAACAATCCGGTCGTGGTCCTATGGCGAAGTAACAAAACCGGAGACGATCAACTACCGGTCGTTTAAGCCGGAGCGCGATGGTCTATTCTGCGAGCGCATCTTTGGTCCTGTCAAGGACTGGGAGTGCAACTGCGGAAAGTACAAGCGCATCCGCTTCCGCGGGATCGTCTGCGACCGCTGCGGCGTCGAAGTCACACAGTCCAAGGTGCGACGCGAACGCATGGGGCACATCGACCTTGCTGTTCCGGTGACGCACATCTGGTACGTGAAATCGACTCCCTCGCGTATTGGTTACCTGCTCGATCTTTCGATCCGCGATCTCGAGCGCGTGATCTACTACGAGAACTACATCATGATCGATCCGGGCGATACCCCAATGCAAGAAGGGGAATTGCTCGACGAAGAGAAGCATCAGGAGTTGGTCGCCGCCGGCAACAAGTTCGTGGCTGGCATGGGTGCTCCGGCTGTTGAGGCCGTACTTCAACGCATCGACATTGAAGAATTGTCGCTCTCTCTGCGCGCGCAGGTGAAAGTCGAGACCTCGGCCCAGCGTAAGAAAGACAGTCTCAAGCGTCTGCGCGTGATCGAGTCGTTCCGTCAATCCAACAACAAGCCGGCGTGGATGATCCTGAAGACACTGCCGGTTATTCCTCCCGACCTGCGGCCGCTAGTGCCGCTCGAGGGCGGACGATTCGCGACGTCGGATCTTAACGATCTCTACCGCCGCGTGATCAATCGCAACAACCGCCTGAAGAAGCTGATCGAGATCAAGGCGCCCGATGTAATTCTGCGCAACGAGAAGCGCATGTTGCAGGAAGCCGTCGATGCTCTTCTCGATAACGGCCGCCGTACGCAGTCTGTGCGCGGTGATTCGCGACGTCCGCTCAAGTCCTTGTCCGATCTTCTCAAGGGCAAACAGGGACGTTTCCGTCAGAACCTGCTCGGCAAGCGCGTCGATTACTCAGGACGTTCCGTAATCGTCGTAGGCCCTGAGTTGAAATTGCACCAGTGCGGTCTGCCGAAGAACATGGCGCTCGAACTCTTCAAGCCGTTCATCATCATGAAGCTCGAAGAGAAGGGCTATGTCCAAACCGTCAAATCGGCCAAACGATTGGTTGAACGTGAGCGCCCCGAAGTCTGGGACATTCTCGAAGAGATCATCGATGAGCATCCAGTACTCTTAAACCGCGCCCCGACACTGCATCGACTGGGAGTCCAGGCGTTCTATCCAGTACTTGTCGAGGGCAAGGCCATTCGTCTGCACCCGTTGGTCTGCGCGGCGTTCAACGCTGACTTCGACGGCGATCAGATGGCTGTGCACATCCCGCTTTCGTTTGAGGCTCAGCTCGAAGCGCGTATGCTCATGTTCGCCAGCAACAACCTACTGTCGCCGGCATCAGGTCGCCCCGTTGCAACCCCGTCGCAGGACATTGTGTTGGGTTGCTACTACCTGACGAAAGAGCGTCCCGGTGGCAAGGGCGAGGGCATGAAGTTGGCCTCTCGCGAAGAGGCGCTGATGGCCGAAGATTTTGGCGAGATTGCCCTGCACACGCCGATCGAGATTCGATTGGATGGTCAGCGAATCAAGACCACCTGCGGGCGTGCTATCTTCAATGAGATCATTCCCAAAGAGATTGGGTACTTCAACGAAGTGGCCACTAAGTCGAAGCTCGAGTCGCTGGTGTTGAAAGTATTCCGACTTTCTGGCCCGCATCGTTGCGCCGAGTTCCTTGATGACCTCAAGACTCTCGGATTCACGTATGCGACCAAGTCGGGTGTCACTGTCGCTATTTCCGACATGATTATCCCGAAGGAAAAGCACGAGTTGATCGCTGAGACATCGAAGGAAGTCAATAAAGTCCAAAAGCAATACGAGCGAGGCGTGATCACAAACGGTGAGCGCTACAACAAGATCATCGACTTGTGGACACACACCACCAACGAGATCTCCGAGGTACTTTTCGAGGGACTTCGGGATGACCGCGCCGGCTTCAACCCGGTGTACATGATGGCCGACTCCGGCGCGCGCGGATCGAAAGAGCAGATTCGCCAGCTGGCCGGTTTGCGCGGACTTATGGCCAAGCCGCAGAAGAAAATTACCGGACAGGTCGGTGAAATTATTGAGTCGCCGATTTTGTCGAACTTCCGCGAGGGCCTAACTGTGATGGAGTACTTCATCTCCACACACGGAGCCCGTAAGGGACTCGCCGACACAGCGCTCAAGACCGCTGATGCCGGATACCTGACGCGACGTCTCGTCGACGTTGCCCAAGATGTCATCATCAATGAGCCCGACTGCGGCACCATTCTCGGATTGGAAGTGTCCGCACTTAAAGAAGGCGAAGAAATTATTGAATCGTTGCAGGATCGTATCCTGGGACGTGTGACTCTCGACGACATCATCGACCCACTCGGTAGTGGTGTGTTGGCGAAGGCTGGCGAAGAAATCCGAGAGGCCGAGTCAGAAGCCATCGAAGACGCGGGCATCGAATCCGTGCGTATTCGTTCCGTGCTGACTTGCGAGTCGCGTCAAGGCGTGTGCGCGAAGTGCTACGGTCGTAACCTGGCCAACCTCAACATGGTCGATCTTGGTGAGGCCGTGGGCGTGATCGCAGCGCAATCCATCGGCGAACCGGGCACACAGCTGACACTGCGTACATTCCACATCGGTGGAACAGCAGCGCGTATTGCCGAGCAGTCACGGGTGACTTCGAAGGTCGTCGGGTCTGTGAAGATTATGAAGCTTCGCGCAGTTGATGGACCAGACGGACGCCCCATCGTACTCAACCGCGAAACCGAACTGATCGTACAGGATGCTCAAGGACGTACGCGTTCACGTTACAACGTGCCCTACGCCTCAGTGATGCACGTAAAGGAAGATTCGCCGGTCGAGAAGGACCAGTTGCTCTTCGAGTGGGATCCTTACACCTCGACCATTCTTGCGGAACGCGGTGGCGTCCTGCGTTTTGAGGACATCATCGATGGCACGACCTTACGCGAAGAAATCGACGAAACCACCGGTCTGTCGCAGCGTGTGATCGTTGAGCCGCGCGAGCGTGGCGATCGTATTCCGTTGCCGAAAATCAAGATTCTCAATCCGCGCAATCCTACTGAAGTTGTTAATGCGATTTCAATCCCGACCGGTGCGCACTTGGTTGTGCGCGATGGCGACAACGTACCCGCTGGATCGGTGTTGGCCAAGATTCCGCGCGAAATGTCGAAGACGCGCGATATCACCGGTGGTCTGCCGCGAGTGGCGGAGCTGTTCGAAGCCCGTCGCCCACGCGATCCCGCCGTGGTCACCGAAATTGACGGTACCGTAGAGTTCGGCAAGATCGTACGCGGTCAACAGCAGGTGCTTGTGCATGCCGAGCATGAGGAAGTTCACGAGTACCTGATTCCTCACGGTAAGCATATGCACGTGCACAGCAATGATCGTGTGGGCGCCGGTGATCGTCTCTGCGAGGGCTCGATTGATCCGCATGATATCCTGCGCATCATGGGTGTGAACGCCGTGCAGGAGTACCTCGTGAATGAAATTCAAGAGGTCTACCGTTTGCAGGGTGTGAAGATCAATGACAAGCACATCGAGGTGATCGTGCGCCAGATGTTGCAAAAGGTGCGCATCGACTCACCGGGCGACACCAGCTTCCTCGAAGGTGAAGTCGTTGACAAGCACGCGTTCCAAGACGAGAACCAGTCGGTGATGATGGAGGGTGGCTCGCCGTCGACCTTTGAGCCGTTGCTCCTCGGTATCACCAAGGCGTCGCTGTCGACTGAGTCGTTCATCTCCGCGGCATCGTTCCAGGAGACAACAAAGGTTCTGACCGAAGCAGCTGTGTCTGGAAAGACCGATCATCTCAAGGGTCTTAAGGAAAACGTGATCATCGGACACCTGATTCCGGCAGGAACGGGGCTCGAAGTCTATCGTGCGGTGGAGATTCCCCCTGAGGAAATGCCCTATCAGGAAGCGGAATCGTCGGAGTCGGAGATGAGTCTGTTCCCGGAGAACGTGTAGGAAGTTCGTTTGAGCCATTGACTTTGGCTCAGAAATTGATATAATGGCCATTTGCCGCCTTGAGGTAAGGCGGGTTTTGATAACCACGGAGTTAATGATTTGCCGACGATCAGCCAGTTGATCCGCAAGGGGCGCAAGCGCCTCGAAGAGCAGCCGAGGACCCCCGCACTGAAGGGAAGCCCTCAGAAGCGTGGAGTCTGCACGCGCGTGTATACGTCCACCCCGAAGAAGCCGAATTCGGCCCTTCGCAAGGTCGCCCGTGTACGTCTGACAAACCGGATCGACGTGACCGCCTATATCCCAGGAGAAGGCCACAATCTGCAGGAGCATTCGATTGTGTTGATTCGCGGGGGACGTGTTAAGGATCTCCCGGGTGTTCGCTATCACATCATTCGTGGCACGCTGGATTCGGCCGGAGTCAATGACCGCAAGCGCAGCCGTTCGAAGTACGGAACCAAGAGGCCGAAGAAGAAGTAAGGTTCAGGAGAAGACATGCCACGCCGTAAGTCCGTCGCCAAGCGCGAAGTTTTGCCCGATCCGAAGTTTCAGGATGTAACCGTGACGCAGTTCGTCAACGGTCTCATGCAGCGTGGCAAAAAGTCGCTGGCGGAAAACATCCTGTACGATTCCTTCACGA
>Ga0307505_10001723_pt1 | contig 16787 bp, 9 predicted proteins | sample 23_S_MG_FD_202183 | JGI IMG/M metagenome (GOLD analysis project Ga0307505, IMG submission 202183) | Soil microbial communities from Populus trichocarpa stands in riparian zone in the Pacific Northwest, United States - 23_S | ecosystem: Environmental > Terrestrial > Soil > Riparian zone > Trees...
ACCCCGGGATGCGATTCGACCCGTCTGGCCCGCTTCCCGAGATATTCGCCTCATGATCGTGGATCGCCGTCGGCGTATGGTCGCGCTCTCCGTCGCGACGATATCGTTCGTGACGTTGCTCAGTGAAGTCGCCCTGACCCGCATCATTTCCTACGTACTACTGTACTCGTTCACCTATCTCCTCGTCGGCATCGCCCTGCTCGGGCTGGGGCTCGGGGCCGCCTGGGTGGCGTTGCGGGCCGAATGGGAGTGGACGCCCCAGCGGGCGTCGAACGTGTTTCTCGGCTTCGCCTGGGGGATCACCGCCGGTGCTCTGGCACTATCTTTGTTGCCGCTGGACTTGCGCGACATCTTCTCGCGGACCAGTGACTTCGTGTACTGGGGGGTGCTGGTCGTCGCGTTGACCAGCCCGTTCGTGGCGAGCGGCGTCTTGCTCTCGTCGGCGTTTCGCCTGCGCTCGATGGCGCCTGGAACACTCTACGCGGCGGATCTCATCGCCGCCGCGTGCGCCAGCGTCGCCGTGGTTCCGCTGTTGGCTACAATCGGACCTGTGCGGGCCCTGATGCTGACCGGCTTCGTCTCGATCGCGGTCGCCGTCGCATTGTCGGAGCGAAAGTCGCGCACCGCTGCGATCGGCGCCGTCGCCTTTCTCATCCTCGCGGTGCTCGGAGCGAATCACCTCACGGGGTTCCGCCCCGCCGCCGGCAAGCATCTGCGCGAACTGTGGGCGAGGGACTCGAAGATCATCTTTTCGGCGTGGCACCCGCTGTTCCGAATCGACGTCACCGACGAGTGGAAGATTCCCGGGTCGCCTACGCGCCGCGACCTGTGGCACGACGGAAACGTCGGGTCCGCGTTCCTCCAGGTCGGCGACGATCCGGACGTCGCAGCGAAGTGGGACACCTCGATCAAGCGCACTCCGTTCCTCGTCACCGAGGCGCCGTCGGTGATGATCATCGGCGCCGCCGGCGGTGGCGACCTCGCCGTGGCCCGCCACTACGGCGCGCGTCACGTCACTGGGGTGGAACTCCACCCGGTCACCGGCGGCTTGATCCACGGCCCGTTCCTCGATTTCACCAATCATCTCGTCGAGCAGCCGAACGTCGACTACATCGTCTCCGAAGGGCGGCGATTCGTCGAGCTTTCCTCCGACAAGTACGACCTGATCCAGCTGGTCAGTCCGGACTCGTACGCGGCACAGCCCGGCGCGGCGCAGGTTCTGGTGGAGAACTACCTGTACACCCGGGAGGCCTTCACGGCGTACTGGAATGCGCTCAGCGACAAGGGCGTCATCGCGCTGGAGATCGGCGACATCCCTGGGATTGCGCCGCGCAACGCGCTGCGGCTCGTCGCCCAGGCGCACGACATGTTGGTGAAGGCCGGGGTACCGAATCCCGAGAAACACATCGCCGTCATCAACGAGTCGATCTTTTTCTTCGTCGTCACCGACGTGATGATCTCAAAGGCGCCGTTCTCGTCGGAGCAGTTGGCGCGGCTGCGCAGCGCCGGCGAGGGGACCAAGCTCAAGCTGCTGTGGGACCCGGAGAGACCCGATCTCGAATCGCCGTTCGGCCACCTTGCCACCGGAGGAGCTGGGGATGATCTCGGCAAATTCGACCTCGGGTACCTCGATCTCACCGCCGTGTCGGACGACCGACCGTTCTTCTTCACGTATTTTCGTTGGAGCTCGCTGCTGGGTGGCGGCTCGCACTGGGGCCTGGCGCGCGAGTATGCGACGGGCCAGTATCTAGTCATCGTTCTGCTCCTCGTCGCCACGACCGGGCTGTTGGCTGCGTTGGCGATTCCGTTGACGTTCCGCCGCCGCGTGTTACCTCTGCGCGTCGCGTGGGGCGTCGGCCTCGCGCTCGCTCTGCTCGGTTGGGGGTTCATCGCGGTCGAGGTGAACACCATCCAGCGCCTGACCCTCTATCTCGGGTACCCGACGTACGCCTTCACTGCGGTGTTGGCCGGAATCCTGCTGGGCGGGGGATTGGGTAGCGCATGGAGCGGTCGCGCGCCGACCAGGACGGTGTTGGCGGTCGGCACGGCAACGGTGATCCTCACGGCGCTCGCCACCGGGTTTCTCCTGCCGACGTTGGTGCGCGCGACCTTCGGACAGTCGCTGCCGGTGCGCGCCGTGATCGCCGCGACGTGGGCGGCCGTGCAAGGGTTTGGGCTCGGCGTATTCTTTCCGACGGCGCTGAAGTTGTTGGGAGGGTGGGGAGCGCGCTGGGTAGCATGGGGTTGGACCGTGAACGGAGCCGCCTCGGTCGTGGGCTCGGCGCTCGCGGTGCTCACGGCGATGGTCGTAGGGTTTCGCACGGGCGCGTTGTTGGCGGCGGGCGGCTACATCGTCGCAGCGTTCCTGCTGTTGAGAGCCCAGTCGTTTTCGAATCCCGAGTCGGCGCGTTCATTGGAACAGCCTTAGCAGTCCCGGGGAAGTAGTCGCCGCCGGTCTGCCCAGCTGCGAGCCTCGATGGAAGAATGGTTCGGAGGGCGCAGTCGCGACGCGGTCGCCTCGAGTATCGCGCCCGGTCTTTGGCGCCTCGTCGCCGAAGCGTCGTGCGCCGCCGCGGGGTACGCACTCATCGCGGTGGTGCTGTTGCACCCGTGGTTCTCGGATCCTGGGCGGTCCGTTGCGTCGCTGTCCCCGGGCGGCGGTGGCATCGAGGTGGCGGACGTCAACCTAGTGATGTGGATTCTGTCGTGGGATTGGCACGCGCTGACGACAAATCCACTCGGGCTCTTTGACGCAAACATCTTTCACCCCGCTCCGAACGCGCTCGCCGCATCCGAGCACCTGCTCGGACAGGTGGCCATGTTCGGCCCGATGTATGCCTGGTCCGGAAATCCGGTACTGGCATACCAATTCAATTTTCTCGCGAACCTGGCTCTCTCCGGCGCGGGGCTCTATGCGCTCGTACGCCACTGGGGTGTTTCTCCCACGGGGGCGTTCTTCGGCGGGCTGATCTACGCGTTTCTTCCGTTTCGTCTCCACACCGCCAACTATCCGCATCTATTCGCCGGCCAGTACGCGCCGATCGCCCTGCTGTTTCTCGATCGAACGCTGCTTCGCGCAAGAGCGTGGGACGCGGTGGCATTCTGCCTGGCTCTCCTGATGCAGATGCTCTGCTCGTATTACCTGGCGTACATTACGTCGGTTGCCCTCGCGGCATACGTCGCGGGGGTGTGCTGGGCGGGGCGCCGGCACATCGTCGTCCGCGGGGCGCTGTTGGCGATGGCGGGAGCCGGCGTCGCCGTGGCGATCTTCGCGTTCTTCAGCATCCCCTACATGCGGCTGCGATCGGCGGGGGCGATTCCCGACGCAACCGAGCTCCACTGGCTTCGGATCTTCTCGGCGCGCCCGTGGTGGGCGTTTCTCAAGCCCGGGAGTCATTTCTATCTCGGCTTCATTCCCTTTTTGCTCGCGTTGGCAGGTTTGGCACGCTCGCCGCTGATGGCTCCGCGGGTGCCGTGGGTGCGGGCGTCCGCCGTTTTCGTCGCGGTCGGGTGTATCTTGATGGCGCTGGGCCCAGAGCTTCCGCTCGGCGCGTGGACGATTCCGCTGCCCTACCAGGCCGCAATGGATTTTGTTCCGGGCTTCTCGTCGATGCGGGCGCCGCGCCGATTCGTTCTCATGGCAGCCCTGGGCTTCGCGGCTCTCGCCGGGATCGGACTATCCTTCGTCGTTCTGCATGCGCGCAGGCGGTTCGGTCGAGCGGTCGCGATCGCGATCGCTCTGGTCGTTTTCGTCGGAACGGCGGTGGAGTTCGGTATGCTCACCACGCCGCATCGGGTGCGGCGGGTGCGCAGCGGCGGCGTCGCGCCGGAGGTCTACCGTGTTTTGGCGACCGTGCCGCGCGGGCCCGTTCTGGAGATTCCCTCGAACCGGTTCGACGGCCACTTTCGCGGCGCGCTCGACGTCAGCGAGTACATGTTCTACAGCACCGTCCACTGGAACTCCCTCATCGACGGCTACAGCGGTTACGTGCCTCCGAGTGCCTACGTCACCCGTGCCCTGGTGTCGGCTCTGCCCAGCGAGAAGGCCCTGTCGTTGCTTCGCAGAACCACGGGTCTGCGATACGTCATCGTCCACAAGAACCGCCTTTCGCCGGCGGCGGTTCGCGAGTGGGAGAATCCACCTGGATTGCGACCGCTCCGCGCTCTCAGTTTCGGCGCCGCCGTACTCTTCGAGGTGATCGATCCGGCCGAACCGGATCTCGTCTCGGATCTCATCCGATTGGAGCCGCGATCGACGACGATGCTCGGCCTGCCGTTGGCGCCTTTGCGGGACGATGACATGCGTGCGGCGATCCATGTGCGCGCCCAGGAGTTGGGAGTTTTGAGTTTCTACCCGGTGCCCATCGACGTCCTGGTCGAGCGGGACGCGACCGTCATCTCTGGATTTCCGATCACGGTCGATGTGACGATCACGAATGAGTCGAACGCGGCTTGGCCGTCCTTGGCGACCGTGGGCGACCATCTGGTGACCGTTGGGTATCGCTGGGAGGCGATGGACGGCAGCGTTCTTGCGGAGGACCAGCTCGCCAGCAGGTTGGCCTTTGACCTGGCCCCCGGGGAGTCGGTGCGCCAGCGGTTGGCGGTATTCGCGCCGACCGCCGGTGAGGCGCGGTTGGTCGTTGGCCTCGTCCAGGGAGGCCTATGGTTCCCCAGCGCCGCCGAGCCGATTCAGTTTACCGTGCAGTCCGGCAGCGCCCTGGAAGTCTTCTTGCCCGGTCGCGGCACCGTCCCGACGGACGCCTGAGTCGCCGCCACCGCGCTTCGGCGATGCCGATTCGCGCCGGCGGAGTTCCTCGTGCGATCCGCGACGACGTTGTCGCCGACCGCGGGAGGGGTTCACTGGCGGCGTCGCGAATCGATCTGGATCGAGTCCGAAAGGCGGTAGCCCTTCACGATCTCCTGGAACATGCGGGCGGCGACGAGCATGTTGCTGAGGAACGTCTTGTGTCGACTCGATTCGCCGCCCTGTCGTGCGTAGTAGCTGACCGGCACCTCGATGATCCGCCGACGCGCCCGCATCAACTCCACGAGCATCTCGACGGCGAACTCCTGACCCGGCGCCGACAGTTGGTCGCGCACCTCCAGGTATGTGTACCTCCAGAGCGCGCGGTACATGCAGCCGACATCGGTGAAGCGTGGGCCGTAGGAGTGATAGGCCGCTTCGACGACCTTGCCCATCAGGATGTTTCCCCAACGCAACAGACCCCGCATGTTCGACGCCTGTTCGATCAACTGCTTGGTCGTGCGCGTCCCGACGACCATGTCGGCGTCACGCAGGTAGGCGAGGAACTTCGGGATGTCGCGCGACGTGTAGCAGTCGTCCGCTTCGGTGATGATCAGGATGTCCCCCGTCGCGGCGTCGAGGCCTGCCCGGATCTTGGCGCCGTACTCCGACGCGTCGGGGTTCTCGATCACTCTCGCTCCCGCGCTGGTGGCGACCTCGGCCGTCCGATCGGTCGACCCCGTGCTGACGACGATCACCTCGTCCACGTGCGGCGAAGTCTTGTACGCGCGCACGACGCGCCCGATCAGCGATTCCTCGTTGAGCGCGGGGATCACGACGCTGGTCCGCGCCTCGTCGAACGTGCGATCCCGCATCAGGTAATTGGCCAGGTTGAGGTCGTCCTTGGTGTTGATGTTGACGTAGTGGCCGCCGATGAAGAACGGTCGCACCTTTCGCCCGGCCTGGATGGCATGGTCGAGGATCGTCATGAAATCAAAGTGGACGTTGACCTCGCGGTTGTAGACTTTGTGGATGAAATCGAAGATCTCCGGCCGCAGGAGATAGGTGCCGCACCCCTGGATGTGGTCGGTGACGTGTTGGGGCTTTTCGATGATGCGCGTGATGAAGTCGCTGTGAATGTCGACCGTGTAGTTTTTGCGGATGGCGTTCACGCGCTCCGTGCGGGTCAAACAGCAAACCGCCAGCGAGTCGTTCCAATCGAGCGTGCGCAGGCCTTCGATACTCGCGTCGAGATACATCTCGTCCGACAGAGCCATGGCGAACGGCTGCGTGATGTGCTGGCGCGCCAGGTACACCGAGTACGCCAGGCCGAGATGGATGCGGTCGTTGCGCAGGTACTCGATCTCGATGCCGAAGGCCGCGCCGTCGCCGAAGTGCTCCATCACGACAGATGCGTGATCGCCGAGCACGATGTAGAGCTTTTCGACGCCGAGTTGGGAGACGAGTCGGCGGATGTTGTATTCGAGGATGGGCTTCCCCGCCAAGCGCAGCATGCACTTGGGCGTATTCTCGGTGTAGGGGTAGGCCCGCACGCCGCGCCCGGCCGCGGGAATGAGACCGATCATCGTGGGGCGTTTGATCCAGAGGGAAGTGTCGGATGCATGCGAAGAAAATCGCTACTACACTCGTCGGGCGAGTGCGAATGCCGGGTACGCGCGTTGCCGGCCGCGGGTGCAGCAGATAGAGGGAAGCCGGATGGTCGTCTGGAGCAAGGAGTTCGTCGCGGGGTGGGGTGGCGCTATGGGCGGGGTGGCCGATGTCGTCCGTCCGTTCACCGTTGGCGAGATCGAAGAGGTGTTCGCGTCGGCGGCGCGCGAAGGGAAGTGCGTCGCGCTGCGCGGCTCCGGGTGCAGCTACGGCGATGCCGCCACCAATACAGGCGGCCGCGTGTTGGATCTGTCGCAGATGGATCGGATCCTGGCGTTTGATCCCGAGCGCGGCATCGCGCGCGTGGAGCCGGGGGTGCGTATACGCGACATCTGGCGCATTGGCATCCGGCACGGTTGGTGGCCGGCGGTGGTACCCGGGACGATGGAGGTGTCGGTGGGCGGCGCCGCGGCGATGAACGTCCACGGCAAGAACAACTTCGCGGTCGGCTCGTTCGGGGAACACGTCCTCGGCTTCTCGCTGCTGACGCCCGGCGGCGAGACGCTGGTTTGCGATCGCGAGCGGAACGCCGACGTGTTCCACGCCGCGATCGCGGGATTCGGCATGCTCGGATGCTTCACGGAGTTGACGATCCACCTCAAGAAAGTGCACTCCGGGCGCCTGCGTTGTTGGGCGATACCCACAGCGAATCTGGAGGACAGCGTGCGACGGCTGGAGGACAACGCCGCCGGCGCCGATTATCTCGTCGGCTGGATCGACCTGCACGCTCGCGGGAGCGCACTGGGGCGGGGGTTGCTGCACCGCGGCGATCTGCTCGAGGAGGGCGAAGATCCGGAGGGCGAGAGCTTCCTGTATGCCGACCGCCAGGAACTTCCGACCAGCTTGTTCCACGTCGTCCCCAAAGGGTGGCTTTGGCCGGCGATGTGGGGGGCGTACCAACTCGGCATGACCGGGCTGATCAACACGGCCAAGTGGCACATGGGCTTCTCCGAAGCGCGCCACTCGCCGTACCTTCAGACCCACGGAGCGTTCCACTTCCTACTCGACTACGTACCCCGCTGGCATTGGATGGTGAAACCGGGCGGGCTGATCCAGTTCCAGCCGTTCGTGCCGATCGATCGGAGCCTCGAGGTCTTTCGCTCGATGATCGAGACCAGCCACCGGGCGGGTTTCCTCCCCTATCTCGGAGTGCTCAAGAAGCACCGCCCCGATCCGTTTCTGATGACGCACGCCGTCGACGGGTACTCGCTGGCGATGGAGTTCGGCGTATCGATGGACCCGCGGAAGCGGCGCGCCCTGTGGGACCTGACCCACCGCCTGGCGGACCTCGTTCTCGATGCCGGCGGCCGGTTCTATTACGCGAAAGATTCGACGCTGCTGCCGCACGCGTTCGAACGGGTTCACGGCCGCGAGGCCGCGGCGCGGTTCCGCGCCATGAAGCAGCGGCTCGATCCCGATCACCTATTGCAGACCGACCTGTCGCGGCGGGTCATGGCCGACCCGTCGCCGTCATGAGCTCGGCGGCCGCGTTCGTTCGGCGCTGAGCAACGCGTAGGTGTTGCGGGCGAACTCCAGCCCCAGTTTGCCGAGTCCGACCTTCGATGTGAGGACCCGAAGGTCGACGTAGTGGACGGGGATCTCGACGATTCGCTTGCCCGCGCGGTCGGCCCGGTACAGCAACTCGGTATCGAAGAAGAATTGGTTGTTGAGAATGGTGGGAAGGACCTCGGCGTTGACCGATCGGCTCCACGCTTTGGCGCCTGCCAGGAAGTCGTGAACGGGTATCCGCAGAAAGAGGTTGAAGAAACGGTTTCCCACTTTCGAAATGACGACGCGGTGGAGGGGGCGGCTGGAAGATCCGCCCGGCACGTACTTCGACGCAGCGGCGACGTCCGCACCCTGCTCGATGGCCGCGACGATCGCGCGGAACTCGTGCATGGCGATCGGTAGATCCGAATCGATCGACGCGTACACGTCGAAGTCGGGGCAAGCCATCGCGGCCACCCGCACCTTCTCGCCCCGGCCCGTTCCGTCCGGGAACTCATGATGTCCGACGTCCGGATTTTGTGCGGCCAGCTTTGCGACGATCTCCCGCGTGCGGTCGCGGTCGGAACTGTCGGCGACGACGATGGTGGTTTGGCAATCGCGCTGGCTACGCCAAAACGTCAACGCGGTGTCGATCGACTTCTCGATGCCCTGTTCTTCGTTGTAGGTGGGTATGATGATCAGGAGACGTGGCATCCAGGTCGCGTCGTGATCCCCGGCCTACTTTTCGTACTCGTACGTGTACGTCTTGAACTGTCCGTAGTGCACCGGACAGGAGCGGCAGGCTTCGACCTTGTCGGCGCGGTACTTGGCTCGGAAGTCCTCGTACTCGGGGCTCAGCCAGATGTCCGCGACGCGGTTCTTGAACGCGTCGCCCAGGGAGATCTGGCGCGGGTCGTGTAGATTGCAGCACGGTGTCACGTGGCCGTCGGAGGTGATCCACATGGCGTTGAAAGGCCAACGGCAGCTGCCCGCTTCGCGAGACTGTTCGATTTCCTTCTGCAGGAAGTCAGGGACGACGATCCTGATTCTCTTCGCCTGCGAAACCGCCGTCGCGACGGTCGACCGGACTTCCTTCATCCGGGTGTGGTATCGGGACTCCGCCGCCGTCTTGTCGTCCTCGGCGTTCTCGTCCTTCCCCCAGTCGAGCAGCGCCTGAACCTGTACCTCGTCGAAGCCGATGTCCTCGGCGTTCTTCGTGACCAGCGGAAGCTCATGGTAGTTCTCATTGGTCAAAACGAAGATCGCTCGGAGCAGCGGCTTTTGCCGATCGCCGCGAATCTCGACCATGCGGCGCGCCCGAGCGATCAGGTCGTCGAACAGGTCGCGGCCGGCGTAGCCGTTGAAGGTCTCACGGCTACTCGCCGACATCGAGATGCGCAGTTCGTCCAGCTCGTTCTCGACCAGCCCGCGCATCTGGTCCTCTCGGGTCACGGTATGGTTCGAGTTGAAGTAGACGTACATGCGCTTCTGTTTCGCGTATGCGACGAGCTCGACGAGCTGCTTGTGAAGGGTCGGCTCGCCCAACCCGTGCAGGCCGATTCGCGTTCCCGGCTTCAGTTGGTCCACGATTTCGCGGAACCGCTCCGGCGGAATGTCGCGATACAGGTTCCGCATACTGTTGTCGCAGAACGAACAAGCGAGATTGCACTTGACGGTGAGCTCGATGTAAACGTGTTCCAGTTCTTCAAGTGCGGGCGGCATGCGTCACCCCTCCTGACCACAGACCACTTGGGTAATCAAGGCCAATGTGGGTCAGTAGGGCGTGCCGATCGAGGTGGAGAATGGTCCGGCCTGGTGCGGGCGTTCGAGGAAGGCCTTCGTCATCCGCCGCCGCTGCGGCGCCACCAGATGTAGGATGCAAACGCCGCCAGGTAGAAAGCGACCCCGGTCCAAAAGGATGCGGAGATTCCCCAAGTCAGGGCCACGACCGTGGCGACGACCGTGCAGGTGACGGAAGCCGCGCCGTTGATGCCCCAAAGCCATGGTGTAAGCGCCTCGGCCCGTCCAGCGGCTGAGCGCATTCCGATCGGGAACGGCATGCCCATGAACAGCCCCATGGACAGCAGGATGCTCGCGGCGGCGGCGATGCGAACCGCGGTCGTCGAGCCGGCGAATCCCTCGACGACCCACTGCGTTACGAAGCCGAACACCACGAGGGACGCGACCACCGCGGCGAGCGCCACCCGGCGCCCACCGTCTCCCGACCCCTGTGGCAACTTCTCCGTCAAGTAGCTCCCTACGCCACCGCCGAGGAGGAGGGTGAAGAGGACGACCGAGAGCGCGTAGGTGGGATGGCCGAGGAACACCATCAGACGCTGCATCTGGGAGATTTCGATGAACATGAATCCGAATCCGATCGAGAGAAAGTAGAGCAGGAGCGGAAGCGAACCCTTCAGTTGTCCGAAGCCGGATGTCAGCGCCACCGGAACCAGGATGCAGAGGATCGTGAGCACGAACACCGTAATCAGGATCAAGCCGAGCATGCGGATCGATTCCAGATTGACCTTGTTCGGATCGAGGAAGCTGCCCGTCAGCGGTTTGGCGAAGTCCCGGAACCGCAGCATTTGAAAGAAGAAGGGCTTGTCGTCCGTGGGAGCCGACACGTCGATGGGCAGAGAGTCGAAGAACTCGGTGAGATCGGCATCCGACAGGATCGTTTCGAACACGTCGCTCTCCGAGGAATCCGGTGTAAGAGTCAGTTCGAAGCCGAGTCGATCCACTTCGCGCTGCAACGTGGCCACATCCTGCGCCGAGAAGGGCGAAGGCGACACCATGATCGTGCCGATTCCGTTGCCGAATTTCCCCGGCATGCCGCTGGCTCGCGGCGCGCGCGCGATGATGACGTGGTCGCGCGGGTTGGAAACCCCGATCTCGCGAAGGGCCTCGCGTGCCAGGGAGGCGGTGCGGTACACCTCGCCCGGACGGGACGTGTAGTACCATCGGCTGACCGTGAGAACTCCGTTCGGTTTGAGGCGTTGGAGGAACGTCTTCCATGCCTGGACCGTGTAGAGCGAGTTCTCGGTGAGGACGAATGCGCCGGCCGCCGTCGCGGCCCAGGTGTCGATCAACGAGATCTGGATGATGTCGAAGCGTTCGTCGGAGCGCGTGATGTAGCTGCGCGCCTCGTCGACGGCGAACTTGACCTTTGGGTGACGGTCGAGATGGCCGCTGAACTCCCCAAACGCTTCATTGGTCGCCCGCAATACGTTCTCGTTGATCTCGACGCCGCGAACCGACTTTTGGTCGAACACCAGCGCCGATAGGACGTCGCGACCGCCGCCGACGCCGATGACGAACACGTCCGCATTCGGCCGGAGGTAGTGCGCGAGGTTGGTCACGTCCTCCTTGAGAAAGGACACCGGTCCGAGGTCGCCGTCGAACTTCGTGATCACGGTTCCGGCCCAGACGTCGATGGCCATGCCAAGCTGAGGGATCTGGACGTTCGGTGACACCGTCTTTTCACTCAGACCCCAACCGACGGGCGGCCGCGGCTGGTTCGGATCGCCGTTCACATGCACCCGAGAGAACGAGTTCCAGCGCTCGTATCGATTGCCCGTGTTGTCCAGGCCGCGGACCTTCGAGATGCGGATCAGCGGCCGCTGATCACGTACCATGCCGGTGTGCACGACGGCGCCGATGGCGAGGAGAACAGTCGCCCCAAGTGCCAACATGCGCAGCGGGCCCGTTGGAGTCGCGAGAGTGAAAGTGAACGCCGCCAACGCGGCCAACGCCGCGACGACGACCACCGCCGTCGGACCGTCGGTCCACTCCAGCGTGTAGATGAGGAGGATGCACCCGCAGGCCGCGCCGATCAGGTCGGCGGCATAAAGACGGCTCACGTAGTTCGGAAACTTGGTCAACGCGATCGACACGACGATGCCGCTGAAGACGAAGGGGATGGATACGACGATGTAACTGAGGGTCAGCAGCGAGATGCCGAGGAGGCTTGCATCACCGATGAACGGAATCTGTAGGTAGACGAGGAAGCTGACGATCGTGGTGAAAGCGTAATAGAGCGCGTTGAGCGCCAGTTGACGGGGCGCGCTTTCCACCGTGAACACCTTGGGGCGCAGGTAGACGATGATGGCCCCGACGGTCATGCCGAACATGCAAATCGAGATGGCCATAAATGCGAAGTGGTACCACATGGTGACGCTGAAAATTCGCGTGAGCAGAATCTGCTGCATCAACGTCGCGAGCGTGACCAGGAATAGGCCGATGTATGTTTGCAGCTGGGGTCGGGCTTCGGGAGGCATTCGGCGTTTCTCCAAATCGAGCGGGGCCTAGCGGGCCATTGTCTCACATGCGGCGGTTCGGAACGCAAAAGCGAGTTCTGTATCACATCGGCAGAATCGGGTTCCACCCTGAGTCGAAGAGGCATTTCCGCGCCCCGGTGCGACGTTGACATCGGATTGACCCCGCGATTATCTAGCGCGGATGCAAGGATTTACTTGGTCCCGAGCGGCTGCGGTCGTCCTGATCGGCCTCCTCAGCGGCGCCTGCCAGAAATCGTCCGCCGAGCCGCCGTCGGGTGTCGTTTTCGTACTCGTCGACGCCCTCCGGGCTGACCGATTGGGCTGTTACGGCAACCCGCGCAACACGTCGCCCAATATGGACGCGCTGGCGAAGGAGAGCACCCTCTTTACGAACGCCATCGCTCCGTCGCCGTGGACACTGCCGACGATGGCGACGATCTGGACATCCTTGCACCCGACCGTGCACGGCGCGATTCGGATGAGTGACCTGATGACGCAAAACATTCGTCCGGTCACAGCGCTCGACGAATCGCGTGAGACGTTTGCCGAGGTGCTGCGGGGGAACGGGTTCCGCACCGCGGCGTTCATCGACGGTTCATATCCGCGCAAGGCGTTCGGACTCGCGCAGGGATTCGAGGTGTTTCTCGACGCGGAGCTGCCGGGAATTCGCCTGAATGTCGAAGCGATGTTCGATTGGCTCGATCGGGAGCAACCGGAAAAGTTCTTCGCGTACGTTCACACCGTAGAGGTTCACTCGCCGTATTCGCCGGCGAAGTTGCGACCGCCGAAGACCGAAGTACAGGACCTCGTGTGGCAGCGGAACGCCCACGTCCTCGCCGAAGAGCGGGACCGCTACAAGCAGTTCGACTTCAATCCTGACTATGAAGGCAAGCTCGACGGCTACTGGACGGTGGCGAAGCGCATCCGTCGCAACATCGACCCGTTGCCGGAGCAAGACCTCGAGCACCTGTTCGCGTTGTACGACCGCGGTGTTGCTTACACCGACTACTGGCTGGGCGAGTTGATCGAGGGACTCAGGGCCCGTGGACTCGACGAGCGCACGTTGCTGGTCATCACCGCTGACCACGGCGACGAGCTCCTCGACCACGGCGGGGTCGAGCACGGTGAGACGTTTTACGACGAGATGATCCGGGTGCCGCTGATCATGCGGGTGCCGGGGCTCGCGACCGGGCGTACGGTGGAGGAACAGGTCGGCTTGGTGGATCTCATGCCGACCATGCTCGAACTGCTCCGCATTCCGCATGACCTCTTCCTCCAGGGGAGGAGTCTCGTTCCGCTGCTGACAGGAGGGTCCTTCGAGGAGTCGCCGGTGTTCTCGGAGGCGAGCATCAACCCAGGACAGCGATCGGTTCGTACTCGCGATTGGAAATACATCGAGTTTCGTTCGAAGAGGGAGCTCTACGACCTACGGAACGATCCGCGGGAGAAGCACGATCTCTGTGGCCGTGACGAAGAGCGTTGCGCCGACTTCGCGGCTAAGTTGCGGGCGTGGCAAGCGGAGAACACGAGGATCGCCAAGCAGCTCGCCCTGCCCGATGCGCCCAAGGCAGAGGTCGATGAGGAGACCCGAGAGCGCTTGCGCGCGCTCGGGTACCACGATTGAGCGACTCCGGTGAATGCGGTCCGCGGATCGGCCCGGCCGACCTCTTTACCACCCGAGATCGAACAAATGCGGAATCTCGGATACATGAGTCCTGAGGGGACTAGGTGAAGTTGGGATCGTCCTCGTCGCGTGGCGCGGGGGGCGTTGCTCTTCTTCTCATCGTCGTCGCCGTTTTTTGGATCGAGGGTTGGAAACAGCCCCCGCAGGTGGACGACGCGTATATCTCGTACCGTTACGCTCGCAACCTCGTCGAAGGCCACGGCCTCGTTTACAACGTGGGCGAGCGCGTCGAAGGATTCTCGAACCTTCTCTGGACGCTGCTCGTCGCGGCTGGGCTGGCGTTCGGCTTGCAGGCAGCCTCTGTCGCACATGCCCTCGCGCTCGCCAGCGGTACCGTGGCGCTGGTCGCCACCTTCGCATACGCGAGCACGGGAGTGGATCGCGCCAGGTGGTGGATCGCGGCGATCGCGCCGGTTCTCGTTTTGTCGTGGATTGGCTTTCCGGTCTGGACTTTCTCTGGACTCGAAACACCTCTGTTCGCCGCGACCGTCGCCGTGGCGTTGGCGGCGGAGGCGCGCGGGCGGATCGCCATCGCGGCGCTTGCCTCGATGGTGGCGACGATGACGCGCCCGGAGGGGCCCTTGCTCGCCGCCGTGATCCTCGGGGCGAACGCGCTCCGCGGCGCGCCCCTCCACCGCCGTCGGTCCGTCGCGTGGGCCGCGGTCTATCTCGTCGGCCTCGCGCTGCTTACCGGATTGCGACTGTGGTACTACGGTTCACTCGTTCCGAACACGTACCATGCGAAGGTGGGCTTCAACTTGTGGGCACACGGTCTCGGCGATTTCGGGAGGTTCCTATGGGGGAGCGTCCTGCCTCTTCTGATTCCGGCGGTGTGGGTACTCTGGCGCGACCGCGTCGGCAGGGTGGGTGCCGTCTGGGCCCTGGCGATGGCCACGTACATCGTCTCGGTCGGCGGAGACGCCTTCCCGCATCACCGATTCTGGGTTCCCGTGTTCATCGTGATCGCGGTCTTGGCGGCGCGCGCGTTGATCGCATCGCGGGAGGCGACAGGGTCGCGTGTCGGTGCGTTGCCGATGTGGACGTTCGCAATCGCGGCGATGCTGTGGTCGGTCGTCTCGGCGAAGGCCGCGATCGTGCTTCTCCTCTGCATGGCCGTGGCGGCACTTGCCGGGTTGTGGGGGGCGCGGGCGAGACGCGCGGTGGCGTTGGGTGGGTTTGCCTTGGCCGCGTTGGCGCTGGTGGTGGCCAGGGCCCCGTGGATGGACGACGCCAGGTTCTCGCAGTGGATCGAAGCCGGGGCGCGGCTGCTGAACAGTCGCGTCCCGGCGCCGGCTCCGCGCGTGAAACAGGTGGCATTGCTCGTTCTGCGCAGCCGCGGAGTTTCGTCGCGAAACGCGAAGTTGCACGAGACACGCGAGGGGATACGCGATCTCCAGGAGCGCGCTGACGACGCGTCGGCGACGGTATTGGAGCGCGTCGCCCGCGGCGAGCAAATCGACCTCGTCGCGGCGGTCGCGATCGGAAAGTTCGGCTACGACATCCGGCTCCCCGTCCTGGACATGTTGGGCTTGGTGGACCCGCACATCGCGCGGAGCCCGCGGTACGAGCCGTCGAAGCCAGTCCTGTGGCTGGCGGGACACATGCGCACCGACGCGGATTACGTGTTTTCCCGCCAGCCGGACTATATCTTCGTGCCCCGCCCCTGGAGCTCCCCGGTGCGGCTGCCGGTACACGATGACGTCTGGTCGCATCCTCGACTGGAGCGGGACTACGAGTGGGACGGTGAGATGAGGGCGTTCCGGCGGCGGTGAGCGCGGTGCGACATCGATCGGACGAGGCGTCAGCGTTGGGGCGGGCGGCGCGGCCGATGAGTCGGGGGCCTGCCGAACACGACCTCATTGCGCGACAGGACCTCGAGCACGATGCATTCCGGCGCCGGATCTTGGCGCAGGCTCTTGTGATCGGGCACTCGCAGTTCGATTCCCTGTCCCGGATAGACCGCGCTCAGCACTCCGGAGGTGACGAACCAGACCGCGAAGAGGTCGCCGGGGCGCCACTCGTCTTCGGGTCGGGTTTGCAGAGCCACGCAGGTGCCCTGCTCCGGGTTCGGGTAGTGTGTGCGCATCAATCGCACGATCTGGCGGTTCAGGTCGCCGAGCGGCTTGCGGCCCCGTTCCAGCAGTGTCTGGTACGGCACGGCCGCCACCAGAAGTGCGATCATCGACCACTCGAGGAGCTGTGGCCGCGAACGACCCCACCGCGACCACATTGCGTCGAGGTGCGCGCCGATCAGCAGGCAGAACGGCGCTTCGATCACCATCACCATTCGATGCTGCGCGAACCAGATCCCGACGAAGGGGATCATCGCCAGGAGCATCCACGCCAGCATCGAGGCGCTGCGCCGAACCAACAGGCGAGCCTCGCTCGAGTCCGAACTTCCGAGAGCCGCCGTCCACCCGATCCCCAGAAGGACTGCGACGCCCACACCGTGCAGCCAGTGCTCATGGACCAGCATGACCACGTACCTACCGATGTTGCGCAGCATGTGCGGACCGAATTGCGGCTCGTAGTAGAAGGCCGGTGGCTTCATTTTCGGCGGCGCAAGGACGATGAAACGAAAGACGAGATAGGCAGCCAGCAATGCGGCGAAAGGCCATGTGTGGCGAATCGCTTTGGAGAGACGGTCGCGAGTTCCACCGCTGCCGTGTGCGAGGGCCAGTGCCGCGAGGACGCCGGGAAGGGTGACCGCGAGTTCGTTGCACAGGTGTCCGACGAACTGGGCCCCGACGGCCGCGAACAGCCAACGCCAGCGTCCGTCGTCCAGATACGCGAGGAATAGGGCGACGGAGACCAGGTAGCAGAAAATCGCCGCGACCGGCTGAAACGCCGACGCCCAGAAGATCTCGTGGAGCGATGGGTACATCAGAACGAAGAGGCACCCAACGAAGCACGAGACGCGCCGTTC
>Ga0307505_10001724_pt1 | contig 16787 bp, 16 predicted proteins | sample 23_S_MG_FD_202183 | JGI IMG/M metagenome (GOLD analysis project Ga0307505, IMG submission 202183) | Soil microbial communities from Populus trichocarpa stands in riparian zone in the Pacific Northwest, United States - 23_S | ecosystem: Environmental > Terrestrial > Soil > Riparian zone > Trees...
GACGAGGAAAGTATACTCAAGGCCTGCGGAAAGCACAAGCGTTTCGTGCGCGCTTGAGGCTTAAGTTGCGAGCATTGGGGAAAGAATGGGGTCACCATTTCGCCTCCGCTGTCAACCGAACATCATCACTGGGACACCCAGATCGTCCCGCCCTTCACACGAAGCTTCGGCGCGCGTACACACAACTGGGACACCCACAAATTCCGAGCTACTACTGGGACACCCAGAATGTCCCGCCCTTCACACGAAGCTTTGGCGCGCGCGCTGCGCGACCTGGGGCGCAACTGGGACACCCACAATTTCCTGTGACCTGCCCTTCGTGCAACGGGGACATCCACAATCCATGACCGACCAGGCAAGATTGTGGATGTCCCGGCTCCTCCTGCCAAGGCCCCGGCGCCGTACTATGCTGCCAAGTTCGCTGCGGTCGGGGTCGATTCGTCCCTAGAGAGTCATCGCTCAGTTCGTGAATACACCGATGAAGAGCTGAGGGAAATCATCGCACGGGGCGAGGGATCAATCGGAAGGCATGAATAACATTCAACAGAAATCAAGGAGGGCGTATGAAGATGTGGGCACTTCTGGCTGTTGTTCCACTTTCTGGCGTCGCTGATGCGAAGTGGCCAGCTGAGTACAAGACATTGATGAACGCGTCATGCTTGGTGCGCCTTCTCGAAGGCGCAGATGTGTCAAGAAAGCATCGCAGGATCGTCGAGCGCACGTGCTCGTGCATTACAGATGAGACTGCGAAGGCGATCAGCGCAGAACGTTACGTAGAAATTGCGGCAATGAGCCCCGAGGATGCGGAGGACGCATGGAGCGAGCCTTCAATGGCAACCATTGGGAGCATGTGTGCCGACAAGCACAATCTCAATAGCTTGCCTGATATCCCAGCTATTCAGAGGGACCGAGAAATTACGGTGGCTATCTGCGCCTTGAATCTCAACGATCGCTCCGGGGAGTTCATGGATGGGGACACGCGCATAGCAAACACGTGCATCTGCAAGGTCGACGCCTTCACCAAGCTGCCGGCCCTTTCTGACGATGATATCGAAAGGGCCTCAGATGCCTGTGAGGCCAAGTACCTTCCTAAGTCGAAGTAGATCGCTCGGACGGCTCGGCGCGAATCGGCCAGGAGCGAAGAATAGGGTCACGAAGAATAGGGTCAGGTCTAGCAACGTAGCATCAAGCGCGAGAGTCGGGATGTTCTGATCTGCTAGTCGAGGAGTTCCTGTTCCACACGATGCGTGCGTGAGGCAAACAGGAACGCTTCCTCTGCATTCTCGTACACGCGGCCGTCTATTCGTTCCCGAAATGAGCTACCAACGAGCCGAATTCCTTGGCGCATGCGCCTGAAAACGTACCCATGTCGACCTCATCCCTCCGATGCCGTTAACACCGCGATACTCCATACGCCCTCGCTCTGCCATGTATCCGCCGGAATGCTCAGCAGCCATGTGCACGTGGTTGATGGCGCAACCACTTGATGACACGCGAGAAAACGGCTTGACGCAATGTCGACAATGTTGAACGATGCGCGTTATCCTCGGAATTCGGGGTCTACTTGTAGTTAGGCGGCAATGAGCGTCTCGGTGCCCGATCAGTACAAAGCTTTCCTGCTCGCCCACGGACCCTTCGAGGGATTTATGTCTGGCGGGGAGCAGGAGCTCTACGTCGCGCTCTGGCCGCTGGATGAACTCCCCGGCAATAACTCAGACATCCAAATTCAGGAGTTTGCCCCCGGCTTCTTGGCGTTCGCGAGCGATGGCGGCGGCGGCGAAGTCTTCGCCTTCGACGACTCTGGGGCAGTGTTCATGCTGCCTCTAGTTGGTATGGAGCCGCGATACGCAATGCGAGTCGCGGGTTCTTTCGCCGAGTTTTCCGCCCAGTTCGAGTTTGCCGCCTAACTAGGTGTTCATGCGAACCTGTGCGCCGCAGCCGGGTTCATGTCATAGACCGGTTTCCTTCGGCGGCTCACAGGCCGCTTAACTCCGGTGTTGAGGTTGTAGAAAAACCCAAACGCGCATTTTCTAGCCATTTTACAATCAATCACTTATCGTGTGGATAAGTGATGAAACAGAACTTATTCTGCAACCTCGTTAGACCGCACCAATCCAGACTGGACCACCACGATGGCCTTCACATCAGATCGAGTTCGGTTCTCAATCGCCGCGTTCCGCGCCGCTTGCTTTGCAGTCATATGTCTGGCTTCGTCAGCAAAGGCACTGGCGCAAAGTGCTGACATTTCAGGCCGAATCGATGTGCGAAATGTCGAAGCAGCCGCTCTGCTCTATGCCGTGGCGGAAGCAGTCAATATCAATCTGGTTGCCCCAGCGCCGAAAGGCACCCAAATTGTCTCGATATCGACTGAGTACTCATCTGTCGACGATCTTCTTCAAAAGCTGGCTAAGCAAGTTGGCATGCGCGGCGTTGTGCTTGGCGACCGCATCTTCGTCCTGTCCCCTTGCCTTCACAGTCAGGCCATAAACACACCGCCTCAGGCGCCTGGGAACATGTCCTTTCGCATACCAGATGCAACGCTCGAATTGGTCCTCCAGCTGAGTTCCCCAGAGTTGCTTCGCGATGGAAACCGCGGTGACGCGGCAATGCTCTCCCGCCGTTTGCTTCTCCGCATGATCGCCGTTTCACCTGACGACGTTCTTCAATCAGTTTCCGCGGCTCTTGGACGTGAGATCGCTCCCGCGTCACTGGCCAATCTCATTGACCGCCCAGCGGGAGTTGGCGATTGCCCGGGCGTTGAAGGCGCGCCACTCTCCGGTCAGCAGGAACAATCGAGGGCTCTTCGCCATCGACAGTCGCACTGCCCGTATCGCGCGGGCCTTGGTAACAGGCCCTGCGAACCGCTCGAATTCTTCAGTTTGAAGAAGCTCTCCCCACGGGGCTTTATCGAAATCGAAGGGCTGCAGCGGCGCTACGCATTCGTTGAGGCACCAGATGGGGTCCTGTATGTTGTCAAGAGGGGCGCGTACATGGGCCACGACTTTGGCAAGGTCGTTGAGGTATCTCGGAACGGCATCCAGTTGATCGAAATCATCAAAGACTCAAATGGCGGCTGGACGGAATCCAAAGTCGAACTTCGGCATTGGATTGATCCAGATCCATCTCAAGTAGCGCCTCGCAGCGGCGATTTGACCGGTTCACCGACGTTTTGACCGGCTCACCCCAGAAAAGCGAGATCCGGTCAAGGGCAGCAAGAGGTGCGGCCTAACCCTTCCATCGAGAGGACGTGCCCCGGAGTAAGCGTCAGCCCGCCTCACCTTGCTGATTGTCGTTGCCGTGTGGCAGAGGCAGCAAGGTGTCGACATCGCGATCGCGCGTGGTCGGCAGACGGGTAAGCACATCGGTGAGCCAGGCGTGCAGCCAACGGGACATCCACAATCCATGAGCGACCAGGCAAGATTGTGGATGTCCCGGTTCCTCACGCCGCATCGCGGCGTGGCTTAACTCAGGCGTTCGACCAATGGCGAACAATCGCGCAACCTACAACCAGAAGGTGATTGACGAATGGGCGAAGCAGGTGGCGCGCCGAAGTCGTGGGCTGGGGAGAGTTCACCTTGTATTGGTCATCGCAGTCGTTTTGCTTCTCGCTCTGATCTTCATGTTCACTAGACCAGAGCTGGTGGTTGTTTTCTTCTTTTTGGCGGCCGCACTCGTTGTGACTCAAGTCTTAGATAGATTCACACTTCTGTGCCCCAACTGCAAAAGATCGCCGATAAGCTGGTTCCCACGGGGCACTGCTGAAGATGCTGACTTTTGTGTGCATTGCTTCTACTGGCTCAAGAGTCCGTATGCAAATGGCAAGCAGGCGAAGGTCTAACTGTGTCCAATCAATCCGACGTGCTGACGCACGGGGATCATTTTTTTCCAGTGTTAGGACTCACACGAGAACGGGATCACCATTTTGCCGCTGCTGTCAATTGGGCAATGCTCTCCCGTCCGCTCCTCATGCAACGGTATGATTGAACCCGTTCCCGCCACTGACCGTCTCCCGCCGTGTTGCTGTTGGGTTGGGCGCGACACCGCACCAGTCACCCCAAAATGCAACGGCGAAGAGCGCGTGCCGCTCGCCGCATTGCGAGCAAGCCAAGTTGCGACGTTCGATTTGCAGGCGCGCCATTCGCTGTTGCATTCGCCAGTCTCCCGGCATAGATTTCGCCGGTTAGCGCACCTTCTTCCGCGCCTGACCAGGGGGTATGAACGCCATGCGCAATATTGCACATCCACTCTGCGGACTCCTTGCAGCGTTGTGTCTCTACGCGGTCACGGCAAACGCGCAGACCATCCAGATCCTCGGTAGCGGATTCAGCTTTCCCGAAGGCATTGATGTCGATGGTTCGGGAGATGTGTTCGTCGCTGATGTGAACAACAGCGCCATCAAGCGGATTCTGGCGGCTGGCGGCTATGTCACGACCACTACGTTGGTCAGCGGAGGAAATCCGGACGGAATCGCCGTGGATGGCAACGGCGATCTGTACGTGACCGACGGCAACAGCAGCGCAGTGAGGAAGATTCTGGCAGCGGGCGGCTACACCACGACCATTCCGCTTGGCAGCATGTTCGGATATCCATTCTCCATCGCCGTGGATGGCGCAGGCGACGTTTACGTCGCGGATCTGAATGCCACCTCCATCAGGAAAGTCCTGGCGGCCGGTGGCTATACCACCGTCGTCTCATTGGGCAGCGGGTTGTCCAGCCCCGCCGGTATTGCCGTCGATAGTGCCGGCAACCTCTACGTCGGGGATTCCGGCAACAACGCAGTCAAACAGATACTGGCCGCAGGCGGCTACACCACGATCAACACGATCGGAAGCGGATTCGACCGTCCGAACGGGGTCGCGCTTGATGGGTACGGCAATGTGTATGTTGCCGATTATGGCAACAATGCCGTAAAGCGAATTGTCGCTTCCAGTGGCTATGTCACTGTCGACACGGTCGGCGGCGGATTCAACAGCCCCACTGACGTTGCGGTGGATGCCGCCGGTGATGTGTACGTTTCCGACAGCGGCAACAATGCGATCAAGAAGATTTTCATCGGCACACCGGTGACCCTGCAGAGTTTCAGCATCGATTGACGCGGACGCAGCGGAAGAGCAAATCCGGGGTCAGGCCGAATGGCACTGACTTAAGCATCAAGGATGTCCATGCAGCCGCACGTCTTCGCGCGCGAGGTGTCTGGATTTTGTCAATAGCGGGAAGGGTTTCGGTCGTCGTTTGATCGCGCGAGTCCCGATGCGTCCTGGCCTGTTGCCCACGCAAGCATGGGGTCACCAGTTCACTGACCAGCACGTCCACGAGGTCCGATCAGAGCGAGTAAAGAGCGTGCATTCAATGCATCACGATATCTCGTCGGCTATGTGGTCAAGCGGACAGCAGGGAGAGGCTATCGTGTTTCCTGATGCTCAGTCGTGCCGCTGCCGCTTACCACGGCGTTAGGCCCGGCAGCTACAGCGTCGCATCCCGAAACGCTTTCAATACTGCATTCATTCGGGTTTGCCACCCGGGGCCCTGCTCGCGATACCACTCCAGGACTTCCTTATCCACACGCAGCGCTATCTGTTCTTTGCGGTCTCCGGCGGCTTTCACCGGTCTCCCACGCTTGGCGCGCAGCTCCGCCACGCCCTTGTGCGCGGTGGCGCCTTCCCAGTACTTCAGGGTGGCGGCTTTGCTCTTGGGGTTGTACGGCACGTCAGCCTTTCGGGTACGCGCGGTAGTACGCTTCTCGTTCATGGGATTCGGCCTCTCGGCAAGAAATCAATCGGGTGCCTTCCTCTCGGTCGACCCACACCAGCACAACAATTCGGCCATGCGCCCATCCCAGCCTCACCAACCGTTGCTCACCGTAGTCTTCGCGGTCACCCTCCCGCGTGAGCATCGGGCCATCAAACGCCTCCATGCAGCCGGGAAGGTCAATCTTGTGCTTTCGCAGGTTCGTTCTGCGTTTGGCGGGGTCGTGGCTCATGCGGGTATTATCGCATATGCATTAATTCAGCCTGGCAAGTCCGGCATCCGGTGGGCCACGCCCAATCGGGTAAGGGCTGGCTGGCTAGTCAGCCCTCCCCGCACCAAACGGCATGCGGGTCTGGATATTCCGGTCATGTGAGACAACCGTTCCGGTCGCATGGGAGTCCAGCGCTTCATCTGGCAATTCCAGTATCAGCGAGGGTGGCTGGATACCCCAGGCGCCTACCCCCTGTGTCCCTCGATGCCGTTGCAGGCGGAGCCGATCGAGGACGGCGGGTCGCAACGGCCGGTGCAGTGGTACTTCGACAACCTGCTGCCCGAAGAGGGGCAACGGCAGTTGCTGGCGAGGGACGCCAGGATCGATGCGGCCGATGCTTTCGGATTGCTGGGTTACTACGGTGCCGAGTCGGCAGGGTCGTTGACCCTGTTGCCGCCAGAAGTGACCTCGCCAGCGCCGCGACGGCTCGTTGCGTTGTCCGACGCCGATTCGACAAGCAGGGATGGCCCGACCGGACCGAACTGGCTTGGCCGATCCTGGGAGTCAGACACTTCGTCGATGTCAGCCACACGTTGCTTCTGGAGGCAGGGCGATCACTGGGCATCCACTCCTCGCAGGCCAGGCGCTTGCTGGAAGTGCCGCGGGTCCGGATCGTGGATGAGGCGAGCCGGCTAGTGGCGGAGGTCGAAGCCGAGGATGGAAAGCTGATACAGCAGCAGCGTGAACGGGCGGCGTCCGCCGGGGAAATCCGCTGCCTGCGCGGAATACTGCACGTGGTCATTCGGGAAATGGCGCAGAGACTGCGGCCTGCCTGAAGCTGATCAGGCAGTGATCATCGCGAACGGACGGAAATCGGGACATCCATGATTTCCCGGTGAAACGGCGGTGCCTGGATCGGGTGGATCGCCGTGAACGGGGACGCATCTGAACGGCCGTGGTCCCGGTCAAATGCCGTCGTCGTCTTCGATGGGCGGCTTGCGGACCGGTATGTCGGCGGCCGTTTCAATGCGCCCGGAAATCGCATCGCCGGTGCTGATCGTGCTCGGCACTTTGCAGGCCGGGCAGGTCGCATCGTCTCCGTGTCGCAGTTCGGGACGCGCATCGACGAAATCGGCGCCGCAGCGTGGGCAGCTCAGGCGGATCACGGACATGGCGATTTCCTCGGCAGCGATCGAGGTCGCCAGTGTCGGTGCAGGCGGCTTAACGGGTGCGAACACGGGTCGCCCGCCGTGATCGCTGCGCGCGCTTTGCCTTGCGGAAATACCAACAGCGCAAGAACCGGGACACCCAGCGAACACCAACTGGGGCGCCCACGATCAACCATCTGTCGGGACCCACCTTCTGCGACGGATATCTGCACGTGGTCAACCGCGAGATCCGCGATCTGGATGTCGCACCACGAGCGGGGGACCGAATCGGTGCGCGTTCGGAACTTCGTCTTCAAGCCTGATCGACACATGATATCTTCGCGCTGGGGCAGAACGCCGTTCGGCTCCGGCGAGATGTGAAAAGGCTATTCTTGCTCCTCACGCGAGGCCATGCGATGCACTCGAAGAAGATTTCGATTCTTGCACTTGTCGGCTTCGCGACGGCCAGCGGATATTGCGAAGCGCAGGACCTGATAGTCAACGGCCAGTTCGACACAGGTTCCGCACCCTGGACTGTCGAACAGACAACCACGGTACCGGCAACCTGGGTGGCGGAAGACTGCTGCGGAAATCCCAATTCTGGAAGCATCACCTTCGGCACCGTCATGTCCAGTCGGCTGTTGTCCAATTGCATGCTGACCACGGCAGGAGCCGATCATGATTTTCTGATCACGCTCTGGCTGACCCACAGTGTGCCCACTTTTCCCGGATCTGCTTCCGCCACAGTGGAATGGTTCTCAGGGTCCAACTGCGACGGCGCCCGTGTCGCCGAAACGCGGTATGAGTTCAACACCATCGAGTACACGAATGCCTGGACTCAGCGCGGCACACGGTTGACATCCCCGGCCGGGACGATGTCGGCAAGGCTGGTCATCAGTACGTCCAGCGGCCTTTCCAACTTCACGACCGCGCGTATCGATGATGTGCGCTTTGGCGTGGCGGAATCGGTTCCCGTAGGCCTTCTCTCCTTCTCTGTCGACTGAGCGATTCGGTGCACTGGGCCAGAATGACGTGACGTTTCGGTTCCTTGCTTGCCGGTTCCTTGTCTTCCTTGGATATTCCGGATCCTGCGGTCGGCATCAAGAGAGAGCAGCCGAGCAAGCTCGGCACTACGGGGACAAAGGCGGCTGGCTTATCGAAGATCGACCTCGCCGACAGGTACAGGTCGCTTCCTGCCGCCTACGCATGCACGCCAATCGCGAACAGGCCGGCAGTTCCGGCAGGCGCTCCCGTACCGATGGCCGCGTGAGGCCTGCGACCGCCAGGTTGACGCGGTGCGGGCGCGTCGATGACATACTTGCTCGCTCGTGCTCGATCTCCCCGATCCCGGCCTCGCCTGCCCAGGAATCTCATCATGCTGCGATCTCTCTTCCTTGCCGCGGTGGCTCTTGCGGCGACCGGGCCACTGCACGCTGCCGATGCCTCGGTCGAACTGACCACGGTCGCCGAACGTTCCGGCTTCGTGAAGACCGGGCGCTACGATGAAGTCATGGCGCTGTGCCCGGCGTTCGCGCGGGCCTATCCCGATGCGGTGCGTTGTTTCGAGTTCGGGCGCACGCCGGAGGGACGACCGATGCTCGCGCTCGTCGCCTCGCGCAGCGGTGCCTTGACGGCGCAGGCCACGCGCGAGCGCGGCTTGCCGGTACTGCTCGCGCAGGGCGGCATCCATGCGGGCGAGATCGACGGCAAGGATGCGGGTTTCCTCGCGCTGCGCGAGGTGCTCGATGGCGAAGCCGCGAAAGGCGCGCTGGACGACACCGTGTTCGTTTTCGTGCCGGTATTCAACGTCGATGGTCACGAGCGCATGGGCCGCTGGAACCGGCCGAACCAGCGCGGACCCCAGGAGATGGGCTGGCGCACGACCGCGCAGAACTACAATCTCAATCGCGATCATGTGAAGGCCGATGCGCCCGAAATGCAGGCCATGTTGCGCCTGCACGACGAATGGGACCCGATCGTCAGCGCCGATCTGCACGTGACCAATGGCGCACAGTTCGAGCACGACATCTCGTTCAACGTCGAACCCGTGTACTCGGGCGACGCCGGCTTGCGCAGGGCCGGCCTCACGTTGCGCAGCGCGCTGGTCAACCGGCTGACCCGCGACGGATCGTTGCCGTTGCCGTTCTATCCGTCCTTTGTCATCCATGACGACCCGGCATCGGGATTCGAGGACGGCGTGCCACCGCCGCGCTTCTCGCACGGCTATCTCGCGCTGCGCAACCGCATCGGCGTCCTCGTGGAAACGCATTCCTGGAAGGACTATCCGACCCGCGTTCGCGCCACGCGCCAAACGCTTCACGCCTTGTTCGGCCTGGTCGCCGAGCACGGCAGGCGCTGGAAGAACCTGGCCGACAAGGCCGATACCGATGCGCGCAAGCTCGGCGGAACGCGCGTCGCGCTCACCTACAAGGCCGGTGAACGCGCGCGCACACTCGCGTTCCGCGGCTATGCCTACACGCGCACGCCATCGGAAATCTCGGGCGCGCTGATGACGCGCTACGACCCCGACACGCCGCAGATCTGGAAGATCCCGCTGCGCGACGATGTGCAACCCCAGCTCACGATCATTGCACCGAAGGCCGGGTATCTCGTGCCGCCGGCGTACGCGCAAGAGGTGGGTGCCAAGCTCGCGCTGCACGGAATCCAGTCGCACGCGATCGAGACACCGATCGAGGCAGCCGACACGCAGACGTTCCGGGCGACCAAAGCGCAGTTTTCGACCACCCCGAGCGAGGGTCGCCAGCGCGTGGAACTGACCGGCGAATGGAAATCCGAATCGCGCAGCGTTCCGGCCGGGTCGATCTTCGTGCCGATCGCACAGCCCAGGGCGCGTCTCGTCATCGCGATGCTCGAACCGCAGGCTCCCGATTCACTGGCGGCCTGGGGCATGTTCAATCGCGCGTTCGTCCAGGTCGAATACATGGAGGACTATGTCGCCGAGGACGTCGCGCGCACGATGCTGCGCGACGACCCGGCGCTCGCCGCCGCGTTTCATGCGCGGCTCGCCAGCGATCCCGAGTTTGCGAAGAGTCCGTCAGCGCGCCTGGAATTCTTCGCGCGCCGGCACAGCGCCTGGGACGAACGCTACAACCTGTATCCGGTGCTGCGCGTGGATGTGGCGCCGCCAGTGAAATGACCACGCAAGGACAGATGCATCGATGAGAGTTCTTGTACCGGCCGCAATCGTGTTCCTGCTCGCCGCGTGCACGCGCTCGCCGCCGCCTGCCCTGCTCGGCACGCTCGAGTGGGAGCGCATCGGCGTGAGCGCGGAAGCGTCCGAACCGATCCTGCGCATCGAGGTCAAGGAAGGCGATCAGGTGCGTGAAGGCACGCCGATCCTTTCCCTGGATTCGCGTCGCATCGACGCGCAACTCGCGCAGGCGCAAGCGCAGATGCGGCATGCCGAAGCCGTGCTTGCGGAGCTGCGCAAGGGTACCCGTGCCGAAACGATCGATGCCGCGCGCGCGACGCTGGCCGGCGCCGACGCGACAGTCGCGAACGCGCGCCGCGAGCGCGAGCGCATCGCCGATGTGCGCGCACGTGGCCTCGTCGCGCAAGCCGATCTCGATCGCGCGACCACGGCGCTGCGCACGGCGCAAGCGCAAGCCGGCAGCGCGCGTGCGAACCTGGTCGAGTTGCTCAACGGCGCGCGCATCGAGGACATCGAGCAGGCCCAGGCCACGCTCGCCGCCGCCGAAGCCACCACCGAACACCTGCGTCTTTCGCGCGCCCGCCTCGACGTGCGCGCACCGCGCGACGGTCGCATCGATGCGTTGCCGTTCCGGCTCGGCGACCAGCCGCCGATCGGTGCGGTGGTCGTGAGTCTTCTTGCCGGCAGCGCGCCCTACGCGCGGGTCTACGTCCCGGCCAGCGAGCGCGCCGGACTCGACGAGGGCGCTGCCTGTCGCGTCGAGGTGGAAGGCGTCGCCGGGACGTTCGCGGCGACCCTGCGCAGCATTCGTTCCGATCCGGCGTTCACGCCGTACTACGCACTCGCCGGCGACGACGCGAGTCGACTCGCGTTTCGCGCCGAACTCGTGCTCACCGACGCATCGGCAACGGCGCTTCCGGCTGGTCTGCCGCTGCGTGCCGAGTGCGCTCCGGGCCCGCCGGCGCAGGCCGAGTGAGCCATGGCCGGCGATCCCGCACGCAACGATCCTGACCCGGTCGCTGGGGAGACGGGCGACGCCGCGCCGGTGATCGTGGCGCGCGGCCTGACCAAGCGCTTCGGCGCGGTCGTTGCGGTCGACCACCTGGATCTGACCGTGCGCCGCGCCGAGGTCTATGGCTTCCTCGGCCCGAACGGCTGTGGCAAGTCGACGACGATCCGCCTGCTGTGCGGGCTGCTCGAAGCCAGCGAGGGCAGCGTCACCGTGCTCGGCCACGAGTTGCCGCGCGCCGCGGAAGCGGTCAAGCGCCGGATCGGCTACATGACCCAGCGATTTTCGCTCTACGAGGATCTGTCGGTCAGCGAGAACCTGCACTTCTTCGCTACCGTGCAAGGCCTGTCCGCGGCGAAAGCGCGCGTGCGCATCAGCGAACTGGTCGAGCGCTACGATCTGGGCGAACTGCGCCGACGTCTCGCCGGCACGATGTCCGGCGGCCAGCGCCAGCGCCTCGCGCTGGCCACCGCAGTCCTTCACGAACCCGAGCTGCTGTTGCTCGACGAACCGACCAGCGCGGTCGACCCGCAATCGCGCCGCGACTTCTGGGATGCGCTGTTCGATCTCGCCCAGTCCGGCACGACGATGCTCGTTTCGACCCACTACATGGATGAGGCCGAGCGCTGCCATCGGCTGGCCATCCTCGATCGTGGCCGGCTGGTGGCCGACGGCACTCCGGAGGAACTCATGGCTGCGCTGCCCGGCAGCACGTTGCGCGTGAGTACGGCCACGCCGCGACGTGTGCAGCAGTGGCTCGCGCGCCAGCCCCATGTCATCGGTGTCGCCCAGATCGGCAGCAGCTTGCGCGTGCTCACCGATCGCGCCGAGGGCGGCGTCGCCTGGCTGTCCCCGCAGCTGAACGATGCCGGCTTCCAGGCGCTCGTGGAGCCCGCGCCCGCCAATCTCGAAGACGTGTTCGTCGCGACCACGCGCCAGCGCGCGCGAGATCGCGCATGAAACTCGCGCGCCTGCTCGCGGTACTGGTCAAGGAGCTGCGCCAGCTGCGCCGCGATCGCCTCACGTTCGGGATGATCGTCGGCATTCCCACGCTGCAACTGCTGCTGTTCGGCTTCGCGATCAATCTGGATGTGCGCCACCTGCCCGCCGCGGTGCTCGACGAAGCAAACACCTGGCGCTCGCGCGAACTGGTCGCGGAATTGCGCTCGTCGCAGGTGCTCGATTTCCGCCACCACCTGGCGGTGCCACAGCAGATCGACGAGCTCATGCGTCGCGGCGAGATCGGCGCGGCGGTGGTCATCCCGCGCGATTTCGAACGCCGTCTCGAGCAGCCCGGCGAGCCGGCATGGCAGGTCGTCGTCGACGGTTCGGACCAGTCGGTGCAGGCGGCCGTGCGCCAGCTCGCGAGCTTCCCGCTCGCCTCGCTCGATCCCGTTCGCGGCACGCGCGCGGTCGCCAGCGTGCAGATCGTCAATCTCTACAACCCCGAGCGGCGCGCGCCGATCAACACGGTGCCGGGACTGATCGGCGTGATCCTGACGATGACGATGGTCGTGTTCACCGCGATGGCGATCGTGCGCGAGCGCGAGCGCGGCAACATGGAGATGCTGATCGCCACGCCGCTGTCGCCATTCGAGCTGACGATCGGCAAGGTACTGCCGTATGTCGGGATCGGGCTCATCCAGGTCAGCCTGATCCTGATCCTCGGCATCGTCGTGTTCGATGTGCCGATCCGGGGCTCGCTGCTCGACGTCTACATCGCCGCGCTGGCCTACATCAGTGCCGCGCTTGCGCTGGGCATACTCGTCTCGACCCTCGCGTCGACCCAGTTCCAGGCGATGCAGATGGCGTTCTTCCTGTTCCTGCCGCAGATCCTGCTGTCGGGTTTCATGTTTCCGTACGACGGCATGCCGCGCGCCGCGCAATGGCTCGCGGAGATCTTTCCGCTCACGCATTTCCTGCGCCTGATCCGCGGCATCATGCTGCGCGGCGCCGGAATCGGCGAGCTGTGGCCTTCGCTCGCCGCGCTGGCGGCGTTCATCCTGATCGTCCTCGCGTTCGCGCTGCGGCGTTTCCGCAAGCGTCTGGACTAGATCAACCCCGATCGCCCTGCCCGCACGTTGCACTGCTTCAGTCACTGACGCAGGGGGACACCGATGACCACGCATCGATTGGCAACGTTTGAAGGCGATTCCTGGAACTGGCTGCGGATCGGCGGATTGAGCGGGACGGCAAGCATCCACCTGCTGGCACTCGTGCTGCTGGCATTGCCCGCCGCGGCGCCGACGCTGCTGCGCAAACCCCCTCCCCCGGACCTCTCGATCCGGATCGTGGAACCGCCCGCGCCGGTCGTGGAGGTTCCGCTGCCGCCCGAGCCGAAACCCCTGCAGCGGCCGCGTACTCCGGAAGTCGTGCGCTCGGTTCCGGTAGTCGAACCCGTCGTCCACGCAGCGATCGCCGAACCGGTGACCTGGCCGGTTGCGGCACCCGACGATTCGTCGATCATCCAGGCCGAGCCGATCACCGACGCCGGATTCGCGGCCAACATCACGCTCGCCTACGAGACGATCGTGCAGCCGCGCTATCCGCAGGCCTCGATACGCAACGGCGAACACGGCACGGTGCTGCTTCGCGTGCTGGTCGGCACCGACGGCCTGGCGAAACAGATCGACATCGCCCGCAGCAGCGGCCATCCGCGCCTGGATCGCGCCGCACGCGAGGCCGTGCAGCGCTGGCGCTTCCGTCCGGTCACGATCAATGGCGTTGTCGTTCCGGCATCCGGGCTTGTGCCGGTGGCCTTCGACCTGGATCGCGGATGAGTGTCGCTTCGCGATCGATCAGACCGCGATGCGCATGTGGGCCTCGGCGTCGAAAATCGCAATCAGTTCGGCCAGCGGGCACGGCCGATGGATCGCGAACCCCTGGACATAGTCCGCGCCGAGTTCTTCCAGGCGCGCATGCACGCGAACGCTCTCCACGCACTCGGCAATCGCGGCCTTGCCGAGCGAATGCGCCACTTCGCAGATCGAACGCACGAGCACCGGATCGATCTCGTTGCGGATCAGGTCGCGCACGAAGATGCCGTCGATCTTGATGATGTCGACCGGCAGGTTCTTGATGTAGGCGAACGAGGACAGCCCGCTGCCGAAATCGTCCAGCGCGATCAGCGCCCCGCGCGAGCGCATCGTGTCGATGAACGCGCGCGCATGGGCGATGTTGCCGATCGCTGCGGTTTCGGTGATCTCGAAGCACAGTTTCTGCGCGGGGACCGCGCTGCGGTCGAGCAGCTGCCCAATCTGCAGACGAAACTCCGGTTGCGCGATCGACTGTGCCGAAACGTTGATATGGCAAAGGTCCAGTTCGGCGAGGTGGCGGGGATTGGCGGCCAGCTCGTTGAGCGTCATCGTGATGATCCGGCGGTCGAGCGTGGCGATTTCGCCATAGGTCTCGGCGGCCGGTAGAAAGTCGGCGGGCTCGTAGATTCGTCCACTCGGATCCCTGAGGCGCACCAGCACTTCATAGCTCAGGCCATTGCCCGAAACGGCCTGAATGCGCTGCGCGTACAACAGTACGCGCTCCTCCTCGATCGCCCGGCGTATGCCACCGACCCAGGCCATCGTGGTGCGCCGCCGCGCGATCGTCTCGTCGGAATCGCGATACGCGCGCACGCCGTTGCGGCCTTCCTCCTTGACCAGATAGCAGGCACGATCGGCCGCACACAACAGGTCGCTCGCATTCAACGTCGCCGCATTCACTTCGGCGATGCCGATGCTCGCTGTGACCGCGAAACTCCGGCCCTCGCAGATGAACACCGTTTCGGCCAATGCCCGACACAGGCGTTCGGCGATGCGTTCGGCATCATCGATCGCGGTGTCGTGCAGCAGCGCCGCGAACTCGTCGCCGCCGAGCCGGCCTACCCAGTCTTCGCCCCACATGAACGACTTGAGGACGCTGGCGGCCTCGCACAGGAAGCGATCGCCGGCAGCATGCCCGCAGGTGTCGTTGACGAGCTTGAAGTAGTCCAGATCGATGAAGCAAAGCGAATGGCGCGTCCCATCGCGCCGCGAAGCGAGCGTGCAGCCGAGACGCCGCTCGATCTCGCGCCGATTGACGAGACCGGTCAGCACATCGTGAGTGGCCTGCCAGGAAACCTCGCTGGCCAGCTCGTGCGCCTCGGAAACGTCCTCGACGATGGCCAGTACGCGAACCTCGTCGGAACTTCCCGTGGCGATTTCCGAAGCCGTCCTGCGCAGCCAGCGAGTCGTTCCATCGTGGCGACTGAAACGTTGCTCGACTGTCGGGCCCAACCAGGTGGAGACATCGCCGGATGCTGCGTCGAGATCCTCCGGATGCACCAGTTCGGCGATGTTCCTGCCGCGAAGCTGATCGGCGTTCCACCCGAGGATGCGGCAGAACGCGTCGTTGACCTCGAGCAGGCGTCCACCGGAATCCATCTCGAGCATGCCGACCACGGCCTGGTGGAACGTCGCACCGTGCACGCTTTCGCTCTGGCGGATGCGGCGCTGCGCCGAGCGCAGGACGACGATCGCAATCCAGGCGAAAATGATGAAAGCCAGCACGCTCATCGCAACGAGCAGGACATTGAGCGCGCGCGCGCCGCGCGATAGTGTTTCCGAGAATGCCAGCTTGACCGGTCGCAGGCGCGCATCCAGGGCAATCAGGCGATCCTGGAACCGTTCGATTTCGACGGCGCCCAGGTCACTGCGCGCACTGCGCTCGAGCTCGTCGGCTATGCCAGCCAGTTCGGCCAGCTCGGCGTCGGTTCCCCGCCAGATGTCCACCGCGGTACTGAAGTAGGGCATGTCGCGGAAGTACCGGAACATCCAGATCAGGCGGCCGACATCGCCGGGCGCATTGTTGCCGCGAAGAAACCCGTCACGGGCGGCGGCCAGATCCGGAACATCGCGCTCAAGGGCGAGCCGCGCATCGCGATCGCCCAACGGAATCGACAATGCCTGACGCGCCATTTTCAAGTCGGCAGGGTCGCCTCTTCCCGCATAGCGATAGAGTTCGCGCACGGCGTCCTGCTGACCCTTTGACCAGTGACTTTCGCCAATGATGTAGGCGGTGGCGCTGGCCTGGATCTCCAGCACAAACGCCGTCGTGAATGCCGCCGTCGCGGCAAACAGGATCAGTACGGTGAACTCGTAGGACAGCCTCGTTGCGCCTCGCACGTAGCGTCGCGCACGCGGCATGTCCGGCAACTTGTCAGTAGACACGTGCGAGCGGTTCCTTGCAGTGGACGGGAAACCGCGCCCCCCGGCGCATGTACGGCAATCAACCCGGTGTTGGATGCAACATGCGTACCGAGTGAAGCTGGTACACGATCGCAACGATACTGCGGTCGATTCCGGTTGCGGCAAGGGAATTCCGGAGTTCCTTCAGTCGGAACTTGCAGCGCAAGAGCGGCTTGCGCACGCGCCAGCGGCGGACCGTGTGACAAGCGCGCGAAAACCGGCAGGTTTCGCCAATCGTGGCTGCGGCGGCGCAACAAACCCCAGCCGATCAGTCGCGCAG
>Ga0307505_10001725_pt1 | contig 16783 bp, 18 predicted proteins | sample 23_S_MG_FD_202183 | JGI IMG/M metagenome (GOLD analysis project Ga0307505, IMG submission 202183) | Soil microbial communities from Populus trichocarpa stands in riparian zone in the Pacific Northwest, United States - 23_S | ecosystem: Environmental > Terrestrial > Soil > Riparian zone > Trees...
CGCCAGAGCAACAGGGCGCCTGCAGCGAGCACCCAGGCGAAGTACCAGCTCACGCGAATCCAGGCCGCGAGCTCCCGCGCCGGAGCGAGGTCGGTGACCTCGCTGACCTCCCCGAATATCAGATCGTTCACATGCACCGGGATACTCGTGAGGGTGAACATCGACAGCCACTGTCCCACCGTACCGCCGATCTCGAGAGCCAGCCCGATCGTAAACGGAGCAGTGATGACGAACAGGCCAACCATGAACACCGACGCATAGGCGCGCCGCACCGTGAACGAGGCGACGAGCATGGCAAGCGTTGTCGTAAAGGCGGCCATCGCCAGACCGGCCGCGAGGAAGCGCGGAACGTCGAGCCAGTGATTCCGGAGATAACCGACAGGATCCGGGTCACTCATGGAAAGCCCGAGGAACAAGAGCACCTGCGGCAGCCAGGCTGCGATGGTCATGACGACAAGCGCGGCAGCCCAGCGCGAGGTCACGTAGTCAAGCCCGGTGATCGGTCGAACGAAGTAGAGATTGAGCACCCGCTCCCTGCGGTCGCGGCACAGCAGCTCCGGCGCGACGATCGCCGAGAAGACGAACATGATGATCGACGCGATACCATAGAAGTCCGAGTGCGTCGGCAGGTTTGCCTCATGCGCGGTGCCGGGACCGCCCAGGCGGTTGGCCACTCCGGCCATCAGCGCGAACACCAGTCCGATTGCGCTCAGCGCGCTGATGAAGAACCAGGGCAGAATCTTCGCCTTGCCGCCGCGGCCCAGGCCGAGCGCAGTTCGCACCCCGTCCTTGAACACAGCGGAACGCCCGCGCCAGCGTCCTTCGCGCTCGCCGGTGTAGCGCTGATAGCCGATGTCGAATACGGCGCCCCCCGTCACTTGCTCTCCCGCTCGAACAGCTCGGTGAGCTCGCGCCGGCGGGGCGCCATCCGGCGAAGCGGGGCTTCTACCTCGACCAGCGCGTCCCGCACGTGGTCGTAAACCGATTCGTCGGTGCCCTCGACGGTGAGACCGCCACCGTCCACCGTGACTACAACGCCACGCTTCTGCAACGCGAACGCGAGCTGTTCGCGATTGCTGTCCACTTCGATGAACACAGTCTTTGTCTCCTGCGTGAACTGCGCGACCTCGCCCGAATGCACGAGACGCCCGCCCTGGAGCACGATGATCCGGTCGCAGGTGCGCTCAACGTCCCCCATCAGGTGCGACGAAAAGAGCACGCTGATCCCGAACTCCCTGTGCGTCTTTCTGATGAGAGTCAGCATCTCCTCGCGGCCCGCGGGATCCAGACCCGCCGTTGGCTCATCGAGAAAGACGAACGCGGGATCATGCACCAGCGCCTGGCAAAGCTTCACGCGCTGCTTCATACCGGTCGAGTATCCGCCGATCGCGCGGTATCTCTCCTCGAACAGCCCCGCGTGCCGCAGCGTATCGGCGGCGCGCGTGCGCGCCATATCCGGCGGCAGCCCGCTCACTTCGCCCATGTGCATCAGGAACTCGGCGGCACTGATCTGACTCGGCAGACAATCGTGCTCGGGCATGTAGCCGATGCGCCCGCGTACCGAGAGGTCGTCCGTCGCGTTGCGCCCCAGCACCCTGGCGGTGCCGGAGGTCGGTTGCAGGAGTCCGAGCAGAATCTTGATTGCAGTGCTCTTCCCCGCGCCGTTCTCGCCGAGGATGCCTGTGATGCCGTCGGTTATCGTGAAGCTCACGTCGTCGAGAGCGACTACTCCTTTGTAGCGCTTGGTGAGGTGCTCAACCTCGAGCAGCGCCTCAGCGCTCGCCGGGCGGATCACGCACCCCCCTTCGGCTTGGGGCACGCTTCGACGGCGCCGTACTCGCACCCTTGCTTGCGCAGCTTTGCAGCGTAACTCGAATCTCGATACAAGCTTTGGTACAGCTTCGCCGCGTTCAGGCAGGCGGCACCGTTCTTTTCCTTGCAAGCCGCGAGATACAGGCTGGCCGCGCGGTTGAAGTTCTGAGGAACGCCACGTCCGGTCTCCACCAGCCCCGCGAGATCGAAACACCCATCCTTGTGCCCGGTCTTGCCGCATGACTGGGTGAACAGGGCCGCCGCGAGCGAATCGCTGCGGGCTACGCCCTCGCCCGACAGGTGAAGGCGGCCGAGCCCCACGCACCCGCGGCTGACGGTCGAATCGCATGAATTCCTGAACAGCTCGACGGCGCGATTGAGGTCGCGAGCCGCGCCCTCACCTCCCGCGAGCATCTCGCCCAGCAGCGCGCACGAGACCCTGTCGCCACCGTCACAGGCGTGACGAAAGAGCGTGACGGCGCGCGGCGGATCGGGCGGAATGCCTGCTCCTGTGCGGTACGCGATGCCGAGGCGGCCACAGGCGTGCATTCCGCCCCTGTTGCATCCCTGCGTGAACAGCTCGAGCGCGCGAGCTGTATCCTGCTTCATGCCGCCCTGACCGAAAAGGACCATGGCGCCGAGTGATCCGCAGCTCTCGCCGACACCATCTGCGCACGTGCTGTCGAAGATCGCGGCGGCGCGGGGCCGGTCCTGCAGGACGTACTCGCCCTTCTCCAGCTTTACGGCGAACGCGTGACAGGCTCTGGCATCACCGGCCTCGCATGCATCGCGCAGCTTTTTGGCTTCTTCAGTCCCCGAGAAGCACGCTGCCGCGGCGACAGCCGCGGCGAGAAGGGCGAACAGGCGAATGGTTCGGGATGGCATCCGCCTTTGTACGGACGGCAACGTCAGGAGGTTTCGGACGTGTAGCCTTTGAAGATGCTACATTCTTGCCCACAGCAGTCCGAACCATCCAAAGGAGCATGACACATGGCGATGATCGTGCATTTCTCACCGAGCGGATTGGACAAGGCTAAATACGACGATACAATTCGTCGCCTCGAGGAAGCTGGAGAAGGCAACCCACCCGGGCGTCTGATTCACTGCGTTTACGACTCCGGCGGGGCTCTCAAGGTTGTTGAAGTATGGGATTCCCAGCAGTCCTTCGAGCGACATGGTCAGGCGTTAATGCCAATCCTGCAGTCCGCGGGAATCGACCCCGGGCAGCCCGAGATCAGTCCGGCGCACAACGTGATCTCCGGCCAATAGGTCCTCTTCTATAGTCGTACAACTACCAGGGAGAAGTCATGCGGCGGGCGATTGCCGGAGCATCCTTAGCAGCATTGGTGTTGACCGTAGTCGTCGCCGTTGGTGCCATGGCTTCAGAGGCGCCGAAAGCAACGAACATCGGGTTCGTCATTTACACGAAGAGCCACTCGCCGGGCACCTTGAACGCGAGATGGCTGTACAGCACCGAATACAGTGGGCCTGGGATCGCTACCGGCGGACCCAGAGAAGGCTTTGCCGGGCGGTACCACGTCCGTTACTTCCTCGACAACGGTCAGTTCTCGGATGAGTATGAGCTGACAATCGAAAAGACAGGCGACTCCTATAAGGCGACGTGGATCACCGATGGGAACGTCAGTGCCGTGGGTGTTGGCATGGAGGTCGAGGGTGGCCTCGCGATGGGCTGGCGCAGAGTTGCCGACTGACGTCCAGACTGCCGTTGTTGTGCACCCGCTGAACCAACGCGGTTGACGCGGAAGCAGTGGAAAGGTGTTGAGCGTCAGCCGCCGTTCAGTTTTTTTACCGCAATGTTGACAAGCGTCACGTGACACGATACACTACGAGGTGATCAAGACGTTCGCCGATCGCCGCACCCGTGACCTGTTCCTCAATGGAAAGGCCAGGCGATTCCCGGCTGATGTTACAGCTCGTGCTGTCAGGAAGCTGGAGTATGTGGACCTGGCGACGACGCTTGACGATCTAAAGGTTCCACCGGGCAATCGCTTGTACGCGCTGAAGGACGATCGAAAGGGTCAACACGCCATCTCAGTCAACGACCAGTGGCGTGTTTGTTTTCGATTCATCGACGGCGATGCCCACGATGTCGAAGTCTGCGATTACCACTAGGCAGGAGGAAACAATGGCTATTCCAAATACGCGGGAAATGACTCGCCGGCCCACGCACCCGGGAGAGATGCTTCGTGAGGACTTCCTCCCCGACTACGGGTTGAGCGTGGCGGGGCTGGCAAAAGCCGCGGGCGTATCGCGACAGTCCGTCAACGAACTTCTCCGTGGCCGCCGAGCAGTCAGTCCGGAAATGGCGCTTCGCCTGTCGCGTCTGTTCGGCAATTCACCAGAGTTCTGGATGAATGCGCAGCGAGCCGTAGATCTCTGGGAAGCGAATCGAACAATCAAAGCTGATGTCGCTCGTATCAAGCCGCTCCGTGTCGCCTGACACGACTATAAGAAACTGAAAGGGTTCATCACATAGCGCGGTCAGAAGGACGACAACCTCTGGCGCAGCGTGGCCACGTCGCCGCCGCAGGACACGAAGAATCTGGCCGCCTCCCCGTCCTCCGGCTCCAGCATTGCAAAGAGCAGATGATATGGCATGACATCTTCCAGCTTCCGCTCACGAACGAGCGCGATCGTGCGAGCGATGAACGCCTGGGATGCGGCGTCGAGGAGGAGAGGTTCGCGCGGGATGAGGTCGTCCTCCGCGAGCAGGCGTTCGCCGTAAACATCCGCCGCGCCCGGGATCTGAATCGGCATTGCGTGCGCGACGCGGAACATCCCTATAAGGATGTTCTCCGGCGTGATCTGCGTCTGCTGCCGCCTCGCGGCGTCATCTCCAGCTACCTCCAACACCTTCCTCACACGCGCTGTCATTTGCGGCTCGGGCGCCGGCCTCGCGTCAAGCTCGGCGATCAGGGCTGCGGGATCACCGCCGCATAGTTCCAGAACACGACGGCTGTCGGGATTGCTCGCCCGAAAGTAGTCGCGGGCCATCTGCCGGGGCGTCGACTCGGGACGATATCCCACTATGTCGAGGCTCGCTCCGCAGCGCAGCAGGCACTCCACCAGATCCGGGAGCGCGTTCCCGACGGCAAACGAGATTGGCGTCGATCCCCAGGCAAGCGAGTCCACAGGGAATCCACGGCTTGCCATGTACTCCATGACGGCTATGCGATGGCTGAGCATCGCGACCACAAACGCCTCAACGAGGATCTCCTCGTCGTCGGGCTCGGGCAGCGCCGGCGTGCGGACAAAGCCGACGGTGAAGTCGGGACGCGAGCGATAAGCGGCCTCCGTCGGTTTCCCGTCACGATCGAGGAAACGGGTCACACCGTCCACGTCGCCCAGGCCGGCGGCGATCCACAGCGCCGACGGGCGGCGCGCATGCGCGGCGAGGACGTCCACCGACTCCACGTTCCAATACGTGACGAGCGCGTGCTCGAGTACTGAGCGGCCGTTGGGCGCCACCCAGTCAGGGTCGGCACCGCGGCCGAGGAGATACCGCACCTTGTCAGCGGAGATGCGCGTATGTCCGCAGAGCATCCGGTTCAGCGTCCGCTGGACATCGAATCCGTTGGCCGCCAACCAGTCGGTGAGGCGCCGATCGCTGGACGGTGAACGGCGCTCCTGAAGAATCGCCTTGACGACGATGTCGCGGTTCTGCCTCGTATCCACCGGCGACGGCGTTCTCAATTCCGGATGACATTCGATGATGCGACCAAGATCATCAAGATCGAAGGCCTGCATGGCGCGTCCGGCCTGTCCCAACGGGTCTTCCATCCACGGTTTCTGCCCGGGCCTGGCCGAGTCAGCGAGCATTGCTTCCCAGTTGGTGTATCCTCGCTCGCGGGCGACGACGGTACGCGCATCGTCGACCCTTACCTCCGCATCGAATGCTTCGGGCACGCGCATACCATAGAAGCGTGGGGCGAAAGTGACGAGCAGGCGGCCCGCGGAGATACGGCGTCTGCGATGCTCGTTTAGGAGCGAGCGTACCCACGCGTCCAACCCATCGCGATCCTCGAGGTCCCGGCGCGGCACAGGCTCGGGCGCGAGCGTTTCGAAATAGCGGACGAGGCGAGGCCAGCTCATAAACCCGTACTCGCGGGCTGCGATCAGCTGCGCGTCGGCGAGTATGATCGTCTCCGGACGCGAAACGTCGATGGAGGGATGCCGGACGCGTGCACGGGCAAGAGCGTCGGGATCGCCAGCGCGCAATTGGCGCAGAAGCGCCTTGGCGTGCTTGTGCTCGAGCTCCAGGCTTGGCCGCGAAGGCAGCGGACGGACGTCACCACCCGCCGGGACTGGTTTGGTGCTGGACATACGACCTCCTTTCGTTGTGGCCCCGTCCGCCTGGCGGGCCCGAAAGAAGGTGATGGATTGTCGGGGTGATGCGGCTGCAACGGATGGGACGATCCCTGTCCGCGGACCGGATGCGCTCCGTCAGCGCACACGTATGATCGCGGGGCGGCGGTTCCCGAGCAAGGGTCATCCGTGTGCCCTCTGCCTAAGTGCGTCGTAGCTGACACACGCTGAACCCTAACAGGGGTTTCGGAATTCTCTCTTCGCTTGCACATTATTAGACTCGCCGCCGTGCAGCTTAAGGGGTTGGTGGCAGGCTGCAGGCACCACCTTTGAACGAAAGGAGAGCCGAGCCATGTCGAGCCACGGATTCATGAAGGGTCTGCTTGTCGCCGGTATTACTCTTGTTGGAGCACCGGCCCTGGCTCAAGGGCCTGCGCAGGAACGGGCCCTGGCGCTTAGCGCGCAGGATGCTCAGCTCCAGTGGGGGCCGTGCCCGGCCTTCATGCCCGCGGGTTGCAGCCTGACCGTTCTCCACGGTGATCCAGCGAAAGCGAACGCTGATGTATTCCTGAGACTTCCCGCCGGAGCTACGATACCGGAGCACTGGCACACATCGGCAGAGCGGATGATCCTGGTAGCGGGGGAGCTTTCGGTCACCTACCAGGGTCAGCCAAACATCGTTCTCAAGCCAGGCATGTACGCTTACGGGCCGGCGAAGCTCGCGCACAGTGCTTCCTGCCTGGGCAGCGCGCCCTGCGTCCTGTTCATCGGATTTGAATCAGCTGTAGACGCGGTCCCGACAGCGCCTCCAGCAAAGTAGGGTCGTGCCACCCACACACCAGGAGGCGGTTATGCGGGCGATGGTTTTCGCGATCGCGTCGATTCTCGCTCTGGCGAGCTGTACTCGAGCCGACGACGGCGCCAAGGTCACATCGAATGGGGACATTACCTCAGGAACCGAGCCCATCTTCACGCAGTCGGCAGCGCTGGAGTGGTTCGACCTGGATCCCCAGAATGCCCCGGGAGTTCAGCTCGCGACGCTATGGGGCGATCCGGCGAGCAGGGGCTTCGGAGCCTACATGCGACTGCCGGCGGGTTTCGATTCGCCGCTCCACACCCACACTCATGCGATGAAGGTGGTCTTCGTATCCGGGACGTACATTCAGGAGCCGGAAGGGGGGACGGTCGCTCATCTAGGCCCGGGGTCATTCATGATGCAGCCGGGCGGCGATTATCGGCACCGCACACGTTGTGCCCCGGAGTCGGACTGCGTGTTCTTCGTTGAGAGCGGCGGAGCATTCGACATGTTTGTGGCGGAAGAGGCAAACCGGTGATCCGACGCACTCTTTTCGTCCTCCTTTTCTCAGTCGTAGCAGCCGCGTGCGCTTCCGACATCACGGCACCCGAACCCTCTCTCGATGGGCTGCCTGAGGGGCTGAGCGTCTCCCTGACAGTGGCGCCCGGTCAGGTGAATCAGCACGGGTCATTCACTGTACAGCTCGACGTAACAAATACGACGGACGAGATCATCCGCGTTGTCACGTCCCACGGCTGTCTTGCGATCCCGAACGTCCTGCGGGATGGAAAGCGGATTCCGTTCAAGGGAAGCTCGTGGGGATGCACGGCAGCCATTACCACGCACACGTTGCCTCCGGGCGAAACGAGATTGCGGACCTGGGAAATGCGCGCGGAGCTCTATGCTGAGCACGCAGGTGATGTGGACGGTGCTGCGGCGCCGAAGGGGCTCTATCGCGTCCAGGCGGAGTTCGATACGGTTCCGAAGTCCGGCAACCTCCAGAAGCCAACGATCGAGCAGGACCTTCGAGTGCGATAGCATTCCCCCCGCTTGACCCTGATCCTGGAGCACCGCGAGCGCTTTCAATCGCGCCGATAGACGAGGTCAGGCCGATATCGTCGCTCATGCTACGAACCTGGGCCTTCGCCGAAGCGCGGCATGCGGTGCGAGGGTGATAGATTGTCCAGCTGTTGCCGCCGCCCACGAGGCCGCAGAGCTGGGGTTCGCACAGGTGTCAGCGTGGGCCATGAACGTTCACAAACGGGAAAGAACATATGAACGAGGGTGTAATCGTGTCGAACGGCTGGGTGAATCTCGCCGGATTCGCTTGGTGGACCGGGCTCATCGGCCTCGTGGCCGCCCTGCTCGTGTATCGCTCAATCATCTCCAGGTCGGCGGGGTCCGAGGTCATGCAGGAGATCTCCGAGAGGATCCATGAAGGCGCAATGGCGTTTCTCAAGCGCGAATACATGGTGCTCGTGCCCTTCCTGTTCATTGTCGCGGGGCTCCTTGGATGGGCGATCGGCTCGCGTACCGCGATTGCCTATCTGGGCGGCGGCTTCTGCTCGATTCTCGCCGGGCTGGCGGGGATGCAGGCCGCAACGCGTGCGAACGTGCGCACGAGCGAGGCCGCGCGCGCGAACGGGCAGGCGTCGGCGCTGCAGGTAGCATTCAACGGCGGCGCAGTGATGGGTCTCAGCGTCGCGTCGCTCGGCATTCTCGGCATCGGGGGAGCGTTCGCCCTGCTCTGGGCGGATGCGAGTGGCAGCACCCCGCGCATTTTCGGTGAAATCATCTCCGGCTTCGCGATGGGCGCGAGCTCGATCGCGTTGTTTGCACGAGTTGGCGGTGGCATCTACACCAAGGCCGCGGATGTCGGCGCGGACCTGGTCGGCAAGGTCGAGGCGGGAATCCCTGAAGACGATCCGCGGAACCCGGCCACGATCGCCGACAACGTGGGTGACAACGTCGGCGACGTCGCCGGAATGGGGGCGGACATCTTCGAGAGCTACGTCGGGTCGGTAATCGCGACAATCTCGATTGCTGCCACGTCGGCCGCGATCATTGGTGAGTCGCAGCTCGTCGCGATGGTTCTGCCGTTCGCGTACATCATCGCGGGCCTGCTCGCTTCGCTCGTCGGAATCGTTGCCCTGCGCGTGCTTTCGCGCGGTAATCCGGCGACCGCGCTGCGCACTGTAACGATTATCTCCGCTGTTCTCTTTCTCGCGTTCGCCTACCTCATAACGATCAGCCTTCCGTTCACGCAGACCATGCCCACGGGAGGCACGTACGACGTTCTCGGCCCGTTCTGGGCGATCGTCGCCGGTACTGTCGCCGGGCTCGCAATCGGCTTCGCGACCGAGTACTACACGGCGTCGCGGCCGGTCGGTGTCATTGCGGCCGCTTCGCAGACCGGACCGGCCACGAACATCATCGCCGGGCTCGCCATCGGAATGCGGAGCGTCGTGATCCCGGTACTTCTCATCTGCGGCGCGACTTTCGTCGCCTACACCCTGAGCGGCCTGTACGGCGTCGCCATAGCCGCTGTCGGCATGCTCGCGACCGTCGGAGTAACCATGTCGGTTGACGCGTACGGCCCGATCGCCGACAACGCCGGCGGCATCACCGAGATGGCGCACCTGGGCCCCGAAGTCCGCAGGATCACCGACGGCCTCGACGCACTCGGCAACACCACCGCGGCGATCGGCAAGGGCTTCGCGATCGGCAGCGCCGCGCTTACTGCACTGGCGCTGTTCAGCGCCTACGCGTCCGCCGTGGGGCTGAGCGATGCCGGCGTCAATCTTCTCAATCCGATGGTCGTGATCGGGCTGTTCATCGGCGGTTCGGTGCCGTTCTTCATCGGAGCTTCCACCATGACCGCGGTCGGTCGCGCCGCCGAGAAGATGGTGGAAGAGGTGCGGCGGCAGTTCCGCGAGATCCCGGGGCTGCTGGAAGGGACCGCCAGGCCGGATTCGGCGCGCTGCGTCGACATCTCGACGAAAGGAGCGCTGCGGGAGATGATCGTTCCAGGCGTCGTCGCCGTCGCTCTTCCCGTTGTCGTCGGCAAGGTGCTGGGCATTGAAGCGCTCGCCGGCTTCCTCGCCGGCGCCACAGTGACCGGCGTCATGATGGCGCTGTTCATGGCCAACGCCGGCGGCGCGTGGGACAACGCCAAGAAGGCCATCGAGGGCGGGATCTACGGAGGGAAGGGCTCCGACGCGCACAAGGCCGCGGTAGTGGGCGACACAGTCGGCGATCCTTTCAAGGACACGTCCGGTCCTTCGATGAACATCCTCATCAAGCTGATGTCGATCGTCAGCCTGGTGCTTGCTCCGTGGTTCATCGCTTAAGGCACCATTTCGATGTCGTCGAGGCGGGTGTAGCTATGCTCCATGCCGTCGGTCATGCCCGTGGAGACGGCGTCGTCATCTCGCGGTAACGTTCGATCCAATCCACGGCCTCTTCCAACCGCTTCGGCTCCAGTTTGCGCGGACGCCGTTGCGCATCGACGTTCATCGAGATGAGGCCGGCCCGCTCGAGCACTTTCAGGTGCCTGGAAATGGCTGGCTGGCTCATCTCGAACGGCCGGGCGAGTTCGGTCACCGTTGCCTCACCCGTCGCCAGCCGCGCCAGAATGGCGCGGCGGGTGGGGTCGGCCAGAGCTGCGAAAGTCAGATCGAGGCGTTCAGAGGTTTGCATAACCGTCTAGTTCTATAAGGTACTGGTTATATACAATGGCAGGACGGGCCCGTCAAGCCTCTGAAGGCATATTTCCAGGGTATGCGCCGAGAGCCCGACCCGGCGTTGCTGCTGACGCATTTCTATCTGAGCGTTCCGGGCAGAACGCCATTTTTCGTCAGCTCGCCACCACGCCGTCTCTGTTTTCCGGATCAGCATCATGCGCAGTCGCAGTCTCCCTGTATTTCTCGCACTCGTTACGGCGCTCGCCGTTCCTCCTCACGCCGAGGCTCAACAGGCCGACCAACTGTCCGTCGGTGCGCGCGTGCGCGTGCACCGGCTCAACGGGCAACCACGCATTGTCACCGGCGTACTGGTGCGGGCTGACAGCGTCGGGGTAACCATCGCCGCGCCCGACGACTCATCGCCGCAACTCATCACCGCCGCCGACGTGGCTCGCCTTGAACAACACGTGGGCACGCGATCGCCAGGCGCGGCACTGGGACGGGGAGCGGGGCGGGGCGCGCTGGCCGGCCTCGCGCTCAGCGCCGTCCTCATGGGCGCGGCGCTCGTGACGGAGCAACGCGATCCCTGTCGGGACTGCATGATCACCTCACCCGTTGCGGCAGGCATCGTCGCAGTGCCCCTCACCGCCGCGTCGGCCCTGATCGGGGGCCTGGTCGGAATCGGCACCCGCGAGCGCTGGGCGCGCGTCCCCTACCCGTGAGCCGGCAGTGATCCGTTGACGCGCACTGGTCTCGCAGCGACGCTGGCTTGTTTATCACTGCTGGGCTGCGGCGAGAAGCCGCTGTATTCCGACAACGAGCGCATCCTTGCGCTTGATTCCGCCGACGTTCGAATTGCCTCAGGTCAGGATACGGTTGGTGTGCGAGTGGAGCTCGCAGTGACAGCGGAGCAGAGAGCTCTTGGCCTGATGGAACGCCGCCACCTTCCGGCGAAGGCCGGCATGCTTTTCGTTTACGCTTCGACGCAAGCACCTGATGCCGGTTTCTGGATGTACCGTACTCGAATTCCGCTGGACATCGCGTTCATCGACTCGAGTGGTGTTATCCGTGCCATTCTTGCTATGGTGCCGTGCGAAACAACTGTGCCGGAAGGTTGCCCGACATATCCTCCCGGAGCTCCCTATCGGTTTGCGCTTGAAATGAATGCCGGCTTCTTTCAGGCACATGCGATCACTCCTGGCTGGAAGCTCGTTCTTGCCGATCTGCCCGCACCACCGAAGCGATAATCCGTTGCGATGCACATGTCCCGCGAAGGGCCGCATAAGCAGGCGCTGCTGCTCATAAACGCGGGTAATCAACTGAATGTGTTCCCACCCTTTCATTTCGAACCCATGCGCACTTCACTTATACCTCTCGCTTTTCTCCTCGGTCTGGCGCCTGCCGCCCGCCTGGCCGGCGCACAAACCGGCTCTCCAGAAATGGTGGCCGCGGCCTACTATGCTGCCGTACGCGTCGCGGATTGGGCGCAAGTGGCGAGGTTGACGCATCCCGAAACGCATCGCCAGGTAAAAACCTTCCTTATAGCCTCACCACCGGATGAACCCGGTCGGTCGAGCTTTCCGATGGTTTCAAGAGAGCAAGTGCTATCCGGTCTGCATGCAAGCATGGAGGAAATACAGGCGATGGATCCGGAGCTGCTCTTCGAGCGCCTTCTTTCCCGTGGCGTTCCCGATCCTGTTCGATCAGTACTGACCGGCACCGAGAATGATTCAGAAACACGGATCCTTGGTCATGTTGACGAAGGAGACAGCCTCGTTCACGTCCTCCGTCGAGCTACGTTCCTGGCTCCCCGGCCCGAGTCGCCTGTCGCGCGTCAGGTTGAGTGGGATCAAGGCAGCCGTATGGACGTGATTACACTGAAGCGGGATGGATCGTCGTGGCGCGTAATTGAAGAGAGTGCATTCAGCCTCTTCATGTTTCTCCAGGTGTTTCTTCGTCCAGCTGATACTCGCTGAAGCTGTCAGATGCTGCCAGACACGGCCCGCCAGACGCATGCGGCCAGGCACAACGCCGGCTCCAGTCGTCTCCTTGAGAGGCGCGACTTCATCGTTACACTCGCCTCGATCATCGGACTTGCGCAGCCCGCATGCGCAGGCCGCGCGACTGCGCTCAACGGCGGGACACGACGGCTGCGGCGTATCGGTCTCCAGCTCTACAGCCTTCGCGATGACGCGCGGCGCGACCTCGAGCGCACCATCGCGGACATCGCCGTCGCCGGCTATCACGATGTCGAGCTGCTTGGATCCATGAACAACTTCGGCGTATCGCCTACGAGGTTGCGGGCAATGCTCGATCGCAACAATCTTCGCGCGCCGTCCACGCACGTTGCCGGCAGCGCGCTCGACGACCTCGGGCGTCAACTCGATGATGCTGCGACGCTCGGCCACGAGTATCTGACGGTCGCCAGTCTGCCGATTGCGAAACCCGCTAGGCTCGACGACTATCGTAGCTGGGCGGACAGGCTGAACGAAGCCGGGCGAATCGCGCGCGAGCGGGGCGTGTGGATCGGATTTCACAACCATGCGGACGACTTCGCCGTGATCGAAGGCGAGGTCGCCTATGACCTGCTTGCCGCGCGCACCGATCCAGCCGTTGTGCGTCTGCAGCTCGACACCGGCAACCTGGCGATGGCAGGGGGCGATATTATGGATTACATGCGGCGATTCGGGGAGCGCTACTGGCTCTTTCACATCAAGGACGTACCAAGCCTCACCGCGGATTCGGACACGGAGCTCGGCAAGGGGATCATCAACTTCCGTGAGCTCCTCGCAAGTATCGAGAACATCGACGGGAAGCATCTGTTCGTGGAGCAGGAAACGTATCCAGGTACGCCACTCGAGAGCATTCGCCGCGACTTCGCCTACTTGTCGCGCCTCCGGTTCTGACCTTCCATGCCGCCCTTTGTGCCGTTCGTCGGCAAGTGAATCTGGACATCAGGCGGTCAGATGTATTGCGTACTATGGAACCGGGGCAACATGACGCAATCGCTTTCAGGGAGAGGAGGCGCGATGAACACGCACAGGACCATCAGAGGGTTGCTGGTTTCGCTGATGCTCGGCATTCCGGCCCTCGGACAGGCGCAGTCCAGGGATCAGCTTGGCAAGGTCGACTTCAGGAATTCCTGTAGCCCCGTTGTGCAGGAAAGCTTCCAGCGTGCCGTCGCAATGCTGCACTCGTTCCGGTACGCCGAGACTGAGAAGTCTTTCAATGAAGTGCTGGTGCAGGATCCGTCCTGCGCGATCGCGACCTGGGGCGTCGCTGCTATCCTGATGTCGAACCCGCTCGCCGGCGTCGGCCCATCGCCGCAGTGGGCCGAGCGCGCGAAAGGGGCGATCGAGCAGGGCCGGAAGATCGGCGCGAAGACGCAACGGGAGCGCGACTACATCGAGGCGGTCGCGGCCTATTACGAAGATTGGGCGAACCAGCCCGAGCGCACGCGCCAGCTCAATCGCGCCCGCGCATTCGAGGCGCTGGCGACGCGCTATCCGAACGACGACGAGGCGCAGATCTTCTACGCGCTCTACCTCGCCGCGACGCAGTCGCTCGCCGACCAGAGCTACAAGACCTATCTCGCAGCGACCGCGATACTCGAGAAGCAATTCGCGACGCACCCTGAGCATCCGGGCATCACGCACTATCTGATCCACAGCTACGACGCACCGCCAATCGCGCTGATGGGCCTTCCCGCCGCGCGACGCTACGCGGGCATTGCCCCGTCAGCGCCGCACGCGCTGCACATGCCGTCGCACATCTTCACCCGCGTCGGCTCATGGAGCGAATCGATCGCCACCAACGAGCGCTCTGCGGTCGCCGCGAAGCAGGATGAAGACTTCGACGAGCAACTGCACGCGATGGACTACATGGTCTACGCGCACCTGCAGCTCGCACGTGATGGTGACGCGCGCCGGGTGATGGACGAAGGCGCCACCGTCACCGGGTTCACCACGCTGCTCTTCGCCGGTCCCTACGCGCAGGCGGCAATGTCGGCGCGCTACGTGATCGAGCGTGGGGACTGGAAGCAGGCGATGACACTCGAGCCGCGCCCGAGTCAGTTTCCGTTCACCGTCGCGCTCACGCACTTCGCGCGCGCCCTCGGTGCCGCCCGGAGCGGTGATGGAGCGGCAGCGAAGAACGACATCCAGGAGCTCGCCCGGCTACGCGATGCTCTGAGGACGGCGAAGAACGAGTACTGGGCGACCGAGGTCGAGGTCAGCCGACTGGGTGCTGCAGCCTGGACGGCGCTCGCGGAGGGCAAGCGCGATGAGGCACTCAGCCTCATGCGCAGTGCGGCGGAGATCGAGGACAAGAACGAAAAGCACATCGTGACGCCAGGGCGGATCGCGCCTGCACGCGAGCTGCTCGGCGAGATGCTGCTCGAGCTGAACCGTCCCGCGGAGGCGCTCACGGAGTTTGAGGCGTCGCATGTGCGCGAGCCGGAGCGCTTCCGTGGGTACCATGGCGCCGCGCAGGCGGCCGCGCAGAGTGGCGATACGACGAAGGCCAGACGCTACTTCGCGCGACTGGTGGAGCTCGCCGGCGAAGGTGCTGCACGACCGGAGCTGGCGCAGGCGCGTGCGTTCCTGGCCGCGAACCCATGACAGCGCCGTTTAGTCAGCGGAGTCGGGGCGTCAACGTCCCTTGCAGAGGAACTTGCGTGTCAGGTGAGCAAGGCCAAACTTGACCCACATGCACACCATCATGCTCGTTCGCTCCAGTGTAATACGCTCTTTATGTATTGCCACATTGCTGGCGGGATGTGGCCCGGCAGCGCGGTCTTCCACGGATGGCACGCCGTCTCCGCCAGGCGACTCCTTGCCGCCTGGCTTCCCCCTCGCGTGCGGGCCCAACGAAGTGCTGGTCATGCTCCTCGGAACGTACCACTTCGAGGGTTCAACGCGCGACGCCGTATCCGGAGCGCCGCAAGACGTGCGCACGCCCGTCCGGCAGGGGGAGCTGGAGGACCTCGTCACGAGGCTTGCGCGCTGGTCACCGGACCAGGTCGCGGTCGAGTGGCCATTCGATTTCGCCGATTCGACTACTGCCCGCTATAAGCGTTACATCGAAACAGGCGGCGCTTCGACGAGCCAGAACGAAGTCGTACAGATCGGCTTCCGGCTTGCACGACGCCTTGGCCACCCCGACGTTTACCCGATTGACCACCAGATGTCGCTCGGCAACGACTCCCTCGAGGCGCTACTCGCCCGGCGGCCGGTATTCCAGCGCCGTGCTGACAGCGTGCTGACTGCCCTTCGCGCGGACGCAAAGGCCGACGAGCAGACGAACGCAGGGCTGCCGATCGTCGAACGCCTGCGCCGGGCGAATGAAGCTGCAGCGTTGCACGCCGGAAACTCGGGGTCGATGTTTGGAAGCTGGCTGGTCGCCGGCGAAGGCACGAATCGCGGTGGACCGCAGCTGCTCGCGCGATGGTACGAACGCAATTTCTATATGGCGCACAACCTGACCCGTGTCCTACGCCCGGAAACACGTCGCGTGCTCGTACTGGTGGGATCGGGACACGTGCCACCCCTGCGCAATATCCTTGACGAGTCGCCGCAGTTTTGTCCGGTGAGCCCACTGCCGTTTCTAAGATGACTGGACTACCTCGCGTCAGTATGAGGAGATGACTTGACTCTTAAACGAATGGACAACGTAGGCATCGTGGTGGATTCACTCGATGCCGCCATCCCATTCTTTGTCGAACTTGGCCTGAAACTCGAAGGCCGAGCCACGATCGAAGGAGAGTGGGCCGGGCGCGTCACGGGGCTGGGGTCCCAGAGCGTCGAGGTTGCCATGCTTGTCACGCCGGACGGTCACAGCCGTCTCGAGATTTCGCGATTCCTCACCCCACCCGTCGTCGCCGATCACCGGAACGCTCCGGTGAACGCTCTCGGCTACCTGCGTGTCATGTTCACTGTTGACGACCTCGACGACACGCTTGCAAGGCTCCGCAAGCATGACGCGCAGCTCGTCGGCGAAGTGGTTCAATACGAGCAGTCGTATCGGCTCTGCTACATCCGCGGGCCCGAAGGACTTCTCATCGGGCTCGCCGAGGAGCTCGGGTAAAGAGGCTCGCGCAGGCCAGGTGATCGAGACGACGATGCGGCCGACAGTGAGTTGCGAGTGGGGCCCTTTCCGCTCCTGATTG
>Ga0307505_10001726_pt1 | contig 16782 bp, 13 predicted proteins | sample 23_S_MG_FD_202183 | JGI IMG/M metagenome (GOLD analysis project Ga0307505, IMG submission 202183) | Soil microbial communities from Populus trichocarpa stands in riparian zone in the Pacific Northwest, United States - 23_S | ecosystem: Environmental > Terrestrial > Soil > Riparian zone > Trees...
TGGGTGCCGAGCACCCCTCATGACCGTGCGGTCATGCAGGTGCTCCAGGCGATCCGCGCGTTCAGCGACGCCATGGACCGCATGCACGGCGGCATGAAGGGCGACATGGAGATGAACGCCACCGACCTCGCCGCGCTTCGCATGCTCATCATGCGTGAGCAGCGCGGCGAGTCGGTGAGCCCGCACGACCTGGCCAGACACCTGCGCATCTCGACGGCGTCGACGACGAAGCTGCTCGACCGGCTGACGGCATCCGGCCACGTCGAGCGGCACGCGCACCCGCACGATCGGCGCGCACGCATCGTGATCCTCACCGAGGAGTCCCGGCTCGCCTTCTTCCGCCACTTCGGCGCGCACCTGAAATCCATGCGCGGCGTGGCCGATCGCTACAGCGACGATGATCTGACGCTGATCGTGCGCTTCCTCGGTGAGATCGGCGACGCCGTCGACCCCGCGTGACTGCGAAGGAGCCCCGTTGATCGAGGGCCGGCGCTGCCGGTAAGCCGGCAGGACGCGCATGACACGCCCGACCGTATCCACACGTTTTGGCCGATAAGCCTAAGCCGTAAGCCACGACACCAAAGAAGAAGGCGCCCCGTGCGGGACGCCTTCTTCATTTGGTTGCGGGGACAGGATTTGAACCTGCGACCTCTGGGTTATGAGCCCAGCGAGCTACCGAACTGCTCCACCCCGCGGCACAAGGACAAGCCTAACACGGGTTCGGGCGGGGTCGATCTGCAGGATCACCGCTTGCCCCGCGGGCGGACTGCGGGCAAGGATGAGCGCATGCCCTCCCCCCGCGATTCGGACCCCCGCGACGACTGGAGTGACGGGCGCGATGAGAGCCCGGCCGAACGCGCCGACCGCAACTGGAACGACGTGCTGCAGGAGCTGCGCGTCATGCAGACCGGGACGCAGATCCTCACCGGCTTCCTCCTCGCCCTCGCGTTCCAGCCGACGTTCGCCGAGCTGTCACCGGGACAGCGCGCCTTCTACCTGGCGCTCGTGGTGCTGTCCGCGCTCAGCGCGATCGTGGCGCTCGCGCCGGTCGCCCTGCATCGCGTGCTCTTCCAGCGCCGCGCCAAGAGGGTCGTCGTCGCCTACGGCCACGTGGCGCTGGTGACCGCGCTCCTGACCGTGTCGCTGCTGCTCGTGGGAGTCGTCGCCTTCGTCTTCGACGTGGTGGTCGGACCGGCGGCGGCGTGGATCGCGGTCGGGGCGCTCGCGCTGGTGATCGTCGGACTGTGGCTCGTCGCCCCGGTGGTGCTGCGCGCCCGCTTCGCGGAGGAGGGAGACTCGTGAACGTGACCCCGCACACCCTCGCCGTCGCGGTGGCGCAGTTCGCTCCGACGGCCGACACCGCTGCGAACCTCGAGACGATCGAGGAGCTGACGGCCACGGCATCCGCTCGCCGAGCGCACCTCGTGGTCTTCCCCGAATACTCGAGCTACTTCGTCGACCCGTTCGATGTGTCGCTCGCCGCGAACGCGCAGGACATCGACGGCCCCTTCGTGGCGGCGCTGATGCGCATCGCGGCCGCGCACGGCGTCCACATCGTGGCGGGGCTCCTCGAGCGTGCGGCCGACGAACGCCGAGTGCGCAACGCGGTGGTCGCCGTGAACGGATCGGGCGTGCTCGCGCGGTATCGGAAGCTGCATCTGTACGACGCGTTCGGGCAGCGCGAGTCGGACTGGGTGGAGCCGGGCGAGCTCGCCCCGCCGGAGACGTTCGAGCTCGACGGGATGCGCTTCGGCCTCATGACCTGCTACGATCTGCGGTTTCCCGAGGTGGGACGGATGCTGGCCGATGCCGGCGCCGACGTGTTCCTCATTCCCGCCGAGTGGGTGCGAGGTCCCCTCAAGGAGCACCACTGGCGCACTCTCCTGCATGCCCGCGCGATCGAGAACACCGTGTTCGTCGCCGCGGCCGACCACCCTCCGCCGCTCGGGGTAGGACACTCGCTGATCGTCGACCCGCAGGGAGTGGAGCTCGCTGCGGTCGGCACCGCGACCGATGTCGTCGTCGCGCACCTCGACCGCGAGACCGTCGCGCGCGTCCGGCGCATCAACCCATCCCTGCGCCTGCGGCGCCTGCGCGTCGTCCCGCGCGACTGACCGACCCCGCGACCTCGCCTCTTCGTCGTCGACTTTGGGTCGCCGGCTCGGAGTGCCCCTACGCGGGAGCGCCCTGCGCCAGCCTCGCGGCCGCCTCCTCGAGCACGGCGACGCGCTTGCACGCGGCGAACCGCACCAGCGTGGCGTAATCCGCACGGCGTTCGGGGGTGGCGAATGCCGTCAGCGGGATCGCGACCACCCCGGCGCGGTGGGGGAGCTCGCGGCACAAGGCCGCGGCATCCATCGCCCCGAGTGGTGCGGCGTCCGCGACCGTGAAGTACGAGCCCGACGGCGTCGACACCGAGAACCCGGCGGCGCGCAGCCCTGCGCCGAGGAGGTCGCGCTTCTCGCGCAGCGTCTCGGCGATGCCGCGGAAGAACGTGTCGGGCAGGCGCAGGCCCGTTGCCGTCGCCGGCTGGAAGGGGGCACCGTTGACGTACGTCAGGAACTGCTTGACCGCCAGCACCGCCTCGACCAGATCGGCGGGGCCGGTGATCCACCCGATCTTCCAGCCGGTCGTCGAGAAGGTCTTTCCGCCGGAGGAGATCGAGAGCGTGCGCTCCCACGCCCCGGGAAGGGTCGCGATCGGCACGTGCGGGCCGTCGAAGACGAGGTGCTCGTACACCTCGTCGGTGAGGATCGTCGCGTCGTGCCGCTCGGCGAGGCGCACCACCTCGTCGCGCACCTCGGCGGTGAAGACGGCGCCGGTGGGATTGTGCGGGTCGTTCACGAGGATCACACGCGTGCGATCGGTCACCGCGCGACGGAGGTCGTCGAGATCGGGCTGGAAGTCGGGCCAGCGCAGCGGCACGGTCACCAGACGAGCCCCCGCGAGCGCGACGACGGCGGCATACGAGTCGTAGTGCGGCTCGAAGACGACGACTTCGTCGTCAGGCCCGTCGATCAGCGCTAGCAGGGCGGCAGCGAGGGCCTCGGTCGCCCCCGCCGTGACGAGGACATCGCGCTCCGGCTCGAGCGCGATCCCGTAGAAGCGGGATTGATGCTCGGCGATCGCGTGAAGAAGGTCCAGGATGCCGCGACCGGGCGGATACTGATTGGCGCCGTTCGCGATCGCGGACCGCGCCGCCTCGAGCACCTCGGCGGGTCCGTCCTCGTCGGGGAACCCCTGCCCGAGATTGATCGCGCCCGTTCGCGCCGCAAGGGCGGACATCTCGGCGAAGATGGTGGGACGGATCGATCCGTCGTCGCCGACGAGTCCTGCCCCGGCAGCCGCGCGGCGCCAGGCGCCGGTAATCTGTCGCATCGGATCACGCTACAGGGCGCGCTCACGCAGTTTGCATAGTCGAGTCCCACTCTCGGCATAAGAAATCCACAGCAACGGGCGGCACTGTGGGGAGTGCTTGGCAGAAGGAGCATCCATGAGCGACACGCAGGGCACCAGTCCCGAAGACCAGACCCCCGAGATCTCGAGCGAGCCGTTCGCGCCCGACGCCGTCGCCGAAGACGCATCGGCGACCGCGCCGGAAGCCTCGGCGCCCGTCGCTGAGGCTTCCGTCGCTGAGACGCCTGCGCCGGCCGCGGAGCCATCCGCACCGCCCGCCTCCTCGTCCGCACCGCCCGCCACCTCCGCCACCCCGGTCGCGCCCACCGCGCCCGCAGCATGGCAGCCGCCGGCGCGTCCCCCGCTTCCCGGTGCCGCTCCGGCCTACACACCGCAGCCGACGCAGGCCTACGCGCGTCCGCAGGGCTACGCCGGTCAGCCCGCCCAGCCGATCCCACCGCAGGCATACGCCGGTCAGCCTGCCCAGGGCGCCGCGTTCGGCGCCCGTCCGGCGGACACGCAGCCCACTCTTCCGCTCGGCGGACAGGCGTCCGTTCCCGTCACCGGCACCACTCCCGCCGCCCCGAACAAGCCGTCCAGCGCGGGCAAGGTGGTCGGCCTCCTCGTCGCGGCGGCGATCGTGGGCGGCGCCGCGGGTCTCGGTGGCACCGCCATCGGATTCAACCTGTTCGCTCCGACCAGCACGTCCCCGGCGGCCGGCCCCACCACCGTCACGGTCAACGACACCGAGTCGGTGAATCAGACCACCGCGATCGCGGCGAAGGTCGTGCCGAGTGTCGTGACGATCTCCGCGACGAGCACGAGCGGCAGCGGCACCGGCTCGGGTGTCGTGCTGAGCGAGGACGGGTACGTCGTCACCAACACGCACGTCGTGACCCTCGACGGGGCGACCGGCAGCGCGACCATCCGCGTCACGACGGCCGACGGCCGCGTGTTCAACGCGGACGTCGTCGGCACCGATCCGACGTACGATCTCGCCGTCATCAAGCTGCGGGATGCGTCGGGGCTCACACCGATCGAGTTCGCCGACTCCTCCGCGCTCAACGTCGGCGACGCCACCGTCGCCGTCGGTGCGCCGCTGGGGCTGGCCAGCACCGTCACGACCGGCATCGTGAGCGCCCTGAATCGCTCGATCGAGATCGCCTCGTCGGCCGCGCCCGACACCGGCGACGCCGAAGACGATCAGAACGACGGCAACGACGGCAACGGCGAGCAGGAGGACGGCGTCCCACCGTTCCTGTTCGACTTCGGCCAGGGGAACACACCGGGGCAGGGATCCGAGTCGATCAAGATCGCCGTCATCCAGACCGACGCGTCGATCAACCCCGGCAACTCCGGCGGCGCGCTCGTCGACTCCGAGGGCAGGCTCATCGGCATCAACGTCGCGATCGCCTCCGCGGGCCAGTCGTCCGGCCAGTCCGGGTCGATCGGCGTCGGCTTCGCGATCCCGTCGACGGTCGTGCAGCGCATCACCGACGAGCTCATCGAGAACGGCACCGCCACGCACGGACTGCTGGGCGCGAACGTCAAGTCCGCCGCCTATGTCGAGGGCAGTTCGATCACCGGCGCATACATCGACGCGGTCAGCGACGGCGGCGCGGCAGCCGCGGCGGGCCTCCGGCAGGGTGATGTCGTGACCGGCTTCAACGGCATCCCGATCACCGACTCGGTCGATCTCACCGCCCAGGTGCGCGCGGCCGCTGCCGGCAGCGACGCAACGGTCACGTACGTCCGCGACGGCGAGACCCGCACGGTCGACGTGACGCTGGGCGAGCTCGTCCCGTAGTCGCTCCCGTGAGAAGGGCGCCACCCCGCGATAGGCTCGCCGGGTGGCGTCCTTCTCGTTCGGTGCGGGAAACGCACGCAAGCTCGCCACGCTCCCGCTGTACGCGGCCGGACGGCTCGTCACCCTCCTCGTGCCCCGCAGCCGCGACGCGTGGGTGTTCGGCTGCGGTGCCGGCATCGGCGACGGGGCGCTCGCGATGTGGGACGTCATGGCGGCGCACGGTCACCGCGCGGTGTGGCTGATCGGGTCGGGTCGAGAGGCGACGGATGCCGTGGCCCACGGCATCCGTACCCTTCCGAAGTCCTCGCTGCGGGGGCTCTGGCACACCGCCCGCGCTCGGGTCGTCGTCGTCACGCACGGCTTCGGCGATGTGAACAGGTACGCCGTGAGCGGCGCGTTCGTGGTGCAGCTGTGGCACGGGATTCCGCTCAAGCGCATCGGGCTCGACTCGCCGGAGACGCTCCGGCCGCCGGCCGCTCTCGGCGGCGCGGCCGCGCGGCTGGCGCGGCGGGTGCTCGCGGCGATGTTCCGCGGCGCGGCGCACCGCATCCGGGTGCTTCCCGCCGCCTCGCACGCCGTGCGCGGCCGTCTCGAGTCCGCATTCGGCCTGCCCGATGAGCGCGTCCCCGTCACCGGCGAACCGCGTGTCGACGTGCTTTCGCGGGGCACGCCCGAGCAGCGACGCGCGAACGCCCGTGCGGCGGTCGAATCGGCGGTGGGCGACCTCGGCCCGCGCTCACGGCTCGTGCTGTACGCGCCCACGTGGCGTGACGGGGCGGCGGACCCCGCGATTCCGAGCACTCGCGACTGGCGCGCGATCGTCGACGTGCTCGATCGTCACGATGCGGTGCTGCTGGTGCGATCGCATCCGCTCGGGGCGGGGAACTACGCGCCGCCCCAGACGACCGACCGCGTGCGGCGGCTCGACAGCGATCGGGTCGCCGACGTCACGCCCCTCCTGCCCGCGCTGGACGCGCTGGTCACCGACTACTCGTCACTCGCGTTCGATGCAGCACTCGTCCCGCTCCCGGTGCTGTTCCTGGCGCCCGATCTCGACGACTACGCGCAGCGGCGGGGCTTCTACGGGACCTACGCCGATGTCGCCGGGGACGACTGGGCGACCGACTGGGCGGGCACGGTGGCGCAGCTGGATGCCGCGCTGGGCGATCCTGCCGAGAATGCCCGGCGCGTCGCGCAGTCGGCGGCGCTGAGCGAGCGCGTCCATGCGTTCCGGGACGGCGCGAACACGCTGCGGGTGTACCGTGCGATCCTGGCACAGCTGCCACCGCCCGCCACGAGAGGACATCGATGACCGAGGCCCGCTTCACGACCGACGGCGGTCCGGCGCTGCTGCTCACGGGCGAGGGTCCGCGCCCGGCATCCGTCGAGCTCGTCGGACCGCGCGCGCGGGTGTCCGCGACCCTCACCGGTCGCGGCAAGACCTGGAAGGCCGTCCTGCCGTTGCGGGCCGCACGGTGGGGCGGACCCGAGCGACCTCTGCCGATCGGCGTCTACACGCTGCGCATCTCCGCGGCGGATGACGCGACCCAGCCCGACCCGGAGCCCATCGCGCTGACCCAGCTCGGCACGCTCCGGGCGGCCCTCGACGGCGCGACGCTGCGGATCGGGCCCCCGCTGGATCCGGCCTACGACTCCGGCGAGGGGCAGGACGCCCTCGAGCGCCGCTATGCCACTCGGCCCGGCATGCTCGAGAACGCCGTCTTCTTCGAGAGCTTCTACGGACGCAACGCCAGCTGCAACCCGTTCGCGATCGACCGTGAGCTCGCCCGCCGCGCCCCGGATGTGACGCGGTACTGGAGCGTCGTCGATCTCTCGATCGAGGTCCCCGAAGGGGCGATCGCGGTCGTCGACGGCAGTCCCGACTGGTGGCGTGCGCGCGGCTCTGCGCGACTGCTCGTCGTGAACGACTGGCTGCGCCGACGGTTCGCCCGTCGCGCCGGGCAGGTCGTGCTCCAGACGTGGCACGGCACCCCGCTCAAGCGGCTTGCGCTGCACCGGCCCGGTTTCGACCCGCGCCGCATGGCGGCCGTGGTCAAGGAATCACGGCGCTGGAACGTGCTGCTGGCCCAGAACCCCTACGCGGCGCGCATCCTCGGCAAGGCCTATGCCTTCCTCACGCGGCCCGTGTGGGTCGAAGGATACCCGCGCAACGACATCCTCGTATCCGGCGACGGCGCCGCGACGCGGGCTGCTCTCGGCGTCCGCCCGGAGGAGCGCGTCCTGCTCTACGCGCCGACCTGGCGTGACGATCGCGACGAGATCGTCGACTTCATCGATCCGTCCGCGCTGGCCGAAGCGGCGGATGCCGTCGTGCTCGTGCGCGGACACTCGCGCACGCTCCAGCCGGGACGCGACGCGGAGGGTCCGCGGGTGATCGACGTGACCGGATTCCCCGACACGTCTCTCCTCCTCCTCGCGGCCGACGCTCTCATCACCGACTACTCGTCGGTGATGTTCGACTTCTCGGTGACCGGCAAGCCGATGTACTTCCTGGTGCCCGACATGGAGCATTTTCGCGGCGAGCTGCGCGGCTTCTACTTCGACCTCGCGGTGCACGCCCCCGGACCGGTCGTGCGCACCCAGGACGAACTGGTCGCCGCGATCCTCGCCGCCGACACCGCCGCATACGCCGATGCTTACCGGACGTGGCAGGCGAAGTTCAACGCACGCGACGACGGTCACGCCGCCGAACGCGTCGTCTCCCGCATCCTCGATCAGGGGTTCGTGGACCCGTCCTGACTGCACGGAGTGCATCCGGTCGTCGAGCGCTCAGCTACGGCAGCGGGGTGTTCCGGTCGTTCAGCCGTGAGGTGTCGACGGTGTCGTGCGCACCCCGGATCACGCCGACGAGGAACCCCCATCCCCAGGCGAGGTGCATGGTGGGCAGCACCGCGGCGGTCCAGAGCTTGTCGCGCCAGCCCCGTCCACCGGCTCGTCCGATCGCCACCCCGATGACCAGCAGCGCGTACGCGATGATCGGCAGATAGACGACGGATGCCGCGACGGCCCACCATCCGCCGATCACCCCGGTCAGCAGCAGGACGCCCACGAGGATCCCCGCGAGGATGGCGACCACGAGCGCGGGGGGCGCGAAGAATCGCAGCGAGTTCCCGCGGCCGTAGCGCCGCACAAGCTCGCCGCGCCACCGCCCGGTCGCGGAGAACTGGCGCGCCAGGCGCGACCAGCTCTCCCGGGGCCAGTAGGTCACCGCGAGCGTGGGGTCGAACCACACGCGATAGCCGGCACGGCGGATCCGGAGATTGAGCTCCCAGTCCTCGCCGCGGCGGATCGTCTCGTCGAACAGGCCGACCTCGTCGAGGACCGACCGGCGCAGCACTCCGAGGTAGGCGGACTCTGCTTCCCCCTCATCGGTGCCGCCGTGATAGGCGCCGCCGCCGAGCCCCACGGGGGAGTTGTAGGCGCGCGCAACCGCGCGCTGGAACGGTGTCCGGCCATCGGCGCGCATCACGCCGCCCACGTTCGCGGCGCGAACCCGGTCGAGCGTGGCCAGCGCCCGGCGGGTGTAGTCCGGCTCCAGCTCGGAGTGCGCGTCGACGCGCACGATGGTGGGGTACGCCCCGCCTCGGATCGCAAGGTTCAAGCCCACCGGGATGTCGGCATCCGGGTTCTCCACGAGGGTGATCCGATCGTCTGCCGCCGCGAGCTCCTGTGCGAGCTGCGTCGTTCCATCCGTCGAGGGGGCCAGCGCCAGGATCAGCTCGATGGGAGCGTCGACATCCTGGGCCAGCACGGTCTCCACCGCGCGGCGGAGGTATTCGGCCTCGTTCAGCACCGGCATCACGAACGTGACGCCCGAGCCGGGCGGGACGATCGGAGCGTCCTTCCGCCCGCGCTCCTCGAGATGCACCCCTCGATCATTCCACGCGCGATCCCTGGGTACCCTGAAGACGTGGGTCTGGTCTCGGATGCGAAGAAGGCGGTCTCCCTCGTCCGCAAGGCCGTGGTGAACCGATCGGCGGTCATCGACGTCCGTCGTACGCTCGCCGCGCTCCCGCCCCACCCGCTCCATCACTACCGCGTCGCGGTCTACTTCGCCGACGGCGCGGTGAACATGTATCAGATGCGGCAGTGGTACAAGCCGCTGGCCGAACTCGCGAAGCTCTGGCCCGTCGTGGTGCTCAGCCGCACCGCCACCGGCTCGCAGGCACTGCTGGCCGAAGACGCGCCCCCGGTCGCGTTCGTGCCGACGGTCCGCGACCTCGAGCGGTTCATCGCCGCGCAGGACATCCGGGTCGTGCTGTACGTGAATCAGAACACCCGCAACTTCCAGATGTTCCGGTATGGGCGCCGCTGGCATGTGTTCATCAACCACGGCGAGTCCGACAAGATGTACATGACCACCAACCAGTACAAGGCGTACGACTACGCCTTCATTGCGGGGGACGCCGCGCGGGAGCGGCTCTCACGTGTGCTGTGGGACTACGACTTCGACCGCCGCGCCATCGCGATCGGCCGCCCGCAGGCCGACCACTACTCGGGCACGCTGCCGTACACGCCTGACGGGCGCACGATCGTGCTGTACGCGCCGACATGGGAGGGCGATCGGCCCTCAGCGCACTACGGGTCGATCCTCAGCCACGGCGAGGCGCTGGTCGCCGCGCTCCTGGCGACCGGCAGCCACCGGGTGATCTACCGGCCGCACCCTCGCTCCGGCGTGGTCAATCCCGAGTACGGGGCGGCCAACAAGCGGATCATCGCCGCGATCGCGGCGGCGAGCGCCGCAGATGCGGCAGCCCACCACGTCTTCGACGACGGACCCGACCTCGGCTGGCAGCTCGCAGCGGCGGACGTCGCGGTCGTAGACATCTCGGCGATGGTGTACGACCGGCTGGCCGCCGACCGCCCGCTCCTGATCACTCGCCCGGTCGATCCGGCCGCCGTCATCGACACGCACGGGTACCTCGCGGCATGCGAGTGGCTGGATGCCGTGGACGCGCCGTCGATCGTTGCGGAGGCGGATCGCGTGCTCGGCGATGACGAGGCTGTCGTCCGGCTCGAGCAGTGGGTGCGTCACTACTTCGGCGATACCGCGCCGGGAGCTGCGACCGCGCGCTTTCATGCGGCGATCCGAACCCTCATGGAGGACTGGGACGCCTGGTACGCGCGCGGCGCCGCCGAGAACGAGGAGCCCGAGACCGACGAGGCCGAACTCGACGACGCCGAGGTGTGACGCGTGCCCGCCGATCCGATGCGGTGACCTGCGTCAGGCGACCGGGGTGGGGCGCTCGACGAGCCGTGCGATGGCCCGGAGTGGGATCGTCACCCACGTCGGACGGTTGCGCGCCTCGTAGATGGCCTCGTAGACGGCCTTGTCGAGTTCGAGCGCCGCGAGCAGGGGCGCATGGACGTCGAGGTCGGCACCTGAGGCATCCGCGTACCCCTCGATGAACGCGCCGCGGGCGGCTCGCGCCCACTCGCGCACCGTCTCGGGGGAGCGATCCGGGTCGTCGAGGCGGATCGAGCCGGCGACGTAGTCGAACGAACGCAGCATCCCCGCGACATCGCGCAGCGCGAGATCGGGGTTCGTGCGCTCCGTCATGGGCCGGAGCGGCTCGCCCTCGAAGTCGAGCAGCACCCATCCGCGACCGGGCACGAGGAGCACCTGACCGAGATGGTAGTCCCCGTGGATCCGCTGCAGACTCGGCCACCGAGCGTCGAGCGCCCGTCGGTACACCGTCTCGATCTCTTCGCGGCGCTCGGCGATCGCAGGGACCTCCGCGATCGCGATGGTGAGCCGTCGGTACCAGGTGGCGGCCGTCGCTTCGCGGTCGGCCGCCTCCGCCGCGCGGATCGGGAAGAGGCGGCCGAGCGTGACGTGCACCTCTGCCGTCGCGGCGCCCAGCGCACGAGCCCGCTCGCGGAAGTCATCGTCGCGCGCGGCAGCCAGCAGCGCGACACGCCAGGCGTCCTCGACGTCGGGGAGGAACTCCTGCGCGAAGGCGAGCGAGCCGTTCACCATGCCCTGAGCAGTCGCCAGGTCGGGCCAGGTACCGTCGACGCGCCCGATCGCACGAGGGACGTGCGGCGAACCGGCATCGGCGAGCGCGGTCGGCAGTTCGATATCGGGGTTGAGTCCCGGATGCAGCTGGCGGTACACCTTGCAGATGATCGGCATCCCGCTCGAGCGGAAGATCAGGGAGGTGTTGGACTGCTCGCCCGTGAGCACGCTCGAGGTGCGGGGCTCGTCCGGGAGAAGATCGCGGGCAGGGTGACCGGATGCCGCGGCTCGCGGGCCGCGCCCGGTGCCGCCCTGCGTGATGAGCCGGATGAGAGCGCGCGCGTAGGCGGGATCGAAGGGTCCGTCGATGAAGGTCGTCCCGGGTTCGGGGCTGCCTATGATGTGGTCGGGGGAGGCGACGACGGTCTCGGTCGCCCGCGACACCACCGGCAGCTGGTAGAGCACGACCGGAAAGGCGCCCTCGTCGGCGACGAGATAGGTGCGGATGTGCGCGTCCGCATCCTCGGGCGAGGCCGGCTCGACGTCCCACCAGGACACCAGGCGCAGGCTCGGCGGACGGCCCTTCGCGGCGTACCACCGCTGCCGCGGCATCCAGGCCGCCAGGCACGCCAACGTGCTGTCCATGTATGCGAGGTTATGCCCCCGGCGCGGGCGGTGTCGAGGCGCTCTGCAAGCGCTTGCACCAGCGGCGTGGCAAGCTGATCCCCATGCGTGCGATCCTCGTCACTGCGTTCGGCGGACCCGAAGTCCTGGTCCCTGCGGATATCGCCGAGCCTGAGGCCGGTCCGGAGCAGCTGCTGGTGCATGTCGATCGTGCGGGGGTGAACTACGCCGACACCCATCAGGTGGAGGACTCGTACCTGTCGCGGACGCGGCTGCCGCTCGTTCCGGGCGGCGAGGTCGTCGGCCGGACCCCTGATGGGCGGCGAGTGGTCGCGCTGGTCGACGGCGGTGGGTACGCGGAGCTGGCCGTCGCGAATGCGCGCCAGGCGTTCGAGGTTCCGGACGGCGTCGATGACGTGTCTGCGCTGGCGCTCGTGGTGCAGGGAGCGACGGCGTGGATTCTCCTGCATCGCACCACGCAGGTGCAGCCCGGGGAGTCGGTCGTCGTGCACGCGGCGGCGGGCGGCGTCGGGAGCCTTGCGGTGCAGCTGGCGAAGGCGATGGGCGCAGGTCGGGTGATCGCGACGGCGAGCACGGATGAGAAGCGCGAGCTGGCGCTGTCGCTGGGCGCGGATGTCGCGGTCGATCCGGATGCCGACGATCTGACAGCTGCGCTGCGTGAAGCCAACGGCGGACGTCGGGTGGATGCCGTGCTCGACATGACCGGGGGAGAGGTGACCGATCGCAGTCTTGCGGCGCTCGCACCGTTCGGCCGCCTCGCCTTCTACGGGATGGCGAGTCGGCGACCGCCGACGCCGGTCGCGCCGGCGAGCCTGCTGGCGCACTCGACGAGCATCTCGGGCATGTGGCTGCCGCATGCGTTCTCGGTTCCGGGGCTGGTGCACAGTGCGATGGATGCGCTGTTCGCCGCGGTGCTGGATGGTTCGCTGCGGGTGGTCGCAGGCGGGGAGTATCCGCTGTCGGGGGCGCGTCGAGCGCATGAGGATCTGCGCGCCCGGCGGACCGTCGGCAAGCTCGTGCTGGACCCGTCGCGCTGACTCGGCCGTCCTACGGTCGTTGAGCGAGCGCTGCAGAGACGAGGTGCGGTCCACCCCTGGTCGTTGCGCGAGCGCAGCGAGACGAAGCGCGCCACCCCCGGTCGTTGAGCGCGCAGCGAGACGAAACGCGCCACCCCCCGGTCGTTGAGCGCGCAGCGAGACGAAACGCGGTCCGCTTCAGGCCGTTGAGCGAGTGAAGCGAGATGCGGTGCACGTCGGGTCGTTGAGCGAGCGCAGCGAGACGAAACGCACCGTCGACTGTGCGCGGCCCTACAACAGCGCGATGGTCGCGGCAATGGCGGATGCCGCCGCGAGGGCAAGAGCGATCCCGATGAGCACGCCGTGCACGACCAGGAACTTCGTGGGCTTGCCCGCGGCATCCCGTGCGCGCGGATCCTTGGCGACGCGGCGGTAGAACGTCGGCCAGACCAGGAGATTGAACGCGGCGTTGGCGTACAGCAGGACTATCAGCACAGCGGACACCGGTCGAGCCTATCCGCCGGGGCCAAGGGCAGAGCTCACCCTGGAACGTCAGGCGGTGAGTCTGAGGACGAGTGGCTTCTTGGAGTGGAGGGTGATGGGTTCGCCGAGGCCGGGTGGGGGATGGAGGATGAAGTCGCCCAGGCCGTCGCGGGTGATCTCCCAGCCGTTGTTGTGGCAGAGGAGGTGGTGGAAGGCGCAGAGCAGGACGCCGCGGTCGATGTCGGTCTTGCCTCGGTCTCGGCCGTAGTGGTCTATGTGGTGGGCCTCGGTGTAGGACGCGGGCATCGGGCATTCGGGGAAGAGGCAGCCGCCGTCGCGGGCGGCGAGGGCGATCTTCTGTTTCGCGCTGAACAGGCGCTGTTCGCGGCCGAGGTAGAGGGGGTTGCCGTCGGGGTCGATCGTGATGAGCTGGGTGCCTGTGGTGCACAGGGCGCGGTCGATGACCGGTCCGGCGAGGGTGTCGCCGCGGTCTTCGAGGCGCCCGACACCGAGGAGGCGTCCGAAGGTGTCGCGGCGGGTGGTGGCGTCCTTGTGGACGATCATGCGGACGCCGGGCTGGCGGGCGCCGAAGACCTGCTCGGCGGTGGCGAGGCTGCCGGCTTTCAGGGTGGCGATCAGCAGGTCGTACTCGAGCTGCTCGTTGCTGCGCGGATCGTCGGCGAGCGTCTTCGCGGCGGCGCGTTCCTCGTCGGTCATGAATCGGGGGCCGCCGCGGCGCGGCCGCATCGCGGCATCGAACATCGAACTCAGCCACGCGTCGCCGTCATCCTCGAAGAGGATGGTCGCACCGCGCTGTCCGTCCCGGTTGGTCCAGCGCCGGTACGAGCGAGCTTCATACCGCTTCGTGAAGCGCTCGTTGGCACCTTCGGGGTGGATCAGGTCGCGGGTGCGGCGCGCTTCGCGGAGCAGGTCTTCGGTGGTGTAGCCGGGTGCGGCGAGGAGCAGCTGCTCGGCGGCGATCCGCCACACTTCGCGCACCTCGCCGATCGCGCGGACGATCCCGTCGATCGTCACCGTCCCCGCATCCGTGTCATCGGGGTCGGTGGGGAGTGGGGGTTCGCCCAGTCCGCGGAGGATCGCGTCGTGCTGCGCCGAGGACAGGCGTCCCTCGAGCAGTGCGATCCGCAGCACGTCATGCCACGGCGCCTCAACCGGGGCGGAAATGCCGTCGATGCCGGTCACGTCGACGCCTGCGTCGCCCGTCGCGCCGGTCGCGTCGAGGATCGCCATCCCGTCGTCGAGCATCGCCTCGCCCAGGCGCACCTGCTTGGCCGCCTCGGCCCGGGTCACGCCGGTGATCGACTGGATCAGAGCCTCCGGAGTACGGTGCCCGCGGGTCTGGGCGACGCCCTTGTGGCCCCGATCGCGGGTGGACCGCTCCGCCGCGACTCCGGCGAGCACGACCCGCACACGCTCCGCACCGTTGATCAGCCGCGTCGCACGCGAGATCGCCGCGACCGCCCGCTCATCGTCGAGCCGCCGCGCCCCGGCCCCAAGTTCCCGTGCCGGTACATCGAGCTCGGCGAACTCTGCGAGGTCCTCGACCATCGCGTGCAGCTCGGCGATCAGATTCATGACTCAATAGTAGAACAAAGTAACGATGTAAACCACGTATTCAGGTAACGAGAAGATAACGAATGCGTATATATATACTACCAAGTTGGGGAGTCAACCGCCGCCGGTCGCGTGACTTCGGAATCGGTGTCCCGCGTCGGAGGCTCCGTGTCCGGAGGCGTACTCCGGCCCTCGTTGTGGGCAACTGCGTCCCATCGCATCGACTGCGCCTGCTCCACATTCGAGCTACCGACGACCGCGCGCAGCAGCGCGTCGAGACGCCCGGCTGCTCTGCGCCGGCATGTCACGGTCGAACACCCACTCCGGCAGCGTCACGGTGTCGAACACCGTCTGGAAGACGGCCGCCAGCTGGTGGTGCGGGTTGACGCGCGCGACCTCGTCGATCAGCCCGCAGGCGATCGAATTCATACCGCGGGCCCAGTGCAGCCAGGCAAGTGCGCACATCGCAGTGAGCCGATCGGCGACCGGAGCGTGCGCGATCACGTGGTTCAGGAGCGCGGTTCCCCGCGTGATCCGCTCCAGCGAGGGAACGATGGTCGTCATCCCGCAGAGCATGCGGCCGATCCGCTCGTTGTCGCGGCCGCGCTTGCCGGTGCGCCCCTCGCGGAGCAGGTAGCCGATGGGCTCCTCCCCGTACTTGCGGGCGAGGGCGCGCACCTCCAGCGTGTTCTTCCACGATTCCGCGCCGGCGCGGCGACCGAACGCGATCTGCAGGACGGTGCGATCGACGTCTCCTTCGCTCTGGATCAACGCGATGAGCCGCGCGAGCATCAGCGCGCTCAGGTCGGCAGGATCGGCATCCAGCACCGTCTCGAGGAACGCCACGGGCTCGGGCAGCTTCGCAACGCGGTAGAGCCCGAGCGCGGTACGCTCCTCTCCGTATCCGACCAAGTCGTCGAGCGCGGTCCCCACCGCTTCGGCCAGTGCCGGGTCGGGATCAGGGAGGGGCTCGCGGGAGTCCCGCTGCAGCGCCTCATGCTTGCCCGCCGGGCTCTCCTCTATGAGCGAGAGCGGGTGGCCGCCGGGTGGTGGCTCCTCGTCGAATCGCGCCCACCCGTCCGAGGCCACGCACAGCGACGCCTTGATGTCGAAGCCCGCCGAGTGGAAGCGATCCACGAGCTGGTCTTGCAGCGCGAACCAGCGCTGGAAACCCGTGTCGAACGAGTCGTCGGTGTAGATCGCAATGGCCACGCCGTCGCATCCCTTCACCTTGCTCGCGTAGCCCAGCAGGACGGATGCGATGCGCTTGAACCGGTCCGGGTCCTCCCGCGGCGGCAGGTCCATGCGGATGACCGCGGGTGTGTGCTTGCCCATGAAGGGCGCGATCGCGATGCTGTTGCGCAGCGGCATCCCGGCGAGTCCGGGGAGCAGCGCGAGCAGGTCGGCGGGCGTCTGGGTCTTGATGATGGTGGGGGAATCGGTCATGCCGACCATCGTGGACGCGCCAGGAAGGCGCAGACGAGCGGATGCCGTGATTGTGGACAGTCCGCGACGATCGCCCGCCTGGGGAGGAGCAGTCGCGGTCGTAGCCGCAACAACTGCCGCGCTAGAGTCCGAGCGCCTTCGCCTTGGCGGCAGCGAACTCGACGTCTCCGAGGATGCCGGCGTCGTGCAGTTCAGCGAGCTTCTGAATCTGTGCGAACGAATCGTCGAGCGTCCGTGTGCCGAGCAGCTTGTCCTTCGCGGCCTGGAACTCCTCGTCGGTGATCGCCTGCGTGTAGAGGAGGTTCTGAAGGTTCTGAAGTGCCCTGGAGGTCTCAGGATTGGCGATCGCATTGATCTGTGCGGCTGCGGCCGATTCGTTGCTTGTCGATGCAGCAGGTGGTCGCGGCTGTCCGAGACGGCCAAGGCCTGCCGCG
>Ga0307505_10001727_pt1 | contig 16760 bp, 14 predicted proteins | sample 23_S_MG_FD_202183 | JGI IMG/M metagenome (GOLD analysis project Ga0307505, IMG submission 202183) | Soil microbial communities from Populus trichocarpa stands in riparian zone in the Pacific Northwest, United States - 23_S | ecosystem: Environmental > Terrestrial > Soil > Riparian zone > Trees...
TCACCGATCCCATTGATCGGCCGGTGCGCCGGACCGGGGCTCTCGGCCTCGCCGTCCACAGACCTGCGGCTCCATCCCCTGAACTACCCCGGACGATGTTTTTGGATTCGTCCGCCTAGGTGCAATCCCCATGCGGGAAATCAAATTACACGATCTCAAGACCAAGACCCCGGCTGAGCTGTTGGTGCTCGCCGAGGAACACCAGGTCGAGAACGCCAGTACGATGCGCAAGCAGGAACTGATGTTCGCGATCCTGAAGCAGATGGCCTCCAAGGAGGTCGACATCGTCGGCGAAGGCGTCGTTGAGGTGTTGCCGGACGGCTTCGGCTTTCTGCGCTCCCCCGATGCAAACTACCTGGCCGGTCCCGACGACATCTATGTCTCGCCATCGCAGATCCGCCGCTTCTCGCTGCGTTCGGGCGACACGGTCGAAGGGCACATTCGCAGCCCGAAAGACGGTGAGCGCTACTTCGCGCTCCTCAAGGTCAGCTCGATCAATTTCGAAGACCCGGACAAGGCGCGGCACAAGGTTCATTTCGACAATCTCACCCCGCTTTATCCCGACGAGCGGATAAAGATGGAGATCGACGATCCGACGAAGAAGGATCTCTCCTCGCGCGTCATCGATATCGTTGCGCCGCTCGGCAAGGGCCAGCGCGCGCTGATCGTCTCCCCTCCCCGTACCGGTAAGACGGTTCTCCTCCAGAACATTGCGCACGCGATCACGGCGAACCATCCCGAGTGCTATCTGATCGTTCTGCTCATCGACGAGCGACCGGAAGAAGTCACGGACATGCAGCGCTCGGTGAAGGGCGAGGTCGTGTCGTCGACGTTCGACGAGCCGGCATCGCGTCACGTGCAGGTCGCGGAGATGGTGATCGAAAAGGCGAAGCGACTCGTCGAGCACGGCCGCGACGTCGTCATCCTCCTCGACTCGATCACGCGTCTTGGCCGCGCTTACAACACGGTCGTGCCGTCATCCGGCAAGGTGCTGACCGGCGGTGTCGATGCGAATGCGTTGCAGCGACCGAAACGCTTCTTCGGCGCCGCGCGCAATATCGAAGAGGGTGGTTCGCTGACGATCATCGCGACCGCGCTCATCGATACCGGGTCGCGCATGGATGAAGTCATCTTCGAAGAGTTCAAGGGCACCGGTAACTCCGAGCTCATTCTCGACCGCAAGGTCGCGGACAAGCGCACCTTCCCGGCCATGGACATCACGCGCTCGGGTACGCGCAAGGAAGAGCTTCTGGTTCCGCCGGATCAGCTCAAGAAGATGTACGTGCTGCGCCGCATTCTCAATCCGATGGGCACGATGGACGCGATGGACTTCCTCTTGGACAAGCTACGGCAGACCAAGAACAACGGCGAGTTCTTCGAGTCGATGAACGCCTGATCCTTTGGATATCGGTAACAGCGAGAATCGCCGGGCTTCGCGCCCGGCGATTTCTTTTTTGGCGCTAGCCTAGGGCCGATGCGAGCCGATTCGGGTCCGTAACGGGCAGCGAGCAGGTTTCGCCGATGCAGACGAAGGCCGCACCGCCGGCGGGCGCGGCCTCGACTTTCTCGCGGGCGGGATGGCCGGCGGGGAGGGCTGCCGCGTCGGTGGCGCGCAGCAATGTACGGTCGAGGAAGGATAGCTTGAGGGCTGCCTCAGCAAACTCTTCCGCGCGGCCACCCGTTGCAACGACCTCTCGTTGGCGGAGGCGGAGGTCGAGAGCGTTCAGGACGGCTGCGTGTCCGAAGAGATTTTCCACCGCACCAGGCAGCACACCGTCGAAAAGCTTGTCGGCACGTGCGCGATATCTTTCGTCCCCGGCGACGAGCGCTAACCGGACAAGGTTCTGGCCCATGACCCCGTTCGGGTTGGGCGTGGCGTCGTCCCGCGTCAGGGCGAGCCGGACGATCAGACCTTCGGCATCGTCCGCCGTGAGATAGTAGCCGCCCTGTTCAGAATCGAAGTGGTGCCGTTCGAGCGCCGCCGCCCAGGCGATCGCCCGCTCTAGGAATATAGTCCGGCCAGTTGCCTGATGAAGGGCGATGGCGGCGCGGATCATGGCGGCGTAGTCGGACGACAGGCCCGGGAAGACAAGGCGGCCGTCACGCCAGCTGTGTCCGAGGCGGTCGCCCTTCGTCATAGACTGGGCGATAAAATGAAAGGCGCGATCGGCCATGGCGATCCAGTCGGGCTCTCCGAGCATTGCGCCGGCGTTGGCGAGCGCTGCGATCATCAGGCCGTTCCAGTCCGCAAGCACCTTGTCGTCGAGGCCGGGACGCACGCGACCGGCGCGTACAGCAAGGAGCATATCCCGCAGGACGGCGAGGCGTTTCTCGTCATCCATGCTGCGCGGTAAGCGATTCAAACGATTCAGAATATTGTGCCCCTCGAAGTTGCCGCCCGAGGTCACGTCGTAGTGCGCAGCAAAGAAGCTGGCGTCATTTTTTCCGAGTGCTGTTTCGATCTCGGCAAGCGACCAGACGTAGAACTTGCCTTCCTCGCCCTCAGAGTCGGCGTCGAGACTCGAGGCGAATGCGCCGCCCTCCCCGGTCATCTCGCGGGCGAGCCAGCCGACTGTTTCCCGGGCGCGGTGCAGGAAGAGCTGATTGCCGCTGCGCGCGTGAGCGAGGGCGAGGAGCTCGAGGAGCTGGGCGTTGTCGTAGAGCATCTTTTCGAAGTGCGGAACGAGCCAACGCTCATCGACGGAATAGCGAGAGAAACCCCCGCCGAGGTGGTCGTAAATGCCGCCCTCGCTCATGCGCTCAAGGGCAAGCTCGACGACATCGAAGTAGCGCACCTCGCCGGTGCGCTCTCCGGCTCGCCATAGAAGCTCGAGGATGGAGCACTGGGGGAATTTCGGCGCGCCACGGAGCCCGCCATTCACGGGGTCGAACAGCCCGCCGAAGCGGCCGGCGAGCTGATCGAGCTCGGTTCGGCCGAGCGTCGCCGTGCCGGTCGAGCGCGAGCGCTCCTGCAGGCGCGCTACGAGCGCCGTACGGTTGTTGTCGACTTTGATTGGCTCTTCGCGAAACACCCGGTCGACTTCTCGCAGGACGTCCACGAAGGCAGGACGTCCGTAGCGGGACTCCTTTGGAAAGTATGTGCCGCCCCAGACCGGCTCGCCGCGCGAGGTGAGAAACATGGTCAGCGGCCAGCCGCCCTGCTCGCCGAGGGCGTGAAGGGCGTTCATGTAGATCTCGTCGATGTCCGGCCGCTCTTCGCGATCGACTTTGATGTTGACGAACAGGTCGTTCATCACCGCGGCGGTCGATTCGTCCTCGAAACTTTCGTGGGCCATCACGTGGCACCAGTGACAGGCCGCGTATCCGACCGACAACAGAATTGGTTTGCCGGTTCGTTGCGCCTCGGCGAGTGCCTCCGGTCCCCATGGCCACCAGGCGACAGGGTTGTTCTTGTGCTGAAGCAGATACGGACTCGTCTCGTTGCCGAGGCGGTTCTCTGGCATGGTCGTTCCTCGCTGTAAGCAAACTAACACGGACGGTCGCGGGTTCGACGAATGGCAGCGGAGCACGAGACGATCTACGCGGTGTCGAGCGGCAGACTGCCGGCGGCGATTGCGGTGGTCCGTATCTCCGGTCCGCGGGCCGGAGTAGCCCTCGAGAAGCTGATCGGGAGAATTCCCGAACCGCGGCGAGCGGCGCATGCGATCGTGCGCGATCCAACGAGCGGAGCGATCATCGACGATGCGCTCGCGCTCTGGTTTCCCGGGCCGCGCAGCGAGACCGGCGAAGACATGGCCGAGATTCATTTGCATGGTGGCCGCGCGATCGTCGCGGCTCTCTTTCAAGTACTTGCAATGATGGAGGGATTTCGGCCTGCGGGCGCGGGTGAGTTCACGCGCCGGGCGCTGATGAATGGCAAGCTCGACCTCGCGGCGGTGGAAGGGCTCGGCGATCTGATTGCAGCGGAGACGGAATCGCAACGGCGTCAGGCGCTCGCGCAATTTCGCGGCGCGCTGTCTTCGCAGGTGGAACGCTGGCGAGAGACACTGATCGGCGCGCTGGCGAACCTTGAAGCGTCGATCGACTTCGTCGACGAGGAGGACGTACCGCGTGATCTGCTGACGCCTACACAGACGACGGTCGCAACACTCTCGGGTGAGATCCGGACGGCACTTGCTGACGCGGAGCGGGGCGAGCGATTGCGCGAGGGTCTTGTCGTGGCCATCGCCGGTCCGCCGAATGCCGGCAAGTCCACGCTCCTCAATCGGCTGGCGCGGCGCGACGTAGCGATCGTGACCGACATTCCCGGAACGACGCGGGACGCAATCGAGGTGTCGCTGGATCTCCGGGGCGTGCCGGTGCTGCTGGTGGACACCGCGGGCGTTCGGGAGACCTCGGACCTCGTGGAGTCCGAGGGCGTTCGGCGCGCGCTCGCGCGGGCGGAGTCTGCGGACGTCGTTCTATGGCTGAGCGAGGCCGATCGGGCTGTGACGTCGCCGCCGGCCGGCGCGAGAGGCCGGGTCGTTGTCGTACGGAGCAAAGCAGACCGCATCGATTCGGATGCGCAACAGGCCATACGTCATCAGGGCTCGATCTCGTTGTCGGCGCATTCGGGAGACGGCATGGATGGGCTGATCGAGATACTTTCCGAAGAGGCAGAAAAGCTGGGTGGCGAGCCGGCGCTCGTCACTCACGCGCGCCAACGGCAGGCGCTGAGCGCAGCGCTCGTGCATCTTGACGGGGTTACAGCGGCCAGCCCGGGGAACGACGAGCTGGTCGCAGAGGAATTGCGGCTCGCGGCGCGCGAGCTCGGACGCGTGACCGGGCGTGTGGATGTCGAGGATGTTCTCGACCAGGTGTTCCGGAACTTCTGCATCGGAAAATGAGAAAACTCGTGCGCATGGTTAGCGCATGGTTAATTCGTGATTCACGTGAAACACCTCATACGCCTGAGATTAGGTCGGTCGTTTCGCATGCGTTTCACGTGAAACGGGATCCCCGCCCGCCACTTTTGACGACCCCGAATCGCTCCGGTAGACGGACCCCATGCAACGCTTCGACGTGATCGTGATCGGCGGCGGCCATGCGGGTTGTGAGGCAGCTGCGGCTGCCGCTCGGCTCGGGGCCAAAGCGGCTCTGGTGACGCATCGATTCGGCACCGTAGGGATCATGTCGTGCAATCCCGCCATCGGGGGTCTCGGCAAAGGCCACCTTGTGCGCGAAGTGGATGCGCTCGACGGCCTCATGGGGCGTATCGCGGATCGCGGTGGAATCCAGTTTCGTGTCCTCAATCGGCGCAAGGGTCCGGCGGTGCGCGGTCCGCGCGCCCAGGCGGATCGCAAACTCTATGCAGCCGCCATGCAGGAGGAGATTGCGGCGACCGCGAACCTCACGGTGATCGAGGGCGAGGCGGACGATCTTCTGCTGGTCGGTGGACAAGCTGTGGGAATCCGCCTGGCCGATGGTGGGGAAATCGGCGCCGGCGCGATCGTGTTGACTACGGGGACATTTCTCCGCGGCCTCATTCATATCGGCGAAACAAAGATTCCGGCCGGGCGTGTCGGCGAAGCACCGGCGCTTGGCTTGTCATCCACTCTAACCTCATGCGGATTTGCGCTCGGCCGGCTGAAGACCGGTACGCCCCCTCGCCTCGACGGCCGCACGATCGACTGGGGAGCGCTCGAGATGCAGCCGGGCGACGACCCTCCCGAGCCTTTCTCGATGCTCACCGAGCGTATCGATAACCCGCAAATTCAATGCGGAATCACGCGGACAACGAATGCCACGCACGATGTCATTCGTGCGAACGTTCATCGATCGCCGATGTATTCGGGTCAGATCGAGAGCCGCGGACCGCGCTACTGCCCGTCGATCGAAGACAAGATCGTCCGGTTCGGCGATCGCGATGGGCACCAGATCTTTCTTGAGCCGGAAGGCCTGGACGACACGACGGTCTATCCGAACGGTATCTCGACATCGTTGCCCGAGGACGTGCAGCTCGCGCTGCTCGCGACCATTCCCGGTCTCGAAAGAGCGCGCATGGTTCGGCCCGGCTACGCGATCGAGTACGACTACGTCGATCCCCGCGAGCTTGAAGCAACGCTCGAAACGAAGCGGGTTCGCGGCCTCTTCCTGGCCGGGCAGATCAACGGCACGACGGGTTATGAGGAAGCCGCAGCACAGGGACTTGTGGCGGGTCTGAACGCCGCTCGCTTCGCGGGTGATGCAGACGGCATCGTGTTCGATCGCGCGGAGGCGTATCTCGGGGTCATGATCGACGACCTCGTTACGCGCGGTGTTGCCGAGCCCTACCGGATGTTCACATCGCGCGCGGAATACCGGCTGACGTTGCGCGCCGACAACGCCGATCAAAGGCTCACACCGCGCGGGATGGCGCTTGGATGCGTCGGCAAAAAACGTGGTGAACAATTCGTTAACAAGGCAGCAGCGCTTGAAGCGGCACGGGCCTGGGCTCATTCGGCAACCATCACGCCCAATGAAGCGGATCGATTCGGACTCGTTTTGAATCGCGACGGTCAGCGACGGTCTGCCTACCAGCTTCTCTCCTATCCGGATCTCGGATTCGATGCCGTCGCGCGCATCTGGCCAGAGCTGCGAGATCTCGATCCGAAGATCGCCCAGCAATTGGAGACCGACGCGAAGTACGCGGTGTATCTCGAACGGCAAGCCGAGGACGTCGCGCGCTTTCGCCGTGATGAGGCGCTCCCCCTGCCTGCTGCGCTCGACTACGCGGTGATCCCGGGATTGTCGAACGAGCTGCGGCAAAAGCTCGGCACGGTAAGGCCGCGCACGCTTGGCCAGGCGGATCGAATTGAAGGCATGACGCCGGCAGCACTTGCGCTCGTCGCGCTGCATGCGCGCCGCGCCGGATGATCGGTGCCGCCGAACTTGCGAGCGACCGGACGCGCGCGTTGAAGCTCGTGCCGGTTTCACATGAAACGGCGGAACGCCTCGACCTGTTCGTGAATATCTTCCTGCGCTGGCAACGCGCGGTGCAGCTCGTCGCACCGTCCACGCTGAAGTCGCTGTGGACGCGGCACATCGCAGACAGTCTCCAATTGCTCGAGCACGCGCCTGACGCGCGAGTGTGGGCGGACCTTGGATCGGGCGGCGGCTTTCCGGGCCTCATCATCGCGATTGCGCTGACGGGCCGGCCTGGCGCAATGGTGCATCTGATCGAGAGCGATTCGCGTAAGGCGGCTTTCCTACGGGAGGCCTCGCGCCTTACCCAGGCGCCAGCAAAGGTTCACAACGAAAGGATCGAGTCGGCCGCGAAACAGATCGGCAAGGTCGATGTCGTAACCGCGCGTGCACTTGCGCCCCTCCCGAAACTGATCGAACTGGCCATGCCGTTTCTCGCGGCAGATATCCCCGGTATTTTCCTGAAGGGACAAGATGTTGATAGCGAATTGACCGAAGCCGCTAAATATAGGAGGGTCAAAGCCAAGGTCCTGCCGAGCCGAACTGACCCCGGCGGCAAGGTCGTTATCATCGAAAACGGCCCTCACCAGCCGCTAACCGAGCATTCACCATGATTTCAAATGGCACCTCGCTGAAGCGCCCCCGCGTTCTCGCCATCGCCAACCAAAAGGGCGGTGTCGGCAAGACCACGACGGCCATCAATCTCGGCACCGCCCTCGCCGCGATCGACGAGCGGGTGCTGATCGTCGATCTCGATCCGCAGGGCAATGCCTCGACCGGGCTCGGCGTCGATTACAAGAGCCGCAACCTTTCGACCTACGATGCGCTCGTGGGCGACACGCCCCTCGCCTCCACGGTGCGCGAGACCGCGGTGCCGCAGCTCCACATCGCGCCTTCGACCCTCGATCTGTCCGGCTTCGATCTCGAGATCGCGCACGCAAGCGACCGCGCGTACCGGCTGCGCAACGCGATTGCCGGGCTTGGCCGGCCGACGCGCGACGCGGAAGGAAAGCTCGAAGGTGAAGGCTACAGCTACGTGCTGGTCGATTGTCCGCCGTCACTCAATCTTCTGACGATCAATTCGATGGCAGCGGCAGACGCGATCCTCGTGCCGCTTCAATGCGAGTTCTTCGCGCTCGAGGGATTGTCGCAGCTTCTCAAGACGGTCGAACAGGTGAAGAGCACGCTCAATCCGGGCCTGACGATTCACGGCATCGTGCTGACGATGTACGACGCGCGCAACAATCTCTCGGACCAGGTCGTCGCCGACGTGCGCCAGTTCCTCGGCGACAAGGTTTACGACACGGTGATCCCGCGCAATGTGCGCGTGTCGGAGGCGCCGTCCTACGGCAAACCGGTCCTGCTCTACGACTTCAAGTGCGTCGGCAGCCAGGCGTACCTCAAGCTTGCGTCGGAGATCGTTCAGCGTGAGCGCTCGCTGGCGGCGGCATGAAGTTTTTCGCGCGCACCATTAACCTCACCGAATCTGCGAACGGAGTTGAACCTTGACCATGGCGGAAGAAGCGCCCCGATCGCGACTTGGACGAGGCCTTGCGGCATTGATCGGCGACGTCGGTGACGAGAACACCGCGATCGAACGCGCACGCGGTCAGCGGCGCGTTCCGGTCGAATTCCTGCGCCCCAATCCGCGCAATCCGCGGCGCATCTTCAACGATGAAGAACTCGACGAACTCGCGTCGTCGATCCGTGCAAAGGGAATCCTTCAGCCGATTCTCGTGCGCTCGGTTACGGGCAAGCCGGACGCCTACGAAATCGTTGCGGGCGAGCGGCGGTGGCGGGCCGCGCAGCGGGCAGGGCTGCACGACGTACCGGTGCTGCTGCTCGAGATCGGCGACAAGGAAGCGCTCGAGATTGCGATCATCGAGAACGTCCAGCGCAGCGACCTGAACCCGCTGGAAGAAGCGATGGGCTACGACTCATTGATTGCGCAATTTCAGTACGGGCAGGCCGACCTTGCAAAGATCGTCGGCAAAAGCCGCAGCCACATCGCGAACACGCTGCGCCTGATCAAGCTGCCGGAAAGCGTGAAGCGACTTCTGAACGAAGGGAAGCTGACCGCGGGTCACGCGCGCGCGCTGCTTGCGAGCGACAACCCGGAAGCGCTCGCCAAGGCGATCGTGGAGAAGGGGCTCAATGTTCGCGACGTCGAAGCGCTCACCGGCGCCGAAGCCGAAGCGCGCGGCAAGGCGCCGAAGCGGCGGCCGCGCGGTACGAAGAGCCACGACGTGCGTGCGCTCGAGCGAAAGCTCACCGATGCGCTCGGGCTGCATGTCGAAATCAACCATCGTGCTTCCGGCGGCGATCTGAAGATTCGTTACAAGACGCTCGAGCAACTCGACGCGCTGTGCCGCAAGCTGGGGCATCGTAACTAAGCTACTGATTTATCGACGCTTTCAGCGGCGCCGGGCGCCTTTAGCAAGCGCGAGCAGTTCGCGCTCCGCGACGGGCTCAGCGATTTCCGCCGTACGGCGCGCGGCAAGCGCGGCGACACCGAGCGCGGCGAGGGTGCGCTCGAGCGTGTCCGCGCTGAAGCGGTCGAGCGCCCGCTTGAAGCGGTCCTTGCGGCTGAAGTGAATCCGCAGCGCGGGGTCCTCGACGATCCGACCGGGCTGCTCGCCGCGTTCCACACGCAAGCTCAGGCGGTGCAGCAGCGCGACGTGACGGATTGCGGCACCGATCATGACGCTTGCCGGGATGCCCGCCTCACGCGCCTTTGCAAAAGCAACAAGCGCGGCTTCGCCTTCACCGGCGGCAGCTGCGTCAACGACGTCGTCAAGTACAAGCGCCGAACTGTCTGCGATCACGGCGCGCACGTCGTCCAAGTCGACGCGCTTCTCGTTACCGGCGTGCAGGATGAGTTTATCGAGCTCGGAGCGGGTTGCCAGGCGATCGGAGCCGAGAAGGCCGGCAAGCGCATCGCGCGCCGCGGGATCGATCGCCACTCCGGCATCGCTCATCGCGCGTGATATCAGGCGCGCGACGTCACGCTCGTTGTCCTGATAGCATGGCACGGCAGCGCCAGCGGGTGAGGCTTCCACGACCTTGCGCAGTGGCGCGGTACGCTTCAGGTCGCCGGCCTCGATCACGATCAATGCATCCTTGGGCGGATCGGAGAGGAGGTTCGCGACCGCATCGTTGAAGTTGCGTGCGCCCGCGCGCACGTGAACAAGTCGACGACCGCCGAACAGGCCGAGGGTACGCGCTTCATCGGCAAGGCGACCCGGGTCGCCGGCCAACGTATCGCCGTCAACGGCCACCACGGAGAACGGATCGTTCGTGTCCGAACCCGCCCCACGGAGGAGCGCATCAACGCGCTCGCGCACAAGGCCTTGGTCGGGACCGAAGACGAGAATGACGGGGCGGCGCGGATCCGGCTTGGCGACGAAAGCGTCGGCGTCCTGGTTGCGGATCGCGACCACGAGGCCGCTCAGGTGCGGGTCAGGAAATAGGAAGCCAGGCGCGCGCGAATCTGGTCTGCGACAACCTTGGCCGCCCGGTTCTCGGCGTCGCGGACGGCGCGGAGATTGGCGAAGCGCTGCTGACTCGCGTCCAGCGACACGCGGGCCATTGCCTGTTCGGTGAGGACCACACGGTCCTGCACGACATCCTGAAGCTTGTACGTGACGTCGAAGGAAACCATCTGCGCAACGGGACGGCCGGAAGCCGTATCGAGCACGGGGGCGAACGATCCGACGTTCGCCACGAGCGTTAGCCGGTACGGTGCATCGGTGCGGTTGCCCTGTCCGCCGGTGAGTTCGTAAATCAGGTCGTTGCGAAGTTCGTTGCCGATGCGGCCCTGGATATGCGCGACATCAACGTCACGAAGGGCCTCGTTCAGCGACGGCCCGCCGCCGTACAGCGGCGTCTGCGCGTACATCGGCTGAAACATGCAGCCGCCGAGTGCCGCCGAGAACAGCGCCGCGGCGACGACGCGGGCAGGGATTCGAGTCACTCGTTCAGGCAACGACATTCACGATCCTCTGCGGCACGACGATGATACGCTTGGGCGCCCGGCCTTCAAGCGCCCGTTGTACGGGCTCCAGCGCGAGGACGGCTGCCTCCACTTCAGGCGCCGCCGCGTCGCGCGCGACCGTAACATCGGCGCGCTTCTTGCCGTTGACCTGGACCGGCAGGGTGATGGTTTCCTCGACCAGCAAGGCACGGTCGAGCGCGGGCCACGGCTCCTCCGCGACAAGTTTCTTGTGCCCGAGGATCTCCCAGCACTCCTCGGCGAGGTGCGGCATCATCGGTTCGACAAGGCGGATCAGGATGTCGCCGGCCTCACGAAAAGCCGCGGCAAGATCCGCAGGAATTTTCGCGGCCGCAGCACGCGCTTCGCTGACAGCGGTACCGAGCGCATTCGCCAGTTCGTAAATCTGCGCGACGCTGCGGTTGAAGCGCAGCCGTTCGATGTCTTCACTCACGCGCGCCAGCGCTCCATGCGCACTCTTGCGTACGGCGAGTGCAGCGGCGCCGGCGGCAACCGGTGCAGGCGTGCCGACAGGAGCAGCGAGCTCGGCGAGATCATTTGCCAAGCGGTAAAGCCGCTGCACGAAACGATAAGACCCCTGCACGCCGTCCTCGGTCCAGATGACATCGCGCTCCGGCGGGCTGTCGGAGAGCATGAACCAGCGAGCGGTATCGGCCCCGTAGGACGAAAGTATGTCGTCGGGATCGACCGTATTACGCTTGGATTTCGACATCTTTTCGATAGGGCCGATGGTGACTTCCTCACCGGTCGCGAGCAGCGTGGCGTGGCGCTTGTCGCCCGAGGCCTCGATGCGGATCTCCGCGGGAGTGACGAACGTGCCGTCCTGCTTTTCGTAGGTCTCGTGCACCACCATGCCCTGGGTGAAGAGTCCCTTGAACGGCTCTTCCACGGTCGCATGTCCGGTCGCCTTCATCGCGCGTGTGAAGAAGCGCGAATAAAGAAGGTGCAAAATCGCGTGCTCGACACCGCCGATATACTGATCGACCGGCATCCAATATTTCTCGGCTTTCGGGTCGGTCGGCGTCGGCGCATCGGGCGCGGTAAAGCGCAGGAAGTACCAGGACGAGTCGACGAACGTATCCATCGTGTCGGTTTCACGCCGCGCCGGCTCGCCGCAGATCGGGCAGGGGACGTTCTTCCAGGTCGGATGGCGATCGAGCGGATTCCCTGGACGATCGAACTCGATGTCATCCGGCAACTGCACGGGCAGGTCCTTTGCCGGCACCGGCACGGCGCCATGCGTCGGACAATGGATCACGGGGATCGGACATCCCCAGTAGCGCTGGCGTGAAATTCCCCAGTCGCGCAGTCGAAACTGCACGCGGCGTTGCGCAACTGCCCTGTTTCCACGCGTTTTGGCTTCCAGCCGTCTCGCCACTTCTTCCTTCGCGGCGTCAACGGTCATGCCATCGAGAAAGCGCGAGTTGGCGAGCAGCCCGTCCTCGACATAAGCCTCATTGCCAATTTCGAATGTCTTCGGGTCAACGCCTTCCGGCACGACGACGGGTACGACCGGCAAGCCGTACTTGCGCGCGAACTCGAGGTCGCGCTGGTCGTGCGCGGGGCAGCCGAAGATCGCGCCGGTGCCGTATTCCATAAGCACGAAATTCGCGACGTAGACCGGCAATTCCCAGGACGAATCGAACGGGTGGATCGCGCGCAGACCGGTGTCGATTCCCTTCTTCTCGGCCTTGTCGATAACTTCCTGCGCGGTGCCGGTGCGGCGCACTTCTTCAATGAAGGCCGCGACCTTCGGATCCCGTTCCGCGACCGCCTTCGCCAACGGATGATCGGGGGCGATCGCAACGAACGAGGCGCCGAACAGCGTGTCGTGGCGCGTCGTGAACACTTCGACTTCGCTCGCGTCGACAGGGACCTCGCTCTTCGCCAGCATGAAGCGGATCAGCAGGCCTTCCGAACGGCCGATCCAATTCTTCTGCATCAGCCGGACTTTCTCCGGCCAGCGGTCGAGCGTATCGAGGGCGGTGAGCAATTCCTCCGAGTAGTTCGTGATCTTGAAGAACCACTGCGTCAGCTCGCGGCTTTCCACGAGCGCGCCCGAGCGCCAGCCGCGTCCGTCGATCACCTGCTCGTTCGCGAGCACGGTCTGATCGACCGGATCCCAGTTCACCTTCGACGTCTTGCGCTCGACGAGCCCCGCCTTGAGGAAATCGAGAAACATCTTCTGCTGGTGGCGGTAGTAGCTCGGATCGCAGGTCGCGACCTCGCGGCTCCAGTCGAGGGAAAGTCCCATCGACTTGAGCTGCTTCTTCATCGTGGCGATGTTGTCGTAGGTCCATGCCTTGGGATGGACCTTGTTCGCCATCGCGGCGTTCTCCGCCGGCATGCCGAATGCATCCCAGCCCATCGGATGCAGAACATTGTGTCCCCTGGCGCGCATGTAGCGCGCGACCACATCGCCCATCGTGTAGTTGCGAACGTGACCCATATGGATGCGCCCTGACGGATAGGGGAACATCTCGAGCACGTAATATTTCGGGCGCGGGTCGTCGTTCTTCGTCTTGAAGATGTCGCGCTCTTCCCAGGTTCGCTGCCAGCGGGGTTCGGCAGCGCGGGCGTTGTAACGTTCGCTTTTCATCGATTCATGAGGCGGTGATTGACGGCGTTGACTAGGCCACGGAAAAGCCCCACGGGTCAACGGCTTGCGGCACATCCGGCGGCGCCGGATCGCCGCGGCGGGTGCGGAGAACGGCCTTGGAGCAAGCTGCTAACGCGACGCAAGGACTTCAAGAGGTCCGGCTTGGAATCGAGAATGCCTGCCGCGAGGCGGGCCGCGAGCCGGCATCCGTTACACTCGTGGCAATCAGCAAGACCTTCGGCGGTGATGCGATTCGCCCGGTGCTCGATGGGGGCCAGCGCGCGTTCGGCGAGAACCGGGTGCAGGAAGCGAAGGCGAAGTGGCCAGAGCTACGGGAGGCATTTCCCGGCGTCGAGCTGCATCTCGTGGGACCGCTACAATCGAACAAGGCAAAGGAAGCGGTTGCGCTGTTCGACGTCATTCACACTGTCGACCGACCGAAGATCGCGCAAGCGCTCGCCGATGAAATCGCAAAGCAAGGCAAACGGCTGCGGCTGTTCATCGAAATCAATACCGGAGCCGAGCCGCAGAAGGCTGGCGTTCTGCCCGACGCGGCGGACGCATTCATCGGCGAATGCCGGGAAACATTTGAGCTTCCGATCGAGGGATTGATGTGCATTCCGCCGGCCGACGAAGCTCCGGGGCCGCATTTCGCCCTGACCGCCAAGATCGCGAAGCGCAACGGGCTCGCGCTTCTCTCGATGGGGATGAGCGCGGACTATGCGAGCGCCATCGCATTCGGCGCGACGCATGTGCGCGTCGGCAGCGCCATCTTCGGCGCGCGTGGCTAGCGGATATCGATCAGCGTCCTGCCACTAAGGCGCGGCAGAAGACGCCGCAGCGATTGCGGATCGAGCGCGACGCATCCTGCTGTCGGGGCGAAACCTGGGTGCGCTACATGGATGAAGACGGCGCTGCCAAGATTCCTAACGCGCGGGCGCGTATTGTGATCAAGCTCGATCACCAGATCGTAGAGATGGTCGCCGCGTTTGAGCCGGTCGCCGTCGCTGGAGGGGGATAGCTTGATCGCGCGGTTGTAGCGCCGATCCTGCGGATCTTCGCACCAGGCGTCGTTGTCGTAGATGCGGCGTACGGGAAGTCCGGTTGACGGGCGGGGAAGACGGTCGGCACGCCACCAAAGCCGCACGAGACGAAAGCGACCGCGCGGCGTCGAACCATCCCCCTCGCGCTTGTTTGCCCTTGTTCCGGCACGGCCAAGCGCTACCGGCAGCACGGCATGGCCGGAACGTAAGTGACCCCGCGACCGGTTGCCGGCTGACGTGGAAACGTGCAGCAACCGCGCGCTTTGACCGCGCATCCTTGTCTTCACATTTCGATCAGGTAACGCCGCACGCACTTGCCCCGGACTCCCCTCTGGTCTAGTCCGCCGATCTACGCATTTAGCGGCATTTTACCGGCATAATCGCGCCCAATCGGCAACGTGTTATACATTCGACTTACGGCACAGGGGAGTTCATGGCCAACGCACGAAAGATCCTCGTGGTCGACGACGATCCGGAACTGCGCGACGCGCTTGTCGAACAGCTCGCGCTGCACGAGGAGTTCGAAACGAGCGCCGTAGAGTCCGCTCAGGCCGCCCTGCAGGAGGCGAAGGCCGGCCACATCGATCTGGTCGTGATGGATGTGGGTCTGCCGGACATGGATGGGCGCGATGCCGTGCGCGTATTGCGCAAGAACGGCTTCAAGGCGCCAGTCATCATGCTCACCGGTCACGGCACGGATTCCGATACGATTCTCGGACTGGAAGCCGGCGCAAACGATTATGTGCCGAAGCCGTTCCGGTTTGCGGTGCTGCTGGCGCGAATTCGCGCGCAGCTTCGAAGCCACGAGGCAAGCGAGGACGCGATCTTCCCGATCGGTCCCTACAGCTTCCGCCCGGGTGCGAAGCTCCTCGTCAATGAACGGGGAGCGAAGATCCGCCTCACCGACAAGGAAACGGCGATCCTGCGGTACCTTTATCGTGCGGGCCAAAAGCCGGTTTCACGCGAAATCCTGCTGCAGGAAGTGTGGGGCTACAATTCCGGCGTGACCACGCATACGCTGGAAACACACATCTATCGCCTGCGGCAGAAGATCGAAAAGGACCCCGCGAATGCGGTCCTTCTCGTCACCGAGGCAGGCGGCTACAAGCTCGTCCCATAATGGCAGTCGAAGACGATATCGTCGTTCTGAGCCGCGTCGCGACCTTTCGCGTGCTCGGCCGCGATGCCATGCGCATTATCGCGATCAGCGCGCAGTCGGTGCGGCTTGCCGGCGGCGAGACGTTGTTCGAAGAAGGTGAGCCGGCCGATGGCGGTTATGTCGTTGTCTTCGGCTCGGTCGAACTGAAGGGCACGCAGGATCGCCTGGCGGGCGGCAGCGCGATCGCACGCGCCGGCACGCTGATCGGCGAGACGGCGCTTATCGTCGAGGCGCTGCGGCCGGCGACCGCGACGGCGCTTGAGGCAACCTCGCTGCTGAAAATTCCGCGCAGCGTTTTCCTGCGCACGCTGGAAGGTGAGCCGGGCGCCGCGCTGGCATTGCGCGACATGATGCGAGCGCGCCTCGCATCGACGCTGCACGACCTCGATATCGTGGCGCCGCTTTTCGAGACCGCGCCGGCCGACGAAGACGGCGCCAACCAGAGCTAAAGATCAAAATTAGCGATCACGGGAACGTGGTCCGACGGACGCTCCCAACCGCGGGCCTCGCGGACGATCTTCATTTCGCGGACGGCACGTTCAAGCGCAGGGCTTGCCCAGATGTGGTCGAGCCGGCGGCCGCGGTTCGAAGCGGCCCAGTCCTGAGCGCGATAACTCCACCACGTATAGAGTTTCTCGGGCTCGGGGACGAAGCCGCGCATAACATCGATCCAGCGGCCGGCTTGCTGCATCGCCGTGAACTTCTCGACTTCGATCGGCGTGTGACTGACGACTCGCAGCAGCTGCTTGTGGCTCCAGACATCGTGCTCGAGCGGGGCGACATTCAGGTCGCCGACGAGGATTGCGCGGCCGCCGCCGAGGGAATCGCGGCAGGCGGTACAGGCTTTCAACTCGTCGAGAAAGGCGAGCTTGTGCGCGAACTTCTCGTTGATCGCGGGATCCGGCTCGTCGCCGCCAGCGGGAATGTAATAGTTGTGAATCGTGACCGGCGTTTCGACACCGGCCTCAATGCCGAGACGAACGGAAACATGGCGCGCGTCGTTCTTTCCGCAATAATTGTCACGCGTGATATCGGTGACGGGAC
>Ga0307505_10001728_pt1 | contig 16760 bp, 15 predicted proteins | sample 23_S_MG_FD_202183 | JGI IMG/M metagenome (GOLD analysis project Ga0307505, IMG submission 202183) | Soil microbial communities from Populus trichocarpa stands in riparian zone in the Pacific Northwest, United States - 23_S | ecosystem: Environmental > Terrestrial > Soil > Riparian zone > Trees...
GCGTACCTCGCGCCCGCGGCCGAGGAAGCGGGCGCGGTCGGTTTCGATCTCCGGCTCGCCCACCGCCTCGCCCTCGACCACGGCGAGGTGCGCCGCCCAGATTTCGGGCTCGCCGGGCGCGCGGCGGCGCCGCGTCGCCAGGATCACGCCGGCCCTGGCGAGGTACTCGGTCTGCACGAATAGCTTGGAAAAGGCCGGGTGCGCCGCATCGGCGGCAGCGGGCGCCAGCGCGAGCTCGGCGTAGGAGGTGAGGTCGATCTCGCGCGCCTCGCCGCCGGCGTTGGCGACGGTCACGCGGCGCACTTCGGCGTCGTCCTCCGGCGAGACGACGACCTCGAGCGTGGTGGTGAGCGTGCCCTCGTGCCGCACGAACACGGCGCGATCCTCGGTGAAGGTCGCTTCGTAGCGCTCCGCTTCGGCGCCGGCCGGCTGCTGGCCCGCGGACCACACCTCGCCGCTTCGCACGTCGCGCAGGAAGACGTAGCTGCCCCAGTCGTCGCGCGTGGCGTCTTCGCGCCAGCGCGTGATCGCGCAATCGCCCCGGCGGCTGTAGCCCGAGCCGGCGGCCGTCAGCATCACCGTGTAGCCGCCGTTGGACAGCAGGTGCGCCTCCGGCACGGCGCCGTGCGCGGAGGTGAGCCGCCGCACCGCCGGCAGCTCCAGGTCGCGCACCGCCGCCGCCGTCCCCGCCTCCTCTGCCCTGGGATGGGCGAGGGCGACGTCGCGCGGCGTGCGCTCCTGCAGCAGGAGCTCGGTCGCCCGCACGATCGGCTCGGCATGGAAGCGCGCCCGCATCGCGCCGTCGTGCAGGCAATTGGCAAGGGCGACCACCGTCATGCCCTGGTGGTGCGCCATGTAGGCGCGCACGATCGCCACGTCCCTGCCCTCGGGCAGGCGCGCGGGCGTGTAATCCAGCGCTTCGTAGAAGCCGTGGCGGCCGCGCGCGCCGAGCGCGGCGAGCCGCGCGAAGTTGCGCACCGCGGCGCCCGGATCGACCATCGCCGCCAGCGCCGTCGCGTAGGGCGCGACGACCGCGTTCCCGCCCAGGCCGCGCTTCAGGCCCAGGCCCGGGATGCCGAAGTTCGAGTACTGGTAGGTGAATTCCAGGTCGCGCACGTTGTAGGCGGACTCCGACACGCCCCAGGGCACGCCGAGCTCGGCGCCGTAGGCGATCTGCCGGCGCACGACGAGGCGGCTGGTCTGCTCGATGAGGCTGCCGGCCGGCGCGCGCATCACGAGCGAGGGCATCAGGTACTCGAACATCGAGCCGGACCAGGAGACGAGCGCGGCGCCGCCGCCGCTCGGCGTGACGGCGCGCCCGAGCCGGAACCAGTGGCGCGAGGCGACATCGCCCTTGGCGATCGCGACGAAGCTCGCCAGGCGCGCTTCCGAGGCGAGCAGGTCGTAGCAGCTCGGGTCGAGGCTGCCCTCCGCGACCCGGTAGCCGATCGACAGGAGCCTGCGCTCCGGGTCGAGCAGGAAGCCGAACTCCATCGCGTTCGCCATCTCCCGCGCCGCCGCCTCGAGCATCGCGAGGCGCTGGTCCAGCGCGCGCGCGTCCTCGCCCTTGCGGGCGCGGTCGCGGCGGTGGCTTTCGATCGAGCGGTGCGTGGCCTCGGCCCAGTAGAGCATTTCGGCGCCGGCCTCGTCGCCGCGCTCGCTCGCCAGCGCGAGGGCGATGTCGAGCACGGTCGCGGCCTGCGGCCCGGCTTCCCCGATGCCCCGGCGAAGCGCGGCGGCCAGCGCCTCGAGCGCCTCGATGAGCTGGTGCCGCGTGATGGTCTGCGTGCGGCGGTCCTCGGGACAGGCCTGCACGGCTTCGCGCGCGAGCTCGAGGCTGTCTTCGATGCCGGCCAGCAGCCCGGCCTCCGGCAGCGGAGGGCCGATCCACTCCCGGCAGGCGTTCGCCAGCGCGAGCAGGTGCCCGGCGAGGTTGCCGCTGTCCACCGAGGAGACGTACGGCGGGTCGAGCGGCCGCAGGTCGCGCGTGCCGTACCAGTTGTAGAAGTGCCCGCGGAACCGCGGCAGGCCGCGCATCGCCGCGAGCGTCGCTTCCAGCCGCTCCACGGTCTCGGCCGTGCCGGCCCAGCCGAAGTCGCGGGCGCAGACCGCGGACAGCAGGTACACGCCCATGTTGGTGGGCGAGGTGCGGTGCGCGACGACCGGTTTGGGGTCTTCCTGGAAATTGTCCGGCGGCAGCCAGTGCTCCGCCGCCGTCACGAAGGTCTCGAAGAAGCGCCAGGTGCGGCGCGCCACCAGGCGCAGGGCGCGCGCCTCTCGGGGCGAGACCGGCAGCCGGCCGGCGACGAGCGGCGACAGGCTCGTCCAGCGGGCGATGGCGGGCGAGGCGATCCACGCGCACAGGAACGGCGCCGCCACCGGCCAGGCCTCGCTCCCGATCCACCAGAGGCCGATCGCGGCCGCGCCGCCGAGCGCGACGCCGCCGCCCATGTGCCGGTAGAACCCGGCGAGGTCGAGCCGGGGGCTCACGCTCGCCTGGCCCGCCGTGACCCAGTCGAGCAGGCGCCGGCGGCTCACCAGCAGGCGATACAGCGTGCGTCCGATCGCATCGGCCATCAGCCAGGCCTGGTGCGCGAGGAACACGGCGAGCAACGCGGTCAGCGACAAGGCGAGCTGCACATCCGCGGCGAGGGCGCGCAGGTGGCTGCGCATCGTGGTGCGCGCGCGCCGCGGCACGATCGCCGCGAGCAGGGGAACCAGCGTCGCCAGGGCGATCGTCGACACGACGAAGCCGGTCCAGAGGACGGCCGCGTGCAGGGGCAGCGCCCACCCGGCGGCGAGGGCGAGGACGCACGCCGGCGCCGAGAGCGAGCGGCGCAGGTTGTCGAACATCTTCCAGCGGCCGATCAGCGGCAGCGCGCCCGCGCGCCCGGCGATCCACGGCAGCAGCTGCCAGTCGCCGCGCGCCCAGCGGTGCTGGCGCGCGGCGGCCACGTCGTAGCGCGACGGAAACTCCTCCACCACCTCGATGTCGGAGGCGAGGCCGGCGCGGGCGAACGTCCCTTCGAACAGGTCGTGGCTGAGCAGCGTGCCTTCGCGCACGCGGCCCTCGAGCGCGGCCTCGAAGGCATCCACGTCGTAGATCCCCTTGCCCGTGTAGGAGCCTTCGCCGAAGAGGTCCTGGTACACGTCGGACACCGCGGCGGCGTAGGGATCGATGCCGCTCATGCTGGAGAAGATCCGCTGGAACAGGGACCCCTCGCGGCCGATCGGCAGGGAAGGCGTCACGCGCGGCTGCAGCACGCCGTAGCCCTCGACGACGCGCCGCGTGCGCCCGTCGAAGCGCGGATGGTTGAGCGGGTGCGCCATCTTGCCGACCAGGCGCCGGGCCGCTTCGCGCGGCATCCGGGTATCGGCGTCGAGCGTGATGACGTAGCGCACGCCGGCCGGCGGGGCGGAAGGCGGGGTGAAATGCGCTCCGCCGATGAATGTCGTATCGGCCGCGCCGCGCAGCAGCCGGTTCAGCTCGTGGAGCTTGCCGCGCTTGCGTTCCCATCCGATCCAGCGCCGCTGCCCTTCGTTCCACACCCGCCGGCGATGGAACAGCAGGAACCGGTCGCCCCCGGCGGCCGGGCCGTGGCGGCGGTTCAGGCGCGCGATGCCCCCGGCGGCCGCCTCGAGGAGCGCTTCGTCTCCCGCGACGGTCTCGGCATCGGCGTCCCGCCAGTCCGAGAGCAGCGCGAAATGCAGCTCGCGCTCCGGGCTGGCGAGGTGATGGATCTCCAGGCGCTCGATCTGCTCTTCCAGCTCGGCCCGGGTGGTGAGCAGGATCGGCACCGCGACCACCGTGCGCAGGTGCGCGGGGATGCCGCCGCGCAGCGCCAGCCCCGGCAGGAGCGTGGCGCCGAACCCGCGCGCGACCGCGCGGTTGACGAGCGCCACGCCCGCGTCGACCGCCGGGATCAGCCCGAGCGCCGCGAGCGCGCCGAGCCAGGCGCCGCCGAGCCCCGCTTGCGCCAGCGCGGCGAGCGGCAAGGCGAGAACCATCGCGGCGACCGCGGCGACGGCGCCGATGTAGCCGCCGATGCCGAGCCGGGCGCCGAGGCGGCCGGGCCAGCTCGACAGGGGAGCGCGATAGCCGAGCGCCGCCTCGAACGCGCGGCGCCCGCCGGCGATCAGGTGGTAGCCGGGATCCCGCTCGCGCCCGGTCCCGGCGGCGGCCGCCAGGGCCGCCTGCGCGATCTCCAGCTCCGGGCGCTTCGAGCCCCGCGCCAGCTCCTCGATCGCGTTGCGGTAGAGATTGCGCGTCGCGAAGTCCATCTCAGCGAAGCCGCTCGCCGGGCGCAGCGTGTCGTCGATGAGGCTGACGCTCTCCACCAGCTCGGGCCAGTCGACGTCGGAGACCAGCCGCATGCTGGTGATGATGTTGCGCACCGTCACGTTCGTCGCGCCCTGCCGCTGGTGCTCGTCGTGCACGATCTGCTCGACGCTCCTGCCCTGGGCCGCCAGGCGCTCCTCGAGCCACGCCAGCGCCGGCGTCGCCTTCGGATCCTGGTCGCGCAGCCGCTGCGCGAGCTGGACGGCGAAGGCTTCCGGCAGGGGCGCCGCGCCGTGGCGCCGGAGGAGCGCGGCGACCTGCCCGGCCGGGGGCGCCTCCGCGCCGAGGAGCCGGTCGGCCAGGGCGTCCGCTTCCTGGCGCGCGGTGCGGCTCAGCACGATGCGCCGGGCCCCGCGCCGCAGATTCTCCACCAGCACGATGCGCAGCGTGATCGCGACCGCCCACAGCTCGCCGATGGTGAGCGGCTGCACGCGCTGGTAGGCGCGCACGAACCGGCGCAGCATGCCGGGCTCGAAGCGGCTGTCGGTATGCGCGACGAAGGCCCAGGCCACGCCGAACACGCGCGGGTAGCCGGCGAACGGCCCGGCGGCCAGCTTCGGCAGCTGGCGGTAGTAGCCGGGCGGCAGGTCGTCGCGGATCTCGCGGATCTGCGCGTCGACGAGGTGGTAGTTGTCGAGCAGCCACTCGGCGGCCGGCGTCACCGCCCGGCCCTCGCCGACCGCGCCGGCGATGGCGCGATACGCGTGGAGCAATGCCGACTCGTTGTCCTTCAGCCGCGCGGCGAGCGAGCGCCCGGCGACCGGCCTCGCGCTGACGCGCTGGGCCGCCGCGAGGCTCTCGGCGTGCTGCTCGAGGCGCTCGATGCTGAAGAGCTCCTCGCGGATCGACTCTTCGCTATTCCAGGGTACCGCCTGCGAGGCTCGCCCGAAGGCGCGGAGGATTGCCGAATTCAATCTGACCTTTTGTGGACTGCGCGTGCGCGGCAGGAGGCGTTCGGCCCCCGCATCGCCGCAGATCCGGAAGGGTCGGGGCATTATCCCCTATCGGGCATGCAATCTTTCCCCTGGCGCGCGAGAACCCGGTCGAATCAGCGCCGCCCCGGCGGCCCCGCGAACAGCGCCATCGCCCCGCCCGCGAAGGCGAGCGCCGCGAAGGCGGCGAGCGAAGCGCCGTAATTCCCCGTCCAATCGCGCAGCACGCCCGACATCACCGGCCCCGCCGCCTGCCCCGCGACCTGGAAGCCGAGCGCCACGCCGCGGATCGCCCCGTAGCTCGAGCGCCCGAAGTAATCCGCCCAGGCGACGGGCAGCATGGTGAGCAATCCCCCCACCCCCGCGCCGAGGAGCGCGGCGGCAAGGTAGGCCTGCACGGGGGTCGCCACGTTCGCCATCACCAGGCACGACGCGCCGAGCACCATGCCCGTGAGGAGGAGCGCGAAGCGCAGCGGCACGCGCCGCGGCCAGAAGCCGTAGGCGAAGCCGGCGGTGGCCGAGGAAAGCGCAAACACGCTCACCGCCGCCGCCGCGACGCCCGGCGCGAGGCCGCGCTCGATGAGCAAGGGCGCCTGATGCAGGCTGATGCCCGACTGCACCGGGAACGCGAGGAGCGTAAAGAGGCCGAGCAGCCAGAACGCGGGCGTGGCGAGCGCCTGCGCGCGCGTATAGGCGGGCTCGGGCGCGGAAACCCCGCCGGCGGAAGGCGCCGGCGCGCCCGCATCGCCATCCAGGCGCTGCCCCAGGTCCTCGGGCCGGCGCACATGGAGCAGCCACACCGGCAGGAACCCCACCACCAGCACCGTGACGCCGACCGCCGCCCAGGCGCTGCGCCAGCCGCCGGCCTGCATGACGAAGTACGCCACCAGCGGCATGATCACCAGGCCGATCATCTGCGCCAGCGTCACCACCGAGGTGGCGAACGCCCGGCGGCGGAAGAACCAATTGACGACCGAGCCGTAGATCCCCAGGTCGTAGGGCCCGGCGAAGCTCATGCGCGCCACGCAGTAGAAGACGAAGAACCAGGCGAGCGACTGGGAAAACGAGAGGAGGAACGTGGACCCAGCGGTGAGCAGCACCGCGAGCAGCAGCACCGCGCGCGCGCCGTTCCTGTCGAGGAACGACCCGAGCGTCGGCGCGATGAGCGCGCCGAGCACCCCGCCCACCGACACCGCGGCCGAGATCGCGGTGCGCGACCAGCCGAACTCGCCGATCATCGGCTCGATGAAGATGGAGAGCGTCCCCAGCGCCGAGCCCTGGCGCGTGAAGCCCGCCAGGCACACGCAGGCGAGGATCACCCAGCCGTAGTGGAACGGCAGCCGCGCGGCGAGCGCGGCGGCCAGGCGGCGGCGGGCGTTCATCGGCGCTATATTAGTGGGCGCAACCAACCCGGGAGAATTCCTTGAGCACCGTTTCGAATCACGCCCTGCGCCAGCTGCGCGCCGGCAAGCTCGCCATCGGCCTGGGCCTCAGGCAGGCGCGCACCGTCGACACCGCGCAGATCGCGAAGACCGCCGGCTTCGACTGGCTGTTCATCGACTGCGAGCACAACTCGATGGGCACCGACACCGCCGCCCAGATCGCCTCGGCCTCGCTCGCCGTGGGCATCACGCCGATCGTGCGCGTGGCCGGGAAGGAACACTGGCTCGCCAGCCGGATGCTCGACAACGGCGCGCAAGGCGTGGTGGTCCCCCACGTCGACAACGAACTGGAAGCCAGGCGCGTCGCCGACCACTGCCGCTTCCCGCCGCTCGGCCACCGCTCGATGGGCGGCGGATTGCAGCAGCTCGGCTTCGCCTCGATGCCGGTGGGAGAGGCTTCGCGCATCGTGAACGAAGAGACGCTGGTGGTGGTGATGCTGGAATCCCCCAAGGGGATCGAGAATTGCGAGGCGATCGCCGCCACCAAGGGCATCGACGCGCTCCTCATCGGCACCAACGACCTGTGCTTCGAGATGGGCATCCCGGGCCAGTTCAACGACCCGCGCGTCGCGGAGGCCTACAAGAAGACCATCGCCGCCTGCAGGAAACATGGGAAATTCGCCGGCATGGGCGGCATGTACACGCCGGAATTGCTCGAGCGGCACGTCAACATGGGCGTGCAGCTGATCCTCTCCGGGTCGGACTTTTCGCTGCTGATGCAGGCGGCGACCGCGCGGGCGAGCCTGGTCCGCGGCTACGAGAAGAAAACCTGAGCGCCTAGCGCTGCGCGAGCGCGGTGAGGGCCGCGCCTTCCACCAGGCGCACCGCCTTGTCGGTGGCGAAGCCGCGCGCGTTGGCGCTCAATTCGCCGGCCACCACGTACACGCACTCGCCGGCTTCGCGCTTCTCGCGCGCCGCCACCAGCTCCTTCAGGGGCTCCACCCCGGTCACCGCGGCCTTCCAGCGCTTGGCGCTGACGAGCGACACCCGCCCGGCCTTCTCCAACTCGAAATCCGCCGGGCCGGAGACGCGCTTGACGAGATAGCCTTCGCGCCGGAAACCTTCCTCCAGCAGGCGGGCGAACTCTTCCCAGCCGAGCGCGCGCAGCGCCTCCAGGCCTGCGGCGACCTTGGTCGCGCTCGGCCGGCGCAGCTGCCGCCAGATGGCGATCGCGGCGATGACGATGAAGGGCAGCGTGCCGAAGAGCGCGTAGCTCCAGTGCAGGAACATGCGCACCAGGCCGAACACGCCGAGCGACACCAGCACGCTCACGTACCACGGCGCGCGCAGCAGGATCGCGAACAGCGAGTTCTCCGCCATCTTCCATTTCATGGCGCCCGGGCGTCTTCCCGCGTAAGCAAGGCCAACAGCCTCGGATTCACGAACAGCTTCTCCCGGCCGACAGCCTGCTCGCGCAGTACGCCAATCCCGGCCAGTGCCTTGAGGTAGCGCGAAGCCGCCTGGCGGCCGGCGATTCCGGCCTCCACCAGGTTGACGATGCGGCAGTAGGGCTGCTCGAAGATCGCATCCACCAGTTCGCGGCTGTAGATTTTCGGCAGCCGCCGGCGCACGTTCTCCGCCGTATCGGTGGAAAGCTTGCGCACCGCAGCGATCTTCGTCGTGGTCCATGCCGCGGTCTCCTCGACCCCACGCAGCATGTAGAGGATCCACGGTTCCCAGGCGCCCTCGCGAGTCACCGCCAGCAGCAGCCGGTAGTAGGCTGCCTTGTGCCCGATGATGTAGCGGCTCAGGTAGAGAATCGGCAGGTCGAGCAGGCCCTCCTCGACCAGAAACAGGCTGTTGAGCACGCGCCCGGTGCGCCCATTGCCGTCAAGGAACGGATGAATCGCCTCGAACTGGTAGTGCCCGGCCGCCATGCGCACCAGGGGATCGAGCGACTTTTCCTCGTGCAAGAAGCGCTCCCAGTTGGCAAGCAGCCCGCGCAGCAGATCTTCGCCCTCGGGCGGCGTGTAGATCACTTTCCCGCTCGCGCCATGCGCGAGCGTTGTTCCCGGCACCCGGCGCACGGTCGTTTCTATGCCCTTGATCTGCGTGCAAACGGCCTCTGCGGTGCGCGTGGCAAGCGGCCGGGTCTTCAGCGACTTGAAGCCTTCCAGCAGTGCGGCCCGATAGCGCAACGCCTCGCGCGTCGCCGGGTCGGCGCCGGCTTCCGCCTGCAGGTACCGGAACAGCTTGTCTGCCGTGGTGACGATGTTCTCGATCTCGGAACTGGCCCGTGCTTCCAGCAGCGGCAGTGTGTTGATGAGGATCGCAGGGTTGGGAATCAGTGCCGAGGCCTGCTGCAACCCGGCAAGCGCCGCCCGTGCTGCGACGCACTGCTTCAGCACGGATTTCGTCTCCAGCTCGACAGGCGGCGGGAGCTTGGGCAGGGCGTTCCAGGGCCGGTCGGCCCGCCAGCGGACTGCGGTGCTCGTGGCCAAAGAATGGGCTTCTTGCGACACCTCGGCAGCTTATGTCGCGACCGGCAACACGTCAAGAAAACATGTCGCCAAAACAGGATTTTTGCGACACGTCTCGGTTGGCCGGAAATCGGGCTCCGACCCCGATTTTCAGGGGTGGTGCACCGGGTCGACGTAGTAGACCGGGGTGGGGATCGCCTCCAGCCGCGCCTTCAGCTGCAGCGCGAGGTAGAGCGAATAGTGCCGCGCCTGCATCAGGTTGCCGCCCATGAACCACAGGCCCGGCTGCGCGGTGGGCTTCCACATGTTCCTCAGCTCGCCCACCCACGGGCCCGGATCGTAGCGCGTGTCCGAACCCAAGCCCCAGCAGCGGCCCACCTTCGCCGCCACCTCGGGCGAGATGAGCTCGGCCGCCCACTGGTTCATCGAGCCGTAGCCGGTGGCGTAGACGACGAGGTCGGCGGGCAGCGCCGTGCCATCCGACAAGAGCACCGACTGCCCGGCGATGGTCTCGATCCCGGCCGGGCTCTTCAGCTTGATCGAGCCGTCGACGATCAACTGCGAGGCCCCGACGTCGATGTAGTAGCCCGCGCCGCGGCGCAGGTAAGTGGCGTGGATGCCCGCGCCGTCCTCGCCGAAGTCGTAGCGGAAGCCCGCCTTCTCCAATCCTTCGTACAGGGCCGCGTCGCGCTTGCGGATCGCCTCGTAGACCGGCTTCTGGAACGCAGGCAGCAGCTTGAAGGGCACCGAGGCGACCGTAAGGTCGGCGATCTCGGTGGCGATGCCCGATTCCACCGCCTCTTCCGAATACAGCCGCCCCCAGGCGTGCTCCATCAGCGCGTCCGAGGTCACCACCACGGTGGAGGAGCGCTGCACCATGGTGACTTCCGCGGCGCCGTGCTCCCACAGGTCGGCGGCGATGTCGTGCGCCGAGTTGTTCGCGCCGAGCACCACGCAACGCTTGCCGCGCCAGTCCTCGCCGCCGCCGAACTGGCTCGAATGCACGATGCGCCCGCCGAAGGCCTCCGCCCCGGGAATCTGCGGCACCAGCGGAAAACCGGACATCCCGGTGGCGAGCACCAGCTGCTGCGGCCGCAGTTCGAACAGCTCGCCGCCGCGGTTCACCTGCACCGTCCACTCCCCGGCCGCCTCGTCGTAGGCGGCCTTCATGCACTTGGTGGAGGTCCACACGTCGAGCTCCATCACCCGCGCGTACATCTCCAGCCAGTCGCCCATCTTGTCCTTGGGCGTGAACACCGGCCAGTGGTCGGGAAACGGCAGGTAGGGCATATGGTCGTACCAGACCGGGTCATGGAGCACGAGCGAGCGGTAGCGCTTCCTCCACGAATCCCCGGCGCGCTCGTTCTTCTCGATGACGAGCGCCGGCACGCCGAGGCGCTTGCAGCGCGCCGCGAGCGCGAGCCCGCCCTGCCCGCCGCCGACGATCAGCACGTAGGGCTGGCGCTCGATGCCGAGCTCCTTCGCGTCCTGGCGCCGGCGCTCGGCCCAGGAGAGGCGATCCGGCTGCGCGCCGTGCTCCAATCCGCGCTCGCGCGCGGCGCCCGCCTTTTCCTCGAAGCCTTTCAATTCCTGCAGCGTGGTGAGGAGCGTCCAGCACTTGCCATTCCGCAAGCGCAGGTGCCCGGTGCCGCGCCCGGCGGCGGTCTCGAAGGCGAACCAGGCTTCCAGCGCGCCGTTCGCTTCAGTCGCCGGCCCGAGCTGCGCGAACCCCGCGGGCCGCGCACCGGCGAGCGTGGCCGAGAGCATGGCCTTGATCTCGTCCCGGCCCTCGAAGGTCTTCAAGGTCCAGGTGAAGGCGACGAGGTCGCGCCAGTAGCACTCCTCGTCGAAGAGCTTCGCTACGGCGTCGAGGTCCGACTTGGCGAGCGCCTTGCCGAACGCCTCCAGCCAGCGCGCGAGGTCGCGATCCGCCGCCACGCTACTTCCTGCCCTTCTTCAGCAGGTCGCCGAGCCCGGCGAGCCCCTTGTGCGTCGCGCCGGCGGCCTTCGGTTTCTCCCCGCCGCCGCCCGCGCGCGCGTCTTCCATGCGCGCGTGCTCGTTCTCGTGGCAGTAGATGCACAGGAGCTCCCAGTTCGAGCCGTCGGGCGGGTTGTGGTCGTGGTTGCCGTCCTTGTGGTGCACCGTCAGCTCGCGCACCCGCTCGCCGGAGAACTCGCGCGCGCAGCGGCCGCAGACCCAGGGGTAGAGCTTGAGCGCCTGCTCGCGGTAAGCGGACAATGGGGTTTTCACGCAGAGCCCATCATGCCCACGGTGCAGAAAACCCTCAACCTCCGTTCGAAAGGACGCGGCACCATCGATCTCACCGCGCAGGTGGCGGGTGTGGTAAGCGACAGCGGGATAAAACAAGGCCTGTGCAACGTGTTCCTGCAGCACACCAGCGCTTCCCTGATCCTGTGCGAGAACGCGGCGCCGGCGGTGCGCGAGGACCTGGAGACGATCCTTTCCCGCCTCGCGCCCGACGGCGACCCGGCCTACGTGCACGACGACGAAGGCCCGGACGACATGGCGGCGCATGCGAGGTCGGTGCTCACGACGAATTCGATCCAGATCCCGGTGGCGGAGGGCAGGTTGCTGCTCGGCACCTGGCAGGGCCTCTACCTGTGGGAGCACCGCCACGCGCCGCATGCGAGGAGCGTGGTGGTGACGGTGATCGGCTAGGCGCGCTACAAATCCACCAGCTCGGGCGCCTTGCCCTTCTCGACGAACACGATCGCCTTCTGCTCGTAGGAGCGGCCGGTCACCTCGGCCTCGTGGCGCGAGATACCCACCGCGAGGATGCTCGGCTCCGCCGGCCACTCGCCCGAGGGGTCGCGCCCCTCGCCCGCGTAGCAGGTGTAGCCCGCGTCCGCCAGCACCTGGTGCAGCGCCGCGACGGAGAGCTGGTTCCAGCCCTCGTCGTGCAGCATGCCGTCCGGATTCGCCGCCGTGAGGTAGGCCGCCGTTGCGGCACCCTCCTCGTCGAGGATCGCGTCGAGCTCCGCGCTCTTCTCGCCGATGCGGATCACCAGGTCCGGCGCGCCGAACACCACGTAGTGCGCATCGCGGTAGGACTGCTCGAGATCGGGGGGCAGGGCCATCAGAGGCTCGCGAACTCGGCCGGCGTGAGGATGCGGAACTCCGCCACGCGCCGCGCGAGTTCGAGCAGCGCCAGGTCCTTGGTGACGAGGAAGTCGGCCCGCGCGGCGAGGGCGGCCTCGAGGAATTTCTGATCGTCCGGGTCACGGCATTGCGGCAGGCGCCGGCGCCGCTCGTCGGCCGGTGGCACGGTGATCCTCGTACTCACTTGCCGGCACACAGCGAGGCAAGCCGCCTGCGCCGCGGCGTCGATCGAATGCCTGCCCAGGTCGTACGCCAGCACCCGCATGAGTTCTGCTTCGCAGGGCTCGTCGATGTACACCGCGGAGCGCCCCAGCACCACGGCGTCCTTCACCGGGCCGACCCCCGGCTCGGCGAAAACCAGCCAATCGAGCCAGATGTTGGTGTCGAGGACGAGGCGCGGCACCCGCTTAGCTTACTATCGGCGGCCATGAGCCTGCCCGAGCAGTTCCTGCGCAGCATCTCGCGCGAGGAAATGGCCAACCTGCCGATCCGCCGCTACGAGGGGCGGGTGCTGCTGGTGGAGGACGAGCGCTCGCTCGCGCACGCGGCCGAGGACATCCAGCGCGACGAGGTGGTGGGCTTCGACACCGAGACGCGGCCCTCTTTCCGCCCCGGCGAGAGCCACCCGCCGGCGCTCGCGCAGGTGGCCACGGCGCGCGCGGTGTACCTGTTCCCGCTGCTGCGGCTGGACTGCTCGGCGGTGCTGGCGCCGCTGCTGTCGGCGCGCGGCATCCTGAAGACCGGGATCTCGCTCGCCGACGACCTGAAGAAGCTCCGCCAGTCGATCCCCTTCACCGAAACCGCGGTGCTCGACCTCGGCCACGTGGCGCAGCGCCACGGCCTGAAGCAGACGGGGCTGCGCAACCTCACCGGCATCTTCCTCGGCACCCGGGTGCCCAAGGGCGCGAAAACCACCAACTGGGCCGCCCCGCACCTCTCGCCCCAGCAGATCACCTACGCCGCCACCGACGCCTGGGCCTGCCGCGAGCTGTACCTGAAGTTCCGGCAGCTGGGGCTGCTCTAAATAGGGACAGTCCCTATTTTTCTCATCTGGAAGGCCGCCGATCATGCCGCGCAAGATACTCGAAGAGAGCCGCATCCACCCCGCGATCCGCGGCAAGGTGGAGAACTACCGCGCCGACCTCGTGAAGGAGGTCGAGGCGGCGGTGGCGGCGAACCCCATCGTGATCGTCGGCATGCGGCAGAACCCCCATCCGCGGCGGGCCCGCAGGCTGCTCGACGGCGTGGGGCTGCCCTACCAATACCTCGAGTACGGCAGCTACCTGAAGGAATGGCGCCGGCGCCTGGCGATCAAGATGTGGGCCGGCTGGCCGACTTTCCCCATGGTGTTCGTGAAGGGCGTGCTGGTGGGCGGCGCCGACGACCTCGAGCGGCTCATCGCCAACGGGGAACTCGACAAGCTGCTGCGGTGAGAAAGAAGAAGCACCGCCACAGCGTCTACGTGATCGAGCTCGACCCGGCGATCCTCAACATCGCGCGGTTCAGGAAGTCCAATCCGAACCGCGACATGCTCAAGCCCTGCGTGTACGTCGGCATGACCGGGCTCACGCCCGAGAAGCGTTTCGCCAACCACAAGGCGGGGATCCGCGCCAACACCTACGTGCAGCGCTTCGGCATCCGCCTGCTGCCGCAGCTCTACGCGTACGCCAATCCCATGCCCTACGAAGCGGCGCGCGACATGGAGGTGGAACTCGCCATCGCCCTGCAGGAAGCGGGCTACGCCGTCTGGCAGGCGTAAATGAGAAAAATAGGGACTGTCCCTATTTAGTAAGTGCGGAAGCGGATGGCGGGGTCGCGCTTGATTTGTTCGACCAGCGCCACTTCCCAGTCGAGGTAGGCGCGGGCGTGCTTTTCGTAGTCGGCGCCGGTCTCGTGGTCGTAGGGCTTGTACCAGACGTCGTCGAGCGCGGTGGTGGGCTTCCTCATGCCGGATTCGACGGCGTGCCCGGCGGCGCGCCAGGCCTTGTTGCCGCCTTCGAGCACCTTCACGTTGGGCCACAGCTCCGCCGCCTCGGGCGCGGCGAGGTGCGCGAGCACGCCGTCTTCGGACGTCAGCACGATTTCGGCCGCGTCGCCGATGTTCTCCCGCGCCGCCGCGAGGCGCGAGCGCACCGCCCACCAGGCGCCCGGCACGTGCCAGGCGCGATAGCGCAGGCTGGTGGACAGATCGACCAGCTTCGCGTCGTCCGGCGCGAACTGCTGCGCGCGCACGCTCTTCCAGCGCTTGAAGCCCGGGACCTGCGCCGCGCGCGGCCCGGTCTCGAGCGCCCAGTCGCCGCTCTCCGGCTCCAGCACGTAGACCTCGTCCCAGCCCATCTGGTTGAGCCACGAGGCGGTCATCACCGAGCGCACGCGCGCCGGGTCGACGAGCACCACGCGTGCGTTGCGCACCGCCACGAATTCGTCCATCGCCTGCACCATCTGCCCGCCGGGCGCATGGCGCGAGCCCGCCAGGTGCCCCGCCTCGAACTCCTCGCGCGAGCGCACATCGAGCAGATAAGTGGTGCGTGCGGCATCCTCCAGCCACTCCTTCACCTGCGGCGCGCGCGCGAATTTCACCTGGAATTTCGCCGCCACTGCGTCGGCCGCCGCGCGCGCCTTTTGCTTCCCCTCGGCGCCGGGCACGGGCGCCACCCGCTCCGAGCCGCGCTCGCACTCGAAGCCCGCGAGCTCCCAGCCCATGGTGCCGTCCTTCAGCGCGACCACGTCCTTCCAGCCGGCGTTCCGCAGCGACTGGCAGCCGATGATGCTGCGCGTGCGCCCGGCGCAGTTCACCACCACCAGCGTGTCCGCCTCGGGCGCGAGGTCGGGCGCGCGGTAGACGAGCTCCGCCCCCGGCGCGTCGATGCCGCCGGGGATGTTCATGCGGTGGTACTCCTCCCAGGGCCGCGAGTCGAGGATCACGAGCTTGCGGCCCGCGTCCTTCAGCGCCTTCAGCTCCTGCGGCGGGATGCGCGGCGTGCCGTAGTGGTGCTCGACGAATTCGCCGAAGGCCTTGGAGGGCACGTTGACGCCGCTGAAGAGCTCCCCGCCCGTCGCCTGCCACGCGGCGCAGCCGCCTTCGAGGATCTCGACGTCGGTGTAGCCGAAAGCCGTGAGCTTCGCCTTCGCGCGCCCGGCGAGCCCCTCGTCGCCGCCGTCGATGAGCACGAGCGGCGCGGTCTTGCGCGGCACGAGGTCGCCGGCCATCAGCTCGAGCCTGGACAGGGGCAGCGAGCAGGCGAAGAACGGGTGCCCTTTGTAGTGCACGCCCTGCTCGCGCACGTCGAGCAGCGCGAATTCCTCCCTGCCGAGCAGGCGCTCGCGCAGCGCCGCCGGGGTCATGCCCGCGCTTCGCGGATGTCGGCGTGCGCCGGGAACACCTCCCAGCGGCGCTCCTTCTCCTTGTAGAACTCGCGCTCGTGCAGTTGCTCCAGGCCCAGGCCGTACATGTGGAAGTTGAGCATCGGCCCTTCGATGTGGATCGAGTGCAGGTCCTCGGGCAGGAAGGCGACGCCCGTGCCCTGGCGCACCACGTGGCGGCCCTTCTCCTTGACGCCGCCCTCGGGGACCCGGTCGTAGAACTTGTTCAGCTCCTCGCCCGTGATGCCCACGATCACCGCCCAGGTGGTGTGGTTGTGCGCCGGCGTGCCGTGCCCGCCGTTCGCGGAACTCGCGTACAGCGCGAAGCGGTGGTCGGCGTCCTCCGACAGGCGGTAGAGGATCGAGAAGCGCCTGGCGCCGGGCTCGGGCGGCGGGAAGTCCCCGGCGGTGAAGAGGTCGGTGCGCGCGGCGAGGCGGATCAGGCGCGCCTTCATCTTCTCCAGGCTCTCGCGCGTCACGCCCTCGCGCGTTTCGATGTCGCGGATGTCGGCGACGGCGGTGTCGATTTCCCTGCGGCGCTCGGCGGCTCGGTCCATGCGGCAATCTTAGCTCAGTCCCACGCCCGCCCGCGCAAGGCCTTGATCCTGCCGCGGCGCTGTTTCGCCTCGATGCGCCGCTCCTTCGACGCCCGCGTGGGACGCGTCGGCCGGCGGCGCTTGGGCACGCGGGCGGCGGCCTCCACCAGGTCCTGCAGCCGCGAGAGCGCCTCGGCGCGGTTCATCTCGAGGCTGCGGTGCTGCTGCGCCTTGATCACCACCACGCCGGTGCGCGTGATGCGCTTGTCGCCGCGCGCGAGCAACCGGTGCTTCACCTCCTCCGGCAGGGAGGAAGCGCGCACGTCGAACCTGAGGTGCACGGCGTTGGACACCTTGTTCACGTTCTGTCCGCCCGCGCCCTGCGCGCGCACCGCGGACAGTTCCACTTCGTGCTCCGGGATCTCGATCACGGTGTCACCGTTTCACCAGCCGCTCCCGCCGCCGCCGCCCCCGCCGCCGCCCGAGGACCCGCCCCCGCCGCCTCCGCCGGAGCCGCCCGAACTCGAGCCCGGCGGCGTGGACGCCGAGCTGACGGTGCCCGCCATGCCGCCGATCGAGTTGCCGATGCCGCCGCCGCCGAACAAGC
>Ga0307505_10001729_pt1 | contig 16756 bp, 15 predicted proteins | sample 23_S_MG_FD_202183 | JGI IMG/M metagenome (GOLD analysis project Ga0307505, IMG submission 202183) | Soil microbial communities from Populus trichocarpa stands in riparian zone in the Pacific Northwest, United States - 23_S | ecosystem: Environmental > Terrestrial > Soil > Riparian zone > Trees...
TGGCCCCACGCACAAGCTTCACGATGCGATGTTCGAGGAGGTTGTCACCATCCTTGAGGAATCCGACCGCGAGGTCCAGCAGGCATTGCGGGCGCTGGAACGGAAATGGGCCACGCTTTCCCATGTCACCGATGAACTCGTTGCCAAATCGCTGGACAGCACCGACCTGAACCGCGAGCAGGCGGAATTTATAAAGCAGGAACTGCAAAAATCCGCGGCCTCCCAGCAGGAAATGCTGTCGGAGATGTTCCTGGTGATCGACGCGAAAATCGGCGAGCTGACCAAGCAGGTCGAGGAGAAGCTGGAAGCCCTGGCGCAAAAGATAGAGACCGACATGCGCGAGGCTGCCGAAAGCCAGGAGCGCCGGCTGCAGGATCTGGAAGCAAGGTTCCAGGCAAGCCACAGGGCGGAGATTGAGAATCTTGAAAGCCGCCTCGTCCGGCTTGAGCGGAAAGCGAGCACCAGCACCGACGACCTGAATGAGGTTTTTGCCGGCGGGCTGACAAGCATTGCGGACCGGCTGAAGGCCTTGCGGGACAACCAGGCGAACTGAGCGCAGGCTAAGGAGTGATAGCCGGGCGTTGGCCCCGGGCGCCGGATCATGTTCAACAATGTGGTCAGCAACTGCAGTTCGCAGTCAACGGCGCGCTTCCTGGTCAGGGATAATTGCCGAGGCGGCTTCCTCGCCTTCAGGGCCGAATTTTATCTACATGCCTGCAGCTGCGCACTTAGATGCTGTGTCATTTACAACGCTCTGCAAGACGTTCCGAATGTCAGCCGCGGTTTCCCAAGCTGCCAGCCCTGTCGGGCCCCCACAGGGATAAAAATTCTCAATCATCCGTAAATTGCGTCGCATAATTGGAATTTGCGTCTTTCGGCGAAAAGTACAGGCAGCAGCCGCATCATTTTCCAGCGAGTCCAACTCTGCCTGGATTTTCCTGCCTTCTTCAATAAAACCGCTCATGGTGTCGTACCATTGATCGCAGGTCAACGCATAGGCTGACGAAGGAAAGAGAAGAAATCCAATTACGCAAACAGTGACGCGAACCATGCCTGCATTAAACCAGAATTCGCGTTTCTTCGCAATCTTATCCATTAGGCCATCGTTCAAAAAAATCCCGCTCCTTTCCAGCGGGAGCATTGCGGACCGGCGGAAGGCCTTGCGGGACAACCAGGCGAACTGAGCCCAGGCTAAAAGAGGGAGAGCTGGGCCTTGGGCTTGGGCGGCGGGGCGTTGCGGGCAATGACGCTGGGTTCAAAAACAAAATAATCGTCGGGCGCGGGTTTCAGGAATTGCACTGCCTCCCCGGCATCAACATTCCCGACATCCAGCCACCCGGCATAATTTTCCGGCTGAATGACCGCCGGCATGCGCGTGTAGATTTGCGCAATGGCGGCATTGGGCCCGGTGGTGATGATGGCGGCGGTTTCAAGTTCCGAGCCATCAGCCCCCAGCCAGTGCTCCCACAGGCCGGCAAAGGCAAAGAGGCCGTGATCGGGGCGGTGAATGAAGTATGGAATCTTCCTGCCCGGAACATCCCCCAGCCATTCGTAGTAGCCATCGGCCGGAATGAGGCAACGGCGGCGGCGGATGGCATTGCGGAATGAGGGTTTTTCCAGCAGCGTTTCACTGCGCGCGTTGATCAGCGGTTTTCCCGGCTTGATTTCCTTTACCCAGGACGGGATGAAGCCCCAGCGCACCAAGGCGAAATGCCGTTCATGGTTTTCCTCGCGCACGACGGCGATGGGGCTTTGGGGCGCGACATGGGCGCGGGGCGGAAATTCGGGCTCCTCCAAATACTGGAGCAGCGATCTTGTTTCTTCCGCCGATTTCCTGAAACTATAGAGGCCACACATGGAGCCAGCTTAACCCGATGACGCATGCGCAACAATTCCCCAAGCTTGGGGCTTCCGCCTGCGTCTGGAAAGACGGCAGGGTGCTGCTGGTGCAGCGCGCGAAACCGCCTTTGGGCCTGTGGAGCCTGCCCGGCGGCCATGTGGAGTTCGGCGAAACGGCTGTCGTGGCGGCAAAGCGTGAGCTTTTGGAAGAAACCGGGGTTATGGCTGATCTTACCGCCTTTATTGGGCTCTATGAAATCATCCGGCAGGATCCCCCCTTCCATTATGCCATTGCCTGTTATGGCGGGGTGTGGCGGTCAGGCGAGGCGCATGCCGCAAGCGATGCGCTGGCGGCACGGTGGGCGGCGCCGGCGGAGCTCGATTCCCTTGATTTCGCGCCTCATGTCCGCGCGGCCATTGCCCGGGCCCAGGCGCTGCTGGGACTTTGACTCAAAATCAACTGTTCATATTAACCCTTTTTTAAGGAACGAGTCGCGGAAGGCCACGCCTTTGCTATGGTAATTAACCAATGCGGGGCGCTGGTGGAAAAGTGCCACGGCCGGGAATCAATGCGTCAATTGAAAAGACTGTTATGTTGAAATTTCGAACTAAACCAGTGCCCACGACCTATCCGGCTGAAGCCAAGCATCTGGCTCTGCGCTACATTCTCGATGCCTGGGAAGAGGCGGTTTATGAGGGCCTTGAGCCGGATTGCATTGCCACGGCGGCGATCTTTGCGGCCCTTTCGGACATGGTTGCCACCTATGGCGAGGAACCGGTGGCGGTGATGTGCGCGAAACTGCCGGACCGCATCCGGGGCGGCGAATTCTCCGTGGCCCAGACCAAGCAATAATCAGTCGAAAGCCTTCCACAGCAGCAGGAAGCCGAAAGCGGCCACCAGAACGCCTGACCAGCGGTTGATGGTGTCCAGGGTGGAAGCGCCAAGCCGGGCCTTCAGCCGGCCCATGATGAAACTCAACGCCAGCCACCACAAGGCGCTCCCCAAGGCAATGCCGAGAAGAACCACGGCGGGCCGAAGGTGTGAGGAGCCGAGAGCCAGATGCCCGCTCAGCGAACTGAAAATGGCAAGATAGCCCAGTACAAGTCCGGGATTGGTGACCGAGAGCGAAAAGGTGAGGCCGAACCTGGCCGCATGGGGAGCGGCCGCGAGATCGCTGTCGGCAAAATGGGTGCGCGCCGTGCGGATGCCCAGAACGATCAGCAGGAGACCGCCGGCGATCTGCAGGAATTTTGCGTAGTCCAGAATGAGATGGGCGATCGATTGAATGCCGTAGGCTGCAATACCGGCAATCAAAATGTCGGCGAGCACGGCGCCCAGCCCTGCCAGAAAGGCGAGCTTCACGCCGTGGCATAGGGCGGTGCGGATGACGATGAGATTGACCGGGCCCAGGGGCGCTGCCATGGCAATGCCGATGCCCGCGCCAATGATGAGCAATGACATGTCCATGATCTAACGGATATCCACGACGACGCGGCCGCGGACCTGGCCTGCAACAATGTCAGCGGCGACGCGCGGCACATCCTCCAGCTTCACATGGGTAGTGAGGGCGGCAAGCACGTTGCGATCGAGATCGCGGGCGATGCGGTTCCAGGCCTGCTGGCGGCGTGGCAGCGGCGTGGTGACGGAATTGACGCCGATCAGTTTCACGCCGCGCAAGATGAAGGGGGCAACCGTCGTCGGCAGGTCCATGCCCTGGGCGAGGCCGCAGGCGGCGACGGTGCCGTCATTGTTGATTTGCGAAATGACGTTGGCCAACGTGGTGGAGCCGACGGAATCAATGGCGCCGGCCCAGCGCATTTTTGCCAGTGGCTTCACCGGGCCGTTGAATTCATTGCGGTCAATGATTGTCGAGGCGCCAAGTTTTTTCAGGAATTCGGCTTCCTGGGGACGGCCGGTGGAGGCGGCAACCTGGAAGCCAAGCCTGGAGAGAAGGGCGATTGAAACGGTGCCGACGCCGCCGGCGGCACCGGTCACCAGGATTTCGCCATCGGCGGGTTTTACCCCCTGCTCTTCCAGTGCCATGACACAGAGCATGGCGGTGTAGCCGGCAACGCCCACGGCCATGGTATCGGCGGGGCTCCAGCCCTTCGGCACCGCCACAAGCCAGTCGCCGGAAACGCGAGCCATTTCAGAAAAGCCGCCGTTGTGCTGTTCGCCGACGCCCCAGCCGTTGAGAATGACCTGATCGCCGGGCTTCCAGTTCCGGTGGGAAGACTTGGTCACGGTTCCGGCGAAATCAATGCCGGGGATCAAGGGGAACTTGCGGATGATGGGGCCTTTGCCGGTGATCGCCAGGCCATCCTTGTAATTCACCGAGGAATGGCTGACCGCCACGGTGACATCGCCTTCCGTGAGATCGGCTTCGGTCAGTTGAACGAACTGAAACTGCTGGCCCTGATCGGTTTTGGAAATCTGGATGGCGCGGAAACTGTCGGTCATGCGGGCTCCTTTAGCGCGGGCAATGCTTCCAGAAACTTAACGGGCTGGCCTGCGGCTTTACCTAAAATTTGATCTTCCCACATGACTTTCCGGCCGCGCACGAAAGTGCCTTGCGGCCAGCCGGTGACTTCATAACCGTCATAGGGCGTCCAGCCGCATTTGCTTTCGATCCATTTATTTTCGATCACACGCTTTTTCTTGAGGTCAACAAGGGTGAGATCGGCATCAAAGCCTTCGGCGATGCGGCCCTTGCGGGAAATGCCGAAAATGCGCGCCGGGCCATGGGAAGTGAGATCGACGAAGCGCTCGATGGAAAGGCGGCCCTTGTTCACATGGTCAAGCATGACGGGAACCAGGGTTTGCACGCCGGGCATGCCGGAGGGCGAGGCGGGATAGGGCTTGGATTTTTCTTCCAGCGTGTGGGGCGCATGGTCCGAACCCAGGATATCCACCACGCCGGACTGCAGGGCCTGCCAGATGGCGCGCTGGTGTTCCCCGGCGCGCACGGGCGGGTTCATTTGCATGAGGCTTCCGAGCCTTGCGTAATCATCGGAGGAGAGGGTCAGGTGATGGGGCGTCACTTCGACGGTTGCCACGTCCTTGCTGGCGGCGAGAAGCGGCATTTCATCAGCGGTTGAGACATGCAGCACGTGAATGCGTTTGCCACTGCGCCTTGCGATGCGGATAAGGCGCTCGGTGCAGAGCCTTGCGGCTTCGGCATCGCGCCAGACGGGATGGCTGGCGGGATTGCCGGCGATTTGTTCGCCCAGGCGCTGACGCAGGCGGAACTCATCCTCACTGTGGAAAGCGGCGCGGCGGTTGGTTTGCGCCAGAATCCGGGCCACGCCTTCATCATCTTCCACCAGCAGTTCGCCGGTGGAGGAGCCCATGAAAACCTTGATGCCGGCGCAGCCCGGCAATTTCTCGAAGGCGGCGAGTTCGGACACATTCTCCCTCGTGCCGCCCATGTAAAAAGCGAAATCGCAATACATGCGGTTTGTGGCGCGGCGGACCTTGTCGGCCAGCGCCGCGGCGCTGACAGTGAGCGGCTTGGTATTGGGCATTTCGAAAACGCTGGTAACGCCGCCCATGACCGCGGCGCGGCCGCCGGATTCCAGGTCCTCCTTGTGTTCAAGGCCGGGCTCGCGGAGATGCACCTGGCTGTCGATAACGCCGGGAAGGATATGGAGGCCCCGGCAATCCAGGGTCTCGGCGGCGGAGAAATCACGGAGGTCGCCTATCCCGACGATGCGGCCTTCGGAGATGGCCAGATCGCGGGGGCCCACCCCATCATGATTAACGAGGGTTCCCCCCGTTAAAATGAGATCAGCCCCGCGTTTCATCCAGCTTCCTTGATTGTGGCACAAAGCAACCGTAAATGGTGCTGATGGCGAATTCTAGCTTTTTAATGCAGGTGCGGCGTGAGCGCGCGGTCCTCGGCCTTGAAGGGGCGGAAAGCGAGAATTTCCTGCATAACCTGGTGACGGCGGATATTCTGGGGCTGGCCGGGGGCGAGGCGCGCTATAGCGCCCTGCTCACGCCGCAGGGGAAAATCCTGTTTGATTTCTTCGTGGCCAAAACGGTGGAGGGCTATCTTCTGGACTGCGCCGCTTCGCAGCTAGAGGAGCTCATAAAACGGCTGATGTTCTATCGGCTGCGGGCGAAGGTTACCATTGCCGAGCGCAAGGATTTGGAGGTTGGGGTTTCGCCCACAAAGCCCGAAGCCCTTATTGCCTATATTGACCCGCGCACACCGCTTATCGGGTGGCGGATGATTGGTGAAAAGGGCAAGCTGCCGATAGGCGCTGGCTATGACGATGCACGCATTGCCCTGGGGTTAGCCGACAGTGATGGCGACATTGGTTCAGGCGAACTTTTTCCCCATGAAGCGAATCTGGACCAAATGGGGGCGGTGAGTTTCAGCAAGGGATGTTATATCGGCCAGGAAGTTGTTTCGCGCATGGAACACCGCGCCACGGCGCGGAGCCGCATCCTTCCGGTGACGTTTGAAGGGGCTGCGCCACCGCGCGGCACGGCGATCAAAAGCGCTGACAGGATCATCGGCTCGGTTCTGTCGTCGGCGGGAGACGCAGCCCTTGCACTTCTTCGCCTGGACCGCCTGGCCGAGGCCACCCAGCCATTGCTGACAGATGCTGTCAGGGTTCATGTGCATAAACCGGCATGGATAAAATATGATGTGCCATCAAAGGATTACGCCTAGTGCCTGCAGTTCTGCATGAAGACGGGATTTGCCGCTGCAGGTGGTGCGGCACGGATCCGGTGTATGTTGCCTACCACGATACGGAATGGGGCGTGCCGGAATATGATTCCCGCGCGCTCTTTGAAAAACTGCAGCTCGACGGCTTTCAGGCAGGGCTTTCATGGATCACGATTTTGCGCAAGCGCGAGGCTTTCCGCAAAGCCTTCGACGATTTCAATCCGGAAAAGATGGCGCGCTACCGGCCGGCAAAACTTGAGCGGCTGATGAATGACGCAGGGATCGTGCGCAACCGGCTGAAGATTGAAGCCAGCGTCAGCAACGCCAAGGCCTATCTGGCGATGCCGGATTTTTCCACCTACCTGTGGAACTTCATGGACGGCCGGCCCTTGCAAAACAGGCTGCGCAGCATGAAGGATGTGCCGGCCATGACGCCCCTTGCGGAGACGATTTCGAAGGACATGAAAAAGCGCGGCTTCCGCTTCGTCGGCCCCACCATCGTCTATGCCTTCATGCAGGCCTGCGGCCTGGTGAACGACCACATGATAGACTGCCACCGCCATGAGGCGGTGAAGAAGCTGGCGCGCTGAGATGGCAACGGAACTTCGCGCCTGGCAACGCATGCTCTCGGGACGCAGGCTCGACCTGCTGGACCCCTCGCCGCTCGACATCGAGATCGAGGACATCGCCCATGGGCTGGCCCGCGTGGCCCGGTGGAACGGCCAGACCAAGGGCGACCACGCCTTTTCCGTGGCGCAACACTGCCTGCTGGTCGAAGGCATCGCGGCCCACGTCAACCGGCAACTGGACAGGCCCTCGCGGCTGATGGCGCTGCTCCATGATGCGCCGGAATATGTGGTGGGCGACATGATCTCGCCGTTCAAGGCGGCCATCGGGCTGGATTACAAGGCCTTTGAAAAGCGCCTGCTTTCGGCCATTCACATGCGTTTCAGCCTGCCGCCCAAAACCCCTGCGCCTTGCGAAACGGAAATCAAGACGGCGGACAGGATGGCGGCCTATCTGGAAGCCACGCAGCTTGCGGGGTTTTCGGTGCCCGAGGCGGAAAAATTCTTTGGCCGGCCCAAGGGGCTGAGCGGCGGGGGTTCGCGGAAGTTTTTTCAACTCAAGCCCTTGCCGCCCAATGATGCGGCGGCCATGTATCTCAAGACGTTCAAATTGCTGGTGCAGCCATGATCATCGTTTGCGGTCTCAATGCGGTGCAGGATCTGGTGGATAAGCATTCGGTGGGGCGGATCGTGAGCCTTCTCGGGCCCGATACGCCGCACCGGGTCTTCAGGAACATTGCGGCGGAGCAGCACCTGAAGCTGACTTTTCACGACGTGGTGGAGATGATGGACGGCTTTTCGGCGCCGCGGGCAACGGACACCGAAAAACTCATCGAGTTCGTCGAGGCGTGGGACCAGGCCAATCCGATGCTCATCCATTGCTGGGCGGGCATCAGCCGCTCAACCGCTTCGGCCTATACGGCCCTTTGCATGCTGCGGCCCAAGGCCGATGAAGAGGAACTGGCCCATGAACTGCGCGCCGCCTCGCCTTCGGCCACGCCCAACCGGCTGATCGTTTCCTATGCGGATGCGCTGCTGGGGCGCAACGGCCGCATGTCGCGGGCCATCGAAAAGATCGGGCGCGGCGAAAGCGCCTATGAGGGCACGCCGTTCATTCTGAGGCCGTAGGTTCAACCTTCAACATTTGTCATCTCCGCACTTGTTGCGGGGACCCATTTTTCAGAAAATTTCTGGTATCAAACATACAGCACCATGGGTCGCCGGAATGAATCCGGCGATGACAATAGATCGGGGACCTATTTTCCGTGGGCGTAGGCCCAGTAGAGTTCGCGGGCTTTGGCGGCGATGGGGCCGGGCTGCAGGGTGCGCCGTTCGATGGTCGTCACCGGCATGACCTTGCTGTAATTCCCGGTTGAGAAAACCTCATCGGCGTCGAGCAGGTCCTTCCAGTCGAGGCTGCATTCATGCACCTTGATGCCCGCCCCTTTCAGCAGGGAGATAACGCGCTGACGGGTGATGCCGTTGAGGAAGCAGCCGTTGGGAACCGGCGTATAGGCCTCGCCGTTCTTGGCGCACCAGATATTGGCGGTGGTGAGTTCGGCCACATGGCCCAAGGGATCAAGCATCACGGCGTTGTCAAAGCCCCTCGCCTTGGCATCGCGGATGGCGCGGGCGGAATTGGGATAGTGGCAGGCGGCCTTGGCATCGGTGGGGGCGTATTCATTGGAGGGCCGGCGGAAGGGCGACAGGGTTATGGACAGGGATGAGGCGGGCTTTGGCAGCGGTGCATCATAAACCGAGACCGAGAATTTGGTGGATTCGGGGTCGACATCCACAAAGCCTTCGGCGGCCCAATACATGGGGCGCAAATAGAGTTCGGCGGTCTTGGGGAACTTGGCGATGCCTTCGCGGATGATGGCTTCAATTTCCCCGGCGCTCTTCAGTATTTTCAGGTCAAAGCTCCTGGCCGAACGAATCAGGCGCTGGCAATGGAGATCAAGATCAGGGGCCACGCCTTCAAAGGCGCGGGAGCCATCGAACACGCAGGAACCCAGCCACGGGGCATGGTCCATGACGCCCATGATCGACGGGTTGCCCTTGTGCCAGGCGCCTTCAAACCAGGTCCAGGCCGTGCCGCTGCTTTCTTTCCACGCCATGATGTGTCCTCTTTTCTCCTTCTCGGCCGCAAATAATAAAGGCGCCACCGGGGCGCCTCGCAAGAGCAAAACCGAACTGCCATCACGAATCCGAATAGAAGATATGACGGCCGATCTTCACGATGCGCTTCATGCTGCCGGCCCATTTCGGACGCACGTAATCCGCGTGGTAATTGGTGGCGGTGCTCATGATCTTGGTGCCCTTGCTGTCGCTCATGGCCTTTTGCGCGAGCCGCTTGGAATTGGCCCAGGCAGCGGGTTGCTTCACATCATCGGGAAGGCCGTCACAGGCAAAGGAGAACTGGCAGGAATTGCGCCGGTTGGAACCCTGATAGACCACGCCGCAAATCGTGTTTGGATAGGCCGGATCCTTGACGCGGTTCAGGATCACGCGGGCGACGGCAAGCTGGCCAAGTTCCGATTCGGAGCGGGCTTCGAAATAAATGGCGCGGGCCATGCAGTTTTCTTCGGCGAGGCGGGCGCGGCGCTGGGCCACAACGGCCTGCTTCTCAGTGCGCTTCAGCTTGAATGACTTTTCGATCTTGGCAGGCGACGGGGCAATTGCCAAGCGCTTTACGGCGGGAACCGAAACATCAGCCTTGCCGGACAGGTCAACGGAGGCCGGGGTAATCATCACTTCGCCCTGGGCATTGACGAAATCGCCCTTGCCAAGGCTGACCACGGATTGTTTTTGCAGCACGTTCAGGTTCACGATATCAAAATTTTCGCCCTCGGGCAGAAGCGAACCCTTGGCGATGATGTTGGTGACGGGGGAAACGATGTTCAACCCGGATTCATCAGCCGGCGCATTGTGGGCATTGGCATTCTGGCCCATGTAGTTGCCGGCAAAGGCGAAGGCCGCAATCAGCATTACGCCGCCAAAAACAAAGGGCGCATATTCCTGAACAATTCCACCGCCCTCATCCACTTCAGGATAAACGGGGAAATCGGCCATGGGCCTATGAGTTGGGCGTTTTTCCTGCAAATCCCCTAGTCCTAGTAAAGGCTTAGTCCCGCTGGATTGTTTCACTGACGGAAACATATCACTCTTCGCGTTTAGCATAGGTTAACCATGCCAGCAAACCAAAATTGCCCGATTCCCTGATTTTTTATGGGGCACTTCCGGGGAGGGTTAACCGCTGGAGGCGGCGTGAAATAGTTTAGTTATTTCTGATACTTGCCTGGGCCGCGGCAAGCCTCGCAATGGCGATGCGGAAGGGGGAACAGGAGACATAATCCAGGCGGATTTCCTCGCAGAAGCTTATCGAGGCCGGATCGCCCGCGTGTTCGCCGCAAATACCGAGCTTGAGATCGGGCCTGGCCTTCCTTCCGCGCGTTGCAGCGATTCGCAGGAGCTCGCCCACGCCATCAATATCAAGGGAAATGAAGGGATCGGATTCCAAAAGCCCCTTGGCGGTGTATTCGCCGATGAAGCGGGCGCTGTCGTCGCGGCTGATGCCGAGGGTCGTCTGGGTGAGATCGTTGGTGCCGAAGGAAAAGAACTCCGCCGATTCGGCAATCTCGCCGGCGCGCAGGGTGGCGCGGGGCAGCTCGATCATGGTGCCCACAAGATAGGGCAGCTCAAGGCCGCATTCGCCCTGCACCGCTTCGGCAACCGCGTCGATACGGGCGCGGACATAATCGAACTCGCGTTTGCCGACAACCAGGGGAATCATGATTTCAGGGATGGGCGCCTTGCCATATTTCTTGGCGACATCGGCGGTGGCTTCGAAAATGGCGCGGGCCTGCATCTCGGCGATTTCCGGATAGGATACGGCCAGGCGCACGCCGCGATGGCCGAGCATGGGGTTGAACTCCTGCAATTCGCCGACACGGGTGCGCAGATAGTCCGGGGCAATGGAAAGATCACTGGCGAGTTCGAGAATCTCATGCTCGGATTTGGGCAGAAATTCATGGAGCGGCGGATCGAGCAGGCGGATGGTGACGGGCAGGCCCGCCATGATCTCAAAGAGCTCGATGAAATCCTGGCGCTGCATGGGAAGGATTTCATCCAGCGCCTTGCGGCGGGCCTCCACGGTTTCAGCGAGAATCATCTTGCGCATGGGGCCGATGCGCTCGGCGCTGAAGAACATGTGCTCGGTGCGGCAGAGGCCGATGCCTTCGGCACCGAAATACCTGGCAGAGCGGGCCTCGTTGGGGGTTTCGGCATTGGCCCTGACCTTCATGCGGCGCGACGCATCGGCCCATTCGAGAATGGTGGCGAAGTCGCCGGAGAGCACCGGCTTCTGGGTGGCGATGCGGCCGCGGAAGACGCGGCCGGTGGAGCCATCGATAGTGATCGTCTCGCCCTTCTTCACGACAACGCCAAGCGAGGTCATGGTTCCGGCTTCATGGTCAATGCGCAGGCCGCTGGCGCCGACCACGCAGGTCTTGCCCATGCCGCGGGCAATCACCGCCGCATGGGAGAGAAGCCCGCCGCGCGCGGTGAGCACGCCTTCGGCGGCATGCATGCCCTGAATATCCTCGGGGCTGGTTTCGCTGCGCACGAGAATGCAGGGGCGGTTGCGGGTTTTCAGTTGCTGGGCTTCGGCCGCATCAAACACCACCTGCCCCGAGACGGCGCCGGGCGAGGCGGCAAGACCGGCGACGAAGATGTCATGGGTTTCGGTTGGGTCAAGGGTGGGATGGAGGAACTGGTCGAGCATCAGCGGATCGACGCGCAGCACCGCATCCTTCCTGGTGAGCAGGCCTTCGCCCACCATGTCCACCAGGGTTTTGAGTTCCACCCGGGCGCTGATCTTGGCGGGCTTGGTCTGCAGCAGCCAGAGCTTGTTTTTCTCGACGGTGAAGGTGACTTCCTGAATGGATTTGCAGCGGCGCTCGATCTTTTTCAGGGCGGCGGTAAGCTGGGCCGCCTGCTTTGGAAATTTTTCCCCGAAAGCCGGGGCAATTTCCGGATCCCGGGCGCCGGTTGAAAAATTGCGCGAAGTGGCGACGCCCAAGACATTTTTGCCATGGACCATGGCCTGGACGATGAGAGCGGCGGATTTGTTGCGGCGGCGGGCGGCCTTCACCACGCCCTGCAACTGCTCGAGCAAAGCTTGCGGGAAGACGGCGCCGGACTGCTTCTCGATGAATGACTTGTAGTGGGAGATCAGCCCGGGGCCCTTGTGGGCCGCAAAGATATCCTCAAAATCGGCATGGCGCAGGGACAGGACATTCACCGCATAGTTCTGGATGAACTGGCGGTAGAGGTCGTAGGCCAGAGCCTGATCGTTCAGGCGCGCCGCAAGGCCGTCGACCGTTTCATCGTTCAGGCCGACATTCAAAATGGCTTCCATGTAACCGCTGACAGGGCCAAACACGCTGGGGCGCACGGCAAGGAGCAGCGGCTTGTCCTTCACCCCAAGTTTTTTCACGGCAGCGGCAAGGCTTGCGGCGGTGAGGCCGGCAGGGTTTGTGATGACAAAACCCGGTGGCACGGCAAGGCCAAGGGCCAGCATATCACCAAGGCCAGCGGCCTTCGCCCCCAGCGATGGCGGGGTTTTCCCCAAGGCGACTATGGTTTTCACCGGCATATTGCAGTGCAGCAAACACGCTGCACGGCGGCAGGTCAAGTGGCCAGATTTTAGGCAGGCTGCGGTTTTGCGGTTTTCCGTCCCATAAGCAGCCAGAAGGCTATGGCCATGTTAAGCATGTTCCAGGCGATGCCGTGGAGGAAGGCGGCCTGGTAGGAGCCGGTGCGGTCGAAGATTTCGCCGGAGAGCCAGCCGCCCAGCGCCATGCCCAATACCGTTGCGGTGAGCACCAGGCTGATGCGGAAGCCCGCCTGGCGGGCCGGGAAATAATCGCGCACGATGAGGGCATAGCTCGGCACGATGCCGCCCTGGGCCAGGCCAAAGAAGGCGGAGACGATGTAAAGCGAGGCCAGGCCATCAAAGGGGATGTAAAACAAGAGCGCCAGGCATTGCAGGAAGGAGCCGATGATGAGGGTTTTCACGCCGCCGATACGGTCGGCGACGAAACCGAAGGCAAGGCGGCTCACCACGCCGAAGCCCAGCATGATGGAAAGCATCTCAGCGCCGCGGGCCGGGCCGTAACCCAGGTCGCCGCAATAGGCAATGATATGGACCTGGGGCATGGACATGGCCACGCAGCAGGCAAGGCCGGCGAGAACGAGAAGGCCTTGCAGCACGGGCGTTCCGTCGAGGGCCTTGCCGCCACTGTGGGCTGTGATGGAAGGGCTGGGCCGCTCATCCAGCGAGGCACGGCGGCGGAGGAAAAGCGACAGCGGCAGCATGAGCGATACGGTGAGGATGCCAAGGGCGATATAGGCGTAGCGCCAGCCGTAAGTTTGAATGCCCCAGGTGAGGAAAGGCGGCCAGATGGTTCCGGCGATGTAGTTTCCGGAAGCCGCGACGGCAACCGCGATGCCGCGGCGCTTCTGAAACCACAGGGAGACATCAGCGACAAGGGGCCCGAAAATCGTGGCGCAGCCGAGGCCGATGAGAACCGCCTGGCAGGCGACATAGGTCCAATAGTTGGGGGCAAGGGCGGAGGTCACGAAACCCAGCCCCAGCATGATGGAGCCCAGGAACATGGGCACCATGATGCCGAAGCGGTCGGCAAGCCTGCCCATCAGCACGCCGCCCAGGGCAAAGCCGATCATGCTCATGGTGTAGGGGAAAGACGCGCCGGAGCGGTCGACGCCGAATTCAACCTGGATGAAGGGCAGGACGACGATGCCGGACCAGATGCCAATGCCGCCGATGGTGGCGAGCGCCAGGGAGACGGCGAGGCGGAACCAGGAATAGGGACTGTCCTGAAGAGTGGAAGCGGCTGACATGGGGCCTTATGTCACCGGCGGCGTTGCCTGGGCAAGATGGGGCGGTGCATGGCTGATCTGGCCAAGATGCCGAAAGGGCCCTCATCCGGCCGTTGGCCACCTTCTCCCACCTTCGGCGGGAGAAGGCGATAATCCTTGAAAGCATTGCCTTCGCCCGTTCGCGGCACGCGAATGGGAGAAGGTGCCCGACAGGGCGGATGAGGGCTCTTCCTGCCCTACCCTTCAATCTTGGAGAAATCCGCCACCGCCAGCGTCGCCGCGCGGATGCGATTGAGGAGCTTCAGGCGGTTTTCGCGGAAGGAAGGGTCATCGGCATTCACCGTCACCTTGTCAAAGAAGGCATCGACGGGGCCGCGCAGTTTGGCAATGGCCGTCATGGCGGCGCCGAAATCCTCGGCGTCGACGGCCTTGCGGGCGTTGGCCTCGGCGGCGGAGACGGCGCGGTGCAGGTCGCGCTCCTCGCCCTGAATCAGAAGCTGGGCGTTGGGAAGGCCGTCGAAGGAACGGTTGTCCTTCTTCTCCTCGATCTTGAGAATGTTGGAGGCGCGCTTGACGCCGGCGAGAAGATTTTTGCCGTCATCGCTTTCGAGAAATTTTGAGAGCGCTTCGACGCGGCGGACGATCATCAGCAGATCATCCTGGCCACCGAGGGAGAACACCGCATCGATGAGATCGTGCCGCGCGCCCTGATCCTTGAGATAGACTTTGAGACGGTCGGCGAAGAAGGAGAGGAGATCCCCGTAAACAACGCTTGAAGCTTTCTCGACACTTGACCCTTCGCGATCAGCCATTTGAGCTTTGGCAGTTTCCTCTTTTAATCGTTCCGAATAAAAAACTCGACCTGATTTAATTGCGTCAACGATATTCAAACGCAACTGCTTTTCAAGCACTGTACGTACAATTCCCAACGCTGAACGACGGAGTGCGTATGGATCCTTCGAACCTGTCGGCTTTTCGTCAATCGCCCAGAAGCCAACGAGGGTGTCGAGCTTGTCGGCGAGCGCTACAGCTTGGCCGACTTTTGAAACGGGAATGGAATCGCTTGGCCCCTGCGGCTTGTAGTGGTCGCGGATGGCTTCGGCGACTTCTTTGTCCTGGCCTTGATCGAGGGCGTAGTAATGGCCCATAAGGCCTTGCAGTTCGGGGAATTCGCCGACCATGCCGGTGACAAGATCGGCCTTGGACAAGCGTGCCGCGAGTTTGGACTTTTCGACATCGGCCTTGATCGTTTTGGCGATTTCACCGGCCAGCGCTTCAATGCGTTTGATGCGTTCGCCCTGGCTGCCGAGTTTGGCGTGGAAGGTGATGCTATCCAGTTTCGGAAGCAAGTCTTCGAGCCTGGTCTTGCGGTCCTGGTCCCAGAAGAATTTTGCGTCGGACAGCCTTGCGGCGATGACCTTGTTGTTGCCGGCGACGATCATCTTGCCGCCGTCGGAAGCGACCATATTCGAGACAAGCAGGTAGCGGTTGGCGAGCTTGCCGGTCTTGTCGCGCAGCGCGAAACATTTCTGGTTGTTCTTGATAGTGGTGACGATGACTTCCGGCGGAACGTTCAAAAAATTCCTGTCGAACTCGCCCATCAGCACCACGGGCCATTCAACAAGGCCCGCCACTTCCTTGAGCAGGGCTTCATCCTCGATCATCTCGAGGCCTTGGGCGAAGGCGAGATTCTTGGCTTCGGCGCGGATGGTTTCCGCGCGGATGCCAGCATCGACGATGACGTTGGCCTTGTGAAGTTTCTGAGCGTAATCCTCGAAGCGGCGGACCTCGATTTTCTTGCTGCTGAGGAAGCGGTGGCCCAGGGTGGTGTTGCCGGATGGGATGCCTTCAATTTCAAATGGCACGACTTCGCCATCGAAGGTGCAGACAATGGAGAGAAGCTGGCGCACCCAGCGCAACTGGCCTGAGCCCCAGCGCATGGATTTTGGCCAGGGGAATTTTCTTATGACATCGGGCAGCAGTTCGGCCACCACATCGGTCGCGGCGCGCCCTGGTTTTTTTATGGTGGCGATATAAAACTTGCCCTTCTTGTCGTCCTGAACCGTGAGCTGGTCGAGCTTCAAGCCGGTGGATTTCAGAAAGCCGTCAATGGCGGGCTTTGGCGCATCGGTGCGGGGACCTTTGCGCTCCTCGCGCATGTCAGCGGCTTTGGGGTTGAGGCCTTCGACGGAGAGCACGAGGCGGCGCGGCGTGGCGTGGGCTTGGGCTCCTTCATAGGTGAGGCCCGCTTCGACGAGGCCATTGGTGATCAGGCTGCGCAAATCCTCCGCCGCCCTGCCCTGCATGCGGGCGGGAATTTCCTCGGAGAAAAGTTCGATCAGGAGTTCAGGCATCAGGCCCGCCCTCCCGCGGTTTTGCTCCAGGCTTCGCAGCAGCCCTTGGCGAGATCGCGGACGCGCAAAATATAGGCCTGGCGTTCGGTGACGGAGATCACGCCGCGGGCATCGAGCAGATTGAACATGTGCGAGGCCTTGATGCACTGGTCGTAGGCGGGAAGCGCCAGTTCGTGCTTTTCGTCCTTCAGGCCCACATCAAGCAGCGCCCGGCATTCTTTCTCCGCATCGATGAAGTGCTGGTGCAGGATGGCGGTGTCAGCGTGCTCGAAATTGTAGCGCGAATATTCCTGCTCGGCCTGGAGGAAGACATCGCCATAGGAAATTTTCTTCGGGCCTTCGAGGCCGTTGAAGTTGAGATCGTAAACATTGTCGACGCCCTGGACATACATGGCGAGGCGTTCGAGGCCATAGG
>Ga0307505_10001730_pt1 | contig 16748 bp, 20 predicted proteins | sample 23_S_MG_FD_202183 | JGI IMG/M metagenome (GOLD analysis project Ga0307505, IMG submission 202183) | Soil microbial communities from Populus trichocarpa stands in riparian zone in the Pacific Northwest, United States - 23_S | ecosystem: Environmental > Terrestrial > Soil > Riparian zone > Trees...
GGTCGACGGCGCGGTGTGGGTCACGACGGGCAACTGGCGGCGTTCGGCTTCGCTGCTGAGCGCGGCGACCAGACGATCAAAGACCGGGCGTGGCGGACCATCAACCGACTCGAACGCAATGGTCTGGCCGATGGAGACCGGCGTGGCGGCAATAGAGCCGGTCACGGAAGGATCGTGCTGATTGCAGGCGGCGAGCGTGAGCGCGATCACGGCCAATGCCGCACGCGCGCGAACCAGCGGCCACGCACGGCCGTCTGTCCGGCAATGACGCTGCCGAAACCGCATTGTTGACGCTCCCCGCCGGTCGCGCCCGCTTGTACCCGTTGGGTCCGGGGCGTCGCCGTCGCTTTCTTTGGTAGTCGGAATCCGGGGGGCGGTCCAGCCGGCCAAGCGCGGCTAAAAATCTGTCATCCCGGCCGAGCGCGCACATGACTTCGTCGTCCCGGAAACTCGCGAAGCGAGTTATCCGGGACCGTATGCAGCTTGTTGAGAACGATCCGGCTCTCGCTCGCTTACGCTCGCTCGGCCGGGATGACGTTATGGCTGGAGCGCGATCGCCGCGATCAGGCGGCCGTAGTCGGTCTCGCCTCGATGGGTCGTACGGCGGTAGCTGTAGAAGCGTGTGTCGTCCGAATAGGTGTCGAGCCCGAGATCCTGCATCTGGCCGACACCCGCCTGTTCGAGGCGCAGCGCGATGAAACCCGGCAGGTCGAACAGGGCATGGCCGTCGCGCGCGGCGGGCCTGAAGAATGTCTCGAACGAATCGTCCGCTGCACGAAAGCGCGCGATGAATTCGGGACCGACCTCGTAACTCGGCTGGCGGATCAGCGGGCCGATGACGGCGGCGATGTTCTCGCGCCGCGCACCGAGCGCTTCCATCTTCGCGACGGTCGCTTCAACGATGCCGTCGAACGCGCCGCGCCAGCCGGCGTGGGCGGCGGCGATCACGCCGGCCTTGCCGTCCGCGAGCAGGACAGGCCCGCAGTCCGCGACGGTGACGCCGATGGCGATGCCGGGCGTCTTCGTCACGACCGCGTCGGCGCGCGGCGCATGCTCGCGCGTCCACGGCTCGGTCGCGACAACGGCGACCGCCGAGTGATGCTGGAACGCGGTGACGAGCGAGGCCGCGCCCAGCGATGCCGCCATGCGGCGGCGGTTCTCGGCGACATGCGCGGGGTCGTCCTTCGAGCCCTGGCCGCCGTTCATGGTGGCATAGACGCCCTGCGACACGCCGCCCTCGCGCGTGAAGAAGGCGTGGCGGATGCGCGGCAATGCGGCGAGGGCGGGAGCGAGGATCATCGGCGCGAGAGTCGCGAGCGCGGGATCAGGAGTCAAATCCCGGCGGGCTGGGGAGCGCCGGGTGAACGAAGGCGATGGCCTTAAAGAGATCGCCCATGCCGGGCGAGGGGCCGGTGAGGCGGGCGAGCGCGGCGTCGACGTCCTTCACGATTGCGTCGCCATGTCCTTGCTTCAGACGCTCGGCGCGCAGCTCGATGTCGAGCGCGCGCAGGAAATTTCCCTGCGTCACCGGGCCGACCGCGTGCACGCCGCCGAGCGTCGCGGTGCGGGCGAGCATCTCGAAGTCCACATGCGCGGTGATGTCGGTCTCGCCGGGATCTTCGAGGACATTCGCCACCTTGTGCGCGCGCACGGCCTGCAGCGTGTCGCCGAAGCCGGTCCGCGTCTGGCCGTAGTCGATGAAGAGCGCGGCGCCGCCGTGCGCGGCGATGCGATGCACGGCGTCGCGCACCGGCGCGAGCAGCGTGCGTTCGAGCAGCGCGCCGGCGGGCGCCGGCCGCAGGCGCGCAGGCAGTTGTTCCTCGATTCCCGAGAGCGGCGCGGGGTCGAGCGCAAAGGCGAGCTTGCCGTCCACGACGCCGACCTTGCGCTCGTGCCAGCCGCTTTCGGTCTTGATGAACTGGTCGACGGGCAGGGCGTCGATGAACTCGTTACCGAGAACAATGAGCGGCCCATCCGGCACGGACGAGACATTCCGGTACCAGTGAATCTCCGCGCCACTGTCGGCGAGTGCGGCGCGCTGGCGCTCGATGAGCACGGGGCTCGTCTCGATCAGGTGCACCTTTACGGCTTCGCGGAACGGCGGCAGGACGCGGGCGGCGCGCAGCAGGTCGCTCATCAACGTGCCGCGGCCGGGGCCGAACTCGACGAGATGAATCGTCTCGGGCCCGTCCATGGAGCGCCATACCTCGGCGCACCAGATGCCGAGCATCTCGCCGAACATCTGGCTCACTTCCGGCGCGGTGATGAAGTCGCCCGCGACGCCGAATGGATCGCGGGTGATGTAATAGCCATGTAGCGGATGGCCGAGCGCGAGCGCCATGTAGCGCGAGACGGAGATCGGCCCTTCGCTCTCGATCAGCGCGCGGATTTCCTGTTCGAGCGCGTTCATGCCGCCTTCGGCTTGCGCAGCGCGTAAATGACGGCGCCCGCGCCGACGAGGATCATCGGGATCGACAACAGCATGCCCATGGTGAGGCCGCCGGCGAGGTAGCCGATATGCGCGTCAGGCTCGCGGAAGAATTCGCCGATGACGCGCATGATGCCGTAACCGCCGACGAACAGACCGCCGATGAGTCCGGGCCGCGTGAGCGCGCCGCGCCGGACGGCGACGATCAGGATCGCGAACAGGAGAATGCCTTCGAGGCCCGCCTGATAGAGCTGGCTCGGGTGGCGCGGCTCGGGTCCCGCCATCGGGAAGATCATCGCCCACGGCACGTCGGTGGCGCGGCCCCAGAGCTCGCCGTTGATGAAGTTGGCGATGCGGCCGAGGAACAAGCCCATCGGCACGACGACCGCCGCGATGTCGAGCATGGAGAGCGGCGAGATCCGGCGCGAGCGCGCGAAGAGGATGAGCGCCAGCACGGTGCCGAGGAAGCCGCCGTGAAACGACATGCCGCCGCGCCAGACGACGAAAATCTCGGCGGGGTTCGAGAGGAAATATTGCGGCTGATAGAACAGCACGTAACCGAGGCGCCCGCCGAGCACGATGCCGAGCGCGCACCACACGATGACGTCGTCGACATCCGACGGCTTGATCGGCGACGCGCCGCCCCAAAAGGCGCCGTTCGCGGCGATGCGGCGCGCGAGCCACCAGGCAAGCAGGATGCCGGCGACGTAAGCGAGCGCGTACCAGCGGATCGCGAACGGCCCGATCGAGATCAGGATAGGATCGATTTCGGGATAGGGGATGACGAGGAACGGCATGAGTGCGGTATTCCGACCTTCCGGCGGCTGCGGTCAAGGCCGAAGGATATTCGTTAAGCTGAAAATCGCGGCGGGCTTGCGTCTGCACACAGGAAAGCCCATCTGAGGCGCGTCGGCCCAACCATTCCCGCGCGGAGGCCAGCATGGCCCAGACCAGCAACCGGTTTCTCGATGAAATGTCCCGCCTGATGAACGACGCGGCGGGAGTCGCCGAGGGCGTGCGGCGTGAGGTGGGGACGCTCGTGCAGTCGCAGATGGAACGCGTCCTGCGCGACATGGACGTCGTGACGCGGGAAGAGCACGAGGCGGTCAAGGAGATGGCGGCCAAGGCCCGCGAAGAGAACGAGCGGCTCGCCGCGAGACTCGCAGAAGTTGAGAAAAAACTCCCAAAATAACGGCCTCTTCATCCTCTCCTCCGAATTGCGTGTGCAACTTCCCGATCCTTGTGGACGCACGCGGCCCGGCCATTGAAGCAGGCCTCGAATCCGATTCTGCTCGCTGAAGACGAATCAAGTCCCAGTTCTGCGACGATTCGGCCTTGTTGGCGCCACAGCGGGTGGAACGAATCAGCGGCGTTTCGGTGGGGCGTTGCAACGCGCGGGCGGGGGTCCGCGTCCAATCAAGAGCCAAGTGGCGGGGTCGAAGGCAATGGCATTCACCGAGTATGATTTCGAACAGCCGGTCAACCCGGCAAACCCGGTCGATCTGGTGGAGCGGCTTGCGTCGCTCAACGACTGGAGTTTCGAGCGGTCGAGCGATTACGAGATTTCGCTATCGATCGCCGGCAAGTGGACGGACTACCACGTCTCCTTCCAATGGATGAGCGAGATCGAGGCGCTGCACCTCGCCTGCGCCTTCGACGTGAAGGTGCCCGAGGCGCGGCACCACGAAGTCCTCAAGCTCCTCGCCATCGTCAATGAGCAGCTCTGGGTCGGCCATTTCGATCTGTGGACCGACGAGGGCATGGTCATGTACCGCAACGCGCTCGTCCTTGCGGGCGGGGCGACGGCCAGCGGCCGGCAATGCGAGGCGTTGCTGAAAAGCGCACTTGACGCCGCCGAGCGCTGCTTCCCGGCGTTCCAGTACGTCATCTGGGCGGGGAAGACCGCGAAGGAAGCGATGGACGCGACGCTATTCGAGACGGCCGGTGAAGCCTGACACGCACCATCTCTGCCGATGAGCGCTGATCGAACGAACGGACTCGCTTCAGTGCCGGGACCGGTGCTGCTGGTCGGCGCCGGCAAGATGGGCGGCGCGCTGCTTGAATCATGGCTCGCGCGCGGCCTGCCGCCGGCGCTCGTCTCCGTCATCGATCCGACGCCCGCGCCGGAAATCGCGAAGGTGATGACTTCGAGGCGGATCGCACGCGATCCGCAGCCGCCGCTGTTGCCAAGCCACGCCGCGGTCGTGCTGGCGGTGAAGCCGCAGACCGCGCCCGACGCGATGAAACAGATTGCCCGCTTCGTCGGCCGCGACACGGTGGTGGTGTCGATCATGGCGGGCAGGACGCTCGGCTTCCTCGCCAAGAACCTCCCGAAGGGAACGGCCATCGTGCGCGCCATGCCGAACACGCCGGCCGCGATCGGGCGCGGCATCACGGTCGCGGTGCCGAACAACCGCGTGAAAGGTGCGGCGCGCGATCTCGCCGACGCGCTGCTCACGGCGACGGGGCCGGTCGAGTGGATCAAGAACGAGAAATGGATGGACGCGGTCACCGCCGTTTCGGGTTCGGGGCCGGCCTACGTCTTCCTGCTCGCGGAAAGTCTCGCACGCGCGGGCGTGGCGGCGGGCCTGCCGAAGCCGCTCGCCGCGCGGCTTGCGCGCGAGACGGTGGCGGGCGCGGGCGAGTTGCTGCATCGCTCGGAGCTTGAGGCGTCGAAGCTGCGCGAGAACGTCACCTCGCCGAACGGGACGACGGCGGCGGCGCTGAAGGTGCTGATGGCCAAGAGTGGGCTCGATCCGCTGATGAAGAAGGCGGTCGCGGCGGCGACGAAGCGCTCGAAGCAGTTGGCGGGCTAGCGCTGACTTGCATCCGCTCGTCCCCGCGAAGGCGGGGACCCAGTGCAAAATTTGATGATATGGAAAGTCTGGATTCCCGCTTGCGCGGGAATGAGCGGGGTAAAGATCAATGGCCGAGCCGATTGAGCCCAAGATCAGTTTCGACGATTTCCGCAAGGTTGACGTGCGCGTCGGCACCATTGTGAGCGCGGAGCCGTTTCCCGAAGCGCGCAAGCCCTCGATCCGGCTCGTGATCGATTTCGGACCCGGGATCGGCACGCGCAAGTCGTCGGCGCAGATCGTCAAGCACTACAAGCCCGAGGAACTGATCGGCCGTCAGGTGGCGGCGGTGCTAAACTTTCCGCCGCGCCAGATCGGGCCGATGATGTCCGAGGTGCTCACCCTCGGCTTTCCCGACGAGGAGGGCGGCGTCGTGCTGATCGGACCGGACAAGAAAGTGCCGGACGGCGGCCGGTTGTTCTAAAAATATCTGTCATCCCGGGCGCGGCGCAGCACGAGCGCAGCGACGTGGTGCGCCGCAGACCCGGGATCCAGGACCATCGGCTTAGGTGTTCATGGATCCCGGCTCTCCCCCGGCTTTCGCCGGGGTCGGCCGGGATGACAGGAAAAATACGTTAAACCGGAATTCGCACCGTCGCGCGCAGGCCGCCGAGCGGGCTGTCGGCGAGCGTGATCTCGCCGCCATGGACGCCGGCGATGTCGCGCGCAATCGAAAGGCCGAGGCCGGTGCCGGTCTGGTTCTGGTTGCGCGCGTCGTCGAGGCGCAGGAACGGGCGGAAGACGTCGTCGCGGCGATCTTCCGGAATGCCGGGACCGTCGTCGTCGACATGCACCACGAGCCAGCGCGGCTCGCGCGTGCCGGAGAGCGCGACGGTCGTGCCGAAGCGCGAAGCGTTCGACACCAAGTTGGCGAGGCAGCGTTTGAACGCATCGGGGCGCACCTGCACGATCGGCGGCCCGGCGAAACTCGCGCTCGCATGCTTGCCCTGGCGCTGCGCTTCCGCCGCGAGCTCGTCGAGGATGTGCGAGACATCGGCCATCTCCGGAATCTCGCCGGCCTCGCCGCGGGCGAAGGCGAGATAGGCCTCCAGCATCCGCTGCATTTCCTCGACATCCTTGCGCAGCGCCTCGATCTCGGGGCTGTCCTCCAGCAGCGCCAGCTCGAGCTTGAAGCGGGTCAGCACCGTGCGCAGGTCGTGCGAGACGCCGGCGAGCATGGTGGTGCGCTGCTCGATCTGGCGCTCGATGCGCTTCTTCATCTCCATGAAGGCGGTGGCGGCCTGCCGCACCTCGCGCGCGCCGCGCGGATGGAAATTCTTGATGTCGCGCCCCTTGCCGAAGGCGTCGGCGGCGGCGGCGAGGCGCAGGATCGGCTTGATCTGGTTGCGCAGGAAGAGGATCGCGATGCCGAGCAGCACGAGCGAGGTGCCGACCATCCAGACGAGGAAGATGTGCGAGTTGGACGCATAGGCCTGGTTGCGCCGCGCGAAGACGCGCATGACCGCGTCCTTCAACTGGATGCGGATTTCGACAAGGTTCGAGTCGCCGACCGTGTCGATCCAGAACGGCCGCTGGATGAGCCGCGCGATCTCCTGCGACAGCACGGAGTCGAGCACGTCGAAGAAGGGCTTGGGGCCGGGCGGGGGCAGGGGCTCGGGCGGCAGGAATTCGACATTCAGGCGCAGCTTCTCGTCGGCGATGCGGCGCAGCTCCTTGCCGCCGTCGGCGCGCGGATAATGCTCGTAGATTTCCACGAGTGCGGCGATGTCCTGCGCGAGCGAGGAGGACAGCCGCAGCGTCACCTGGTTGAAGTGCCGTTCCATGAATACGAAGGCGACGACCGATTGCAGCAGCACCATCGGGGTCACGATGATGAGCAGCGAGCGGGCATAGAGGCCCTTTGGCATATGCGCGGTGAGCCAGAGGCCGAGGCGCGTGAAGGGGCGCCGGATCTTCGCGCCGATGGCGACCAGGCCCGCGAAGAGCGAGCGAAGGCCGGTACGGCTGAAATCGAGCGATGTCATCGCCGGCTCACGGCGTTGCGATCAACTGGTAGCCGATACCGCGCACGGTGCGCAGATAGACGGGATCGGTCGGGTCACGTTCGATCTTGCGGCGCAGGCGATTGATTTGCACGTCGACCGCGCGTTCGCTGGCGTTGACGCCCGGTGCGGAGAGCGCCTGCCGCGGCACGGTCTCGCCGGAGCGGGCGGCGAGCACGCGCAGCATCTCGCGCTCGCGGTCGGTGATGCGCACGGGCTTGCCGCCGCGGATCAGCTCGCCGCGGCCGAGATGAAATTCAAACTCGCCAAAATGTGCGATCTCGATCGAACGTATGGCGGGCTGCTCGGTGCGGCGCAGGATGTTGCCGATACGCAGAAGAAGCTCGCGCGGCTCGAAAGGTTTGCCGATGTAATCGTCGGCGCCGAGTTCGAGACCGGCGATGCGGTCGACCGGCTCGGTGCGCGCGGTCAGCATCAGGATCGGCACATCGGAACCGCCGCGGATCGAGCGCGCGAGGTCGAGGCCGCTCTCGCCCGGCATCATCACATCGAGCACCAGGAGATCGAACGAGAAGCCGCCAAGGCGCGCGCGCGCCTCAGCCGCGTTGTTCGCGGTGGTGATGCGATAGCCATGGTCGGCGAGGAAGCGCGACAGCAATTCGAGAATGCGGCGGTCGTCGTCGACCACGAGCAGGTGAGGGGCGTCGTCGGGCGGAGGGGTGCGTGTCTTGATCATTGAACTCGCTTGGTCATCGTTCCGGGGACGCGCGGTCGGCGCGCGCGATCAGCCGTTCGACCTCCTCGCGCGCGGCAGGGTCGATCATGGCGGTGAGAAATTTGCGCGCTGCCTCGCGCGCGCCGGGGCCGCATTCGTGCAGCGCGCGGGCGAAGCGGCGGGTTTGCACGAGCGCGAGATCGCGGGCGAGCGTCTCACCCTTCGGCGTGAGATAGAGAAGCCGCTGGCGGCGGTCGGCCTGGCCGGCTTTCTGCACCACATAGCCTTGCTCAACGAGATCGCGCAGGACACGCCCGAGGCTCTGCTTGGTAATCCTCAGAATGTCGAGCAGGTCCGCGACCCGCATGCCGGGGTGGCGGTTGACGAAATGCAGCACGCGATGATGCGCACGGCCAAAGCCCAGCCCGGCGAGCCGCTCATCGGCGTCGCCGATGAAGTCGCGGTACGCAAAGAACAGCAGCTCAATGAGATCGTAGGCCGGGCCGCCGGCCTGACGCTCATTGGAGGGCTCCGATGGACGGAGCGATGCCGTCGTGGCGTTTATGTCAGCCATATTGACATATTTAGCTTGGTTTGTTATCGGGGGCAAAGGCTTGGCGAAAGGATCGGGACCCAAATCCGACTTTGCCGGTTCGATCGTTGCGCCGCGCGCCCCGACGCGCTCTCATACCAGAAACATATCGGGACTTGCCCATCGAGGCAAAACCCGCCTACGGGACGGAAACGGACCAGCAGTATGGAACTGCGGGTGTTCAGGAGGATGGAATGGCCGGCGAGACCTTCGATAACCGCCCTGGGGTCATCTGGTACGACGGCAAGCTCGTGCCATGGGCGGACGCCAATCTGCACGTCCTGAGCCATGGGCTGCATTACGCGAGCTGCGTGTTCGAAGGCGAGCGCGCTTATGGCGGCGAAATTTTCAAGAGCACCGAGCATTCCGAGCGGCTGAAGGCTTCGGCGCGCATGCTTGATTTTGAAATTCCGTTCTCGGTCGCCGAAATCGATGCGGCGAAGAAGCTCGTGCTCGAGAAGAATGGGCAGAAGGACGCTTACATCCGTCCGGTCGCGTGGCGCGGCAGCGAGATGATGGGCGTGTCGGCGCAGAACAACAAGATTCATCTCGCGATCGCGACGTGGGAGTGGCCGAGCTATTTCGATCCGGCGCAGCGACTGAAAGGTCTGCGGCTTGATCTCGCCGAGTATCGCCGTCCCGACCCGAAGACGATTCCGTGCAAGGCGAAGGCGGCCGGCCTCTACATGATCTGCACGATCTCCAAGCACACGGCCGAGCGCAAAGGTTACGCCGACGCCATGATGCTCGACTGGCGCGGGCTCGTCGCCGAGTGCACGGGTGCGAACATCTTCTTCATCAAGGACGGCAAGATCCATACGCCGACGCCGGACTGCTTCCTCGACGGCATCACGCGGCGCACGGCCATCGATCTGGCGAAGAAGCGCGGCATCGAAGTGATCGAGCGGCAGATCAAGCCGGAAGAGCTGACGCAGTTTTCGGAATGCTTCATCACCGGCACGGCGGCGGAAGTGACGCCGGTCTCGGAGATCGCCGACTGGCGCTTCACGCCGGGCGCGATCACGAAGCAACTGATGGACGACTACACGGCTGAAGTCCAGCCGAAGAAGCGTTCGGCGGCGGCCTGACTATTCCGCCGCGTTTCGTTTTGGATCGCGCGACCAGCGCGCGGCCGCGTCGTCATCTTTTTCCTTCGCCTCGACCCAGTTTGTCTGGCCTGCGGCTTCGACCTTCTTCCAGAAGGGCGCGCGGGTTTTCAGATAGTCCATGAGGAATTCCGCTGCCTCGAACGCGGCGCGGCGGTGCTTTGAGGCGGTAGCGACGAATACGATCGTCTCGCCGGGCTCGATGCGGCCGACGCGATGCACGACGCGCACGCCCATGAGCGGCCAGCGCTGCTCGGCTTCCTGCACATGGCGCTCGATCTCGGCTTCGGCCATGCCGGGATAATGCTCGAGGGTGAGTGAGGCGATTTTCTCGTCGTCCTCGCTGTCGCGGCAGATGCCGGAAAAGGCGACGACGGCGCCGATGTCGGTGCGGCCGCGCGAGAGCGCTGCCGCTTCGGCGGCGGGGTCGAAGGCGCGGTCGGTGATGCGAACGCTCATGCCGCCATTATAGAGCAAACTGGGTCAGCCGCCTGTCATGGGCGGAAACAGCGCGATTTCACGGGCGCCGGCGAGCTTCGCGTCCGCGCGCGCATGAACCCGGTCGAGGGCGGCGCGCACGACCTTCGGGTTCTCGAAGGCGTAGGCGTATTCCTCGCCGCGGCTCCTCAGCCACTGCACGAGATCGCCGACGGTCTGCACGGTAGCGGGAAGGCTGAGTTCTTCCTCGGCCTTGCCGACGCGCTCGCGAATCCAGGCGAAGTAAAGAATCTTCATCGCTCGTCGACGAGATGCTTCACGCCCGCGCGGAAATAATCGAAGCCGGTGTAGAGCGTGAGGACCGCGGCGGTCCAAAGAAGGGTCAGGCCGATGCGCGTGGTGCCGGGCAAGACTTCCTCACCGGCGGGGCCGGCGAGCAGGAAGCCGATGGCGACAAGCTGGAGCGTCGTCTTGTATTTCGCGAGCCGCGACACCGGTACGCTCACGCGTAGCTCGGCGAGAAATTCGCGCAGGCCCGAGACGAGAATTTCGCGGCACAGGATGACGAAGGCGGCCCACAGCGACCAGCCGCGGATCGTCTCGTCGGCGGCGAGCATGAGGAGGCTGGCGCCGACGAGGAGCTTGTCGGCAATCGGATCGAGCATGCGGCCAAGCGCGGTCTGCTCGCCATAGGCGCGCGCGGCCCAGCCATCGAGCCAGTCGGTGAGCGCAGCGAGAATAAAGATCGCGAGCGCGACCCAGCGCAGCCAGAGTCCGGCTTCGAAAATCGTGACGCCGAAGAGGCATGCGGCGACGACGGGGACCGCGGCGATTCGGGCATAGGTCAGGAGATTGGGGAGCGAGAGCGGTCCGGCGCCGGCCCGCGCGCTGGCGATCTCCGCTGCTGCCTGGCTGTTCGCACGCCGCATATCCAATCCCTTCACAGCAGAGAAAGGCATTGCAGAACGGCGCCGTCAATGCGACGTGCGGTCAATTTCGTGGCAGTCATCAACCATTCGCATGGAAATAGTCATATACGGCCCTCGCAGTGGCCGCATTGATGCCGGGAACCGTTTCCAGATCGGCGAGAGAGGCGCGTTCGATCGCGGTCAGCGTCCCGAAATGGCGGAGCAGCGCGCGCTTGCGCGTGGGACCGACGCCCGGAATTTCCTGCAGGCCGCCGCTTGCGATGTCGCGCTTGCGGCGGGTGCGGTGCGCGCCGATAGCGAAGCGGTGCGCTTCGTCGCGCAGACGCTGAATGAAATAGAGCACGGGATCGCGCGGCGGCATCCGGAACGGCTGGCGCTCCGGCATGTGAAACGTCTCGCGCCCGGCGTCGCGGTCGGCACCCTTGGCAATGGCGACAAGGCAAAGGTCGTTGATTCCGAGATCGGCCATTACCTCGCGCGCGGCGCTCAACTGGCCGGGACCGCCATCCAGAATGACGACGTCGGGCCAGGGTGAATCCGGATCCTCCGAGCGCGGTGCGTCCTTCACGAGGCGCGCGAAGCGGCGGCGCAGCACCTCGCGCATCATGCCGTAGTCGTCGCCGGGCGCGAGGTCCTCGGAGCGGATGTTGAATTTGCGGTACTGGTTCTTCACGAAGCCTTCGGGTCCCGCGACGATCATGACACCGACGGGATTCGAGCCGCTGACGTGGCTGTTGTCATAGACCTCGATGCGGCGCGGCGGCTGCGGGAGGCCGAAGGCTTCGGCGAGGCCCTTGAGCGCACGCAGTTGCGTCGAGGACTCTGCGAGTCGGCGGCTCAATGCCTCGCGGGCGTTGACCAGCGCGTGATCGACGAGGGCGCGCTTGTCGCCGCGCTGCGGGACCGTGATCTCGACGCGATGGCCGGAGCGCGTGGTGAGCGCCTCGGTCAGCAGATCGCGCTCCTCGATGTCGTGGGAAAGCAGCACGCAGCGCGGCGCGGTCTTGTCCTCGTAAAACTGCGCAAGGAAACTTTCCAGCACTTCGCTGGGGCCGAAGCTGCGGTCGGCGCGCGGATAGTAGGCGCGGTCGCCCCAGTTCTGGAAATTGCGGATGAAGAAGACCTCGATGCAGGTGATGCCGCCTTCCTGATGCACGGCGAACACATCGGCCTGCTCGATCGAACGCGGATGCACGCCATGATGCGACTGGATGGCGGAGAGTGCGGCGAGGCGGTCGCGCAAGGCGGCTGCGCGCTCGTAGTTCAGCGTCTCCGACGCCTCCTCCATCTCTTTCGCCAGCGTCTCTTTCACGGCGCGGCTGCGGCCTGACAGAAAATCGCGCGCTTCCTCGACCAGCACATTGTAGTCAGGCAACGCGATCTCGCCGGTGCATGGACCCGAGCAGCGCTTGATCTGGAACAGGAGACAAGGCCGCGTGCGGCTCTCGTAAACGGAGTCCGCGCACGAGCGCAGGAGAAAAGCGCGCTCAAGCGCAGTGATCGTCCGGTTCACGGCGCCGACGGCGGCGAAAGGCCCGAAGTAATCGCCTTTCCGGTTGCGTGCGCCGCGATGCTTGGTGATCTGCGGCGCGGGATGGCCGCCGGTGATCAGGATGTACGGAAACGACTTGTCGTCGCGCAGCAGTACGTTGAAGTGCGGCCGGAAGCGCTTGATGAGATTGGCTTCGAGCAGCAGCGCCTCGGTCTCGGTCGAGGTCGAGACGAACTCCATGGTTGTCGTCGCCGAAACCATGCGCGCGATGCGGTTCTCAAGCCCGGTGCGCGTGTAGGAGAGAACGCGCTTGTTGATGTTCTTGGCCTTGCCGACATAGAGCACGTCGCCCTTGCGGTTGAGCATCCGATAGACGCCCGCTCCGCGCGGCGCGAGCTTCGCAAAACGGAGGATGACCTCGCGGCCGGTCCCGACGCTCTCCTCGGAGGGCTCTTCGACGGGCTCGCTTGCGAGTTCTAGTTCCAGAATGGAAACGTCCTCGGCGTCCTCCGTCTCGGACGGTTCCGGAACAACCGCAGCATCGGCCAGATTTTCGGGATCGAGGTCTCGCTTGCGCTCCATGAGCGGAAACTAGGCATTTGGCCGCGCGAGGGCCAGTGCGGTGTTTACTCTCGTATGCCGCTGATTTCGGGCGTCTGCCATGCGATGTGCTGGCCGCCATCGACCGGGATGACTGTTCCGGTCACGCCGTCGGCGGAGGCCAGATACAAGACGGCTTTTGCCACGTCATCGGCGCTCACATTGCGGCCGAGCGGCAGGCGCGCGCTCTGGTTCGCGAAATCGTCCTCGCTTTGTCGCGTGCTTCGCAGCGTCGGACCGGGCGCCACTCCGTTCACGCGAATGCCGGGTGCGAGCGCCTGTGCGAGCATGTGGGTCGCGCTGTGCAACGCCGCTTTGCTCACCGCGTAAGAGAAGAACAGCGGCGTCGGCTTGAAGACGCGCTGATCGAGTACATTGACGATCGAGGATCTGCCCGCGGGCGCTTGCGCGGCGAAGGCCTGGGCGAGAAACACCGGTGCGGCAAGATTGATCGCCATCTGCCGGTTCCAGCGCTCGTGCGAGAGCGATGCGACGCTGTCTTCCTCGAACACCGAAGCATTGTTGACGAGCAGCGTCAGCGGTCCGAGTGCCTTGCCGGCTTCCGCGATCAACCGTTCGGCAACAGCGTCATCGGCCAGATCGCCGAGCAGGATCGTGCAGCGCCCGCCCGCGCGTTCGATCTCCTGCTTTAACGATTGCGCTTCGCCTTCCGAACGGTTGCGGTGGATGGCGACGGCGTATCCCGCGCCGGCGAGACAAAGCGAGATGGCGCGGCCGATCCGCCTCGCGCCGCCGGTCACCAGTGCTGCGTGAGATTGAAGTTCCATGGACTCGATCTTGCCATGCTTCTGAACGTTTCCGGTCCCGCGTTGGCCGCTCTCAACGAATTATTAAGCGTAGAATCAACGAAAGCCGAATCCTTGCTCGCGCGTTAAGGTTTCCGGATCCCTTAAAAGTTTAGCTTTTGCCCAGCGGCACCGATCAGAACGGTCGTGACGAAGGAGTGTGCAATGAGAAAACTGCTGTTGGCGGCGGCTGCAGCGACCCTGGCCGGTGCGCCGGCCCTTGCGGCGGATATGGGACGGCGAGCGCAGCCTTATTACGGCCCACCCCCGGCTCAGTTGTTTAACTGGACCGGTTTCTATGTCGGCGGCAACGCCGGCTGGGGCTGGGGCAGCGCGCTGGGCACGGACCCGAGCGGATATCTGATCGGTCTGCAGGCCGGTTACAATTTTCAGTATGCGAGCGGCCTGCTCGCCGGCATTGAAAGCGACATCGCGATCAGCGGTATGGAAGGGTCGGGGGGCGGAGGCACGTTCGGCCTCGACTATCTCGGCACCGTCCGCGGCCGGCTTGGCTATGCGATGGACCGGTATCTCGCTTACGGCACCGCCGGTCTGGCCTATGGCCGCGGCGACGTCTCGATCGCCGGCCTCTCGAACGAACAGACGCATGTCGGCTACACGCTCGGCGCCGGCGTCGAAGCAATGATTGCGCCGAATATCACGGCGCGTCTCGAGTACCTCTATGTCGATCTCGGCCGCGAGACCTATACGACCACGCTCGGTCAGACGCGCGCATCGTTCGACGCCAATATCATTCGCACCGCGCTCAATTACAAATTCTGAGCGATACGGCGCTGAAAAGCTGAGCCCCGGCCGGGAGGCCGGGGCTTTTGCATTTCTTACAAATTGTTTTGCGAAGGGCGTCTAGTCGGCGCGATTGAGATTGACCGCCTTCGGTCCCTTGCCGCGCTTGTCCGGTTCGACGTCGAAGGACACGCGCTGGCCTTCGGTCAGGGCTCCGAGGCCGGAGCCGGTCACTGCCGACACATGCACGAACACGTCGCGGCTTCCGTCGTCGGGCCGGATGAACCCGAATCCTTTATCGTTGTTGAAGAACTTCACTGTGCCGGTCGTCGGCATGCCCCCACTCCTTGTCTGTTCCCTCTGGTCACGGGCAGCTTTTTCAGGCGGCCGCCTTCGTGACGCCTGAGATTCCTACGTCATCCCGTGGAAGGTGGGAAGGAGAGTCAGGGCACCAGCCAGCCGAGGCGGTAGCGGGCGGGGCCATCCTTTTGGAGCAGGTGCGCGAGCGCGGGCATGATTCTCGCGAGTTCGTTTTCCAGCGTCCAGGGCGGATTGACCAGCAGGATCCCGCAGGATGCGAGTTTGTCCGCCGCGGGATCGCCGGCCGTCAGTTCGACGCGCAGAATTTTCGGAATGCCGAGACGGGCGACACGCTTTGCGAAGCCCTCCACCTCATGGGCGTCCTTGATCGGGTACCAAAAGAAATAGATGCCGGACGGCCACCGGCGGCTGCCCTCCTGCAATCCGTCTTCGAAGCGGCGGAAATCGTCGCCGTCCTCGAATGGCGGGTCGATCAGGACCAGTCCGCGCCGCTCGGGCGGGGGCAATGCGGCCTTGAGCGCCGTCCAGCCATCGGTCTCGATGACGCTCGCACGCTTGTCTCGACCCACGGCAACTTTGAGTGCTGTGCGTTCTTCGGGATGCAATTCGCAGAAGACAAGCCGGTCCTGCGGCCGGGTGAGGCGAAGCGCAATCAGCGGCGAGCCGGGATAGTGACCGGGCTCAGATTGCACGAGCGAGAGATAGGGTGCGAGCAGTTCTCCGGATTCGCCCCTTGGTGCGTTCGCCAGCAGTTTGCCGATGCCGTCCTTCCATTCGTTCGTGCGTCCGGGTTCATCGCCCGACAGGTCGTATCGGCCAGCTCCGGCGTGTGTATCGATGACGCGGAAGGGCGCTTCCTTGTTGCAGAGATAGAGCAGGATGCGCGCGAGTACAGCGTGCTTGAACACGTCCGCGAAATTGCCGGCATGGAAAGCGTGGCGGTAGTTCAAGGGAAGCTTTTTCGTTTGAGCATGATCTTTTCCGAAAACCGGTTCCCACTTTTTGGGATCATGCTCAGCCGCGCACCGGCGGCATGACGACGCGCGAGGCGCGGCAGGTACGCCGTTCGTTTTCAGCGCAGTCGCGGAAGGAAAGGTCCTTGCCCATGCAGATGCGCACTTCGCGCAGGCGGCGGTCGTCACAGGTGACGGAGATGGAGCCGGCGGACAGTTGCGGATTGGCGTCGATGAATGCTCGCTCCACCTCGGCAGGCGAAACCATCGTGTAGTCGTTCAGCCGGTGGAAGCGCGCGGGAATTTGCACGCGCTGGCGCGCGTCGCGCAGTTTCTCGAAATACGCCTGTGGTTGAAGACCAGCGCAAGTGCCGTGCGTGCGCCACTGATGAATGACGAGGCCGCGCGCCGGCATCAGGTCCAGCACCGACTGGATCGTATCGTTCGGAACGTAGGGTGCGCGGTCAACGCAGGAGCGCGGATAGCCACGCTCATACTGCGGCCAAAGACCGTGCACGACGAAGGCATAGGGGCGGGCGCGGCTGCATTGTTCGTCGCCGGCGCGCTTGTCGCCTTCGGCTTCGCAATAGGAAGGCGCCCAGGACAGCGCGAGGACGTAGAAATCGAATTCGCCGGGCTTGCCGCGTTGCTGGGAGAAGGCCGGTTGCGCGAGCAGGAGCAGCGCCAGCGCAGCAAGCGCGCCGCGCAACGGCGTCATGGCCTGGCTGCGCGGCAGTTCGGCGCGTAGGCGAGGTTGTAGTCGTAGCCGACGACGCACCATTCGACGCCCCAGCCGACGCCTGCG
>Ga0307505_10001731_pt1 | contig 16745 bp, 18 predicted proteins | sample 23_S_MG_FD_202183 | JGI IMG/M metagenome (GOLD analysis project Ga0307505, IMG submission 202183) | Soil microbial communities from Populus trichocarpa stands in riparian zone in the Pacific Northwest, United States - 23_S | ecosystem: Environmental > Terrestrial > Soil > Riparian zone > Trees...
GCCCGCCCGCATTGGGTGCAGAAGCGCTGCTGTGCCGCCAGCGCGGCGCCGCAACCCTCGCAACGCTGCGCCAGCCCATGGCCGCACTGTGCGCAGAAGCGGGCATCGTCGGCGTTGGCGTGGCCGCAGGCCGTGCAGTGCGGCATGACTCGGCCCTCCGGTGGCGTGCAGCGGGGCAGCGGTACCCCACCGCGGGAATTCTGCCTTCAGCCTTGGGCAAAGGCCAGCAGGTGCGCGATCAACGCCTCGGGCTCGGTGACCATCGGGAAGTGGCCAGTGGCCATCTCCACCACCTGCCAGCCGGGCCGTTCGCGCACGCGCTGGCGCATCGCGTCGATGGTCGGGTAGGCCGGCTGGTTGCAGTCGATGAACAGCCGCGGCAGCGCGTCGACCAGCGTGCCATCGTAGTGCAGCGGCACGCGGTACATACCGAAGGGGTGCGGCACGTGGCGTCGGCGCAGCCAGTCGGCGTCGGCGGCGGACAGCGCGAAACCGGTCGCCGGGTCCGGTGGCGGCAGCGCGTTGTCGTAGGCGGCCGCAGCGGCGCGGCGCGCGGCCACGAGTTCGGGCGCATGCGCGTCGCCCCAGCCCTCGCCGGGCAGCGGCACCATCGCATCGACGTACACCAGGCTGCGCACGCGCTGTGCGTCGCGGGCTTGCAGCGCCGCGGCGGCGCCGGTGACGACCATGCCGCCGTAGCTGTGGCCCACCAGCACCAGGTCGCTCAGCTCTTCGGCCTCGACCAGGCCGAGCACGTCGTCGATGTGCGTCTGCAGCGAGATGTCGGGCCGGCGCAGGTGCGCGCGCTCGCCGTCGCCGGTGAGCGTGACGGCATGCACCTCGTGCCCGGCGGCGCGCAGCGGCGCCAGCACGCGGCGCCAGATCCAGGCGCCGCCCCAGGCGCCGTGCACCAGCACGATCGGCGGATGCTTCATCGCCTGCCCTTCACGCCGCCGGTACGGCCGCGCCCACCTGCTGGTACACCGCCATCTCGAAGCCGATCAGCGTCTCGACCACCGGCATGTCGAAGAAGGGCAGCAGCTGCGTCATCAGCACGCCGCCGATGCCCTTGGCGCGGTCGATCCAGTAGTAGGAGTTGAAGATGCCGGCCCAGTCGCCGGTGCCCTGGCTGCGTATGCCCGGCAGGTCGGCCAGCGTCAGGTGGAAGCCCAGGCCCCAGGCCTGCGGCACCGGCAGGCCGGGCACGTCGTTCGACAGCTCCGGCTCCGCCGACTTCGTCAGCTCGGGCAGCTTGATGCTGCCGATGTGGTTCTGCATGGCCATGCGCGCGGTGGCCGGCTGCAGCACGCCGGCGCCGTCATTCAGCCAGGCCGTCACGAAACGGCCGTAGTCCTGGATCGTGCCGTAGGAGCCGTGGCCGGCCGCGTCCCATTCCGAGCTGGCTGGCAGGTCGTGCGGCGAAGGCGCGAGCTTGCCGTCGGCCTGGCGCTGCATCACGCGCAGCAGCCGTGCGCGCTGCTCGGCGCTGGGCGCGAAGCTGGAGTCGGTCATGCCCAGCGGGCCGTACACCTGCTGCTGCAGGTAGCTGCTCAGGCTCTGGCCGCTGATCTTCTCGACCACCAGCCCCAGCCAGTCGGTGTTGACGCCGTATTCCCACACCGTGCCCGGGTCGTTGACCATCGGTACCGACAGGCTGCGCTTTTCGCCCGACAGCGGGCTGGGTTCACCCGTCAGCGCCAGGTAGCGGTGCAGCTTTTCATTGGTGAAGTAGTAGCCCAGGCCGGCGGTGTGGGTCATCAGCTGGCGTACCGTGGCCTGGCTGGCCGGCGCGCGCAGCCTGGGTGAGTCGGCGTCGAAGCCTTCCAGCAGCTGCAGCCGGCCGAACTCCGGCAGGATCGAGGCCACCGTCGCGTCCAGATCCAGCCGCCCCTGTTCCACCAACTGCAGCGCGCCGGTGGTGGCCACCGCCTTGGTCATCGAGGCGTTGCGGAACAGCGTGCGCTCGTTCGCCTCGCCGGCGGCGTGGTGGAACAGCGGCCCGTCGCGGTTCACCACCATCGCAGCGATGCCGTGCACCGCGCCTTTGGCCACCGCGCCGTCGAGCAGCGCGCGGATTGCCGAACCATCGAATGCCATCGTCGTCTCCTTCGTTCATGGGCAAGGCTGCGCATTCTGCGACAGACATGGGCATGATGCGATGCCATGCACTTGCTTCCTCTCATCTCCCGACGCCGCCTGCTCGTGGCCGGCGCGGGCTTTGTCGCCGGCCACGCGCTGGGCGCCGACGACGTGGCCGACACGCTGCAGGCCGGCGCCGATGTGCCGGGCCTGCGTGGGCTGGTGGCGGCGCGGCGCGGCGAGCTCATCGCCGAGCGCTACTACGGCGGCGCCACGGCAGACAGTCTGCAGCCCATCAACTCCGCCACCAAGAGCCTGTGCTCGATGCTCGTCGGCCTGGCCTTGCACGACGGCAGCCTGAAGAGCCTGGACCAGACCGTCGCCGAGCTGCTGCCCGAGGCCGCGGCCGCGGCCGAGCTGCCCGATTCGCCCGCGGCGGCGCTGACGCTGCGCCAGATCCTGTCCGGCCGCAGCGGCCTGGCCTTCGACCCGATGCTCTTCGGCCAGCTGGCCGCGGCCCAGCCGCTGCAGCGCTTCGTGCTGAGCCTACCGCCGCTGCCGGCCGGGCCTTCGGGCTGGACCTACAACGACGCCCTGCGGCGCGCCCAGGGCGCCGACCTGGCCACGCTGGCGCAGAGGCAGCTCTTCGGCCCGCTGGGCATCGAGCGCTTCCAGTGGCAGCGTGGCGGCGACGGCAACCCGCTGGCGCCCGCCGGGCTGGCGCTGCGAACGCGCGACCTGCTCAGGTTGGCGATGCTGATGGCCGACGGTGGCCGCTGGCAGGGCCAGCAACTGCTGCCCGCCGCCTGGGTGACCGAGAGCCTGACGCCGCTGGGCCCGGCCACCTGGCGCGCCGAGCCGGTGGCCGAGATCGGCTACGGGCTGCTGTGGTTCACCGGCCGGCTGCACGGGCAACGCGTGGCCTGGGCCTGGGGCTACGGCGGGCAGTTCGCGCTGCTGGCGCCCGAGCTGGGCCTGGCGGTGGCCACGGCGGCCACGTCGCCGCCGCCCTCGGCGCTGCGAGAGCAGACCGATGCCATCATGACGCTGGTGGGCCGGCTGGTGCAGGCGGCGGTGTAGCCGGGTTCAGTCTTCGATGACGAAGCTCAGTCCCGCATTCGCCTGCAGCCGCGCGATCAGCGCTTCGCCCATCGCCGGCGCCGTGGTCCAGATGCCGCCGGGCAGCGCCGTCGCATCGAGCAGCAGGCACACCGCGCTTTCCGCGATCATCTTGCTGGTGGAGCCGTAACCCGGGTCGCGGTCGCCCTTGACGCCCGCGCGCAGGCGATTGCCCTGCGCGTCCTCGCTCAGGAACAGCACATCGTAGTAGCCGCTGTCGCGCTCCTGTTTCGACGGGCCTTCGCCGGGCTGGGGGCCGCCTTCGCCGCCCAGCGACTTGTCGGCTGCCACGGCCAACGCGATCTGCTCGCCCTTGGCGCCCGCTCCGGTGACCAGCATCTCGTCGTAGACGAAGTCCGCACCATAGGCCTGCCGCAGCAGAAAGTTGGAGCGGTGCACGTTCTTGGTGTTGATGGCGGCCATGACGAAGGGCGCGACCCAGACATCCGCGCCCAGCGCCTCGTCGACCATCGGTCTGTTGCCGGAAGGCTGCTTCGGCCCTTCGAAGCCGGGCGTCAGGCTGAAGGGGCTGCGCAGCCAGTCCAGCACCCGCGGGTCCTGCGCCGCGGCGGCCAGCGTGGCTTTCAGGCTGGCCGCGGTGCCGCCGGAGAAGCTGCCCTTCATCTTGCGCACGCGGCCGCGCACGCGCGGCGCGGCGTGGCCGAAGCGCCGGCGGAAGGCCTGCTGCAGGAAATACACGCCCAGGTCGAAGGGGATGGAATCGAAGCCGCAGGAAAAGACGATGCGCGCGCCGCTGGCTGCAGCCGCGGCCTGGTGAGCGTCGATCATCTGGCGCATCCAGGCCGGCTCGCCGCACAGGTCCACGTAGTACACGCCGCCTGAAGCGCAGGCAGCGAGCAGCTCGTTGCCATAGAGCTGGTACGGCCCGACGGTGCTGAGCACCAGCCGCGTGCGCTGCATCAGCTGCGCCAGCGAGGCGGGCGAATCGGTGTGGGTCAGCACCAGCGGCGTGTCGGCCGGCGCGCCGATCTGATCGCGCACCGCCGCCAGCTTGTCCGCATTGCGCCCGCCCATGGCCCAGCGGATGCCTTCGCCATTGCGGCCGTTGGGGTAGCGCTGCGCCATGACCTCGGCCACCAGCCGGCCGGTGAAGCCGCTGGCGCCATGGATGACGATGTCGAAGTCTTTCTGCATCGGTGGCCTCCCGGGGCGGATTCTGCGCTCAAGCGACACAGTCGGACATTCGTCACGGCGGCGACGGCAGGCGTACGCTGCGGTCACGCCAGGGACATGCAGTGCCGCGCACAATGCCGACGAGCGGCACCAATTTGGCGGCCGTGGAGCGAATGTGAAGCACGGTTCCGTGATCCCCGTCGGGCGCAGGCCGAGGCCCTGGCGCTGGGTCGCCGCCGGCCTGTGCGTGGCGGCCGTCGCCGTGCTCGCCTACGGGGTGGCCGAGGAGCTGCGCAGCTCGCGCTGGCAGGCGCGCTGGCTCGCCGAGCAGGCGCGCGAACTGCGCTTCGAGCTGCGCGCCGGCGCCAACCCGGCGCTGCGCGTGCCGGCGCACGGCCCTTTCGACGAGCGTCTGGGCTACACGCGCATCCCGCTGCATGTGCAGCGCCTGGCCGAACGCGGCTACGCGGTGTCGGCGCAGGCCTGGCAATCGCCGGCGCTGGTCCAGCACATGGAGCGCGGGCTGTTCGCACCCCACCGCGAGAAGGCGCAGGCCGGCCTGTCGATGCTGGACTGTCGCGCGCAGCCGCTGCACCAAAGCCGCTACCCGCAGCAGGCCTTCAGCGCTTTCGACGAGGTGCCGCCGCTGCTCGCCGCGACCTTGTCCTTCATCGAGGACCGCGGCCTGCTCGCCGATGGCGCGGCGCAGACGCGCAACCCGGTGGTCGACCCGGCGCGGCTGGGGCGCGCGGTGTTCGACCAGGTGATCAAGCGCGTCGATGCCGACCACTCGGCCGGCGGCGGCAGCACGTTGGCCACGCAGATCGAGAAGTACCGCCACTCGCCCGACGGCCGCACCGGCGGCGTGCGCGACAAGCTGCAGCAGATCGCCAGCGCGTCGCTGCGCGTCTATGCCGACGGCGAGGACACGCGCTTGGCGCGTCGGCGCATCCTGCTCGACTATGTCAACACGGTGCCGCTGGGCGCGTTGCGCGGCTGGGGCGAAGTGCACGGCCTGCCCGACGGGCTGCACGCCTGGTTCGGCGCCGATGCCGAGGCCGCGTCGCAGGCGCTGCGGCTGGACGCACCGAGCGGCGGCGCACTGGCCGCGCAGGCGCTGGCCTACCGCCAGGTGCTGTCGCTGATGATCGCCCAGCGGCGCCCGGCCTGGTACCTCGGCGCCGGCCGTGCCCAGTTGCAGGCGCTGACCGACAGCCACCTGCGCCTGCTGGCCGACGGCGGTGTCATCGCGCCGCCGCTGCGCGACGCGGCCCTGGCTGCTGCGGCGCTACTGCGCGACCGCTATCCGCTCAGTGCCGCGGCCGACTTCGCGCAGCGCAAGGCGGTCAACGCCTCGCGCGTGCAGCTGGCCGCGCTGCTGGGCACGCCGCGCCTGTACGACGTCGACCGCCTCGACCTCGAGGCCGCGACGGCAATCGACGGCGCGCTGCAGGACGCCGTGACCGAGACGCTGCAGCGCCTGCGCGACCCGAAGGCCGCGCGCGAGGCCGGGCTCGTCGGCGAGCGGCTGCTGGAGCGCGGCGACCCGGCGCGGCTGAACTACAGCTTCACGCTGTTCGAGCGCGGCGACGGTGTCAACCGCGTGCGCGTGCATACCGACAACCTCGACCAGCCCTTCGACATCAATGCCGGCGCCAAGCTCGAACTGGGCTCGACCGCCAAGCTGCGCACGCTGGTCGGCTACCTCGACCTGGTCGCGTCGCTGCATGCGCAGCTGGCGGCGCTGCCGGCGCACGAGCTGGCCGCCCACCCCGTCGGCGCGCAGGACCGGCTGACGCGCTGGGCGGTCGACTACCTGCGCGCGCAGCCGCAGGCGCCGTTGGGCGAGATGCTCGACGCGGCGATGCAGCGGCGCTTCTCGGCCAGCCCGAACGAGAGCTTCTTCACCGGCGGCGGCGTGCACCGCTTCAGCAACTTCGACCGCCGCGACGACGCGCGCATGGCCACGCTCTACGAATCGCTGCGCGACTCGCTGAACCTGCCCTTCATCCGGCTGATGCGCGAGATCGTGCAGCACCATATCCACCGCGGCCCCGAATCGGCCGGTGCGGTGCTCGAGCAGAAGGATCACCCCGCGCGCGCCGCGCTGCTGGCGCGCTTCGCCGACCGCGAGGGCCGCCAGTTCACGCGCGGCTTCTACCGCCGCCTGGCGGGCAAGAGCACGGAACAGATGCTCGACGCCCTGGCCGGCACGGCGCCGACGGCGCAGCGCCTGGCCGTGATCCACCGCATGCTCGAGCCTGAGGCCGGATTCGAAGATTTCGATGCCTTCGTCGAGCGCCACCGGCCCACGCTGCCCGAGGCACAGCGGCGGCGCTTGTACGACGCGCATGCGCCGGGCCGCTACGAGCTCGCCGACCGCGGCTACCTGGCGCGCATCCACCCGCTCGAGCTCGAGGTCGCGGCGCACCTGGCGCGCGCGCCGGGCGCGACACTGGTGCAGGTGGTCGAAGCCACCGCCGAACAACGGCAACAAGCCTATGCCTGGCTGATGCGCAGCGGCGCCAAGGGTGCGCAGGACCTGCGCATCCGCACGCTGCTCGAGATCGATGCCTTCGAGCATGTGCATGAATCGTGGCGCCGCGTCGGCTATCCCTTCGACAGCCTGGTGCCCTCGTACGCGACGGCGATCGGCAGTTCGGGCGACCGCCCGGCGGCGCTGGCCGAGCTGATGGGCATCATCGTCGCCGACGGCGTACGCCAGCCGACGGTGCAGCTGGAGACGCTGCACTTCGCCGCCGCCACGCCGTACGAGACGCTGCTGCAGCGCGCGCTGCCCGATGTGCCCGAACGCGTGCTCGCGCCCGAGGTCGCCCAGGTGCTGAGATCGGCGCTGGCACAGGTGGTCGAGCAGGGCACCGGGCGGCGGCTGCGCGGTGCGATGCTCGACGCCCAGGGGGCGCCGCTGGCCATCGGCGGCAAGACCGGCACCGGCGACAACCGCCAGGGCAGCCGCGATGCGCGCGGCGAGCGCAGCGCTGCGCGCGTGCTCAACCGCACCGCCACCTTCGTCTTCTTCGCCGGCGAGCACCACTTCGGTACGCTGACCGCGTTCGTGCCCGGCCCCGAGGCCGCCGACTACCGCTTCACCAGCGCGCTGCCGGCGCAGATCCTGAAGACGCTCGCGCCGCTGCTGGCGGCGGCGATCACATCGCCATCGCGCTGCACGGCCGAGTCGCCGGCCGCGGCCGCGGGGATCGGCGCGCTCGGTGTCGCGGCGGTCGATGCGGTGAACGGCGATGCCGCGCCGCGCCGCGCGTCACCGTAGGCCCGCCGACGGCAGGCCGCCGCTGCCGAAGGGCCCGTCCACCCGGACAGCCTCGCCTTCGCCCGGCCAGGGCGGCATCGTCACCGCCACCGCCACCAGCGGTGCGTCGCCCTCGCAGCGGAACTGGAAGGCCGTGCCCAGCGGCACGCTCAGGCACAAGCCGGGTTCGAGCACGGCGATGTCCTCACGCGCCGCATCGCGCCGCCACATCCGGCCACGGCCGGCGACCACGTACCACAGCTCCTCCACGCTGCGGTGCATCACCGCCGCCGACACCTGACCCGGCTGCAGCGTGAAGGTGGCCATGCTGCCGCCTTGCAGGCTCAGCAGCACCTGCACGCGCGAGCCGTCGGGCGCGCTGACGAGCGGCGCCTGCGCCGCGGCCAGCGTGGCGAAGCCGCGCTCAGCCGGCGCGGACATAGGCGGGCGCGCGCGGGTCCTCGGCCTGGCGGCCGTAGCGCGTGGCGGCGGGGTAGTACTCGGCAGTGAGTTGCACCTTGCCGGCCGTGTCGTCACCGGCCAGGTGGGCGATGCAGGCCAGCATCATGTCGGTGCCGGCCGACACACCGGCCGAGCTCCACACGGGGCCGTCGTGCACGAAGCGCTGCTCCAGCACCTGCACGCCCAGCTCGCGCAGCGCCGGCAGCATCGACCAGTAGGTGGTGGCACTGCGGCCGGCCAGCAGCCCCGCGGCCTGCAGCACGAAGGCGCCGGTGCACACCGACATCAGGGCCTGCGCGCCGGCCGCCTGTGTGCGCACGAAGTCCAGCAACACCGCGTTGTTCACCTGCTCGCGCGTGCCCCTGCCGCCGGGCACCAGCAGCGCGTCCAGCGGCGGGCAGCCGGCGAAGTCGCAGTGCGGCAGCACCTGCATGCCCTTGGCGCAGTCCACCGGCGCCGGCGTCTGCGCCACCAGCAGACATTCGGGCGGGCCGTCGGCATAAAGGCTCCACATGCGCAGCATTTCCCACGGGCCGACGAAGTCGAGCTCCTCGACGCCGGGGAACAGCAGGAGGCCGAAGCGTTGGAGGGTCATGGTGCAGCGCTCGGTGATGGGGTGGCGTTCATTGTCGCGGGGCCGGCGCCTCGTTCAGGCTGTCCAGAAAGGCCAGCAGGTCCTCGGTCTCGGCCTCGCTCAGCCGCAGCGGCACCAGGATGGCTTCGCCGTCGGCATGCAGCCGGTTTTCGTCCAGTTCGGAATAGTGGCGCAGCACCTCGCGCAGGTCCTTCAGGCTGCCGTCGTGCATGTAGGGCGCGGTGCGCGCCAGGTTGCGCAGCCCCGGCACCTTGAATTCGCCGAAGTGGCGGTGCTCCAGCAGCACGTGGCGCGTGCCGGTGGCGCTGCTGCGCGCGGCATCGTCGTTGAAGGGGCCCAGCAGGTTGTAGCGGCTGCGCTGCAGCGCCTGGATGCCGCCGTGGCGCCCCGGGTCCACCTGCCCCTTGGCGATGAAGAAGGGCATGCCGATGTCGCTGAACTCGCCATTGCTGAAGGTCGGCCCGCCGTGGCAGACATGGCAGCGCCCGCGACCCAGGAACAGCGCCAGCCCGCGCTGCGCCGCTGCCGGGTAGGCGGCCGCGGCGGCGCGGTCGCCGCGCGCCACCGCGTCGCGGAAGTCGTCGAAGGGCGTGCGCGGCGTCAGCAGCGTTTCCTGGTAGGCGGCCAGCGCCTTGGCAGCGTCGACGGCGACGCGCTCGTCGTCGACGCCCGGCGCCTGGCCGAAGGCCTTGCGGTAGCCCTCGCGCAAGTCGGGCTGGCTGCACAGCGTGCGCGCCAGCTGCGGCAGGCTGCCGCCCATCTCGCGCGCATCGAGCAGCGGGCGCAGGCTCTGCGCCCACAGGCTGTCGTTGGCGCCGTCCCAGCCGAACCAGCGCTGCTGGCTCACGTTGGCCAGGCCCGGCGTGTTGCGGATGCCGGGCTGCAGGCCCTGGGCGCGCGGCAGGCCGTCGCTGAAAGCCCGTGCCGGATGGTGGCAGCTGGCGCAGGACAGGCTGCCGTCGTGCGACAGCCGCGGGTCGTGGAACAGCGTGGCGCCGAAGGCGATGGCTGCCGGCTGGCCGGACACGCGGTTCGACGGGTCGCGCACCGGCGCCGGCGGCCAGGGCCCGAAGGCCAGGATGCGCGGGATGTCGTCGTCGTGCAGCGGCGAGGCCAGCGGCTGCGCACCGGCGGCGCCGGGCAGCAGCGCCAGCAGCAGGAACAGCGTGGGCAGCCTCACCCCACCTGCAGCGACTGTGTCAGCCGCAACGGCGCGCCACTGCCGCGCAGCTCGAACACCAGCTCCCAGCGGCCGGGCATGTGGAACATCAGCCCTTCGGCGCGATAGGCGCCTGCACCGCGCGACACCACGCTGGGCCGGTAGTTCATGCCGTGTTTGTGCTCGGGCATCGTCGCGTCGACGCGCACTTCGGCCGGCAGCGCGGCACCGTCGCGCGGGCACAGCACGAAGTCGATGGCGAAGTGCTGGCCCACCGGGATGGGCGTCGGCGTTGGCTTGTAGGCCAGCTGGAACTGCGCCGAGTCGATGCGCTGCGCGCCGGCACCCAGTGTCTCGCCGCAGGCCAGCGCACTGCCGCTGGCCAGCAGGCCGACGGCGAGCGGCAGCAACCGCCTCATTGCGCGCTGCCCGTCTTCCAGAACGAGAACAGCGCCTCGGCATTGCGCCAGGCGATGCGCTCGGCCAGCGGCGGCGGCAGCTCGGACAGCCAGGCGCGCGACCAGTTGGCATGTTCGACGATGTAGTGCCAGCGCTCGGGCGTGAAGGTGTCGGTGCCGACCATGAAGCGGTCGGGGAACTCGGTGAACAGCGCGCGCCATTCGGGCGGGATCTTGCCGCCGCTGCCGTGTTCGCTGCGAAAGGCCAGGTCGGCCCACAGGTTCTTGTGCTTGCGCAGCAGCTCGGCCACTTTCTCCGGCCGCTCGAAGCCCGAGTGCGCCCACAGCACGCGCGCCTGCGGGTCCTGCTGGAACAGCCGTTCCACCGCATCGGCGTCCGAATGGGCGTGCAGCACCAGCTTGTGCTGCCTGGCCAGCGCCACCATGCGCCGCGGCACGGGCAGGTCGGCATCGGCGCCGTAGAGGTGGAACTCGCCGATCGCGGCATAGCGTGCGTTGCGCAGACGTTCTTCCAGGAAAGTGACCACGCTGTCGTCGCGCATCCAGCTGCCGAGTTCGCCGCGGCTGCGGTAGGGCCGCAGCGAGGGCACGATCAGTTCCGGCGCCTCGGCCAGCAGGCGCTGTGTGCCGGCGTCGCCGGAGCTGGACACCAGCGCGCGCTTCAGCCCGGCCTGGCGCAGGATGGCCACCGCGTCGGCCGGCGGCAGGTTGTCCCAGGCGTCGTGGCTGTAGTGCACATGGGCATCGAAGATCGGCAGCTCGGCGGCCGTGGCGGGCAGCGCGGCGAGTAGGAGGCACAGCAGAGGGGTCCAGGGGCGCATGGTCGGGCTCCGGCGTGTGGGTGCCCTCAGTCTGCACCAGGCTCGGGCCGCGTGCTCGCTTCCACCCATTCGGCATAAGGGGCGTAGGCCTGCTCGGTGGCGATGGCGTGGATCGCCGGCAGCTCGTAGGGGTGCTGCGCGCGGATCGCTGCCTCCAGTGCCGCATAGCCCTCGGCATGGGTCTTCAGCAGCAGGCGGAACTCGCTGTCCTGTTCGACCGCACCTTGCCAACGGTAGACGCTGTCGATGGCCGTGATCTGCGCACAGGCCGCCAGGCGGCGCTCGACCAGGTCGCGCGCCAGGGCCAGCGCCTGCTCGCGCGTGGCCAGCGTGGTGATCACCAGCAGCGGCGCGGAAGCCATTTCAGTACAGCCTCAGCACCGGCCAGCCACGCTCGGCAGCGACGGCAGCCAGGCGCGGGTCCGGGTTCACTGCCACCGCGTGCTTGACGGCGCTGAGCAGCGGCAGGTCGTTGATCGAGTCGCTGTACAGCGTGGACTCGCAGTCGGCCAGCATCAGCCGCTGCGTGCCCAGCCAGTCCTGCAGCCGCTGCAGCTTGCCCTCGCGCATGTTCAGCACGCCCTGGCTGCGCCCGGTGAAGCGGCCGTCGGCATCGGTCTCGCATTCGGTGGCGATCAGCTGCGCGAAGCCCAGCTGCGCGGCCGTCAGCTCGCTCAGGTAGCGGCAGGTGGCGGTGGTCAGCAGCACCAGATCGCCGGCGTTGCGGTGGCGTGCCACCAGCTCCAGCGAGACGGCCGGTATGCGCGGCACGACGCACTGGTCGACGAAAGTACGGCGTAGCGCGTCCCATTCGCCGGCACTGCGCCCGGCCAGCGTGCCGATGTAGAAGTCGCAGAAGGCCTGCGCGCTGACTTCACCCGCCGCGTAGTCGCGTGCCATCGCGCGGTTCAGCGACTCGAAGGGCTCGCGCAGCAGCACGCCGCGGTCCATCAGGAACTCGCACCACAGCTGGTCGCTGTCGCCGGCCAGCAGCGTGTGGTCCAGGTCGAAGAGCGTCAGCCGCATCAGGGGCAACGCAGGTGCCAGGCCTTGGGCCGCGTGAAGGCCTGGATGCCGTAGCGGGACAGCGTCAGGCCCACACCCGAATCGCCCTGGCCCGACCACGGCAGCCGCGGGCTGACGCGGTCGCAGCAGTTCCAGTAGACGCTGCCGGCGTTGACCTGCGCGAGCAGCTCGCGCGCCTGGGCCTCGTCGCGGCTGTACACACCCGCCGTCAGGCCGTAGCGCGTGTCGTTCATCAGCGCCAGCGCTTCGGCATCGCCGGCCACCTTCTGGATGCCGATGATCGGGCCGAAGCTTTCTTCGCGCATCAGCTCCATCGTGTGGTCGACGCCGCTGAACACGGTGGGCTCGAACCAGTGGCCCGGCCCGGGCAGCGCATGGCCGCCGGTGTGCAGCGTCGCGCCCTTGGCCAGCGCGTCCTCCACCTGCGCCTTCAACACCGCCAGCTGCGGTGCACGCGTGATCGCGCCGATATAGGTGGCCTCGTCCAGCGGGTCGCCGATGCGCATGCCCTTGACGGTGGCGACGAAGTGCTCGACGAAGGCATCGTGCAGGCTCTGATGTACGTAGATGCGCTCCACCGAGCAGCAGCTCTGGCCGGTGTTGAACATCGCGCCGTCGGCCAGGCTTTCGGCGGCGGCGCGCGCGTCGGCGTCGGCGCGCACGTAGGCAGGGTCCTTGCCGCCCAGTTCGAGCTGCAGCCTCAGCAGCTTGGGCGCCACTGCCTGTGCGATGCGCACGCCGGTGGCATGGCTGCCGGTGAAGAACACGCCGTCCAGCCGTTGTGCCAGCAGCGCGCTGCCCACCTCGCCGGCACCCACCAGGCACTGCATCACGTCGGCCGGCACGCCGGCGGCGTGCAGCAGGCGGGTGATGTGCCGGCCGCTCAGCGTGGCGTGTTCCGAGGGCTTGTAGAGCACGGTGTTGCCGGTCAGCAGCGCCGGCACGATGACGTTGCAGCCGACGAACCAGGGGTAGTTCCAGGCCGAGATGTTGGCCACCACGCCCAGCGGGATGTGCGCGATCTGCTCGTGCATGCCGCCGCCGTCGAAGACATGCTCGTCGCGGATCGCGCCTTCGCTCTGTTCGAGGAAGAAGTCGATGCGCGGCAGCAGGCCGTTGAGTTCGTTGCGCGCCTGGGCGATGGGCTTGCCGACCTCCTGCGTCAGCGTGATCGCCAGCGCGTCGAGTTCGGCGACCACGCCGGCGCGCAAGCGCTGCACGATGGCCAGCCTCTCGACCAGCGGCACATGGCTCCAGGCCGGCAGCGCGGCGCGTGCGGCAGCGGCCTTGGCGGCGACGCTGGCGGCGTCGTCGGCAGGCACTTCGGCGAGCAGTGCGCCGGTGGCGGGGTTGTGGATCTTCAGCGTAGCCATGGCGGGTTCAGGGTTTGCGCGCGGCGCTTGCCGCGGCGAGGAAGTCTTTGAGCATCGCGGTGTCGTCGAAGGTGCGATGCGCCGCGGTGTTGTGGTACTCCGGGTGCCACTGCACGGCTGCCACGTAGACGGGCCCGCGCCGGCGGATCGCCTCGACCATGCCGTCGTCAGGGCAGCGCGCCTCGACCTCGAAATCCGACGCCACGCGCTTGATGCCCTGGTGGTGGATGCTGTTCACACGCGCGCGCTTCACGCGCGGGTACAACTGCGCCAGCCGCGTGCCCGGCACCAGCTCGATCTCGTGGAAGTGGCGCTCGAAGCTTGGTGAGTCGCGGTGCGCCAGCGAATCGGGCCGCTGCGTCGCGATGTCCTGGTACAGCGTGCCGCCTTGCATCACGTTCAGCAGCTGGAAGCCACGGCAGATGCCGAACACCGGCTTGCCGGCCTTGACGAAAGCACGCACCAGTGCCATCTCGTAGCGGTCGCGCACGCCGTCGCCGGCCCAGTCGGCATGTATCGGCTTTTCGCCGTAGTTTTGCGGTGCCACATCGTTGCCGCCCTGCAGCACCAGGCCGTCGAGCGCTTCGGCGTAGTGCGTCAGCTGGATCTCGAAGCGCTTGACGATGCTGTCGGCGTCCACCGCCGGCACCATCACCGGCGTCGCACCGCCGCGCATCAGCCAGTGTGCGACCGACTGTTCCAGGTAATGCAGCGTCTTGGTCCAGACGCCGCCCAGGTTCAGCACCGGGCCGTCCGGATAGTAGATGCGCGCCGAGACGCCAATCAGCAACCTGGGGCGGCGGAAGAGCATGGCAGAGCCCTACATGGCCTGCAGGAACAGGCGCTCGTAGTCGGCCTCGGTGGCCGGCCGCGGGTTGGTCTGGCCGGTGAAGTCCTTGGCCGCCAGCGCCACCAGCCGCGGCAGATGATCGGGCGTGACGCCGCGCTGCGCCAGCCCGCCGCTGATGCCGATGCTGGCCTTCAGCGACTGCAGCCAGGGCACGAAGGCCGCGCCGCCGCTCAGGCCCGCGGCCTGCGCCAGCGCGTCGAACTTGGTGGGCACGGCCTCGAAGTTCCAGGCGAGCACGGTGTCGATCATCAGCGCGTTGGCCAGGCCGTGGTGCATGTCGTTGACCGCGCCCAGCGCGTGCGCGCAGGCATGCACCGCGCCGAGGTCCTTCTGGAAGGCGATGGCGCCCATCATCGAGCACATCATCATGTCGGCGCGGGCTTGCAGGTTGTCGGGCTCGTTGACGGCGCTGGCCAGCGCCTGCGCGCCGATGCGCAGCCCTTCCAGCGCGATGCCGTCGCATAGCGGATGGTAGGCCGACGACAGGTAGCTCTCGATGTTGTGCGTCAGCGCATCCATGCCGGTGGCGGCGGTGATGGCCGCGGGCAGCGCCAGCGTCAGCTCGGGGTCGGCGAAGACCGCGCGCGCCAGGATCTTCGGGCTGAACACCGTGCGCTTGTGGTGGGTGTCGTTCTCGCTGACCACCGACGAGCGGCCGACCTCGGAGCCGGTGCCCGAGGTGGTGGGCAGCGCCACCATGGGGGGCAGCGGTTGGACGATGGGCCGCACCTGCGGGTGGTCCCAGACGTATTCGAGGATGTCGCCGTCGTGCGTGGCGGCCACGCCCACCACCTTGGCCACGTCCAGCGCGGCACCGCCGCCGAAGCCGATGATGCAGTCGGCGCCGTGCAGCTTGAAGGCCTTGGCGCCGGCCATCACCTGGGCGCAGTTGGGGTTGCCGAACACGCCGTCGAAGACCACCGCGTCCAGCGGCGCCAAGTGCGAGCGGAACTCGGCCATCACCGGCAGCGCGGCCAGCGCACGGTCGGTGACGATCAACGGTCGCTTGCAGCCGGCGGCGGCCAGGTACGCGGCTACCTGCTTGCGCGCGCCGGCGCCGAAGTGGATGTCGGTGGGAAAGGAGAAGCGGGTGATGCTCATGCGTCGGTGGGCTTGCTCATATCGTCCCCGCGACCGTGGTATGGGGTCAGTGTGAACCGGAGCGCGCAGACCTTCGGCTCGGCACATGCGACGGGATCCGGGAAGCCATGGCATTCAGGCCAGCAGACGCATTCCGGCTACGCGTGCGGCGCCACGGTCGAAAGTGACACTGTGCGTGCATCCATGCGCCTGATCCACGGCAGAGATCAACGCGTCGGCAAAGTCCACGCCAGGCGTGCGGAAAGCGTCAAGAGCGATCCAGGCGGCGGCGGCATCCTGGATCATCAGGCGTCCATCGGCCATGATGCGCAACAGCGCTTCGCTCATGGCTTCGCGATCGACGCCATAGCGTGTACGCAGTACCCAGTTCAGTTCGGCCAGGGTCACCAGCGATACGTGCCCGCGCCGACGGCTCCCGAGTGTTCGTTCGATGAACCGTGTGGCTGCCGCCGACTGCCCAGGGTCGTCCTGGGTCAAGTAGCGCAGCAGGACGTTGGTATCGATGCCGATCAACGACGAGGCTCCCGCCGGCTACCCATCTCCGCAATGGCCGCATTCATCTCCTCGATCGACAGCGGTCTTTTGCGGCGTCCTTTGAAAATGCCCTTGAGCGAGGTGATGTCGCCCTTGACGACCACCAGTCTGTACCCCTGCCAGGCCGGCACGAAACGTATCTTGTCGCCCGGAACCAAACCCAGCGCGTCGCGCACGGCCTTCGGCACGGTGATCTGGCTCTTGCTGGTCAGCGTGGCTTCTTCCATCGGCGGCTCCTGGTAAGGCCGTTGGCGATTTTGCCTTACTCGGGGGGATGAAGCGGCCTGGCCTTTGGGCTTCAGGGGCAGCGGCGGAACTTTCCAGCCAGCGCCGCCTTGCCGAACTGCTTTTCCAGCGGCGGGTCGGCGTCGATCGTCAGGTAGGGGCCGGTCCTGTCCTTCATCGCCAGGAAGGTCAGCCCGGTGGGCCGGGCCTCACCGAGCAGCGCAGCGTCGAAGCCGGCGGGCGGCTGCATCTGGCCGAAATAGCTGAAGGCGGCCAGCGGCGGCGCGGTTTTCAGTTGCTTGCCGCCGGCGCCGAGCGTCAGCGTCTTGACATCGACCGTCAGGCGCGTGCCACCGGGCTTGCCGCAGTCCACGGCCCAGGTGCCGGCATACTTCTTCAACATCTGGATGTCGTTCGGGCTCTGCTGCGCCAGCGCCGGCAGCGCGCAGGAAAGACACAGCATCCAGATGGCCTTGGGCGTCATGGCGAGTCTCCTCGAAGGCGATGCTTCAGATGATTTCGCAGTATCGCTTCAACTCCCAATCCGTGACGCCGTCCTGCCATTGGCGCACTCCCATTC
>Ga0307505_10001732_pt1 | contig 16733 bp, 14 predicted proteins | sample 23_S_MG_FD_202183 | JGI IMG/M metagenome (GOLD analysis project Ga0307505, IMG submission 202183) | Soil microbial communities from Populus trichocarpa stands in riparian zone in the Pacific Northwest, United States - 23_S | ecosystem: Environmental > Terrestrial > Soil > Riparian zone > Trees...
ACCGTCAAGGCCCCGCTTTCCGAGGTAGTGGGCTTCGGCGACTTCGGCCATGCTTCCGGCGGCCTTGCCGGCCGCAAGGACGATCAGTCGGCCGCGCTCGGGCGGCTCGGGCAGAAATGGCGGCAGGCAGTTCGCAGGATGGGCGGCGCTGACGGCGGCGTCGAAAATCCGGCGGAGAAGATCGCGCGTCTCAGCGGCGTTCATGGTCCAATCCCCGCCGGTGGTGCTGCGCGCGGGCGGGCGATGAAGATGCCGCCGAGAATCAACAGGCCGCCTAGCGCCTGCACTATAGTCAAATATTCACCGAGTACGGCGTATCCGAGCGCGGCGGCGGCGACGGCCTCGAGGAAAATCACGAGCGAAGAAAACGTGGCGGGAAGCGAACCGAGGGCGAAGGCGAGCAATCCCTGACCGCCCGCCTGGCTGACCAGCGCGAGCGCAAGCAAAGCGGCCGCGCTTTGCACCGTGCCGGGAAACAGCTGCTGCGGGATGCCAATCGCGGCGACCAGTAGAAGCGCGGCCGTCACGATCGTGGAGAGAAACATGAGACGCGCGGCGCCATGGCGGCTCCGCGCCTCGCGAACGGCGAGAACGTAGGCACCGAAAAAGAACGCGGTCGCGATGCCGTAGAAATCGCCGATGAGCCGCGCCGGTTCGACCTGATAACTTTGGCCGATCAGCGCCGCGCCGCCGCCGAGACAAAGCAGCAGCCCCGCGATCTCGCGAAGGCCGGACTTTTCGCCGAGAAAAAGAAATGCGCCGGCGACGACGAAAACGGGCGCCGACACCGCAAAGAAGGTCGCGTTGGCGACCGTCGTGTTCAGGATCGCGAGGTGCCAGAAGAAGAGATCGCCCGCAAAGCATGCGCCGACCAGGAGCGTGGAGCGATCGAAGCGGAGCGGCAAGCGGTCCGGCAGATTGCGCTCCTCGATGCGCATCCACAGCCATAACACCGGAAGCGCCAGGGCCGTTCGCCAGAAGGCGCTCGCCTGCGGCCCGACGTCGGTCAGGCGAACGAAGATCGGCGATGCGCCCATGGCGGCCGCGCCAACGACAAGGGCGGCGAGTGCCGTGGCGGGGGGTTGGGCGGGTACTGTGCGAATCCGGCTCTGCATGTTCCCACGCCGCGGCTGCAAGGCGGCGCTATTCCTATTGCAGGGCAGAAATCCGCACAATCCACCGGCCTTTCTTTGTTCTTGCAGCATCGCGGCGAGGAACCTAAGTCCAGTGGGGCGAGGCTGCCGGAGGCACCATGAAAAGCGATGAGCAGACGCGGATCGAGCTTGAAGCCGCGGTTTACCGGCGGCTCGTGGAGCATCTGCGCGGCCGGACCGACGTGCAGAACATCGATCTGATGAATCTGGCCGGCTTCTGCCGTAATTGCCTTTCCAATTGGATGAAGGACGCTGCCGATGCGAGCGGCGTCCCCATGTCCAAGGAGGAAAGCCGCGAAATCGTCTATGGCATGCCCTATGACGAATGGCGCAAGCGCTATCAGAGAGAGGCCAGCGCCGATCAACAGGCCGCGTTCGGGAAGGCACGGCCGGACTCTCACTAAAATCTCACATCAGTACGGGTAAGGGGGACGCGATGGCGACGACCGCCAATTTCGCCAAGGGACAACTGAAGTCGTTCGTGGAGCGGATCGAAAAGCTTGAGGAAGAAAAGAAGGCGCTCGCCGAAGACGTGCGGGAAGTCTATGCGGAGGCGAAAGGCGTCGGCTTCGACGTCAAGGCGTTACGTACCGTTGTCCGATTGCGGATGCAGGACAACGAAGAGCGCAAGGAGCACGAAGCCCTGGTCGACCTCTACCGCGACGCGCTCGGGCTTGCCTGAATCAAGAAAAAGCCTCCGTAGCGGAGGGCAGTTATTCGGTCCGATGACAGCGGTTCAGTTGCGCAATGCGTAGCTGCGCGCGGGCGTGGCGGCGGCACCCGTGACAATGCCTGCCCCTCGATCGAAAGCGAGCGTCTGCAGAGGGACGAGCGCCGGTCCGCGGAAGCCTGTGGTCGACGGCGCGTCGATCGCGTGGGTGGCGAAGTGCGTGCGGATTGCGGCCCGAGCCGGCTCGACGAGGCTGCGGAGGCTGTAAAGGTCCGGCTCGTGGAGTTCGCCCGTGTATTCCACGCCGCGCATCGAATAGAGCGCCGCGGGCGCGACCGAGGCTTCGGCGTGATCAAGCGTTGCGCGCATCGCCTGCGGCGCGCGGCCGCGATCGGGCAGGTCGGTAAGCCGCATGTGCGTCGAGGGCAACGCGCCGAACGCCGGAATGTCGCGTTCCCTCGTTGCGGCGTAGCTGAGCGCGCGCGTTTCCCCGCGCGCGATCGAAGCGGTCGTTTCGCCGAGGTCTCGCGGACGCGGCGAGGGAAGCGGTAGAGCGGCGGGTGTAACCGTCGCGACAACCGTCGCGCGCGCCACGGGGGCCGGCACGGACGGCGCAAGAGAAGCGAGGACGGTCGGCGCCGGCGCCGCCGGCGCGGCTGCAACCGAAGTCACCTCGGCGTTCGTCAGCACCGTTTGCGTTGGAATGCGGGTGCGCGCCGAGCGCGGCGCTGACGGAGCATCATCGTCATCATCAAGCGCAGCGAGGGCGATCGGCGCGGCGCGACCGCCGTTGCGTTCGACCTCCGCCATCGCCATTGCGTAGTTCGGCATCGGCTTGCCGTCAGTCGGCAAATGCACAGTCTTGCCGTCCGGGAAGATCTTCGCGAGCTGGTCGCGGGTCATCCTCGGCCAATGACGAACGCTTCCGGTATCGACATGGATGAATGGAGAGCCGGACGTTGGATAAAAGCCAACGCCGCCGCGCTGCAGGCGCAGGCCGATCGCACGCATGTCCGCAAGCTCGGCGTTCGGAATGTAGAAGTCGATCGCCTTGCCGAGCATGTGCTGGCTGTAGCGGGCGACGCCACGTCCACGGGCGCGCAGCATGGAATTGGTCTGCGGGGAGCGATAGGCGGAAATGATCGTAATCGGTCCGCGTTCGCCGGTCTCTCGATGCACTTCCCACAGGATATCGAGGAGGTGCGGATCCATGGTCGTCGGCTCGTCGCGCCGCCAGTCACGCAGGAACCAGTTGATCTGCTTCAGCGCTGCGGCTTCGTAGCGGCCGCGCGTCTTGTAGGTGACGGTCAGTGTTTCGCCGGTGTGAATATGCGCGAACGTCAGCGCGCGGGTGTCGCCGTTCGCCACCAGGGTTTGCAATGGAGCCGTCGACAGCGAGATGAAAACAGTGGCGGCCGCGGCCCCGATGAGGGTTCGCGGCGCTATTCGTCCCGGCAAGATACGCACCAGTTTCGAGATGGGCACGAGCTTTCCGTGTCGCGTCTCAGTTTGTTGGAGTGCGAACGTTGCCGTCGCGCACGTGGTGAACGCAGTCTTATCGGGCCCGGTTAATGGTGAGTGACCGAACCCCCGCAATGACCTCTCTAATTTTTGATCATGGCGAAACGGTGCCGCCGAGGGAAGCGGTGGAATATGGTAAATAAAGCCTTGATTTTGCTCGATTTCCCGATGGGCCCAAAAACAAGGGGCCGGCGTTAGCCGGCCCCTGAAAGCGGAAGTCCCGCCGACTCAGCGGAAGATGCTGCGGAAGAAATCCTCGACCGGGTTGCGGCTATACCGGCCGCCACCACCCCCGTTGAACCCGCCGTAATAGACGCCGTTGGGCATGCGCAACTCTTCGCGGCTGTAGGACGCCTGCTTGCGCGAGATCGGGATGTCGGCCACGCGGCGATCGCCACCCTTGAGGGCGGCCATGAGCGCGGTGTCGTGCCCGTATACGTCGTCGCGGATCACAAGGTTGCCGGCGTCGTCCACATACGCCGTCTGGTAGGTGATGTGCACGGGCAGCGGACGCGGGAAATTGATGTTCTGCTCCCCGGGGCCGAACATGCTGCGGATGCGATCCTGAGTATAGTTCTCACCCGGCATCGTGATTGACAGCAGCACCTCGGCGTACTTCGCCGGGTCCTGCACGCGCATGCAGCCGTGGCTGAAGGCGCGAACGTCGCGCGCGAACAAGTTCTTGTCCGGCGTGTCGTGCTGGTAGACCAGGAACTTGTTGGGGAAATTGAAACGCAACCGGCCAAGCGCGTTGGAATCGCCGGGCGGCTGATAGATGCGGACGGTGCCGTCGCGGTTCTCCTCGAGGCGAAGTCCCATTCGATCGAGTACGCCCGGGTCCTGCTGAAGAGCCGGAAGATATTCGTTTGCGATAATCGACGGCGGCACGTTCCAGGTCGGGTTGACCGTGATGAACTTCATCGTATCGCTGATCAGCGGAGTTTTCGTCACGGATTTGCCGACGACGACGCGCGTCTGCCAGATAACTCCGCCGTTCTTCACTACCTTCAGTGTGAAGTCCGGAATGTTCAGGATCGAATGATTGCGACCGAGATCGCGCGGCATCCAGCGCCAGCGTTCCATCGTGGCGAGGATTGCATCGACCTTGTTGCCTCGGCGCGGGCCGTTGATCGCGCGGATCGTGGCCGAGCCGGCAAGACCGTCCGGCGTGAGACCGGCATTCTTCTGGAACTTCATAACCGCGTCGGCGACTTCCTTGTCGAAACGGTGATTGTTCTGATCGCCGGGAATCTCGAGGCGCCTGCGAAGAAGCGCGACGCGCATGTCTTCCACGCCGAGCTTGAGCGTCGGGCCTTCAGGAATGCGGACGATTTCTTTTTCCGGGGCGCCGCCGCGCGCTTCGGCGAGCTTCGCCTTCAACGCCTTGTATTGCTCGTGGGGCGGGTTAAATGCGGCGAGTGCCGGTGCGACGTCGCTTGTCGCGGCGATCTTGGCCAGCGTCGCAGCGGGATCGGGCAATTCGAGATCGTAATGAACGTCGCCGCTCATGCGCGTGAAGTGCACGCGGCCGGTCTGGGCGTGACGGGCGTAGTCGAGGATTGCATGGGTGAAGCGCAGTTCGGCTTCGGCCAAGCCCTGCGCGTCGGCGGCTGAGAAGGACGGGACCGGATAATCCGCAGGATCGAGACCGTCGGCCTCGATGCCGCTCAGATATTTCGCTGCCGATGTCGTGCGGGCGGCGGTCGAGGCGTTCTCGAGCCACAACGGAGTAAATCCGCGATCGCGATAGAAGGCTTCCGTCGCCTGACGGTCCTCGCGGCGATCCAAAAAGCGATCGGCGCGCGTGGCGAGCACTTCGCGCAATTTCATCGCGATGCCGTGGTCGGCGGTCGAGAGCGTCGCTGCGAGCGGCGCCTTGATGAGATCGCGGCCCGTGAGCTTGCGAATCTCTTCAGCGCTGAGCTGCGGTGCGGAGTCGGTGGCCGGTGTGTTCGACTGCTGCGCCGGCTGCGGTGCGGGCGTAGCTGCAGGCGGTGTTGAAACCTGCGCGGGCGCTGCCGCGGGAGCGGGAGTCGACGCCGTCGTGCCGCTCTCCGGCTTGATGTCGGAGGCGGTCAGGGGCGGGACGTTCGCGGGCTCCGGAATCGGAATTGCCGCTTCGATTTTGCGGTCCGCCTCGGACTTCTCCTGCGCGGACGCAGGGTCAATCTGGCCGAAGAGCATGAGGCCTGCGATGCCGAACCCGGCTGCGAGCTTTCCTGCGATGTGGCGTTGGTGAGAGATTTTCGCGGCCGAGTTGAGCAGCCACGTCTTGGGTTCGTTCATCGTCTTCTCCTGAAGCCTCGCAGGCGACACGTACGAGACGAAATATTGCCAAAGGTTTGTGACAGACCCGGGGCGCGCTAATCAAGCCGGATCTACTCAAATCCGCGTGGGCGGAACCGGCGTCACTTGGCGGCAACGTCTCGGTGTTCCGGCTCTATTTCCGCGGTTTCGGGGCCGGTATCCAGACCCAGATCCTTCAGCTTCCGATAGAGAGTTGAGCGCCCAATACCCAGCCGGCGGGCTACTTCGGTCATGCGACCACGGTAGCGATCGATGGCATACCGAATCGCTTCGCTCTCGATGGTGTCCATCGGCCGGACGTGGCCGTCCGGTCCAAGGAGCGCCAACGCATCCCCCGAAACGGCAGCCGCGCCTGGGGCGGTTGCAGGGGACTCTTCCAGCACCACCAGCGGTTCCGACGTGACGTCGCGTGCGGCGGGAGCCGGCGGCGCCGGAGGAAGGGCGTAAGCTTCGAAGCCCGGCACCTGCGCCGCGATTTGCGGAAAATCGGCGATGCCGATTTCGTCGCTCTCCGCCAGAACGACCGCACGGAACACCGTGTTCTCCAGCTGGCGAACGTTGCCGGGCCAGCGATACGTGGCGAGCATCGCCATGGCGTCCGCCGATACGGAACGCAACCGCTTGCCCTCTTCCGCCGCAAAGCGGGCGACGAAGCGGCGGACGAGGTCCGGAAGATCCTCCATGCGGTCGCGCAACGGCGGTACCGTGATCGGGAAGATGTGCAGGCGATAGAACAGGTCTTCGCGGAACTTGCCGGCGCGGACGAGCGCGAGGAGATCGCGATTCGATGCCGAGATCAGGCGGAAATCCACTTTCACGGATTTGCGCGAGCCGACTGCATCGATCTCGCCGTCCTGCAACGCTCGCAGGAGTTTGACCTGGGTGTCGAGCGGCAACTCGCCGATCTCATCAAGGAAGAGCGTGCCGCCTTCGGCTTCGAGAAACTTGCCGGGCGAGCGCTCGCTCGCTCCGGTGAAGGAGCCTTTTTCGTGCCCGAACAGAATCGATTCCACGAGGTTTGCGGGAATGGCCCCGCAGTTCACCGCAATGAACGGCTTATGCCGGCGGCTGCCGGCGCCGCGGATCGCGCGAGCGATCAGCTCCTTGCCGACACCGGACTCGCCTTCCATCAAAACAGGAATATCCGAGGCCGCCGCCTTTTCGGCGAGTTTCAGGGTCTGCTGCATGCGCGGACTGACCGACGAAAGATCGGTGATCGAAAGCGCGCCCGCGGCGGTGCGCTGGATGCGGCGCACTTCGCCGGCAAGGGCGGCCTGGTTGATGGCGTTCTGCAAGCTGACCTGCATGCGCTCGGCGCCGGCCGGCTTGACTACGAAATCGATCGCGCCAGCGCGCATCGCGGTCACGACGGTGTCGATCGACCCCTGAGCGGTCTGTACGATGACGGGCAGGTTGATGCCGCGTTCGCGCATGCGCTTGAGCACGGTAAAGCCATCCAGCTCGGGCATGACGAGGTCGAGGATGACGCAATCGATGCCGCCGCGGTCTGCGCTGTCGAGGAGCGCAAGAGCCGCCTCGCCGCCCTCCATCAGTACCGGTTCGTAATCGAACTTCCGCAGGAGGGCATCGAGGAGCCGCCGCTGCACCGGATCGTCGTCGACAACGAGTACACGCGTGGCCATTGCCCCTCCAGGCGGTGCTACACAGGAAAATGTGTGCCGTATCGGGGCAGTCTGGGCGTGGGGTGTTAATGGAAGCTGAAGGTGCGCGCCCAATCCCCAGGGCGCTACCCACGAACAGGCCGCGGTTGATATCGGTCTTCCAGCACGCAATATGAGGAAAGAGGAGCCCTTCCCATCATGCCGCCGGTTTTTTCCGCTCGAAGCGCCGCCGCCGAGAAGCAAGACAAACTTAAGGAACTGGGCGCGCTGCCGGAGTGGAACCTGGGCGATCTTTACGCTTCGCCCGATGCTCCCGAAGTCGCAGCGGACCTCGCGCGCGCGGAAGCCGAATGTGCGGCGTTTGAGGAGACCTACAAAGGCAAACTCAACGAGATGGCGCTCGCGGCCGACGCGGGCGAGCGGCTCAATGCGGCTATGGTTCGTTTCGAGGCGGTTGAAGACCTCCTCGGCAAGCTGATCTCGTATGCGGGCTTACTGCATACCGGCGATACGACCGACCCGCAGCGTTCGAAGTTCTACAGCGACGTGCGCGAGCGCGTAACGGCCGCGTCCGTGCATCTCCTGTTCTTCACGCTCGAGCTCAACCGCATCGACGACACGCTGATCGATAGCGCTCTCAGACACCCGAAATTCGGAGCCTACCGGCCCTGGATCGAGGATGTGCGCAAGGAGAAGCCGTATCAGCTCGAGGACCGGGTCGAACAACTCTTTCATGAGAAGTCGGTGACCGGCCGCGGTGCGTGGAACCGTCTGTTCGACGAAACGATCGCCTCGTTGCGCTTTCAGGTCGACGGTGAAGATCTCGCGATCGAGCCGACGCTCAATCTTCTGCAAGATCAGCGTGAAGAGCGCCGCAAGGCCGCCGCAGATGCGCTCGCGAAGGTCTTCAAGGAGAATTTGCGAACCTTCGCGCTGATCACCAACACGCTTTCGAAGGACAAGGAAATTTCCGACCGCTGGCGCGGCTTCAAGGACATCGCGGCATCGCGCCATCTCGCGAACCGCGTCGAACCGGAAGTCGTGGACGCGCTGGTGCAGGCGGTGCGCGACGCATATCCGCGCCTTTCGCACCGCTACTACAAGATCAAGGCTCGGTGGTTCGGCAAGGATCAGCTCAATCACTGGGATCGAAACGCGCCGCTCCCGAAGGTCGAGCAGCGTGTGATCGCCTGGGACGAGGCGCGCAACACGGTGCTGACCGCGTACGGTGCGTTTTCCCCGAGGATGGCGGAGATCGCGCAGCGCTTCTTCGACAAGCGATGGATCGATGCTCCGGTGCGTCCGGGCAAAGCGCCAGGCGCGTTCTCGCATCCGACGGTCCCGTCGGTGCACCCCTATGTCCTGATGAATTACCAGGGAAAACCGCGCGACGTGATGACACTCGCGCACGAGCTCGGACACGGCGTGCACCAGGTGCTCGCCGCGCCGAACGGCGCGCTCATGGCGCCGACGCCGTTGACGCTTGCCGAGACCGCGAGCGTGTTCGGCGAGATGCTGACCTTCCGGGCCCTCCTCGCCAAAGCCGGCGAGCGCGAACGCAAGGCGATGCTCGCGCAGAAGGTCGAGGACATGCTGAATACGGTCGTGCGCCAGATTGCGTTCTACTGGTTCGAGCGCAAGCTGCACACCGAGCGCCGGCAGGGCGAACTCACGTCGGACAAGATCAACGAACTATGGATGAGCGTGCAGGGCGAAAGCTTAGGCCCGGCGATCCGGCTCGGACCGGGCTACGAGACCTTCTGGGCGTATATCCCGCATTTCATCCATTCCCCGTTCTATGTGTACGCGTACGCGTTCGGCGACTGTCTCGTGAACTCGCTCTACGCGGTGTATGAGCGCGCCGATGCAGGCTTCGCGGAGCGCTATCTTGCGATGCTGGCGGCGGGCGGAACCAAGCATCATTCCGAACTGCTCGCGCCCTTCGGGCTCGACGCACGCGATCCGGAATTCTGGCAAAACGGTCTTTCGCTGATCGACCGGATGATCACCGAAATCGAGACGCTCGACGCGAAGGGGTGAGGCCGGACTAAATTCGGGCGGCCGGCATATTCCAACCTATATGCTGGTGACCATCGCAGGATCGAGCCCGATGAGCGATACCGACGATAAAGCGGCAGACAGCGAGCGGAACCGCCTCAGCGCGCGTGCCGCGCGCTATGCGCGCGTTGGCACCAATGTCGGCGGTGTGGCCGCGCGCATCGCCGGTGCGCGCCTGTTCGGCATTTCACTCGATCGTGGAGAGAATGCACTCGCGCTTGCGGCAGCGCTCGGCAATCTCAAGGGCCCGATCATGAAGGCCGCGCAGTTGATTGCGACCGTGCCCGATGCGTTGCCGCCCGAATATGCCAGCGAGCTGATGAAGCTGCAGAGCGAAGCGCCGCCAATGGGCTGGGCCTTTGTGAAGCGGCGCATGGCGGCGGAACTTGGAAGCGACTGGCAGACGAAATTCAAATCCTTCGAGCACCAACCGGCCGCCGCCGCATCGCTCGGCCAGGTGCATCGCGCCGTTTCGCTCGACGGGAATGCAATCGCCTGCAAGCTTCAGTATCCCGACATGCAGTCGGCGGTGGAAGCAGATCTTTCGCAACTCGACATGGTGCTCGCGATTCATCGGCGCATGGATCCGGCGATCGACACACGCGAGATCGCGAAAGAAATCGGCGCGCGCATCCGCGAGGAACTCGACTACCGCCGCGAGGCGAAGCATGTCGCCCTTTATCGCGACATGCTGAGCGAAGTGCCCGAAGTGCGAGTGCCGAAGGTGTGGCCGGAACTGTCAACCGGACGGCTGCTCTCGCTCGACTGGCTCGAGGGCAGGCGCCTACTTGAATACAAAGGTCATTCACTCGAGGATCGCAATCGTATCGCGCAGGCAATGTTCAGGGCGTGGTGGATGCCGTTCTCACGCTTCGGCGTGATCCACGGCGATCCGCATCTTGGCAATTACGCCGCGTTCGAGGAAGGCGGCGAGCCGCGCGGCATCAATCTCCTCGATTACGGATGCATTCGGATTTTCCCGCCGAAATTTGTCGGCGGCGTCGTGGACCTCTATCGCGGCCTGCGTGACGGCGACGAAGCTCGGGTACTGCATGCCTACGAAGTTTGGGGTTTCAAACGGTTGTCGCGTGACCTGATCGACGTTCTCAATATCTGGGCGCGCTTCATCTATGGCCCGCTGATGGACGACCGCACGCGTACGATCGCCGACGGCGTGAAGCCCGCGGAGTACGGTCGGCGCGAAGCATTTCGCGTGCATCAGGCTCTGCGCGAGATGGGGCCGGTGACGGTACCGCGTGAGTTCGTCCTGATGGACCGCGCCGCGATTGGTCTCGGCGGTGTCTTCCTGCATCTGGCCGCGGAGTTGAACTTTCACCGGATGTTCGAGGATGCGATGGGGAATTTCTCGGTCGGGGAGGTCGCCTCACGCCAGGCCAGCGCGCTCGAAAGGGCGGGCCTTGTATCGAATGACTGAGGACTGGACCCCGCCAGGGGCGAATCGGCCGTCCGGTCTGTCCCGGCTGCCCGCGACCGCCCGCTAAAGAAGCCGCATCCATGGGCCCGATGTCGCGTTGCCGGGCGGTGCCGATTCCGCTAAATCCTAGGTCCAAGCTGTTTTCAGTCATGCGACGGGGATGAAATGGCGCACCACGGCGAGCACGAGTATTCCACCGCGGCAGGCAACGATTACGCCCAGCACGAGGGGATGTACGAAGCCTTCCTGACGCTGACCAAGTGGACGATGATCGGCGTCATTCTCATTCTGGCCTTCCTGTTTATCTTCGTCTGGTAAGTCCCGCCTTCACCCCGCCGCCCGCGTCCGGTTTGGGGCGGGACGGCCCGATCCGACAGGCCGCGCATGAAGATCGCGATCCCCGCCGAGACCGATCCGGGCGAGCCGCGCGTTGCCGCCACGCCGGATAGCGTGAAGCGTCTCGCTGGCCTCGGAAACGAAGTCACGGTTCAGGCAGGGGCGGGGACAAGAGCAGGCATCCCTGACTCCGATTTCGCAGCGGCCGGCGCAAAGATTTCCGACGGCGCCCTGGCCAAGGACGCTGATATCGTGCTTCGGGTGCGGCGCCCGGCAGCGAGCGAACTCAAGGATTACAAATCCGGCGCGCTGGTCATCGGTATTCTCGATCCCTATGGCAACGACGCTGCACTTGGTGAACTCGCAAACGCCAAGGTTGCGGCCTTCTCGATGGAGCTTCTGCCGCGCATAACGCGCGCGCAGTCGATGGATGTTCTCTCTTCTCAAGCCAATCTGGCTGGCTATCGCTCGGTCATCGACGCGAGCGCGGAATTCGGCCGCGCTTTTCCGATGATGATGACGGCGGCCGGCACCGTGCCGGCCGCGAAAGTGTTCGTTATGGGTGCGGGCGTCGCCGGTCTTCAGGCGATCGCGACCGCGCGGCGACTTGGCGCCATCGTGACCGCGACCGACGTTCGGCCGGCGGCAAAAGAACAGGTGGAATCGCTCGGCGCGAAATTCATTGCGGTCGAAGACGACGAGTTCAAGCAAGCGGAGACCGCCGGCGGCTACGCAAAGGAAATGTCGAAGGAGTATCAAGCGAAGCAGGCGGCTCTCGTCGCTTCGCACATCGCCAAACAGGATGTGGTGATCACAACGGCGCTCATTCCGGGGCGGCCGGCGCCGAAGCTCGTCACCAAGGCGATGGTGGAATCGATGAAGCCGGGTTCGGTGCTCGTCGATCTCGCGGTGGAGCGCGGCGGCAACGTGGAACTGGCGAAGCCCGGCGAGGTCGCAACGCATAACGGCGTCAAAATCGTCGGCCACCTCAATGTGCCCGGGCGACTGGCGGCGACGGCTTCAAGTCTTTACGCAAAGAATCTTTTCGCGTTCCTCGAGCTCTTCTTCGACGAGGAGAAGAAGTTCAGCCCGCCATGGGACGACGAAATCGTGAAGGCGACGCTTCTGACACGCGACGGCGCGGTGGTGCATCCGAATTTCCAGAAGAAGGCATAGGGGCCGGGCGATGAGCCACGTCGATCCATTCGTCTTCCAGTTCTCGATCTTCGTGCTTGCGGTTTTCGTCGGTTATTACGTCGTCTGGTCGGTGACGCCGGCGCTGCATACGCCGCTGATGTCCGTGACGAACGCCATTTCCTCGGTGATCGTGGTGGGAGCGTTGCTGGCGGTCGGCGTCGAAGCCGCGACAAACGCGGAAGGTGTGTGGTGGGCGCGCGCCCTCGGCTTCGTTGCGCTCGCGCTGGCGGCCGTCAACATCTTCGGTGGCTTCCTCGTCACTCAGCGCATGCTCGCCATGTATCAGAAGAAAAAGAAGTAGGCGGGGCCGATGAACGCCAACCTCGTCGCGCTCCTCTATCTCGCTTCCGGCGTTCTGTTCATCCTGGCGCTGCGCGGGCTTTCGAACCCGGAAACGTCGCGCCAGGGCAACTTCTTCGGCATGGCCGGGATGGCGATCGCGATCGTGACGACGCTCGCAGCGTCGCCGCCGTCGGGCATCGGCTGGGCTCTCGTGATCGGCGGTTTCGCCATCGGCGGCGGCATCGGCGCTTTCATCGCGCGACGGATCGCGATGACGCAGATGCCGGAGCTGGTCGCCGCGTTTCATTCGCTGGTCGGCTTGGCTGCGGTGCTGGTCGCGGCCGGCGCACTCTATGCGCCGGAGGCGTTCGGGATCGGATCGGTCGGATCGATCAAGGGCGCCACGCTCGTTGAAATGTCGCTCGGCGCCGCGATCGGCGCCATCACGTTCACCGGTTCGGTGATCGCATTCCTCAAGCTTTCCGGCCGGATGAGCGGTGCGCCCATTCTCCTGCCGGCGCGGCACGTCATCAATATCGCGGTCGCTGCGGCGATCGTCGTGGGCATAGCGATGTTCGTGCGCAACGAAAGTCACACACTCTTCTGGGTGCTCGTCGCGCTATCATTCCTGATCGGTGTGCTGCTGATCGTGCCGATCGGCGGCGCCGACATGCCGGTCGTAATCTCGATGCTGAACTCCTATTCGGGTTGGGCTGCGGCGGGGATCGGATTCACGCTCGGCAACAGCGCCTTGATCATCACCGGCGCTCTTGTCGGCTCCTCGGGTGCGATCCTCTCCTACATCATGTGCAAGGGGATGAATCGCAGTTTCATCTCCGTGATCCTTGGCGGATTCGGCGGCGAAGTTTCGCATGCGGGCAAGGTCGAGACGCGGCCGATCAAGCAGGGTTCGGCTGACGACGCGGCTTTCATCATGAAGAACGCGTCGAAGGTGATTGTCGTCCCGGGTTACGGCATGGCCGTCGCCCAGGCACAGCACGCGCTCCGCGAAATGGCGGACAAGCTCAAGGCCGAGGGCGTGGAGATCAAATACGCGATCCACCCGGTCGCGGGCCGCATGCCGGGCCACATGAACGTGCTGCTCGCCGAGGCGAGCGTGCCTTACGATGAAGTGTTCGAGCTCGAGGACATCAATTCGGAATTTGCGACCGCCGACGTTGCATTTGTCATCGGTGCAAACGACGTGACGAATCCCGCCGCGAAGACCGACAAGACATCGCCGATCTTCGGCATGCCGGTGCTCGACGTCGAAAAGGCGAAGACGGTGCTGTTCGTGAAGCGCGGTATGGGCTCGGGCTATGCCGGCATCGAGAACGAGCTGTTCTTTCGCGATAATACGATGATGCTGTTCTCCGACGCGAAGAAAATGGTCGAGAACATCGTCAAGTCGCTCTAGGCGCGCTTCTTCAGGGCGCCGCGCAAGAAGAGCGCGGCCGCAATGCCGGCGACCGTGACCGCCAGAAAAACCGCCGGCGCAATCGACCATCCGTAGCGCTCGACGAATGCGGCCAGCACTGTCGGCCCAAGCAATTGGCCCGAGATTCCGATCTGCGTTATCAGGCCGAGCGTGATCGCGAGCTGCGCCGATGTCGGCGCAATCGCAGGGGCGGCGGCGAACAGCGACGCCGGGACGAGGCCCGTGATCGCGAGGCTTATCGCGGCGAGAACGGCGACCGCGGCGACCGGCAGTGCATCGCTGAAAATTCCGAATGCAAACAGCGCGCTCACGACGAAGCAAGAGGCGAGGATCGACCACAGCGGAACGCCGAGGCGGAGCAGGCCGCCGGCGGCAAAGTTTCCGACGGCATTCGCGAATACCGTGCCGGCGCTGATCAGCCCCGCGACCGCGATGGAAAGCCCGAGCCGCTCGACGAGCAGCGCCGGAAACAGGCTCGACAGCGCGAAATACTGGAACGTGTAGAGACCAAACGAGATGCCGACGAGAAGGGGGCCTGCCGTGCGGAAGCCTTCGCGCAGGTTCGTCAGGAGATTGCGGTTGGCCGCCGGGATCACCTCCTTTGGAATATCGACGCGCGCGATCAGCAGCGCATAGGCGAGCGGCAACGCACCGTTCAGCAGCCACAGTCCCTGCCAGCCGAAGGCGCGGATTACGGAGGGCCCGACCAGCATCATGATCGCGGTGCCGAGCGGCATGTAGATGCCCCACATCGCGAAGGCGAGCGGGTTATCCCGGTCGGTCGTGACGAGCCTGAACAGACGCGGCGCGGAGAGGATGGTGCAGATGAAACCGAAGCCCTCGATCACCCGGGTTGCGAGCAACACGCTGCCGCTGTCGGTGAGTGCGCCGATAAGGCTGCCCGAGCCAATGACCGTGAGGCCAATGAGCAACGTGCGGCGCGCCGGGAACAGCGACAGGACGAGACCGGCGGGGAGCGCGATGACTGCCCCGAGCGCCCCGAGCGCTCCGACGATCCAAGAAGCCGCAACCAGGCTCATGCCGAGGTCGTCGCGCAGCGCGGGCACGGCAATGGCTGCCTTGCCGACCTGAAACGCCGCGAGCATGCCGGTGAAGATCAGAAGGGCGACAACGCCCCAGCGCGTCTTTTGAACCATGTTCTTTCGCTGTCGCCGGATCGCGCGTCCCGCTAACGCGCGCCTTTCGTTGCCGGGGCATCCATGCAGGATCGGGTGTAAAGCAGCAATCCCCGGGCCTGCTACATATCGGCTTCGCGGGCGGGGCCGCCTGGTGAACCCATTTCGTCTGTGAAAACGATCTTTGTCTTCGGTCTCCTTCTGTACGTCGGACTCGTCGGCTTTTTGTATCTTTTCCAGCGCGGGCTGATGTATTTCCCCGACACCGTTCGCACACCGCCCGCGCAGGCTGGATTTCCGCAAGCGTCGGAAGACGAGATCGCTACCGCCGACGGCGAGAAAATTCTCGTCTGGCATTCGCCGGCACGGGACGGGCGCCCGGTCGTCCTCTATTTCCAGGGCAACGGCGGTTCGCTGCCGCTTCGGGCCACGCGGTTTCGCGCACTGACCGCCGACGGCACCGGGCTGATTGCTCTCGCCTATCGCGGTTATGGCGGCTCTTCGGGAAGTCCAAGCGAAGCGGGCCTGATCGCAGATGCCCGCGCCGCGTATGACTTCGCGCGGGAGCGCTATGCGCCTGATCGGATCGTGCTGTGGGGCGAATCGCTTGGCTCGGGCGTTGCCGTTGCACTCGCAGCCGAAAAGCCGGTGGCAAAAGTGGTGCTCGAATCGCCGTTCACGTCCGCAACCGATGTCGCGGCGTCGGTCTATCCGTTCGTGCCGGTGCGGCAACTGATGAAAGACCAGTTTCGTTCGGACGAGCGGATTGCGAACGTAACGGCGCCGGTTCTCATCATGCACGGAACGCGCGACCGCGTGGTGCCATTTGCGCTCGGCGAGAAACTCTTTTCTCTCGTGCCGGGACCGAAGCGCTTTGTGCGGTTCGACGGCGGCGATCACGAGGGTCTCGACGGCTTCGGTGCGCTCGAAGCGGTGAAGAAGTTTCTCGCGGAATGAAACGCCCGCGCGTCAGTTTACGTTGTAGCTGACGCCGTACTGACCGCCGACGCGGCGAAATCCCGCGATCGCCGGCTGGTATCCATTGTTGAGGTGCATGGCGCGCGCATAGGAAGCCGCGGCCTTTTCCTTGCTGCCCAGCCGCTCGTAAGCGAGGCCCCGGCTCGTCCAGATTTCGATGGAACGGTCGTCGCGGCCGAGTGCCTCGTCGAAATCTTCCGCTGCGCGCTGATAGTCGTTGAGCGCGAGATAACTCAGACCGCGCGCGTGGAATGGTTCGGCGGCGTTCACTGACAGGCCGATCGCGGTCGTGAAGTCGTCAATCGCGAATTTGTGCAGCCCCTGTGCCTGATAGACGAGGCCGCGGTTGTGGAAGGCCTGCGCGTTGTCCTGCCGGATCTGGATCGCCTTGTTGAAGTCGCCGAGAGACTGTTGCGCGGATCCCTGCGTGCGGTGGATGATGCCGCGGCCGACATACGCAGGCGCGTATTCGGGATCGAGCTGGATGGCGCGGTTGAAATCCGCGAGCGCAAGGTCCGGCCGTTTCATCTCGCGATAGACGAGCGCGCGGTTGGCGTAGGCCTGGGTATATTTCGCATCGAGCTTGATCGCGGTGGTGA